>Ga0304728_1000008_pt1 | contig 177686 bp, 204 predicted proteins | sample C_130625_MF_Meta_FD_190476 | JGI IMG/M metagenome (GOLD analysis project Ga0304728, IMG submission 190476) | Freshwater microbial communities from Lake Croche, Canada to study carbon cycling - C_130625_MF_MetaG (v2) (version 2) | ecosystem: Environmental > Aquatic > Freshwater > Lake | place... | reverse complement strand
ACTGGTATATCAGTATCTACATCGGGTACTACTGTTACTATTAGTGCAACTGGAGGTAATGGATATACCGGTAGTGCAGGCGCAGCAAGTACTGCAACTGGCGTATTGGGATATACCGGTAGTGCAGGCGCAGCAAGTACTGCAACTGGCGTATTGGGATATACCGGTAGTGCAGGCGCAGCAAGTACTGCAACTGGCGTATTGGGATATACCGGTAGTCAAGGTGCTCAAGGTTATTGGGGTAGTGCAGGTAGTTTTCCAACTAGCACTAGTAATGCTTTAACTATTACAAATGCCAGTGCTTCTACAAGTACCACAGGCGGCGCCCTAGCTGTGACTGGAGGTGTTGGTGTTCAAGGCGGACTAGTTGTTAATTTAATTGCACGAGGTAGCAATGCACCAACTATTGCTAGTACCGGTACAATTAGTCCAACTTATGCCATAACATTTGTATCCGGTAGTACAACAATTAATACAATTGTTGCTCCTAGCCCAATATCGTATTCCAGCGGTCAACTTACGTTAATACCAACGGGCCTGTGGACTATTAGTACTAGTGGAAATGTTGCATTGGCCTCTACTGCGGTAATCAGTAAAGCATTAATTATGACGTTTGACGGAGGAACCAATAAATGGTATCCATCATACTAAATCAGTTTTATAAATATAACAGATACCACAATATAAATAGAAGGCCGCAGAACCCAATATGGCAACATTACCAGCAACAGGATCACAAATATCATTTGGACAAGTTAATCAAGCATTTACTAACTATGTTCCAAATTCTGCCGGGTTAGGCCCGTCTCCTGCAGGTGGTAAAGACATAAGATTAAGTGCTTCATTAGGATATAATTTTGGTGCAAAGAGCACAGGAACATCAATTTCGATATCAGCTACATTCGGCGGCAAAACAACTCCGTATGGATACTAATAATGAAAATAACACAAATTGATAACGTATTATCTAAACTAAAAACAGTTAGCAAATGGGAACTAGACTCGGTTGTATACTACGACAGAACTTCAAATCTCAAAACATTATCTAATTTTCTAATTAGAATACAATCATTACAAATAATCAAAAGAACTCCGAGCGAGCAAGAAGAATTAGGATATTTGTTAGAACTTCTTGAAGATTTAGATGAAGATGAATGTTTAGAATTATCGGATAGCACCGACGAAGACCATAGAATTTCATTTATTGAAAATTTAGCTAGAATAAGTGCTATTGAAATTTTAACTGGAGAAAAAATAAGTTTTGAGACTATGAATACCGCTTGCAAACTTAGCCCGAGTGACTTTATACTATGTGCAAAACGTACCCAAGATTTAATCAATGCGATTCACGGATTGGTAATTAAAGGCGAAACCCTTAGTAGAGATGTCGCAGGCACATGAAAAACAAATCAGTATTTTCTTCCAGTAGTTGGTCAACAAAGAAAAGCAAATTAGCTGTGTTAATTCCCTGCAGAGATACGTTACATTCTGCACATGCTCTAGCATTAACTGAACTCGTTAAATTTAATACCATGAACAACATAGACACCCATGTGTTTATGGATGCCAGCACAATTTTGTTAACCCAACGAGAAAGATTGGCAACTCAAGCAGTAGAATTAAATGCTGATTATATGCTTTGGTTAGATAGTGATATGGTATTTCCTGCAACCACAGCAGCTAGATTGCTAGCACATAACAAACCTATAGTTGCGGGCAATTATGTCCGTAGGCAAAAGCCGTATAAGGGTGTAGCGTACGAAAAAATAGGTGCTTGGGAAAACCCATTATCATTTGATGTACAGGATGAATTAGTTCCAGTTGCTGGTGTAGGTATGGGATGTTTTTTAATTAAAACAGATATATTTAAAGAATTAAGCAAACCATGGTTTGACTTCCAATGGACGCCTTCTTCGAATGATTTTTTAGGCGAAGACATGTATCTTTGTCAAAAAATAACAGCAGCAGGATATTCAATCAAAATAGATACTATGATAAGCCAAGAATTGCATCACCTTGGAACATTTGCATTTAATACAGATGTATTAAATTAAATCTAATAAAATTTCTAATTTAGCTTTAATAATTTTATTAGACAAAGATGACTTTACACCTTGATGTAACGGTTTAGGGTAAGAGTCATAATTACACCATGCATACCCTGAATGTTCTTCATTTAATGTTGGAATAAATTCACGATCTATTAATAATACATATGTATTGTATTGAAAATTTTGATCGTTACTAACAAATAACTCTAATGGAATTATTTTTTTAATAGTAGGCGTTTTACCTACTTCTTCATGTATTTCCCTAGTTAATGCATCGTATGGTGTAATATCATTGGGTTCTTTTCTTCCACCAACAAATCCCCATGTTCCTGCAGTTTTACCTTGTGTACGTAACAAAAACAAAAATCTGCCAGTTTCTTTTGCGAGAAATAATCCTCCACTACACACAATTTGATTTAAAGAAGCAATCGCCATAAACTTGCTGAATAAATTCCCTCATAACTTTTACTCCAGGAAGTTGTCCACTTGTATTGTGTTCCTGTATATGAGTTAGTTATATAAGTTATTGTCTTATTAGTGGTAGAATCGAGTATTACATTCCATTGAGACCCGTTCCATGCTATAATGTCATTTGCATGTGCTTGAAAATCAGATGTATCTGCATTCTTCCAGGCTTCTGGCCCGTCGTATCCAGCAGTACCATATAATGTATTAATATTGATATCTTCTAATATTAAATATCGGGTTCCAACTACTAAATTATGCGGTATATACGTCTCGGGATTGATAACTGCATCTACTGTACCTCTACCAGCTACTACAGTATTAGTAGGTACTGTATCTTGATCCATACTTAAAATCATTGATTTTTCATCGGTTGGATTTAGGCTAATATACGCAATAATATCATTACCTGCTGCTTGAGTAAATCTTAGTTGACTTAGTCCTGCTCTAAATTGTCCAGGATACATATCTAATATTGATGCCCATGCTGCTGAATTAGTCGGATTTCCTAGATCAAGCCCATCGTTTAAACCGTTAGCATGTATTAGTCGTGCTGTGTTATTAAGTACCAATAAGTCAAAATTTCCAGGTGTAACAGTAACGGTTGTATCTGGACTTATGTCAGCAAACATATCAGTTGCATCTTTATCACTATATTTTGAAGCAATTGTACCTTGTGCAGTTTGAGAAAATATATTAGAAATAATTTTTGTAATAATTCCTAATTTTTTAACTTTAGCTGGTGGCGTGATCCATATAGGTGCATGAAAATTTATTGTCATTATATCAATATCTTCCGCTGCACCCTGTGGTATGGTTCTACTAGTCCAAACTTGATTATCTAAAGTTATGCTACTTAAACTAGTCCAGTCAACATAATTATCGGTAGTTTGTATTTCAAAACTTGGATTAAAGAATACAACCAATTGCTCCCAAATTTGTAATTTTTGTTCAGTATTAGTTGACCATATATCTGCACAAAATGATATTTTATATGGGCTTGGCATTATACGTTCAATAGTATAATTATTTCCTTGGGTTGATAAGTATTCTTGAGTAGTTTCATCAAATGCTCTTTCTCTGATGTTTACTTTACTAATAAATGTAGGATCTTGCAGTCTAGTTAAGTCATATTGCAAATCTTTAATATAACATGCAATAAATGGCGCACTTGGTATGGTATTTTCGCTGTTCTTTTTAAGTAGTTGCCCAACTTGTCTAGTCATATCTCCGTATCGAACAGGTACACGAACCAACTGTCCCTTGGCATCTTTGTAAGCAAAGTTGCTTAAAATTTGAATAAACTGGGTCACGTATCTGCGTACTTGCCCATCATAAAAATAATCCGATTTAGTACAACGGTGTTAAACCGAAGCCTCCTTAAGTTGTTTACGAGCAAGTGCTCTCTCAGCCATTACTGATTTTCTTGCATTAGCAATTTCTGGTCCGTATATTTCTTCCCAAGTCATGCCTAATTTTTTACCCTTATTAGCAGAAGTTCCACCCTTATTTGGATGGGACTTTCCCTTCATAGGGCCGCCGTCTTTTCTTTTCCAGGTATCTGTTCCTTGGATTTTTCTTCTGGCATGTGCTGTTTTTTGAGCATCGCTCATTCTTTTTTTACTTTCTTCCGAATGCAATTTGTTGCCGCCGGCTTGTCTAATATTAAATCCATTATTAATAGAATCAAATTCTTCTACATATTTTTCTTCAAGAATATTTAATTCCTCTAAAGAATTAGCCTCTGCAATAACTTCAAATGAAAATGCATCTATTCCGTATTTTCTTATAGCATTATGAAAATGATATACTCTTGTTGTATATCGACTATCTGCAATGTGTTCTAATCGCCGTTGATTAGGGTTCTGTATTGTTTGACCTATATAGCATCTATTAGTCTCTAGATGAGTAAACTTATAAATGTACATATTAGTTATCTGCTTTAGGTTTTAATACCTGACTTAGTGCTTGGCGTTCTTGAACAACTTGACCACCTATAGTTGAAGTTGTTGTATTATTAACAAAACTTGCTTTTAATTTTCTACGTACTAATAATGGATCATTAGTTTGAGTTTCACCTAACGTACTAGTGGTCATCCTTACGTTATCTTCATATTTAATCCAATGTTTACCATCATATCTAAATAGTCTATTAGGTAAGTAATCTGTTCTTAAAAAGAATTGACCGTTTATAGCAGATAGTGGGAATGAAATGCCAAAACTATACGGTACACCATCCGGTGGAATGCCATCTCCTGTCAAATATCCAACATAATAATTTTTAGTAGGGCTTACTAACACAGCACTAGAATTAGTTAATGTAGAACTTATGTCAATTAAATCACTTGACACATCAGAAAGTTGGGACAATCCGCCTTCTGCTGTTGGTATTACATAAAATTGTCTGGTGTCGTACCCGCTAAGTTTTGCGTCTTCTCTTGCCTGTGCTATAACTTGATCATTAATGTCTATGTTCTGTTGATAAGTTGATAACAAATCTCGCAATGTGCTATTATCGCCTGCGCCACTATCACTATCAAGAATTTCTTTAAATTCTTGTGTATCAACTAATGGGCTGCATTTTGCACGAAGTAAATGTGGATACCATGTTTGACTATACCCGTTAGCCGGTCTAGTTACTTCGGATACAACATAAAATCTTTTTAATGCAACTAATGCATCTTCGTCCAAGGCATATTCGTCCTTTTGATGCGGAAGTTCAATAACATCACCGGCTACAATTTTTCTACCTATAGAATCAAATGTGCCTCGAAGATGAAAGGTTATCATAATATTGTCATTGTTTAAAAACAACCCAAATTGACTTAGATTAAAATCTAAATCACTTAGTGTATAAATTCCTCTAATGACATAAACATCAGGGTCGTAATGTCGATCACGATTTTCCATGAACAATACATCTTGTATTCCTAATACTCCTTGCTCACTAACATTAGCTGGTTTACTTGGAGAACTTTCACCCTCAAGTGGATTTACTACACCAAGATATTTGTGCAGATATACATCAGTGCCACCGACCTGAAATTGTTCATTAATGGCACGGTCTAAAAATCTAAAATCGTTGCCCTTTTCAGGACGGTATAGGGAAAGTCTTGGCATAGTATTATTTATCAGGTAAATATTGTTATTAAATTTTAGAGGTTTTAATGAAAGCATACTTTGATCATACATTAGAAGTTAATTTAAGCCATATTGCACAAATTAAATCAGTAAGACCGCAAGACCGTTTAATTTCTAAACTCTTACCAATAACAAGTGTAATTAGTTCTGATTATTCCGAACCCGGATTGTGGCCTATAGAAGTCAGTACTCATACCCATCAATGGGCTAATAAGTTAGATTATGTTCCTGAGTCTATTAATATTATTGATCATATTCCTTCCCATGTAATTACAGGCGTTAAAGAACAAAAACTAAGAATATTAATTCTATCAACTATAGAAGGAGATAGTTTTATTAACGAAGTTGCAGATTCATTTCAATCCTTAACAGACTCAATACATCAACTTGCTTTACCTAAATATAGTATTTTAATAGTTACTGGTAATCTTAACTGTAATCAAGAATATATAGATTGGTGTCAAACAAATAACCAAATTCCATGGATAGAGTTTCTTCAGGGATTAGAGTGGGGAGTTAATTGGGATAAGTTAAATACTCCAATTTTTAATAAAGATGCTGACTATTTGTTTAATAGTCTTAACCGGTCCCACCGGCCCCATAGAACTGATCATTTATACATGTTAGCAAAAAATAATATATTATCAACTGGTATAGTATCAGGCGGCACCTTTTTTAATCGAGAACAATATCATACTATGTTTCCCACACATGTTAATTGCCATGAAGTTACATATCGACTTTTATTACGAGAAAATTATCCTAAAATAGTCGATATAGAAGATATGACACTATCTAGTCTTGGCAATACCTTAAATTTTAATATTTTTTTAAATTCTTTACTTACTATTAGCACTGAAACATTCTTTAGTGAAAACGGATTATTTATCACAGAAAAATCACTTAGACCATTAGCAATCGGACATCCACTTATGGTGTTAGGACAGCCTGGATTAATGGCTAAATTACAAAGTTGGGGATTTGTGGTTGACTTTTTAGATATAGAATATGATAGCATCATAGATCCTTTTCAAAGATTTGATATATTTCATCAAACATTAATTAGTTGGATATATTCAGACAAATCAAAATATTTCAATAAATGGCAAGAAATGGTAACATATAATCAAAAAATTTATCAGGACTTAAAATCTAAAACAGACTATATAAATCAAGTTATCAATAGTACTGAACAATATTTTTTAGATAAATATCAGTATGACAGAGAATGAAAACGAACGCCAAAAAGTAATAGATTACTGCAAACTTATGCTAGGTGATGGTATGATCGATATAGAATTAGATCCTGCCCATTATAATATTGCTATTGATCGAGCATTAAACAAATTCCGCCAGCGTAGTAGTAATGCTGTAGAAGAAAGTTTTGGTTTTTTAACCATGGTCGAAGATCAAAACGATTATATATTACCGCAAGAAATTACTAATGTTCGACAAATTTACAGACGTAATATTGGCAGTAGAAGTGGTGGAGGTATGGGAGGTTCGATCACCGAACCGTTCAATCTTGCATATGCAAATACTTATCTGTTAGCAAGTTCAAACATGGGCGGTTTAGCCACATATTATGCATTTGCTAGTTACCAAAAACAAGTAGGTAAGATGTTTGGTAGTGATATTAATTTTACATTCAATAAAACTACCAAAAAACTAACATTATTCCAACGTCCCCGAGGTGAAGAAGAAATAATGCTATGGTTGTTTAACTATAGACCAGATTTTAATTTATTGCAAGACCCATTTGCTAATCAATGGTTAAAAGATTATTCATTAGCTACCGCTAAACTAATGTTAGGTGAAGCTCGTGAAAAATTTAATCAAATTGCTAGCCCAACCGGCGGTACTTCATTAAATGGCACAGCATTAAAAACTGAAGGTAAGGCTGAAATTGAAACACTAGAATTAGATCTAGTGAACTACAAAGATGGCGGGACCCCGCTTACATTCATTATAGGCTAATCACAATTTTATATACGATAAATTATAATATATTATAATATTATTGTATGAACATTGAAATTTTTTATCATTTATATATTCCTCCAGATGAGAGGCGAGCATTATCCACTTGGTGGATAGACGATCATGTTGCCCGATTGCGCTCTTCAGGGTTAGTTAATATTGCTAAAGTTAATATGTGCATTACTATGCCAATATATTTAGATTTTGGTAATTTTGGAAAAGATATAAAATCATATATTAATACTAGATATCCTTTTATCAACATTCTTGATATACGTGATACTTCAGAACCTAATAATATATATGAAGGACAAACTTTAAAATTCTTATATGATCGTTGTTTATTAGATGATAGTACTCTTGTATTGTATACTCATAGTAAAGGTATAGGACATTCCAGTATTACTAATAATTGCTGGCGCCAAATTTTAGATTACTATTCCGTTGACCGATGGAAAAAATGTGTTGATATATTAGAAAACAATAGTATTGATCTAGTAGGTGTTAAAGATATTTCTAAATTAACTGTCAGTGGTAATATTTGGTGGGCAACGTCCAGTTATATTAACACTTTGCCTGAACCCATTGATTCATCAAAATATACAGTTGAGCATAAATGGCCTGGTACTAGAGAATATAGATGGGCATTTGAAGATTGGATAAGTTTAAATAATCCCCAAACATATCATATGGCAAATACTAATGTTTATCACTATGATACGGCACGTTTTCTCGAAGATTTAATTGCAGAAGATAAAACCAATCTTTCTTAAATGGTAGAAAAATAGTTGATAATATAAAAAAAATATGTTATCATAGTAAAAATTAGGGTAATATAATGTCTAAAAATACAATAATTGGATTTGTGGGATTTATAGGTAGTGGAAAAGATACAGCCGCAGACTATTTGGTCAATACACACGAATTTAGGCGCGATAGTTTTGCTAACACACTAAAGGATGCTGTAGCAGCAGTATTTGGTTGGGATAGAATTCTGCTAGAAGGTCGAACTAAAGAAGCTCGCGAATGGCGTGAGCAAGTTGATCCATGGTGGGCAGAACGTTTAAACATGCCAACTCTTACCCCTCGTTGGATTTTACAACACTGGGGCACAGAAGTATGCAGACACGGATTTCATGATGATATATGGATTGCCAGTGTAGAAAATAAACTTCGAAACACAACCGATGATATTGTCATTAGTGATGTAAGATTTCCTAATGAGATAAAAGCAATTAAAAAACAAGGAGGCACAATTATATGTGTAGAACGCGGAGTTAACCCTCATTGGTATGATATTGCAATACAAGCAAATCGGGGAGTTAATTCGGCAATTAATTGGCTTAAAGAAAATAACATACATGCAAGTGAAACTGCTTGGGTTGGCGAAGATATCGATTATGTTGTACTTAATAATTCAACTATAGATATATTATGCCAGCAACTCAACGAGATATTATCGCCTAGTATAGAGTTGCCATTTTCCACACGAATTGCTCTTGATTTACTTTAAAAATCCGGAGTTAGGTCACCTTGCTTCCAGGGTAGTTTTAATTTATATAAAATGCATTGGCAATTAGCGCATACGGTTTTTAAATTTGCATATCTACAGTTAACAGGGTTACCGTCAACATAGAACACATTAAATTGTTCTAAGTATTTAGAAGTATAACCACACTTGTCACATGTGTTTTTCTTTTTGTAACCTGATTTACTCCACAATGGGATTCCTTCCTTACGTTGACTGGCGCAGTGGTCACACTTTGATCTATAAAAAGTTTTTCCTTCTTTATAATAGTTTATAGCAACTGGTCTTATTTTACATATTTTACATAAATTTCGCATAGTACGCCCTTTTTGATTCCCTTTTTCCTATTTATCAACCGGCAATTTTTTATCAAGTCTGCTAAATATATTGAGTAATCCATATAGGAGACAGTAGAATGGCAATATTGCAATCACCAGGCGTACAAGTAACCGTTATTGACGAGAGTTTTTATACACCGTCTGCACCAGGAACGGTGCCGTTAATATTTGTAGCATCAGCACAAGATAAAATTAATCCTAGCGGTACCGTTGCCCTTGGAACAACCGCCGCTAATGCAGGCAAAGTTTGGTTAATTACTAGCCAACGTGATCTAACAGATACATTTGGTACGCCAACGTTTTATACAGATCAGAGTAGTAATCCATTACATGGTAATGAATTAAACGAATACGGGCTTCAAGCAGCATATAGTTCGTTAGGTGTAAGTTCACGTGCTTATATAGTACGTGCAGATTTAAATTTAAAAAAACTTGTTCCAACAAGCGAAGCCCCAGAAGGAGCACCGGTAGGTGGAACCTATTGGGTTGATACCGCAGCTACGGTATATGGTGTTAAAGAATGGAATTCTTCTACAGTATCATTTAGTTCTAAAACTCCAATTGTGTTAGATGACACTTCTCCTGCCAATAGTTTTAATGGCAGTGCTCCTGCTGCGTCAATTGGTATACAAGGCGATTATTGCATAGTTGTTACTAATGCCAATAGTAACCAATTATACTACAAGCAATCAGCAACAGTATGGAGTATAGTACAAGACAATTTTGGTGCAAATTCTGACAAACTAGTTACTATAAGCCCACATTTTAGTTACCCTACGTATACAAATCTTACACCGACAGGTAGTGTTTGGATAATAACCACTACTCCAGCTGCTGGTGCAAATTGGAAAGTAAAATTATTTAATAGTGCAAGTCAATCATGGGTTAGTGTAACTGCACCCATATATGATAGCGTTAGGACTGCATCGTACACGCTTGATTCAACTGGTGGAAAAGCTATTCTTCCAGGTACACTGTTCATTGAACTAAATCCTAATCACACTTCACTAGATACAGCTAATTTTAAACTGTGGAGGAAAGCATCAGCTGGCGCAACTACTATTACGGGTTTATCAACCGCTACTATTGCTACTTCAGGAACTAATTATACGTTCAATATTAGAGAAAGTAATTTAACCAACGTATGGGGAACTACTAAAGCAGTTACAATTAATACTGCAAATACCAATACAACCTTGGGTTCGTTGATTCCCGCAGCTTTAGCAGCACAAGGGCTAGTATATATAAGTGCAACATGGGATGCAAATACTAACGTATTAACAATGACTCATTCTGCAGGCGGCCAAATTGAATTGTTTGATAATACAAATACTCCATTGGCGTTAATGGGATTTACTGCATATAATGTTTCGACATTAACTGGTACTGCAAATCTTTATACTGCACCAACGGGTGACTATTATACTGGGTCAACCGCATTTGCATTTATTGCAACAAATTGGAAACCTTTAGCATATGAAGCTTCTAGTATGGCACCATATACTACTCCTGCAGACGGTACGTTATGGTATAGCAGCGTAGTAGATGAAGTTGATATTTTATATCACAACGGTACTACATGGGTAGGATATAATACTAGTTTTACTACATGTGACCCTAATGGTCCTATTGTTAGTGCAACTATACCAGATGATGCAACAGGTCAAAGCGACGGTACCGCATTGGTAACAGGTGATATTTGGATTGACACCAGCGATATAGACATGTATGGTAGAAATATCTATGTTTATAATTCTACATTAGCTATTGGTAAACGCTGGGTTAAACAGGACACTACTGATCAATCGACACCTAGCGGATGGCTATTTGCTGATGCTCGTTGGAGCGGTGCTGGTAACAACGTCAATCCTGATTCTACACAAAAATTACTAATATCTAATTACTTAGATCCGGATGCTCCTGATCCTGCGCTATATCCAAAAGGTATGCGTTTATGGAATACTCGCCGTAGTGGTTTTAACATTAAGAAATATGTTCAAGGATATATTAATACTAATGCACAAAACGCAAGACAAAGTAATGCAGTAATGTCTGGATACTATACCGATCGTTGGGTTTCACAATATCCAACAGCAGCAGATGGCGGCCCACAATTTGGAAGATCAGCACAACGAGCACAAGTAGTTAATGCATTGAAAGAATTAATTGACACTAACAGTGCAATTCGTGATACAGATACGCTAGGGTTTAACTTAATTGCTTGCCCTGGATATCCAGAAGCTATTGCTAATATGGTAGCATTTAATACTGATCGAGGTATTACTGCTTTTGTATTAGGTGACACACCGTTTAGACTAGCACCAACTGGAACAGCATTGAGAGAATGGGGCCTAAATACTAATATGGCATTAGACAACGATGATGTTGGCGCAGTTTCGTATGATGAATACATGGCCATGTATTATCCAAGTGGATACACTACAGATAATACAGGTAATAAAATTGTTGTACCACCGAGCCATATGATGTTGCGTACTATCATTAACAGCGATGCAAAAAGCTACCCGTGGTTTGCTCCGGCAGGAACACGTCGCGGTGGAGTAGATAATGCTACATCAGTTGGTTATATTACTAATGAAGGCGAATTCAAAGCTACTGCACTACATCAAGCATTGCGCGATGTGTTGCAAGATCCTGCAGTTGCAATTAACCCAATTGCAACATTAACAGGAGTAGGAATTGTAGCCTACGGACAACGCACTCGTGCTAAGAATGCAAGTTCATTAGATAGGATTAATGTCGCAAGATTAGTTTGCTACTTACGTAAACAACTAGATGTTCTTGCAAGACCATATTTGTTTGAACCCAATGATGTACAAACACGTAGAGAAATCAAAGCAGCGGCTGAGAGTTTAATGCTTGAGTTAGTGGGACAACGCGGTTTGTATGATTTTGTAGTTGTCTGTGATACAACTAATAATACTCCTGCAAGGATTGATCGTAATGAGTTATATCTTGATATTGCCATTGAACCGGTCAAAGCTGTTGAATTTATATATATTCCACTAAGATTGAAAAATACTGGTGAAATTGCAGCAGGCAAATAATAGGTAAATAATAAAGAATAAGGAGCATTTATATGCCAATCGCAAGTTTAAGTAGATTTACAGTACCAATTTCAGGCAGTCAAGCAGCAGGCTCACAGGGCCTGTTGATGCCAAAATTAAAGTTTCGTTTTAGAGTTACTTTAGATAGCTTTGGTGTGGCAGGTACTCCGTCTACAGAGTTAACAAAACAGGTTATGAATGTTAGCCGTCCTGACATTTCATTTGATGAGATTAAACTTCCTGTATACAACAGTACAGTTAAAATTCTAGGTAAGCATAGTTTTCAAGATGCCAAGCTAACAGTGCGTGATGATGCATCTGGTATTGTTAGCCGCAAAGTTGGCGAGCAAATGCAGAAACAGTTTGACTTTTTTGAACAAAGTGGTGCAGCATCTGGTATTGATTATAAATTTAGAATGAGAGTTGAGATACTTGACGGTGGCAATGGTGCATTTGAACCAGTTACACTTGAAAGTTTTGAATTCTTGGGATGCTATATTAAACAAGCAGTGTATCAAGGCGGTGATTATGCCGATGCAACTAATCCAATGGATATTGCATTGACTATTACATATGATAACGCAATTCAATTAGAAGGACCCGGCGGCGCAGCTAGCGGAATTGGTCTAGACGTGGGTAGAGTTGTACGTCCATATGGCGCACAGGGGTTAAGTACAGGTTAATCTTTAACTTAACAATTAAAAAGCTCAGCCTAAAACCTGAGCTTTTTATTTGACTAAATATTACTATGGCAAATAAATTAAATCAATATCTGGGACGGACCGGACCGACCATTTTAAAAGACTACCAACATGCTAGTCGATTATACGTAGATAATAATTATGGCTATGCTCCTAAAGTTGGATTTTTATATTATATAGTTTTTAATATGAATCCGAACGCAATTCCGGACGGTGATTGGAAGGAAAAACATATACGCAACCTAGGATTACTGGTTAAAAAAATAGACCTTCCAAAATTTACAGTTATTAATGAAACATTAAATCAATATAATAGAAAAACAGTAGTATCAACCAAACTAACATATACTCCTGTTAATGTTGAATTTCATGATGATAACAATGATATAATCAATAAACTATGGATGAATTATTACGATTATTATTTTGCAGATGAAGCATCTGCAATAAATGGGGCCTTTGAAAATACAAAATATAGTGATGTAGATAATACATACGGAATATATAATGCAGGAGTTGGTATTCCGTTTTTTAATTCAATAGATATATATACATTACATCAACAAAATTATACGCAAATTACTTTAGTAAATCCTAAAATTTCAGAGTGGCAACATGATAACTTAAATCAAGCAGAAGGCAATAAAATTCAACAAAATAGAATGACCGTTGCTTATGAAAGCGTAATATATAACTACGGAACAATTCAAGATAACCCTGCATCTCAAGGATTTAGTGATATATTTTACGACAAGGATCCTAGTCCTCTCCAAATTGGAGGAAATTATCAAAACAGTTCAGCCTATGTCACAACTAATACGGGCCTCCGTCCGCCAAATGGTACGCAACGAGTATTTCCTAATGCAGTAAAACCGTATTCTCCATTTGATAAAAGAGAAAGGGCTCGCGCCTATGGAAAAATTGGCGGAAGTAATCAAAGTAGTAATGCATTACTAGATATTGTATCTATACTTGCTAAAAATTATGTTAATGTCAATGGCATCACTAGACAGAAAGCCGACACATATAATATTGCTAGCGGAGTATTAGGTTCAGTTACAAAAACTTCCCCGGGAAAATATGCGTCCCCACCAAATACAGAAAACCAAACAGGAATATTTACATTACCGGGCGGGGTTGGCATTAATATTTTTAAAGCATTTAACACAGGTGTTAATGGAACTATTAGAGCAAATCCAGCAGCACTTATATTTCCTCCTAGAAATTAAATATGAACCAAAATTATTCAAACCTACCAGTTGACAGTGTTAAAGAAAAGACTGTACAAGCATTTGATGCATACTATTCATTACCACTTGAAATAAATGCTTCAGTATTAGCAGCAATGAAGGGATATTTTACCCATAGATCGTTTGGTGAAGTAGCGGCTGAATCAATTGCTATTACTATTATTCGTCAAGCTAAATCCGACGGGTACAACCCTATGCAAATCTTAGATACATTAAAGGGCCTAGATGATGTTCAATTGTCAGGGTTAGTATCTGAAATTTTAAATTACAATAGATTTAAGACCAGTAATCTTGGATATGCACATACCGCAGACATAAATCCTGAAATCTCTAGAATTATACTTCCGCTATGAGTTTAAAATTTAGTCAGGGTGTATATAGTGTAAAAAACCCTGAAAAATATATAGGGCACGGATTGCCTAGATATAGAAGTTCTTGGGAATATACGTTTATGCTGTTCTGTGATAACAATCCATCAGTACAACAATGGGCTAGTGAAAGTATAAAAATTCCATATAGAGATCCATTAACTGGTAAATCTACTGTGTATGTTCCGGACTTCTTAATTTCTTATATTGACAAGACTATGAAAACTCATGTTGAAGTAATAGAAATAAAACCTGCTAATCAAACATTAAAAGAAAAAGTGGGTAAAAATCCATATAATCAAGCACAGTTTGTTAAAAATCAAGCTAAATGGGCCTCGGCGGCTAAATGGTGCAGTCAAAAAGGTATTAAGTTTAGAATCATTAACGAGGGAGATATTTTCCATAATCCTGGAAAACGGAATAAGTAAGATTATGACGAAAAAATTAGAAGATTTATTAAACATTGAATCTACAGAGGAAATAATTAATGCAGAATCTGTAGATGCTACTCCGGTCCCTACAATTAATTTACAGGACAAACTTGAAGAACTTGATAAAATTTCAGCAGCATTACCCCGAGTAGTCGGGTTAGGTGATATGGCTGATAGCGAATTAGATGCATTAGCCGCCAAGGCAGAAGCAGCCTACGATGATTTAATGGATTTAGGCATGAATGTAGAGGCAAGATACGGATCCCGTATGTTTGAAGTAGCAGCTCAAATGATGAATGCTGCTATTACTGCAAAAACTAACAAAATCGATAAGAAATTAAAAATGATCGATTTACAAATTAAAAAGTTAGCAATTGATAAAAAACATAATCCTAACGGGGATGGTGGAACCATTGATGGCGAAGGATATATAGTAACAGATCGAAATAGTATACTGCAAAAATTAAAAAATATGGATAAATAATACATTATGAAATCATTTAAACAACATCTAACCGAATCTGTAAAAAAGTACGATTTCCGTATTAAAATTGCTGGAGATTTTAGTGCTGATAAAGAAAATTCAATGAAGCAACTTTTAGGGCGATATACTATTGCTAATGAAGTGGTTAATTTGAAAAAGTCGATGACTCCTATTCAATCAGTACCTTTGGATTTTCCACAAGTAAAAAATTGCGAAGTTAGTATTTACGAAGTTACCTTAGATTACCCAACAACACAATATGAGTTAACTGAATATCTATCAGCTGAATTAGGTGTAAACAAACAAAATTTAGTAGTCCGTAGCCCTAATGAGCCTAGCGAAGAATATCAACATGTTGAAGCAAATCCTCGTACTGGTGCGTTATTAGATGATCCTACTTATGCCGAAGCCGGTAGTCCTCAATTTGAAGATTACTATGGTGACAAATATAATACAGGATTTGTTAAAGAACTAAATGATATTCTTAAACTACAAAGAAAAGAACGTGGCGAAGTAATCCCTACTGCTACTGAAGGTGTTGCTAAATTCAACACTGACACCGAAGCAAATACAACAAGCCTTTTAAAATTTAATGGCCCAGACATAAGAAGGAACAAATAATATGGAAATGATCGACGTAATGAAACGGTTAGCTGAACTAGATAGCCGCAGCCCTACTCTAAGAGAAAATCAACAAGTAGAAGAATGTGGTATTATGCCCGAAATGGGTATGATGGGCAGCATGTCTGAGCGTCCTCCAATGCCAGCTAGTATTAATATGACAGCAGGTAGCGGTGAAGAACTTAGCAACATGCTGGCTACTATCATGCAACTTGCTGGTGTTAAACAATATGGTCAAGAAGAACCAATGGGTAACGAGCCACCGGACGGCGAAGTTCTAGCACTAGAACCAGTTAATGAACCCGGTGATTCAACCACTGATATGCGGTCCATGATTGACAAATTAAATCCAATGAATACTGATGATCACGGCGACGACAGTCACGGTATGGGTGATGAAAGAGAAACCGACGAAGAAAGAATGTACAGTAATAGTGGAGATAACCCAACAAATGTTCCTCCTTCCTCTAAAGATGCAATGGTTGATAGCGGCATACAAAATCATGATCAGTCTGGACCTGCTGATGCTGGAGACAGAATGGACGGTAACATGCCGAAATCATTCTCTACAGAAGATAGACTAATGGCTGAATATAAAGAATTTGTTGAAGAATCTAAATTTAAAAATTTAGAAAAAACATTGAGCCATCAAAAAGGCGTCACTAACCCAGCTGGGCTAGCCGCTAAAATTGGTCGTGACAAATACGGTAAAAAAGAAATGGAAAGAAAAGCAGCCGCAGGTCGTAAGTGATCTTAAAGGTAATCCAAATAGCCTCTTCGGAGGCTATTTTTTTCATTAAATAACAGTATGGTAAACAAAACCCTTGATAACAAATTAGTCAAAACTGCTCATATTACACAAAAGTATACTGAGAAAGATATTGAAGATTTGTTAAAATGCACGGATAGTATTACCGGGCCTCACTACTTTCTTGACAATTTTTTCTTTATTCAACATCCTGTTAAAGGAAAACTAAAGTATGTGGCGTTTGAGTATCAACGTAGATTAATTGACAGTTATCATAATCATAGATTCAATGTAAATTTATTACCAAGACAGACAGGAAAGACAACTACCGCAGCAGGATATTTATTATGGTATGCAATGTTTGTACCTGATAGTACTATTCTTGTAGCGGCACACAAATACACAGGTGCTCAAGAAATTATGCAACGTGTTCGATATGCATACGAATTATGTGCCAATCATATTAGATGCGGAGTAACTAGCTATAATAAACAAAGTATAGAATTTGATAATGGTAGTCGTATAGTAGCACAGACTACCACACCGACAACAGGCCGTGGTATGTCATTATCACTGTTATACGCAGACGAGTTTGCATTTGTTGAGCCAAACATTGCCACTGAATTCTGGACCAGTATTTCGCCCACACTGGCAACTGGTGGTAAAGCTATTATCACCAGTACTCCTAATAGTGATGAAGACCAATTTGCACAAATTTGGAAAGAAGCTAATTATAGATTTGATGAATTTGGTAATGATACAGATGTAGGTAAAAATGGATTCTTTCCATTTAGAGCATTTTGGAGCGAGCATCCAGAGCGAGATGAAAAATGGGCAAACACCGAACGTAGTCGTATTGGGGAAGAACGCTTTAGGCGCGAGCATGATTGTGAATTCTTAATATTTGACGAAACATTGATTAACAGTATCACACTAGCTGCAATGACAGGAGATGAACCCAAAGTGTTAATGGGACAAACCCGTTGGTATAAGAAAATTGATCCAATGAATACATATCTAGTAGCATTAGATCCTAGCTTGGGCACAGGAGGTGATCCTGCTGCTATACAAATTATTGAAATTCCAAGCATGGAACAAGTTGCAGAATGGCAACATAATCTAACCACTGTACAGGGTCAAGTGAGAATTTTGCGAGATTTATGTAATTTTATCAACGACGAATGTGCAGCAAAAGGTGTACAATCCAGTATATACTATAGCGTTGAAAATAATTCAATAGGTGAAGCAGCATTAGTGTCTATTGAGGAAATTGGCGAAGAAAGCATCCCTGGATTATTTTTAAGTGAACCAATCAAAAAAGGACATGTTCGACGTTTCCGCAAAGGGTTTAACACTACTAACTCTAGCAAAATTAACGCATGTGCCAAACTAAAGCACATGGTAGAAAGCAATAGAATGCGTATACATTCTAAACCTTTAATTAGCGAACTCAAGACATTTATTGCAAAAGGCACTAGTTTTGAAGCAAAAGTAGGCGCACATGACGATCTAGTTAGTGGCATGTTATTAGCTATACGTATGGCGTTAGTGCTGCAAGAATGGGATCCTGCAATTTATGATAAAATGCGAGAAGAACGCGAAGATGAATTCCTTATGCCCATGCCAATCTATATTTCAAATTACTAATAAATAACTTATATGAAAGCCATACAACTAATATCTCAAGATTTATTCGATAAAATTCGTAGTCGTTTTCAAAATCTAGAAATGGGTGACGAAACTGGTGCGGTTACTATTGATCCAGCAGAAGCAAGATTCTTTGATTTTGATTTTATTAATGAGGGTGTTAATCTAGGCAGAGTTAGCATCAGTTTAAATGACGCAGGAAGTTTAAAAGTTTATTATAGTCAGGGCATTACCGAAAATCAAGATGACCCTGCTAGAAAAATGTGGTACAATTTTCTCAAAGAAATGCGACTATTTTCAATGAGAAGATTGTTAAGATTTGATACTAGAGATATTGCAAAAACACATCTCGACAAAAATGATTTTCAACATTTGGCCGCAACACAAGGCCCCAAGGAAGACCTAGATATGACAACTATGAACGAATCACGCTGGAATCAAAAAAGTTCTAGCAAGACTAGCCGCGCCGTACAGGGCAAGACAGAAGTTATTGTACGTCACGCAAATAAGGTAGCAGAAACATATCCAGGCGCTCGTAGCCAAAGTAAAAATATCAAAGCAATTTTTATACAAAATTCAGACGGCGAGCGTTTTAAATATCCATTTATACACACAGCAGGTGCGTTTGCAATGGCACAACACGTAGATCATGGCGGTATTCCACATGATCCAGCAGGCAAAGCAATCATTAAAATGAGTGAAAACATTGCAGCGTTGGGTGAATTCCAACGACACATACAACGTAGTTCATTGCACGCCGATGCACATGGAATTGCGGAACGAGCCATAGGCCACATGAACGAACTTAAGGCACGAGTAGCAGCATTAGGCAAACGCCATCATTACCAATCATGGAAAGAAGATTTTGATAATTCAGGCATGGAACCAGCAACAGATGAAATGGTCCTCGACGCAGTAACATTAGAAGATTACAAGAGTAAATTTACACAAACAAATTTCCAAGAAGAATTAGTTGGATTTTTTCCACTACTACATAGCATCATGCGTGAGGCTAATACCGTTGACCTTGAAGAATATGTAGAAGAAGGTGCTCGTCCATGGGAAACAGACGACGAAGCAGATGCCCGTGAAAAAGATGATGACACATCTACTGACACAAAAGGTTCCGACGGCGCTGATCACGGCGGTCAGTCCAGAGCAAAGCATTTAGCAAAACAGGCAATGCCAAAAGAAGGATTTGAAAAATTTGAAGAGTGGGCCGAATCAACAGAAAAAGGCACACTTACACCTGACCAACTTAATAATTTAAAAGCAGCAATTGAAGCATTACCACAAGGCGAGCAAGGACCAGAATTAGATTCTACAGCAGCAGATGCATTCTTTAGTAATCCTGATTTAGGTCTAGTAGAATTACCAAATTTTGATGAATTTGAAACATCATTACACGACGAACAAGGCAGAGATGAGGAAATTCGAGCAACTCCTATTCAATTATTTCAATCATGGGCAAAAGAAAATAATCCAGCATTGTTGGCAGCATTGGGTATGGAAGGGGGCGAAGCACCTCCAGCTGCACCTGAAGTACCTCCAGCAGCACCAGCAGCACCCGAACAACCAGTAGCAGAAGGTAGTAAGGGCAGCATGGTACAAGAAGTAGCTAAAATTGTTAAAAGTTTTTATAATGCATCTAACGAATCCGTGGGCCCATTCCGTGGAGAGGAGGGTATTGTTATTGATGTAGAAAAACAAATTAGTGAAAAGTTTGGCGAGAAAGCTGGCAAGCAAGCAGGCGAAATGGCAAGAACATTCATGGAAAAATTAACACAGCAATGGCACCAAAAGCATGGCAAAGTTGCTAACGGTCACCAAGACGACGGATTAGCAAGAATGATGGAACTAGTAGGCAATATTAAACAAAAAGTAGAAGGCATGGGTCAACCTGAAATGGAAGAGAATAATCCTCAACACAGTCATCAATATGATACCACAATGAAACATGCCGATAATCCAACATATCAACAACGTATGGCTGCTCATGCTATCAAACCAGGCATTGCTGGAGTTCGTGATCGTATTGACATGCTGAAAGATTTAGAGCGCACAGGTAAACTTAAAAATGCACAAGAAGATAGCGTAGATCCAGTTAATGTTCCAGCATATATTCGAAAGCAAAAACAACCAGGTCAGGACTTAGCAAAAAAATCAATCGACCAAAAAAATAAAGATTCGGGCGCCAAAGTTTGGAGTAGCCCACGATTACCAAAAGAATCATTTGAACTTGAAAGCATTATGAAGTTAGCCGGATTGGCAAAATAAACCATATTATTGCAGCCTTTTAGGTTGTGTGTATAAATAGATGTGTGTATACTTAATCGTATGCACACATTTTTCTTTTTAGTCAGTTGGCTTTAAAGAAGAGGCATAATATAACATTTATTAAGGAAAAACATTATGGCAACTTTAGCTGAAATTCGCGCAAAACTTCAAGCATCATCTCAACAAAACGGCGGAAGCGCATCCGGCGGAGACAACGCAATTTACCCCCATTGGAATATCGCAGAAGGACAAACCGCAACGGTTCGTTTCTTACCTGACGGTGATTCAAGCAATACTTTTTTCTGGATTGAACGTGCAATGATCAAATTGCCGTTTGCTGGTATTAAAGGCGAAACAAATTCCAAACCTGTCACTGTACAAGTTCCATGTATGGAAATGTGGGGCGAGACATGTCCAGTATTAACAGAAGTGCGTCCATGGTTCAAAGATAAATCTTTGGAAGAGATGGGTCGTAAGTACTGGAAAAAGAAATCTTACTTGTTCCAAGGCTTTGTAGTTGACAGCAAATACCAAGAAGAAGGTAAGACACCTGAGAATCCAATTCGTCGATTTATTATTGGTAGTCAAATTTTTAACATTGTTAAGAATGCGTTAATGGATAGTGAAATTGAAGAAATGCCCACTGACTTTGTTCGCGGTTTAGATTTTAAGATTGCTAAAACTTCTAAAGGTGGGTATGCTGATTATTCTACCAGCACTTGGTCGCGCCGTGAACGTGCATTAGGCGAAACAGAAAACGCAGCCATCAAGCAATATAATTTGTTTAGTCTAAAAGACTTTCTTCCTAAGAAACCTGGTGAAGTAGAGTTAAAAGCTATCAAAGAAATGTTTGAAGCCAGTGTTGATGGTGAAGCATATGATCCAGCTCGTTGGAGTCAATACTTCAAACCGGCAGGATTTGGCGGTCGTGATAACGATACTGCGGCACCTACAGCTAAGGCGGCTCCTGCGCCTGCGCCTGCTCCAACAACTGATATTAGTGAAGATGACATTCCCACATTTGCACCCTCTACTCCGAAAGTAGAAAGTGCTGGTGGTGACGCATCTAGCAGAGCAGCCGATATCATCGCAATGATTCGCAATCGTCAAAAAAGCTAAGGAGATAGATTATGGGAAAGGCTTTTGATATTAGCAAGTTTAGAAAAAGCATTACTAAAAGCATTGATGGACTTGGTATAGGATTTAATGACCCAACAGACTGGATTAGCACCGGCAATTATGCTCTAAACTATCTTATCTCGGGGGACTTCTTCAAAGGAGTTCCTTTGGGTAAGGTAACGGTATTTGCAGGTGAAAGTGGTGCCGGAAAGAGTTATATCTGTTCCGGCAACATTATTCGTCATGCTCAAGAACAAGGAATTTACGTTATCCTAGTTGATAGCGAAAACGCCCTTGACGAAAAATGGCTCCTAGATTTAGGTGTTGATACCAGTGACGACAAACTACTTAAACTCAACATGGCCATGATTGACGATGTAGCAAAAACTATATCTGAGTTTATGAAAGAGTACAAAGTTATGCCAGAAGAATCTCGTCCAAAGATTCTGTTTGTCATTGACTCTCTGGGTATGTTGTTAACACCTACTGATGTAAATCAGTTTGAAGCAGGTGAGATGAAGGGTGATATGGGCCGTAAACCTAAAGCACTTACTAGTCTTGTTCGTAATTGTGTAAATATGTTCGGCTCGTGGAATGTGGGTATGATTTGTACAAATCACACTTATGCATCACAAGACATGTTTGATCCAGATGATAAGATTTCAGGTGGACAAGGTTTCATTTACGCTAGCTCTATTGTAGTAGCAATGCGTAAATTAAAACTTAAAACCGACGAAGATGGTAATAAAACTACTACTGTAAACGGTATTCGTAGTGCTTGTAAAATCATGAAAACACGTTATTCTAAACCTTTTGAAAGCGTACAAGTTGAAATTCCGTATTCAACAGGTATGAGTCCATTTAGTGGGTTAGTTGATTTGTTTGAAGCCAGGGGAAAGTTGAAGAAAGAAGGCAACAGTCTTGTTTATACAACTAAAGACGGTGAGATTATTAAACAATTTCGTAAAGCATGGAATAGTAATGAAAAAGATGGATTAACTGTAATCATGGCCGAATGGGATGATACTATTATTGTGCCTGTAGAGGCAGTAGAAACAGAGGAAGCATAAAATGGAAGAAGATTTAATTATTGGTGTATGGGATACTTTTAAGGATTATATGCCTGAAAAGAATCGTGAAACCGCAGCAAATCATTACGTTGATTTTTTAGTCGGTCAAGATATATCCGTTAAAGTATTAGAGGCGGTAATGGGGTTTGACCCCCATCTTGACTCTGCTATCAAACTAGTTCTTGATGAATTCAACGAAATTGATGAGCATGATGCTGAAGATGATTATTACGAAGACGAGGATTAATTGTGAAATGGTACAGCAAAGTAAGCAAGGATATTGCTCACTTGCCGGGTTGTATCGATTACTATTACCTTGAATTAGAACAAGCAAGAGCAGAGGTTACCATCCACGGCAACGTGGAAAAATCTTCTGCTGCTTTGCCGGGTCTAGTTGCTTATCGATTTAATCAACTTCAAGAAATTGAAGGTATCTTAGAATATCTTAACATTGAACTACGTCGACTACGTTCTAAAACTTTTAAGAAATATTTAGAAAACTATCAACGGGCACTCAGCAGTAGAGACGTTGAGAAGTATGTAGACGGCGAAGCAGATGTTGTGGATATGGAAAAGATTATCAATGAGTTTGCACTACTACGCAATCAATGGCTGGGCATTATTAAAGGTTTAGATATTAAACAATGGCAATTGAGTAATATCATTAAACTTCGAGCAGCCGGTCTAGAAGATATTGTTCTTTAAAACACAAGGAGACTTGCTCTCCTTTTTGTTTGATGCTATAATTTTATTATGTATATTGAAGATATAATTCTTGCATTGTTTACTAGTCCGCAGATTGCGACTATGAATTCCTATGATTCAAACTTGATATCAAGTTTGTCCAGTCAAATAGTCAAGGGATTAGGGTTAAGCGAAAAGCAAGGATCGCTTTCCGTTAAGATTTTAAAAAAACAATTGATAAATTTAAACACTATACTACATCAAGATATAACAACATTTTTAGATAGTCCCAAATTTAGAACTCAACACAGGATTGTTAATAATATTAAAAGCATAAGCATTATTGCTCATGAAACGTATGGTAAAATAATTAGAGTTAAATTTCCGTATAATGAGACTATAGTAAACAAGATTAGAAAAGAAAAACATAATTGTAATTATGTAACTTGGAATCCCACTGAAAAGACCTGGGAATTTGCATTAACTGAACAAACATTGTTATGTGTGAGTGCAATTGCAGACGAAGATAATTTTATAGTTTACGAAGAATTTAGAGAATATCAAAAGCAAATTGCAGATATTAAAAACAATATGGACAGATATATACCTATGGTAGTATCCCAAGGCAGAAATTTAAAATTTGTAAATATTTCAGATTATATTAAACAACCAACTGGTTTTAGTGTTATAGAAACTTTATTCTATGCAAGACGATTGGGCATTTTTACCTGGGACGATCATATAGCAAACACTGCTGAATGGCAATCGGCCAGTGATTTTACTAAAAAGTTTTTACAAACTGACCCAATGGAGGCAATCGAGTTGGAAGAAGACACGCTAACTTCATTGAATGATATCATAATAAATATGACACCTACATTGTTTGTAATACCCGGTGGAACTGAATTAGAAAAATTAAAAGTATCATTGAATTTTTTAAAAACTAATAATATTGCCAATGAAGACATTAGTGTAATGTTTAGATTACCCAAAGAAACTGGTGAAAAATTTAATGAATTTATTAAAGAAAATAAATTAAATTCTCCAATCCATGCTAATACAAAAGTTGTATTTGTTAGTGGCAAAATTCCTAAACCTATAATTGAAAAGAATATTCATTTTAATTCTGTTATAAATTTTAATTTTTATAATATACATCATTCAATTAAAAATTTTGTACAATGGCATAATAATGTTATTAACATTAAATCAAAAAAGGTGAATAAGATTGGCCTCCTGTAAAATTGTTATTAAAGACGAGGTAAATGTTAAGATTGAAAATTTAGATCTTGACACACGTAAAGCATTGGTCAAAAAATTCAAATACGAGGATCCCACTGCTCGTTTTAGACCTAGTTATAAGTTAGGTCGTTGGGATGGCAGTATTAGTTTCTTTGGATTAGGTGGAACTACATATCTTAGTATGCTTGGACCTGTGCTAGAATATTTAGAAAGTAAAAATTATTATATCGAAGTAAGCGATCAACGAACTAGTCCACCATTAGAATTTCCAGAAATCACTGAAGAGTTTTGGGGTGATCTATGCTGGCCTAAAGGGCATATCATGGAAGGCAAACCTATCCGTATGCGTGATTATCAATGTGATGTTGTAAATAATTTCTTAAAAAATCCACAATGTCTACAAGAAGTTGCCACAGGTGCAGGTAAAACTATTATCACTGCTACATTATCAAAAATATGTGAAAAATATGGCAGAACAATAACTATTGTTCCTAACAAAAGTTTAGTAGAACAAACCGAAGAAGACTTTGTTAATTGTAAACTTGATGTAGGTGTGTATTATGGAGATAGAAAAGATCTCAACAAAACACACACTATATGTACTTGGCAAAGTCTAAATATTTTAGATAAAAAATCACACGATGATGAAGAATTATTGTCATTAGCTGAGTTCCTTGACGGTGTTAATACTGTAATAGTCGATGAGGTACATATGGCCAAAGCTGATGTATTAAAGAAATTATTAACCCACAACTTGTCAAATGCACCTATTCGATGGGGCCTAACTGGAACTATTCCAAAAGCAGAACACGAATACCAAGCATTGAGAGCAAGTTTAGGAGATGTTATTCATCATATATCTGCACACGAGTTACAGGAAAAAGGCGTATTAAGTAATTGTCATGTAAATGTTGTACAAACCGCAGAGTGGAAAGAGTTTGGAAGTTATGCAGAAGAATTAAAATATCTTGTTACTGATAGCACACGGATGACATATATCAGTAATATGATTCGAAATATTGCAACATCAGGAAATACGTTAGTTCTAGTTAATAGAATTGACTCGGGAAAATTCATAATTGAACAAATACCAGAGGCAGTATTTGTTTCAGGTGAAGTCAAAACCAAAGATAGAAAAGAAGAATATGATGAAATTAAAACAGCTAATAACAAGATTATTGTGGCGACTTTTGGTGTGGCCGCTGTGGGTATTAATATTCCTCGTATTTTTAATCTGGTTCTTTTGGAGCCCGGAAAGAGCTTTGTTAGAGTTATACAAAGTATTGGGCGTGGCATTCGAAAAGCAGACGACAAAGACTTCGTCCAGATCTGGGACATAACAGCAGCATCTAAATATGCTAAACGACATTTAACTGAACGAAAACGGTTTTATAAAGAAGCCAAATATGACTTCGCAATACAAAAAGTAAAATATTAACATGCAAATACTAACCTTAGAAAATAAAGTATTCTTCCTAAATGATCTACCCGAAGAAGTAGATGAAGATTTGAGATTTTCTGTACTAGATAATAGTGATAATAAAAATCCAGATTATTTTTTTATACCTTTGATCTTTTTAGAAAGTTTTACAGGCCCCGCTGCTGTATTAAAAATTGGACCATACGACCTTACTATGCCGCTGGATTGGTGTACTATTGTGGGTGATCCTGCAGGGCCCGAAATGGAAGTATTGCCGCTAACTAGTCTTAATGATAGAGGTTTTAGAACATTTTGCTTTAATCCAATATCTGGGTTTAGACCCGAGTTTCACGATATTGATATAGTTGATATCTATCAAGATGTTAAATGGTATTTTCCAAAAATGAAACCTGGACAGCTACTATGCACTCCATTAGAGTCAGGCGCTAAACCTGTTTGTGCATATTTTGTCAAAGAAGTCAGTCGTCAAAGTGAACTAGTGGATTATACGAGGTGCTGGTAATGCCAATATTTGAAAGTCCGGACAACGGCAAAACTGTTTATGTCAGAGAGGCCGGCTCTATTGATCGTACGTTGCATTCTGAAAGTGAAAAGAAAAAATCACTGCATGATGATATAATGGAGAGAAAACTATGGGGAAATATAAGACGTGCGGCCGAAACAAATCCCACTTTACACGCAGCTTTAGAACGTGTTAAAGTAACATACTATCTAACAGATCACTACGAAAAAACATATGGCAACCGCAAAGACAAGTAAACCTAAAAAGAAAAGAGAACTCGATATATCTCGAGTACTATCTGCGGTTGATAATAAGAATTACGACTTCTACGACAATCTGTCTACGGCAGAATTAAAAGAATTTAGTCCATATATACTAATGCGCTATGTTAGTAATGTTGACTCTAATGATAGTGACTTGCAAGAATGGTTTATAGAACGTACCAACGAATTAGTAAATAAAAACTATTTTAGTTTAGGTAAAGATAACGAAAAATTATTGTGGCAACTATATGCAGCAGTTGGTGCCGGAGTCAAAACGTATCATCCATATCTACCTGCACTTAAAAAAGAATTTAATAAAATTGAGAAGTTGTTGGCAGAACTTCATCCTAGTTATAAAATTGAAGACGTTAAACTATTGGCTAAGTTAATGACTGACACTGAAAAAGATGAGTTGTTAGACGGTATGGGATTTGATAAAAAACAACGTAAAGAATACGAGTGATTGCATTAGTAAGTCAACCACATAGTTGCATATGGTGTAACAAGAGTTTTATGCAAGAAAAAACTCTCGTGGCGCATATGTGTGAACGAAAAAGGCGAGCTTTACAAAAAGATGAGAAACGTGTACAAGCAGGCTTCATGGCATTTAATCGTTTTTGGCAACTAACACAAAATGCCAAAAAAAATAAAAATTATAATGAATTTGCGGATAGCAGTTATTACAATGCATTTGTAAAATTTGGAAGTTTTATTAATAATGTAAGTCCTTTATATCCAACTAAATTTATTGACTTTGTAATCAAGAGCGGAGTTAAGTTAGATCACTGGTGCCGAGATGAATTGTATGATCAATATCTGTTTGAAACATTAAAGTTAGAGCCCGTCGAAAGTGCTGTACAACGTACATTACAAACTATGATGGAATGGGGCGATGAGCATAGTATAGAATTTACACAATACTTTTCACAAGTTAGTTTGAATAAAGCAGTATATGATGTATTAAATGGTAGAGTTAGTTCTTGGGTAATACTAAATTCAGCCTCGGGTAAAGATATGGTTAGTAAAATGAATGACGAACAATTGGCTATGATCTCTCCGGCCTTTGATATTAAATTTTGGTTGAAGAAATTTAAAGAATCTCCTGCTGATGTGTTATTAGTGAATGAAATTTTAAACGAGGCAGGTATAAAATAAGTATGGAAAATATAAAAAGTTTTTGTGAGCAACATGGATGGAAATTAAATGAAACAAAAATTTATTGAACTTTATATGGATTGGGCAAAACGCACAGCCCAACTTAGTCACGCTAAAAGACTCCAAGTCGGTGCTGTCATTGTCAAAGATGACAGTGTCATTAGCTACGGCTATAACGGCACACCAGCGGGATGGGATAACGAATGTGAAGACAAAGTTTGGGATAAAGGTGCAGGGGGTTGGCTTGACCCCGAAGAGTTTGATGTCATATATCCTTACGAAGGCTGGCACGAAGGTGCCCAACGAGATGTCCGATACGGATTAAAAACTAAACCAGAGGTATTACATGCTGAATCAAACTCCCTTGCAAAATTGGCGAAGTCTAACAACAGTGGTCTTGGGGCTGATTTATTTGTTACTCACAGTCCTTGTATGGAATGTGCCAAGCTCATTTTTCAGTCAGGCATTAGTCGTGTATGGTATAATGAAAACTATAGAGATGATTCGGGTATCAAATTCCTCGAAAAATCCGGAGTAGAGGTTAGACAAATATAATGGACATAGATATTGACTTTCCTGATAGAAAAACTGTGCTTGATTTAATTCGGCATATCCCTGCGATGATTGATGATAACGGAACTTTTAAAAAGCACAATACCGGAGTGTATTGTCATGCTATTCCGTACAATCCACTAACAGGCACTGCTAGTATCGATTATAAATCTGCCGAAGACCGTGGATATTTTAAAATAGATTTTCTAAATGTCACAGCATATAAAGATGTTAAGAATGAAGAACAGCTAACCTATTTACTTAACACAGAGCCACTGTGGGATTTACTGTATGAGAAAGAGATATGTGATCAATTGTTTCACATTAGCGGATATCATAACTTACTTGCTCAATTAAAACCCACAAGTATTATTGAATTAGCCATGGTCCTTGCCATGATCAGACCTGGGAAAAAACATCTCATCCCAATATGCAAGGAAAAAAGTTTCCATGCTATCAAAGATGAAATATGGATTAAAACTGAAGATTCCTATTTCTTTAAGAAGGCCCATGCTGTTTCTTATGCCAGTGTTATTGTAGTGCAGTTGAATCTAATCTGTGAAAAACTCAGCTACGGATACTCTTAACAGATCGTACTAACTGTATTGACTTACGTTTAACTCTTTTTTCTGCAATTTCACTTAAATTAACAACAGGGCCAAAAACTAACAATGCTTCTTTAGCATTGAATGTTTTAATAAATGATTTAAAAGATTGCATTTCTGATTTAAGAAAAATATTGATAGGGATTCTGCGGTTACTTTCCCACCACCAAACTTCCCCTAATTCTAAGAATGCTATTTTTGTTTGTTCATCTAACATCATTGATATGTCATATATACTGGCAATAACATTATCAAAATTGATAATAATGCCTACATATTCTTTTTCATTAGACTGTACACAGGAAATAAACGGGAATTTTTCTTGAAATTGATCTTTCATCGTAATTAAAATAAATACCTTATGCAGAATTTACCAATCTATTTATATCCAAATACAATTAACGTTATATTAGATATGGATACTAATATAGTAGGAGTTAACCGAATAATGTATCAACGAGATTTAAAAATACAAAAAGGCATCAAAAATCAAATTCAAATACAATTTAAGAATAGCGATCAGAAAAAAATTAGAATATCAAATACACAAACATTTGTATTCAGCATGTTTGATGCTATTAATCAACGATTGATTATTAATAAAAATTTAGATGTTCTCGATAATGGGTCTACTTCTACTAAAGGATTAGCATTACTAACTCTTAATGAAAGCGATACGTTAGATTTAGATAGAACTAGTTATCAATACGGGATCAAAGTTTTAGATAGTGATAATAGTTATACACCTGCATATGCTGATACATATTACGGTATGGCAGGTACAATTCATCTTAACAATGATATAAATCCAGTACTTAAAGATAGCATATCAGTTACTACATTTAATGGTATAATTAATTCCAGTACAGGTAATTATGAATACTATAGCGGTAATTTATATGCAAATCCGGAATATAATGGTAATGATGCATTGCATACAATGCAACTATATCTAACAGGATATTCCGGAACAATCTATATTCAAGGAACTTTGGATAATAATCCGGGGTCAAGTGGCAATTATAGTACTATTTCAACTTTAACTTATACCGGACAATCCGGAATTAAATATCAAAACTTTAAGGGTGTTTATTCCTATGTACGGGTTATCCATATTCCAACCTCCGGAACCCTTGACAAAATCTTATATAGAAGTTAAAATAGTGCATGAACGAAATACAGGATGCCCTGTTAGCACTATTACCAAAAAGAAAAAACACTCCAAGTGGGTGGGCTAGCTTTAATGCGCCCTGTTGCATACATACTGGTAATAGTAAAGATACACGGCAACGGGGCGGCATACTGTTAACAGTCAAGGGTGGTTGGACATATCATTGTTTTAATTGTAATTTTAAGGCAGGGTGGACACCCGGACATCTACTAACTAAGAATACCAAAAGTTTGTTTAAATGGTTAGGGTTATCAGACAATGAAATTTCTAAACTTGGATTGATAGCACTAAAACTCAAAGACGATCAACCTGTTTCTAAAAAAACAATTACATTTACATTGGAAGAACGACCTCTACCGGATGGTACAATGACGGTAATGGAGTGGATCAATACTGCCCATTTACCTGATATTGGAGAAGATATAGGTAAGGTAGTCGAATACATTATAGGTCGAGGTATGGAACTTGACTGGTATAATTGGATGTGGAGTCCTGCACCTGGATACGTTGATCGAGTAATAATTCCATTTTATCAAGATGGTAAGATAGTTGGTTATACTGGTAGAAAGATTACCGAAGGGAAACCTAAGTATCTAACAGATGCTCAATCAGGATATGTATTCAATATAGACCGTCAAAAAAATAACAGAGAATATACAATAGTAGTTGAAGGACAATTTGATGCAATAGGCATAGATGGTGTTGCAATCATGCATAATGAACCAAATGAAACCCAATGCGCTAGAATTAATGCTCTAGGCAAACAGGTGATAGTTGTTCCTGATAGAGATAAGGCCGGCTTAAAATTAATCCAAGCAGCACTAACGCATGGTTGGGCTGTTAGCGTACCGCCCTGGAATGATGTTAAAGATGTAGCAGATGCTGTAGCAAAGTATGGGAGAATATATACATTATTCACAATATTACATTACAGAGAATTAAACGAGATAAAAATACAACTATTAAAGAAAAAATTACAATCACTCTATGACTAAACCAAATTATAATTATGATATACAAAAGTTATATCTAGAAATGTTTATGAGCAATGGCGAAACATTTGCACGTTGCCAAAACATTTTTGATCCTCTTAATTTTGATCAACGTCTGAGAGATACTGCCGATTTCATTAACCAGTATGTTGATGAATATAAAGTCATGCCCGAAGCAAGTATTGTTAATGCCAGTGTTGGCATAGATCTAAAACCAGTGGTATTACCCAAAGAAAATTATGAATGGCTAATGGATGAATTTGAAAACTTTAGTCGACACAAGGGTCTTGAGCGAGCTATTTTAGATAGCGCAGACTTGTTGGAAAAAGGCGACTACGGTCCTGTAGAAAAACTAATTAAAGATGCTATACAGATATCACTGAATAAGGATATGGGTACGGATTACTTTGAAGATCCTAGAGCACGTCTTACTAAACTTAAAGATGGTAATGGTCAAATTAGCACAGGTTGGCCCAGCATTGATCGTAAGTTATATGGTGGTTTTAATAGAGGTGAACTGAATATATTCTGTGCAGGATCGGGAGGTGGTAAAAGTTTGTTCTTGGCAAATTTAGGCGTAAACTGGGCCATGGCAGGACTAAATGTGTTATATCTAACATTTGAGTTAAGTGAAGGGCTAGTTGCTATGCGTTTAGATTCTATGACCACAGGAATCGGAACTAGAGAGATCTTTAAGAACATTGACGATGTAGAATTAAAAGTTAAAGTTCTCGGTAAGAGGTCAGGCAACTTACAAGTTAAGTATATGCCATCAGGTAAGAACTGTAATGATATACGTGCATATTTGAAAGAATATCAAGTAAAGAAAGGATGTAAACCCGATGTACTTCTTATTGATTACTTAGATTTAATGATGCCATTAAGTGTTAAAGTCAGTCCAAGTGATTTGTTTGTTAAAGACAAGTATGTATCAGAAGAGATTAGAAATCTAGCCATGGAAACACAATGCATTACTGTAACTGCTAGTCAGTTAAATCGTAGTGCAGTTGAGGAAATCGAGTTTGATCACAGTCATATCTCAGGTGGATTAAGTAAGATTATGACAGCAGATAATGTGATAGGTATCTTTACCAGTAGAGCTATGAAAGAACGCGGACGTTATCAAATACAGTTTATGAAGACACGTTCAAGTAGTGGAGTTGGACAAAAAGTTGAATTAGAATTTAACCTAGAAACATTGCGTATTAGTGATCTTGGTGAAGATGAACAAGACTCAAGCCTTAGCCAGCAAAGCAACAAATCAAATAGTATATATAATGGATTGAAAAGAACTAGTGTTGTTTCGACTACTACTCATCCTGATACTGGAGAAATAACAGACGTAAATCCTACTCAGGGAATAGGTATTAACAAATTCAACAAGGGTTCTAAGGTAGGGGATATTAGGACTATACTTGCTGGATTAAATAGCGAACGCGATTAAAACCAGTGGGAGACTTGTATCCTCCCACTTTCAGAAATTACCCTATGCCATTGATCGATGTCGTCAAGTCCAAATAATGTATTGACATCTGCAGGGATAAATGTCCATGAGTGATTAATTGACCAGGGGTCTTCACCTATAATCTCACCATCTAAGTGCCCTGGTAACCATTTGGTATAACCTGCTATGGTTCTAAAATACTCTGGTCCTTCATTATTTGCCAGTGCAGTTAGTACACTTATATCTTTACTAACGCCAATTTTATCATTTATTCTCATTGTAGTGGGACTATACCAATCAAGCGTATGTACAACATGAATTCTATTTGTGTGTATGGGTCCACCATTATACAATGGATAATCTTGTGCATTGGGTAATGATAACCCTACATTTTCCATAACACTTTTTAGGGTAAGATTACTGTAATTTTTATTAATTTGTAATCCAATGGCACCACCCAGACTATGTTCCATAATTAGCATTGTGCTTCTTCTAAGATACGGATCTACACGTTTAGGATGCGATGCAAGCAGATACCCCTGATATGTTTGTTCAATCATAATTATATTTAACTAATAGTTATTTTAAATCAAACATACATGATAAATATCTGGATGCATATTCCAGAATTCAATCTCGGCTTCAAATCACATGATACTCTCAATCCATTGGTATGGAACGGGGATAAACTAAAATCTGAGGTAAACAATGCTTTGATAAAAATTGCCAAAGATTTTATTGAATATGTCGGCGTTCCTATTAAGGTCAGCGATCTAGTAATAACCGGCGGGCAAGTTAGTTTTTACTATACAAAGCACAGCGACTTAGATTTACATATCATTGTAGATTTTAAAACAATACAATGTGATCGCGAAGCAGCAGAATTATTCGATGCTAAACGACTATTGTACAAAAAACAATACAACATAACCATACACGGAATACCCGTAGAACTTTATATAGAAGATATCGATCATCCAGCAGTTAGTGCAAGTTATAGTATCGGTACACATGATTGGAAAACTAGACCCGTAAAGCAAACAGAAGAAATTGATACTGATGAAGTATTACGTATGAGTAAAATCTGGTCAGTAGTCATGGGCCACGCTCTGAAAGCAAACGACCTCAAAATTGCTAGAAAAGTAATGAAAATGCTACGAGATTACCGCAAATTAGGTCTAAAACAGACCGGAGAACTAGGGATTCCTAACCTGGTATACAAGACCCTGCGTAACAGCAAAATAGTAGAAAAACTCATGCATTTAATTGGAAACTTGCATGATCAGGAATTGAGCATACAGTAATCACAATCCCCGTTGGTCATTAATTGACATTGTAAATATAGGGTATATGACATATCAAGAATATTGCCGTGGAATGAAAGCTATAGAGATTGGCGGTCCTAGTTGGGGGCTGCACGAAATTTATCAATCAATTAGTTCACTAGACGGTGTAAATTTCAGTGCCAATACTGTTTGGCAACAACATCAAAATGTAGGTAAAGGCCAATACCATTACGGACACGGTCAGAGCGGTGATCTTTATATTTGCGAAGCCACTGACCTACAGCCTATTGCGGATAACAGCTACGACTTAGTGTTATCATCGCACAATTTAGAACATGTAGCTAATCCATTTAAAGCAATTCAAGAATGGATACGTGTTCTCAAACCTGGTGGTTCTTTATTTTTAGTATTACCAAAAAAAGAAAGTAACTTTGATCACAATCGCCCAGTTACTACATTTAACCATCTGCTTGAAGATTTGAATAATAATGTTGACGACTCGGATCTTACACATTTGGAAGAGATATTGAAATTACATGATCTACCGATGGATCCAGCAGCCGGAACCTTTTTGAACTTTGTAAATCGTTCTTTGAAGAATATTGAAAACCGTTGCTTACATCAGCATGTGTTTGATAATCAACTCATTTTACAAATGTTTCAATATTTTAATATATCAATACTATCTTTGAATGAGCAACATGATAGCTATGTAGCTTTGGGTAAAATTAATAAAATTCTTGTAAACTAGATGGTCTTCCATCGCGTTATATACGTATGCAAGACATTAATGTCAAGCATAAATTTCATTAACCTAAAGGAAACTTAAAATGAAAACTATCGCCACTCTTATTGCATCATTATTTGTAGTATCCGCTTTTGCTGCGGAGCCTGCTAAGACTCCTGCTGCTCCTGCTACACTAGCCGCTCCAGCAAAATGTGATCCTGTTAAAGACAAGAATTGCAAAGTAGAAAAGAAGGCTGAAACTGCGCCTGTCAAAAGTCAAGCACCTGCTATCAAGGACGCAGCAAAAACTGCTGAACCTGCAAAGAAGTAATCCAGGGGAAATAGACGACAGCGACTATGATGCAGTTGACGAGCTCAATCTTCATATTGCATATCGTCGCCCGACTCTAGTACCATGTGATAATACATGTGATCACGAAGATGAAGGTCTAAGTGATCACGTAAAATTTAGATTATGGTTAGCTAGACAGTTAGCTTTGAGAGCATATGAAAAAGCCCAGGCATAAGCTGGGCTTTTTTATTGATTAAAACTTATGAGCTAGCGTAGACAAACTCACCAGTTGTGGGATTGTAATAGCAGGGCCTAAATCCAGCCGCGGCCATGCCAGCAGCCGATCCACCATTACGTGCCGCACTTGCTGATCCAGTATATCCAACACTACCAATATATCCAGTTGCTGTACTTGCTGAACCTGTATAACCAACACTACCAGTATATCCTAAATTACCTCGACTACCAGTGAACCCTATAAGACCCTGGGGACCAGAGCGACTAGAACTGCCTAAATATGCAAAATTACTATTAACCTTGTTAAAAGCTGTGCGTAGACTATCGCCATTTCCTGCATTTGCTGTGGAGCCAGTATTGATAATTAGAATAGCCATTATGATTTCCCAAGTGTTATATAATGACTATTTATTATTAAATTAGGTAAAACTATGTTGTTTTCTTCCTGGAGCGTTTGGAGTTATTTGGTAACTCAACCGAATATATTTTTCCACCATAGGCTTTTTGATATATACGAGCACACTCTAGTACATCAAATTCATTACAATATTCTTCCGAATACACTAGAATGTAAATTAACATTGGGTTAATGGCATCTTTATATTATACACATACTTATGTCTAATGTTGCTAAATTTTAGATTGCTGGAAAATTTATTTGTCAAACATATAGATTAATTTCTTAACCCAAGTTATAATTACTCATGTACTTAAAATTAACCAACGCTAACCTGGCACACAAAGGTAACACAATTTGCATCCGTAAAGATCTAATAGTCACTATGCATAATGCCACAGTTCCTAGAGAAGATGGTTCTTTAGATGCAGTGACTTTTATATTTTGTCCACCCCACGGAACTTGGGAAGTTAGTGAATCCATTACCGAAGTGCTGACTCAACTTAAATCATAAATATATATAGCTTTTAACTAGGAGTCAAATATGCCCAGCCCACGTAGAGTTAGCCAAATCCTCAAAGGTAAGAAACCACCTAAACCACGCAGCTTGAATGCTATGGCTAAACGAGCTGTTAAAAAGAAGAAGTAAGTTCCGAAACCACATATAGAAGAGCGTAGCGACCTGCGTAAAAAAGATTTTTATATGCTCCCTCCGGACCCACTTGAAGAACTACAGAAAAATCTAGCCAAAGATCTGGTTCACCTTGAAGAAAATCCTTCACTGTCAGAACAACAAATGGATGAAATTACCAATGCTTATTCCGAAGTGTATAATATTATTACAAAATTAAAATCTTCGTGATAAGTAAGAGTTAAGACTGTATGAAGTAGATTGAAAAGGATTCAAGACGCGGGGGCAGTGCCCGCCAGGTCCACCATAAACATACTCTAACCGCAAGGTGACACGTGGGTTCATCCATGAAGTATGTTTATGATGGGCCTGACACAGGATCGATTGGGTCAAGAGTAATGAAATGGACAGTCCGGCAATGTAGAAGCCGTTAGGATTGGGGTAACCCGGTCGTAGACACAAAAAACCTAAATGCAAACGATTCAGTTTGGGCGATTGCTGCGTAAGCACTGATCCCTGAGGTAGGACTTACCTTATTACCAAAACAACCAAAAAGGCGGCTTAGGTTGCCTTTTTTATTGACCTCTGTGTAATAGGCATATATACTAGTACAATGACACAAAAGTCATTAACTTTAAAGGAAATTAAAAAATGAAGAAAATTTTAGCAATCTTAACCCTTGCCACTTTCGGTACTGCGTTTGCCGCAGACTACATGTCTGTTGATATTGACACTGTTAACAATACTAGCGGCGTAAAAGGCGCTAAAGATAGTATCGCGCAATACATCCGTGCCGGTAAAGGATTTGGAGACTATCAATTGGGCGTACAAAGCCGTACTGCTACAATCAACGGCGGCGGCCTGTTAAACAGCTTTGAAGCTACAATGGCTAACAATAAAATCAACTTTGCAGGGGTTACTCCATTTGTGGGCGTTGGTCACGACAACGGACTTAACGGTGCAGCTAAAACCGGCTATAACTACGGACTAATTGGTGCCACAACTGGTGCCAAAGTTGGTCCAGGTTTTGCCCTAGTAGGGATCAAGACTCGAGTGAGTAGCACAGAAAAAGTTGACACTAAACAAACAGTTGGTTTTGCTACATATAGTATTCCAGTTGCTAAAGGTGTTACAGTTAACTTGAACGCAAGCAAGAGTTACCAAGACATTAAAGAAAATGCATTTGGTCTGGGACTAGCGTTTAATTTCTAATCAAAATTAGATAGAACAAACCCGCTGAGGCGGGTTTTTTTGCGAGTGCCCAGAAATCTATATACAACCCTAAAAAAATTGTAGCGCAATTTTTAATAGGTCCAGAGATCTCGGCCCCTGGTGATCTAGTCTAGGTCGACCTTAAAATTAATGGGAATTTTAGGCAAGCTAGCTAGCAGTTAAGGGGCAAGCAAATTGTTTACTAGCCCCCCGACCATGCCTGACCATGGCCGGCCACCCCCCTCAGGCCTCCTCTACCTCACAGTCCCAAGTGGGTTCAGCAAAGTCGTAGCCTTCCAGTATCAGTTCTTCTACAGCGGCGTTGAACTCTGATTCTAAGTCCCACACGGCAGCAGCCACCTTAATGTCCTTAACACGGCGTGCTCGTGCAGAGCCTATCTTATACACTAGGCCTACATGCTCTATACAGTAGCTCTTGCTGTAGACTGTGGGGCAACCGCAGGGTATAAGGCTTGAGCCCAAGTAAGTACATGTGGTAGCGGCTGAGGTATTAGTCATTGTGTTCTTTTACTATCTTATCTAAGTCTTGGCGTTGTTGTTCATTGGCGTTGATGTAGGTAATCATACCATGCACCACACCGTCTTCGTATCCAGCCTTACGGCCTAGGTAATCGCTGAGTACAAACAAGGCCAACATACACCAGAAGCCCCATGTGCTGACACCCTGCTCTAGAGTATCCAATAGGACACCTAGGGTTGCATATACTGCTAGGCGTTCCCAGTTCATATTCTTTTCATACATGTAGTCTTGGCCATAGCTTGCCAATTATTAGGGAAGCCTTTGCGTAGGTCTGCAAGTTTAAGTACCATACGCAAGCTCAGTTCACGTAATTTAAGTTGATTAGCCTCTACAAACTCAATGAGTTCGTCCTTTTGCAGTTGTTCAAAGTCAAAGCGTTCCAGCATCTTGCCCTGTTCAACCACCTGTCGGATACGGAGTAGTTTCTCACGATTCGTATCCATTTGCAGATCAATGTAGTGGCAACGGCTTTCCAATGCGTCCAAGTGATCTCTAAGTCGCTTGCTCTTAACGTGTTCGAATTTGATGTTAGTAATAAAGATAGCAGCACCTTTAAACTCAAAGCGATCTGGAATGCCTTCACTACGGAGTAGTCGACTGTCAGTGTTCCAAGCAATAAAGCGTCGAGTGGAGCTGTCCAATGCACCTTTCAAGATGTTCAAGCTCAAGTCTTCCATAAGGATTGAGTCACAGTCGTCAAACACCACAACGTTGCCTTCGCCGCTGAACTCATAGAGTTTAGCATAGAGTCCCAAGGCACTCATAGCGCCTTTAACAATCTCAAACTTAGGTTTCTTCTCTGCTAGCGTATTGAACAGTTCGGCTTTTTGCAGAACTTTCTCAACACCAAAGGATTTGCCAACACCAGGAGGTCCTGATACGATCATAGCTCTAATATCGCCTTGTTTAACTGCCTTAGTCATTTGGTCCAAGATTTCAAAGCGTTCGCCTAGTCGGGCCAAGATCTCTTGATCTGTTTCTTGTGCCACTGCCTGTTCATTGCGTAGGATAGCGGCTGTGTCAAACTCCAGTACTGTGGAGGCTTTGGTGGATGCTTTCTTTGCTGTAGCCATAGTGTGTGTTCCTAGTGTGTGTTAAAAGTGTATTATAGCACAGGACCTAAGTCCTGTCTATCTCTAATTAGTCCATGCGCGAGCCAGCGTAGGCTGTGAAGCCAGCGGCTTTGAATACCTCAGCGGCCGCATATGCCCCTGCTTCCAGGATGCCCATGCTCTGTGTACCGGCCTTGCTGGGATTCCACAGGCAGTATGCTCCTGAGTAGTCTTTGCGTACACCGGCGGCAATCAATGCCTTGCCCAACTTTGAGTTAGCACGGATCTTAGTGCCTTTAAAGTCGTATACGTTAACCCAAGCAAAGCCACAGCAATCGCGATCGCCGTATTTGGCCAGTTCACGCTTGGCGGCTTCTGCGGCTGAAGTCATTGCATCGTTAACGATAGTTTGGACTTGTTGTGCTGTGAGTTCCATCTTAGTTTCCTTTTTGTTTAACATGTATGTATTATAACACTGTTTCAAACTTCTGTCAAGTCTTTTTGCATCTCTTTGTTGACCATTTCCGAACAAAGATTCATCATCATTGCGGCGTATGTATATGCAATAGTACGCTCGGCACCGCTCAGTTGCTCAATACGAGCGCAGAGTGCATCCACACTGTCTGGAGTTGCGAACATGTTGAACTTGCCAATTGGGTTTTTCATAGTGTTTCCTTTGTTGCTATGCTTGTATTATAACAAGGTTTTACCGGTTTGTCAACAGTTATTTGCTGATGTGGTTTTTAAACAACAGGCTACACAGGCAGTTCAAACCCCATGCCTGTAACAGGGTGATCTCTTTGAGTCCGAAGATCGTAGGCATCAGCCAGTCCCACAGCCACATCACAGGCAGTGACAGGACCAGGCTCAGTAGGATCAAGCCACCTACGACGACCACTGTGGCTCCGATGGCTGTAATGAATTTGTCCATCACTTGCCTTTGGCTTCTTGTTGGGCAATCTTACCTGAGTAGGCTTTGCCTGCGGAGTGGATCAGTCCGGTCGGGGTGTAGGTAATAACGCCGCCGGTGCTGGATGGGATTGGTTTAGGTACTGTAGTCATTGTGTTCCTTTGTTGTTTAAGTATGTATTATAACGTCTTTTCAAAGCCCTGTCAACTAGTAGGGTCTTTAGAAAGGTGCCGCTTGCCCGTACATGCGTCGAGTGCCCCGCACTCGTTCTGCCGTGGCCTTAAGGTTTTCCTTAGTGTTCACTAACATATAGGTATCGTATTCTGCCATATCGAAGCGGCGGAACTCGAAGTCGATGCCCTGTGCTTTGAGCGCCCGGTTAACTTCCAACAAGGTAGCTTCTGCCACAGCAATGCCCACTCGGACGTCTATGTCTTCAACCTCTGTTATGTCGGCCTTGTCCAGGATGTCTTCTATGTTGCTAGGGCTATCTAGAACTAGGAACTTGCGGAGCTTCTTGTTCAAGCTCTCGTTGCAGTAGTCCTCTAGGTAGTCGCCCAGTTTGTTGCTGTCAATGTCTTTAAGTGTCTTGGCCATGTAGTGCTCCTTGTTGCGATATATGTATTATACGATCAAAGTGCGAATTGAGCAAGAACTTTTTTGGCTTCTTTGAACTGTTGCATCTGTGCCACACGGGCGTCGATTGCGATTAGATGTGCCTGCGCCATGAGTTCTTCAGCATACAGGCGGTCATCCTCGTCCGATTGGATGTACCAAGCCTTGAGGGATTTCGGATCCAAAGTCATCAGGAACAAGAGGTTGTTCTTATCGTTATCGTTCATTATTCAACTCCTAAGTAGGGTGCAAGGACAATGGCCAAACCCAAGGCCGTCAGTGGAAGGATCATTACCAGTGCAAGGTTAATCAGTGCGGTCATATCAATACTCCTTGTGAAGGCCGTTGGATTCGTTGTCAGTGTAGCCTGCGGTATAGGCCACGATCTCATCGGGTGTCATCTGTGCCAACTCGATGCGTGGGCTGGAATAGCTGTCACCAACGAAGTAGTGGGGATTGTATTCACGTCCATACCAGCTGTCGGCTTGACCGCGATCGTATGGTCCACCGTGTCGTTCATCGTAGAATCTAGTGTAGATTGCTTCTTTGATCATCTCTGCTCCTTGTTGCGATGTATGTATTATAACAGGATTTTGATACCCTGTCAACCATTAGGGTTAATAGGCAATTGGGTAAATGATCTCTTTGCGGCCAAAGTAGAAGACCCGGCCGTTGCTCAGCATCCTTGCGGTGCGAGTTGATTGTTTGATATAGTCGTTGCCATTGCAGTGGAACAGTCGTCCAATGCGGAACTCTGCGAACTCCCATGCACTCATACTGTCTCCTTGACAAAGTAACGATATGGCAAGCCCAAAGTGTAGCAGAGGTACTCGTCGTCCCCGCTAGTCTCTTCTGCCTCATGTATCCAACGCAGGGCCATAGCACGATCATCTGCACCCATACCTAATAGGATCTGCACACGGTCTTCAAACGCCTTAATGGCCGTTGCTTCACGTTCCTCACGCAGGACTGCTTCATGATTGATCATCTTTGCCAGATCAGCGAATGAGGCTTCAAAGTCCGCCTCGGTCCAAGTGGAAGTATCGATACCGCGTGGACGAACACCGTAGGCATCCTTGTACATATCCCAGTACTGGCAACCATATTGCTCTAATACGCTCATCTCTTCCCAGCTTTTGAAATCGCTCATTTAGTGCTCCTTAGTGTCTATGTATGTATTATAGCAAGGTTTTACCTCTTTGTCAAGTGATTTCCTCGAATGTCCTTCCTTTAAGGTCCAGTTTCATAGGTGTCTTAAATCTGTGTACTTTAGTTTGACCACGTGGGATGTAGGCGATTGCTGTGGCACTACGACCTACATACGTTCTTTGAAGATGTAGATATGGTTGCCGTTTTGGCCGTCTGTGAAGTCTGTGGTCTCTTGGTAAACACTAATCAATTTGGATGTCATGTATCTTGCCGTCTTTGAAAGTATAGTAGAGATTGAAGTGGTCGTAGAAGACCCAGATGCAATCGTTGCCCTTGGTCATAGTGTAGACATTAACCAAAGGAGCAACCTTGCTCATATGATCCTCTACCAGGATGACCTCTAGGGGATTCAAGTCTGGATGGATTCTGATGTTAGGCACGGGCCAGTATCTCCATCAATCGGTTGTTGATCAGGTCCATCTCACTCTGCTCCACGTAGAAGTCAGTGGTTGGATCGTAGTAGGCACCCTCTATGTTGTCATAATACAACACTCTGCCTGAGAAGTTAAACGGACCTTCGAGTCCCTTACGTGGACCGTATTTCTGACGCATCATGTCCATCTCGTCCTTGCCAGCAATAACCTTATATCCCATGTCAGCTCCTTGTTGTCTATGTATGTATTATAACACCAAAATAGAAACCTGTCAACCAATAGGGTTATTTACATTCGATATAAGAAGATTGGATCCATTGACCCCACGGATTGCGAACCCATCCACGCTGTTCAAAGGGCATAGTTCCTGGAGGGCATTGAACGAAGCCTTGTGGTTGTTGAGCAATCACTTGAGGTTGGACATAGACCGATTGAGGTTGAACAATCACAGGAGCCGACTCACGGGCAATCACTGCACCAGCAATGCCACCGATGATCAAGGGTGCAATCCAATTGCCTCCACTTTGGGCGCGATAGCCGCCGTGGTGTCCGTGATGTCGATCCCATTGTGCTTGGGCACTGCTGACTAGGGTAGCACCGAGTGCTAGGGCGATAAGAATCTTTTTCATAGCTTGATCTCCTTGTTCGAGTCTTAATTATAACGTCGAAGTATTTATCTGTCAACCGAACGGATGAAGGCAGCTAGTAAATGGAAAGGCAAATAGGAGAAAGCCCGACTCTCACGAGCAGGGCTTTCGGGGGTTGCCGGAGACACTACCCTCCGGGCTTAATGCCTGTATTTCTACAGGACTTCGGAGCAACTTTTAGACTAGACCAAGTTGCATAGCACGATAGCCAGCGGCAACGATCTCACGTGACGGTGTGCCCATCACATACTCGACCACATGAGTATGATTACCGGCCACGCGGTTCTTACGATACACAGCAAAACCTGCTTGACGAATGCGACTAACTTCAGCGGACACGTTCTTGATACCAAAACGCTTTTCAGCCTGACTAGCAGTTACCTTGTCACCCTCTTTGAGGGCTGTAAATAACTTGTGGGTTTTAGTACCCTTGTTGATGTTTAAAGTTTGCATTTTTGTTTTCCTTAATGTTGTACTGTTTGCACAGTTACAATTATATTACATTAATCTTTAATCAATGTCAATCTTTTTTGAACTATTTTTTGTTTCTTTATTTTGCCGAATTCTCGAACGGTGTAATAATCAATCAAGCGGCGTTGTATCATGGTTAGTAAGTCTCCGTTCTCATCATCAATAATGAAACGTACGGGACAATCGCTCCAAGAATTTCGTTTTTGGAACCCTGCAAACCACTGACGATGTTGCTTGTTCTGAGCATCAAATACCACCCATTGCCTGCCATATAACGAAAGTCTGCTCATGTTATTTCCTAGTGTCTTTGGAGAACACAGCATATGAATATAGTGTGTTCTCCAAAGAGGGGCACTCTGGCCCCAATACCCCGCAGTGCTTAGTAGGGTGCGTCTTCCATCTGTGCAACAATCTCTGCTTTGGACACTGTGCTCTTAGGAGCTGCCTTAGTGGCCTTGGCCTTGATGGATTCCATTGTGGGCGCGGTCTTGACTGCTTTGACTGCCTTGACTTTGGCGGTCTTAGCAGGGGCAACGGCCCGTTTGTCAACTGCATCAAATAGAGCAGCTTGGACTGCGGCGTTGGTAACACCGTTTTGTGTAGCGAAGTCAATGGATATTAGAAATGCAATAGCATCTTCTTTGCTCATAGGCTCTTTGAGCTCGATGATATCGATATCGCTGTGACCGTTCTTGGCCAAGACCTTGACTCGAAGAGCATCATTGGCGAAGCGAACTTTGAACTGACCGTCTTGTTTAGAAACGCCTGCATGGGTAAATGATTTAGACATGATAATTCCTTTATGTGTGTCTGTGTAATATGAGCAGCACCTTGCTGTCCATAATTTAATTATACAACGATTTTGGAACGTTGTCAACCATTATTTGGAGTTAGGCGCCGTAGTAGGGACTATAAATCTCCTCCTCTTGTGGCGCATCAGCCACATTCATTGCTTCCAATGCGCCCAGAACAATCTCAATCGGGCAGTTCAATTCGTTTGCAATAGCTCGCGAGTTGAAGCCGTCGATATACAGTTGCTCGATATCGTAGGCCAAATCTTTCAGTGTGCTCATGCTGTTTCCTTTGCTTGTTGTTCAAATGCCATTTCTAATCCAATCCAAGTGCCGCCAGTTGCGTAGTGTCGCACATACCACTGAGCCTTGCCTTCCCAGTTCATGCTGAGGATATAGTCGTATTCCTCGCCTTGGACGTTTGCGTAATAGTCCTCGATGTCTTTGAACTGCTTGGCACTTACACTAGTCTCGCCGCGATCGCGTCCGTAGAATGTGCATTCGCCTTCGACTAGGTTGTTGAAGCTGTGTTGTGTACCAATGTTAGCGGCCAAGCTGGACATGTCGCCCAAGTCAATCAAGTCGCGCAGTTTGAACGGATCGCTGTAGTGTTCCAACAGGATCTTGCCGTTGTGCTCCAAGTAACCATCCCAGTGGCAATATACTTGCTGGACTGTGCCGTCTGCGAATTCCAATGCAATAGTGCTTCGTGTTCCCATTTAGTGCTCCTAGTGTGTTTGTGTAAGTATGTATTATAGCAGGTTTCGGGCCTGCTGTCAATGACCCTTAGGCTGTCTGGGTCTCTACAAATTGCATTAGCTCCATATAAGTGTCCTCATATGCGCTAACAATCTCTTCTGTTAGGTCGTCGTAATTATTGCCGATGTACTCTATAGTTTCTGTAAGTGTAAGCCCGTTGTCCCGGGCAAACTGTGCAATAATTACTAAGTGATGTGTCATTCTGTTCCTTTGTTGTTTATGTGTGTATTATACTGTCTTATGCCAATTCTGTCAAATGGTAGTCAGCAATAACCCTATCCTCTGTGTGGTCATAGGTTAGGAATACTTTGGTGCTGTCTGTCCCGTCTTTGACTTGGAAGACTGCTGTGTAGCAGAACTGCCCGCCGTTGGTGATGCCCAGGAACTCTACTCCTGTGATGTTCAAGCCTTTGATTTTGTTGTTCGAGGCAATGGCTTTCATGTGCTCAAGCGGAATGTCGATCATGTAGCGAACGTTCTTTGCTGTAATCATTCTTCAACTCCAAATTTCCTACGAATAGCATAAGCGAGAATGATCGCAGTTTCACTGGTGCCGTCGGGCATTGCATACAAGTCGCATACTTTGGCACATTCTTCCACAATCAACTCGGCGAACTTTTCCATTTGATTGCTTCCGTCAATAGCGTCAAACCGGTCAGGTTGATAGATTCCAGCCTGATTTAAAAGTTGTTTAATTCGTTCGTTCATTTCTGTTCCTATCTAGTGTAAGTGTATTATAACACAGTTCTAATACCCTGTCAACCATTAGGGTTATTAGATTGGTCTTACAATGGGCAGGTCACTGGCCGCCCAAACGCCTTGTCTCTTAGCAGTCAGCGTCAAATGACATCCATTCGTCATGTTCCGAAGGCTGTCCGTCACGCTCTACTTCCTCTTGCAGTTCTTCGCTCAACGACATGAAGTCCTCACACACGTTGAACAGTTGTTGGAATGCCCGCTTCTCATCACGCGACATCTCTGTGAGGAACGCCGGGCCCTCTTCGTTCATTGCATTGACAATCTGATTCATTGCTGCCAGAGTGTTCTCATTCATGCAGTAACTCATATTTGGGTAGTTAGACATATCAGCTCCTTAGTGTTTCAGTGTAAGTGTATTATAACACCGTTTCAATACCCTGTCAACCACTAGGGTCTTCAGGCATCGAAGCTCTCCTCACCAAGTTCAGTAATCTCTTCTTCCACAACACCCAGATCAATGATACGGGCAGTCTGATCTTCATTGCTCACACCCTGGAAGGCAGTGCGGAATGATTGCACCTCTGACAGGAAGTCCAGCACATCCTCTCGCTCCCAACTGTCTGGCACTTCCAACTCCTGACGAATGATAGTGGTCACATAGGCTTTCATCTTATTCTCCTGTGTAGAATTCGTAGATCTTAACTGACGGATCCAACTGCACCAACTCCTGTGCTGCCTTGGTCAATGTCTTGTAGCGGCGAGCAACCTCTGCACGGGGCAGTTCGCCATCGCAGGTCAAGTTCTCTGGACTCAAGTCTGCGTCCAACATACCAGCCACTTCCAGGCGACCAAACTTGCTCACGATCTCATACTGCTTCCCGTTGAAGATCGCGTTCCACTTGTTCTTCTGATCCACGTATGCTTGCAATGCTTTCATCTCTGCTCCTTAGTGTGTAAGTGTATATTGTACTGTCAAACTGCTTGAGTGTCAACCAAACTGTCTTTAAAACTGTCAAAGAGGTAGCCGTCCTCCATAGCGGCGATCAGTGTGTCACCGTTGCAAATAACACGGTCGCCGCCGCAACGTTCCATAATGTATTCTGCATAGGCGTCATCCAACTCGTAGTTGTCAAACCTTGTTTCAAACTCTTGCTCTGTCATCATATCAACTCCTTTTAGTGTATGTATGTATTATACAATCAAACAGCCAGCTTGTCAAGCTCTTTTTGTATCTGCTCTGCAAATAATTTCTGTTGCTTCTTTGTCAGCAGACCAAACATCTCAACGACCATGCTCTCGCAGTAGCCTGCGGTGTATGCGTAGGAATACTCTGCTTCCTTAGCGGCGTTGAATGCTTTCAGTGACTGCTTGAACTCTTGTTGGGCTTGTGTAGTAAACATGTCTTCTCCTTGTTGCGATGTATGTATTATACAGTGGTTTTACCACTCTGTCAACCGAGTGTGTTATATAACCCTATAACGCATACGGCTATTGCCACAACGTTGACAATCAACTGTGGCTTGTTTGCCACACGGTATGACCAAGCGGCATAGCACAATCCGCCCATGAGTCCGAACACGGGATCCAGGGCCAGCTCACGGAAGAAGTTCATCGACAGATACATGGCCAGTATGCATACAGTGCCCGTCCACTGTAGTACTTCATTTAACTTCATGCATTAATGCCTTCTGCGTCAATATTAAAGCTCAACTCTTGAAACCGCTTGTACATACTGTAGACCTTGCTCTTGGCTTCAGTCATAGCCTCAGCAATGAAGTCTTCGGCAGTCCCGTCAGTAAGGATCTCTTTGGGGTCTTCGTATAGGCATCCCCCGAGGTAGGCACTGCCCAACTCGAGCCCTTCAACGAGTACACGTACTCGCAACATGAACCATTCGAGTTGCCCGTTATCAATGTCCTTGCAGATCTCGTCAACGTCGTGGCAGCTGTCATCGAAGCTGTCCCTGGGGTGCATGTCTTCATAGGTCTTGTCCACAATGATGTCAAAGCCGTCTCGCTCAAATGCTACAATGGTGTCGTAATAGCGTGTCATTCTGTGTCCTCCTCGTTCTCTTCTTCGCTGAAACGTGGGCTCAATTCGTTAGCGTCCAGCATGTCGCGTACTTCTTCATGACTCATCCAGTTAAGGGCCGCAGTCAATAACATCATAGGATCTATCATACCTTGATCTACAAGATCTAAAGCAAACTCTCGGGGGTCTTTTTCAAACATATTAACTCCTTGTTGTGTAAGTGTATTATAACACGGTTTTACCAATGTGTCAACCCCTCAATAGTGATGACGTGAGCCTGGATCGCAGAAGTCTGCATTGTCTGGAGTCCATTCCTCATCCAGCACCAATGTCAACATGTTCGCAGGCACTTTCCACAGACCGCTAATTGTCTTGACTGTGACATATTTGATAGCAATCTTCATCACTACACCAGTGATGTTACGACCCTGCTTGGCACTGTCGAAAGTCACATTGTCACCTATACGCAGACTCCGCTTGGTCTTCTCTGTAAGACGTGCTCGAGCAAACTTCACAGCATCAATGACACTGGTGAGTTCGTTGTTAGTGAATGTGCCAAACAGTATGGCCTTGTTGATGTCTTGAATGTTCATGCTATCTCCTTAGATTTTAGTGAGGATCCAAACCTTGACCGCAAAGATGATTACAATCACTGCCACTGTCATCCACATTTGAAAGTCTGTCATAGTGTGCTCCTTGTTGCGATGTATGTATTATAACTTCAAACTTGAGTCTCAACGGCTTTCCCATCAAGCCAGTCATTGTACTCCTGCTGGTCCTGCTCCATGCGATATTGCACTATGGCACAGGCCTCTGCAAAACTATAACGCTCGTTACTCATTAACTCGTCAACTTGTCCATTGTACTCATCATGACTGTAAAACATAGCAACTCCTTTTAATGTAAGTGTATTATAACACAGTTCTAATAACCCTGTCAACCACTAGGGTCTTTACATGCTCCAATAGAGTTCACTTGAAGGATCACATGAACGAGGTGTGTCATGTCGGATCTGCACCTCCTGCCCCGACATCAAGTTCTTCACAGTCTTCATCACAGGATGGAACTCCATACGCCATCCCTCTGTGGCCTTGTACAAGGGGTACAGCTCTGTCACAGTGCGATTCATCCCATCCCGATCCATTCCGGGCCACACTGTGGTGGAGAACAAGCGTTCGCCAGCCTTGCAACGACGATCCCGCTTGTAGATGTAAAGAGTGTAGTCTTGTTTCATTTCTGCTCCTTTGTTGTTTAAGTATGTATTATAGCGCCTTTTGACCGTTATGTCAAGTCACCGCGAATGTCCGTGTTCAGCGCAGGGTTAATCATTCTGCGGATCTCAACTTCCCGCTTGTGAGCAGCCGCCTTGCCACGTATAACTTCATGCACACGAATCTCTATCTCGCTCTTGTCATTCAAAGAACGTAAAGCTTCGCACAATAACCAATCCTTGTTCTCAGTCTTAGCACGGTAGAAGTGCTTGGCAGCTCGAGCACGAACGCTCTTCAATACAGTGGTCTCAGTCTTGGCAGTGACACCAATGTAGTTGAGCCCATTGACTACAAGCTCATATATTATATGATTGCGGTCAACTCGCTTCTTACGGGGTACAAGTTCTTTGTTCATATGTGTATTATACAATCATTTTACCAAAATGTCAACCTTTTAGCCACGAATTTCAAAAGCAAATTCAGTGCCAGATCTAGTGACATAAATCTTACGGCCATAAACTGTGATGTAGCCCCACTCGCCATCTTGGTAGATGTCGTGTGGGTCCTTTTCAATAGTGACATTACGGACTATTTCACAGAAACCATTGCGCCATGTAGGCAGTTTCTGCTTAAAATACTTGTCGTTGTCACGTTGAACAATAAAGATTTTTGATTTCATAAATGTATTATAGCACAATGTCCATTTATTGTCAACCGTTTTTTTACCTGATAGGCCTGTATTTGGAAGTTAATGCTTGGATTTCCTCTGAAGAAACCAAGTTTTCATTGATCAAACGCCGTTGTTCTACGTTGATACGGTACCATTCGTCCTCTCCTCGCTTGTATGCACTATAGTCGTCACAGTATTGGTGATACCAATCATGACTGGCCAATAATTTTTCTAGGGTTGCAAGTTCTTTGTTCATGTGTGTATTATACAATCATTTTACCAAAATGTCAACCCGTTCCCGCATCTTTATGAACCGGCGCCACGCACGACTCTGCGGAGTACGGTGCAGACTCTCATAGAATAAGATAAATCTGCCATGTATCACCCGCCCCCGCGTCTTGGCCTTGGGCTGGCCTTTCAACAGTAGGATCGCTGTTCGTTCGTATGTTTTTATCATATGTGTATTATAACTGGGTTTTATCCCTCAGTCAACCAAAGACCCTAATCAATGACGGGGGATTCTGTATATAATTGCTTGGGGCGTAATTTCTTTGCTTATGCCCTCTAGTGCATAAAAACGTTCTAAATCTGCTACAGAAGCCCTGTCTCTGACAATTGCATTACTAAGTTTTACCGCAATGAACTTTTTACGGTAGTTTATGTGTACTTCTTTACTACGGTAAACACACTCTAGTCCCACACGCATACGCTCTGCTCGTACACGTTCTGAATCACTGTAGGTGCTTTTCATTGCTTCGTTACGCATACGAGCATCCCTCATTGCGGCATAAGCAAAGAAGCCAGCTTCCCTGGTCTCTGAAATGTGTGTTTGCATTGTGTGCTCCTAGTGTATAACTGTATTATAACAGGGTTTTACTAAATTGTCAACCAAAGACCCTACACACTGTAGGGCTATAGCACAGCGTAGTTAATACGCTGTGCTATTATGCTATTAATCTATAATAATAATAGCAGCATTACTAATAGTACGCATATAATCTGCAAACGCATATGCATCGCAACTAACACGCTCATTATCTTGCATACCCTGCTCGCTATATGTAATGTCATTAACTGCTTCTGCATTAAAGCCCTGTGCAATTAAAAACTCTTTTACTTGTGCTAAAAATGCTTTGTCAGTATAAATTAATCCGTCTACAGCATTATCCCATGTAGCTTCTGTATAATTAACTGCTAAATCACCGTCGCAGTACATAGCTTCCTCGCCCTCGTCTGCTTCGTTTTCTGTGCTAATATACATGCCAATACTAGTAACAAATACATCTTTTGCAACGTCGCTCCAGTAACCGTCACCTGCTGTAGTAAATGTTTTATTAACATCTATAATAAACAAAAAGCCCTCTGTTGTTACGTTATTAATAAACTGTTTAACTGTTTGTGTATTAATTGCTTGCATTTTAGTTCCTTTTTATACGCTACACTGTGCAACGTATGTGTGTATTATAACGCAGTTTTACACACTTGTCAATAACTTATTTTTTGTAGGGTCTTTTGTTGTAAATGCACAACAGCACCTAGGCAAAGACCCTACAACAAGCAGGGCCTTTGTGCTGTGTTTAACTGCAACAAAATGCATTAGCATTAATTAACGCATTATCTTCTATATACTTTAACACTGTATAAAAATGCTCACGCGGGCTAGTATCCTGTAACATAATATTATTGTGTAATACACTAGCGTCTAATGTGCTATTGAACACACATAATGCAGCAACATTATGTGCAATGTCGTCTGCGTACATTTTAAACAAATCGATGTCATTATCTGTGGGGTCAAAATAGCCGCAAACAGTATTAATGAGAGGCAGCATTAACTTGTTAATTGCTACAGCATGGGCTCGAGTTACTTTACGCATTGTTTACTTTCTGTTAAAAATGTATTATACAACACTTTTGCCACTTTGTCAATCCCCCTACACTATGACCGTGTATATAAAGCCACACTTGACGGCACTCCAAAACGGTGTTACAATACACTTACACTACAAAGGAGCTGACATGTTTGCACAAGCAGTTAATACACTTGCTAAAGCCAAGTTAATGTACAATAAAAAAACGGAACTATATAAGATTATAGTTGCCTTTAATGTACATACAAAACAAAATGATAATGGAGATACTGTACATGTATTTCCTACACAAAAAAAATGTGATTATGTTAGCGGTGATATAGTATATAAAACATTGCAAAAAGATAAAGAACGTATTGTACAAATTGTAAAACAACAATTGCGTACAAATAATATTGAGTTTGTTTAATTTTAAAAAGGAACCAAAATGAGCAAGCAAATGACACAACATGCAGTAGCTATTAATAAGTTAATGATCCCACTTGTTAATACTGTAGCGTTTTATGATGAAAATGAAACGGACTTTATTATGTTTAAAATGTGTGCAGATGATATTACTCATAATGCTGCTGCACTACAAGTGTTTAATAATACTCTAAATGCTGCACAGTTGCATGATAATATTATGCGGCAGGATACATTACCCAGAGAACACTTTTATACAGTATTAAAGTATATAGAGGATAATAAGTTAATCCCCGCTCGTCAATACGCTTGTAGTTAAACACGAACCTTTTACTACAGAGAAACCGACCGATAATATTATCTCATAATGCGTATAGAGGCCGCAAACGCATTATCAGATCAATAAGTCGATTCTACGTAGTAAAAGGTTCAAAAAGATAATAGGACCCATTTGAGTCCTATTAATCAGTGGATTATCTCCGCGAGTTTCAGGATAATCCCCCGATCAGCTGGTTCCTGCGTAAGTTAATACACTAGCCTCGACCACCGGAAGGGTACGGTCACTGATTCAACGCAACTAACGTGGATCTACGATTCCTACTCAGCACAGCAAGGAGATATACTCGGGCTTCCGGCCCCTCTTCTCATCGGTTATGCTTATCATTGCGTTTACGGTTTATACTCTATATACACTATATACACTATGGTGGGTTGGGTGGGATTCTAACCCACGATCAATGCTTTATGAGAACACTGCTTTAGGACACTAAGCTACCAACCCTCTAAAACTACCCGTACGGATTTGTTTTATTTCCTTAGCTTTTATTATACACAACTTATAAGGGAAGTGCAACCACTTGGCCCGATCACGGTCGGTTTCGTAACCTTTAACTTCTACGTATATGTCCAGACTGGGAATATAAAAGTCCGGGAAGTATGCGTGTTCATTATCATTCCATATATAGGGAAACCCTTGTTCAACCTTTTTCGGCGCTAATCCTTCAACAGTTGCCCATTTATAAAAGTCAACTTCCCATTGCCCTTGTAGTTTAACTCCGTCAACTATGATTTGTTTGGTTCGTCCTCGGTTACTGCTGGTATATGCTGCGGGGTTTTTCAGTACAGCCCGTTTCATAGAGTCGGATAATTTCTTTTTTGATTCTTCAGTATGAGTTAGAGTTCCATTTCTAATTTTAGTTGCTAATCCTTTAGCCCTAGATTCGGAAGTCTGTTTTGGTTCCTGTCTTCCTTCATCCTTTGCTTTTGAATATTGATTTCTTCCTTGTTTGCCTAACATGCCGTATGATGCTTTAACTACTATAGCCTGTGGATTATGCTTACAGCGAAGTTCGTGCTGCTGTTTTGAGCGTGTGCTATTAATTTCCTTACTACAGTATATACAGTGATTCATATAGTTATTTATTATCTAGAGTGGAGTCCAATGCTCTAACCAAGTACTTATTATACAGTGAGCACCCCTCAGCGAGCAATTGACTATGTGGCAAATTACTCACAGAAAAGGAGCAAAACTCCACAAATTCTTGGGGATTTCCTACCAAATTTCCTGGTTTCACGGTGGGGTTCTGCGTTTTTTAGGGTAGATTTAGAATGGAGCACTGTGGGGTTTGGAGGCTATCGTAAAATGGTTTTCACCTCAAACCTCAGTAATACCCCTGCCCTCCCCAATAAATCTCAACCTTTCACTGCGTCCAGAGGACCCTTAAAGGGGACCCCTACAGCGGGGTATTTGTGTATAGTGTATATAGTTCACGCACACAGCTAATCTCTTATAGTGCTACAGCGGGGTATTTGTATACAGTGGAAATGTATGTTTGTCAAGTTGATTGTTCTGTACGTGTAAGTGATCTTATACTATGTACTATGAACAAACATCAACGGATACTTCAAGACATAGCTCATGCTCACTTACCTGAGTATGCTCTTCCCGGGCAATTAAGCACTATATTAGCCAATTGGCGTCATTACAATGTAGAGCATATAGTGGAAGTGGCCATGTGTAGGGTAGGGGAATATGAGTTTGTTGATGAAAACCATTATGACAATAGTGATTTCAGTGACACCAAAACGGGCACATGTAGACGTCATGATCGCACAGCAGTAATTGGTAACATACTCAGTCGAAAGACTCTCACGCCCAAAGCTGGGGATATACGTGCAGTGATATACAATGAGTTCCGTGAGGAATTAGATTATTTCTTTTTACCCAAAGCTCATTGGGAGGATCTACGCGAGTATGGGGAAAGTAACCAGCATCTATTACGCACCAAGTACAATGAGAACACGGGTAGATATAGTAAGTGGGAAAAGTTCAGGGTCAGTAGTTTCAAGGATCTAGCCTCAAAGCCCAGTACCATTAGTAGCATTGGATCTTATGCTGCCTTAGATAGCCCAAAGAATGTGTTATTCTCGTGGGCGTCTTAGACAGTGTACATTAGCTCTGGGCAGTAATACTTTTTTGCCATTGTGAGGGTTCTGTGTTGTTCAGCCACTGCCATGTTGTGCCAAACGTTGGGCTCCAGTTCAGATGATGCAAGGGTATAAAGTATTTGTCATCGCCTATTTTCAGTAGATCAACCATGTTAGCAAACACTGAGTTAGTCATAACTATGCTCTGAGCGCCTTCAATAATTTTAAGCCAATCAAATATATAGCCATCTGAGTCTATGTTTATTATATCCCAATCTGGGGGTACAATACTAGTATCAAAGGGTACAGTATGTTGACTGCTGGTCAAGTGGGTGACTATATAGTTGGGATTTTTAACTTTTTTATCGTAGAGGGTCTGTTCTCTCTCGGGGTCACGTGTAATACATTCGTTCAAGCGCCATTTGTCCAGAAACGGCACGCCCGCCTTGGTATATTTGTATTGATCAAACGTAGTGAATTGGAAGTAGGGTTCTTCAGCAAATTCAGGGTGTCCGGTCAGTGAATTGTACAAGCACAGTATCTCGTCGCATTTAAAATTCTTCAAACGTTGCATGGGGATATCGTAGAAGAAAGCTCCGGAATCTTGGGGCACGGGTATCCATTTGATCCAGGGCACGTAGTGGTTCATTTGTTCCACCCACGTATCGGTTATGGGCCAGAAAATGTCGTAGCCCTGTTCTCGATAATGTAGTGCAATGGGTAGGGCCAGTACTATATCGCCCAGCCCTCTAGTTTGGATGATGCCTAATTTTTTGTTGGTCATTGATGGTATGTTCCTTGGTTGTAGTTGGTTATCAACATATTTAATATTATACTATAACCGGGATAAGAAATCTAGATATAAATACTGATATGTCACTACCAACCACTTCAGGAACCCTAGCATTAAGTTCTGATTTCAATGCTATTCAAAGTATCGCTGCTGATATAAGAAGTATAGGTCAGAATGGTTATGGGATCAGCGTGGTCAGCCCCACAATAACCGGCAGTATAATCAGTGCAGATCAAGCCAATACTTTGTTAAGGAATGTGGGTAGTGTGTACACACACATCAGTAATTTGGTCACCAGTACCAACACTGTGTCCAACATATCCACTAGTAGTAATGTGATCAAGGCTGTGTTTTACAATCAAATCAAGGCCATGGTGGATTATTGTTTGATCAATAGATATACCTGTCATCCCAATCAATTTCAACACACTGGCGAAAGCACCATTGTGTATTCAGTCAATACCAGTAGCACACGCACCTCGGCCTGGGGTGCCAATGGTACCAGTATCATAACTCACCAGGTCAGAGCTGCTTGGTCCACGGCTCTAATTGCACGATATTATTTCAACAATGGTAATTATATTGCTTGGTCGCCCAGTTATGAAGGCAGTGGAGCCAATGACCTTGATATTGAGTGGGCCAATTGGCTCAACTATATTGCCAGCACACCTGATCAACAGTTCAAATATTATCGTAGTAATTTTGTATCGGGCAGCACAGTGACTCGAAATTACTCCAGTGGTACCCTGCGTATCAGTGTGGTAGCTGTGAAATCCGCTGAGGAAAATATTGTGGATTTTACAATAACGTATCAAAACACGCAGACCACTGCCACCACCAGCACCACCGCCTCTAACACTGCAAGCAACATTGTTGTCATTGGTCCTTTCGTCACTGGCCCGGGTGGTAATACCTCTGGCCCCCCAACACCACCTCCACCAGTAGATCCAGTACAAGTGGCCCTTGATGCAGCGTATGCAGCTAATAAAGATCTAGTTAGACAACAGTTTAGAACGTGGTATATAACAGTTTTATTACATTTAGATCCTGCTACATTTGACGGTCCTTTAATTACTGGTCCGGTCGAAGGTGCTGCATTTGCCCAATATTGGTACGATAACTATGTTCCGGCCCCTACGCCAGTAAATTTGGCTGCAAGCAACGCCCCTGCTGCTACCGCTATAGCAGATGCTGCCATCGCTGCTGCCACCGCTGCTGCCGCCGCTGCTGCCGCCGCCGCCGCCGCTGCTGCTGCTGCCGCCGAGGCTGCTGCAAACGATTACGCCAACATCACCAACAGTGGTGGTGCATAATAAGGATCAATAATGGCAACTCAAGTAGCTGTAAACATAAAAATAAAAAGTGCTGTCGGTGCAACAAATTCCACTGCTTCTATATATTGTCCACCACCTGCTGTGGTTGCCACTACATTGACTCTTGACGGAGCAACATTAACAGCACCTGTGGCTAATTATGGTGTGTTAAGAGTATCTACCCCGGTAACGTTTGTTTCTTCTCCAAGAGATGAATCTGATATACAAAATTTAATATTATACAATGACGGTGGAACCACTATTACTCTAACCAGTTTTGATTTTACATGTTCATTGGTAAAAAGCCGTGTTATTATTCCAAAATTTTATGGAACAGTGGCTCAAAGTCTCATCAGTGGTACAAATGTCACTTTGTTAGCGGGTACAACTGCATCATTTCTAATTTCCTATACAGCAATTGCACCCGGTGAATATATCAACAGCCTTGTGTTCTTTTCCAATGCACAAAATCCTGAATATCAAGTCAATACGTATCAAAGTATCAGCAATGATGAAAACATTGTGGCATCGAACAGTACATTTGTCACATATACTACAATTTTGGGTCAAACCAATTCAACTGATATCATACTTAATAAACGTACGAATGGGGTAACATATACTGGTACAAATTTAACATTTAATACCAGTATATCGGGTGATCCCGGCTGGTCAGTGACCACAGGCACAGTCAATACTATTCATATAGTTTGGAATCCTGACCTAGTAAACAATAACACAGGCACATACCGGTCTACTTTAACAGTGTCGGTATCAGAATCGGGTCAATTTTTAGGAACCAAAACTATAACAAATATCAGCTATGTTGACATTGATTATTTAAAATATAACAATCTAGCCAGTTGGGTCAGTCCCGCTTCGAGTTATAATAGTATTATTGGAATGAGTCTTGATACTATCAATGATCAACGTATATTAACCATTGGAGTTGGTATGGGGGGAGATTATGCCTCTCGATATGACCAAGGAGGTTATAACCTAGTTGATGTAAATAATTTGAGTTATAGAGCAAGAAGTTCCAATCTTAAATTCCCGTATTGGGCCAATGTTTGGAGTTTTGTGTTAACCGAATATAGTTATACCTACCTAAGTGGGTCACTTGACAACGATATTGTTCCGAATTATATTAGAAAAACCACTGAGGGTTATAATTACGAGCAATATTTTGGATATGAGCAAAGTCCGGGATATAAATCTATGTTTATTGTTAATCATGATGGACGAGGTAATATAACCATAGCGTTAAACAATCTAAGAGAACTCAGTGGAAATGCAGAATTTGATGCTACCTTAAAAAATTTAACCAGAGCATTATACTATTATTCTAATTCGGATATCAACGGCCGGTATTCTCAATTAAACTCAGGACCCCTAGGTGATGGTACAAGAACACTATTGTTTAGAGGATTTGATAGTCTAGTACCAACTTTGTCTTCATCACTGCCCACGATTGTTCCAAATGGAGTAACTGTGGATTCATCATCGTGGGCATTTAATAATAATAGCCCCGCACTCGATTATTATGAACTGACCTCCACAACCACAAATGATTATAATCTTGGTCCTGGCAGATGTACGTTTGAGTTTACCTTCAAGTCTACTAACTATTTTGCTCAAAACCCAGGTGGACATTTTTCTGTGGTTGTACGTTGTAATAATGCTGCAATTGCCAATGGTTATGTTCAAGGTCAAGGTATGATTATTGGTAATGTGAGTGCCGCTCCAACGCCCGTAACTCCACCACTACCGCCCGGTGTACCATTTAATCCTAACCCAGTGTATCCATCTACACAAATTGAATCATTCTGGGCCGGTATCGTATCGCATGACTTCGATACCACTATATATTATGGGAACACATTGTTAGCTAACACAAATGGTGCCAATCCAGTGTTGGTTGATGGGGTTGAATATAAATTTATTGTAACAAGTGAAATATCAGCATCCCTTAAGAGTTACACTGGCTACACGATATTACAGGGTACCACAGTGGTTTATAACCAACCATTAGTGTATGATTACAATATATATTACAACCCTACAAAATCTGGAATTGTAATAGCTCATGTGTTTGAAAATGCCACTGCTTCTGCTTGGTCAGTTGCTGTCAGTAACAAAGTCATTACATGGGCACCGATTAGAACTGTGAGTATGCTGCCAACGGCTGTTATAACTACCGCAACAGCTATCGTGACCTTACCAACAAATATTTTATAATATTTTAGACATCATTAACTGCTAGGATAATTAGTAGTATAATGTTCGAACACCTCTATCAACTCTCACCAAAAAAAGTCGCAGCCATAACATGGACTGGCGATCCTTTACACTACGATTTTCAATTGTTTGGATTGGGCAAAGGGCATAAGGAATTTTGGGTAATAAACCCCAACAATAATATTCCAGAGCAATGGGATACTGATTTAAAGTTTTATGTAGATACAATTCCTGATACAAGGAAATGTGTAATACTTAGCTATCAGGGAGAATGGATAGTTAAGATATTTAAACAAGATTGGTATCCATATCACGGGTATGAACAGGTTGAAATTGTTAAACCCAAAATAATCTGGTCCTACAATTCAGATGTTGATAAACAAATTACGTTTGAAGATAACCCCTACGGACTATATCAACCGAGTCCATGGGAAAAGAACTACCAGTTAATATGGTACATGGATCCTAGATTTAATCCATTAGATGAGGATGTTTGGGTATTCAGCTGTCAACTAGTTGAGGGGGATATATTAGGTACTAAACACATGGGATATATAATTCCAGATATAGAAGTATCTTTCAATGATGTATTACCTGACCTCGGTGTTGATGTCAATGAATGCTGTCCACCTTATTGGGATTTGATCTACGAGTGTGCATATGATTTAGATAATAAACATATATCCTCTGCTGATAAAAGATTATGGGTGATTAAATTTAAACCCATGTGGGGAGCTCCTAAAGATTGGAAATGGATAGGCACAATTAGTCCAGAATATACTGTGATACTCAATCCAAACTTACCGCCCATGGCCTATGATATAGATTATGTTATCCCCTGGCATGATTTTAAATTTGAACATGTGTGGATGTTGGATCAAAAACATTTATTGAATGGTGAAGATGATTTATGGGCATTTACCTTACAAGTATCCACTGAACTTGATGGGTCTAAGATAATTGATTATGTCAGTCCCAAAATTGAAATAACCTATAATACAAACTTACCGCCCATGACCTATGATATAGATTATGTTATCCCCTGGCATGATTTTAAATTTGAACATGTGTGGATGATAGACCGTAAGCATTTATTAAATGGTGAAGATGATATATGGGCATTTACCTTACAAGTATCCACTGAACTTGACGGGTCTAAGATAATTGATTATGTTAGTCCCAAAATTGAAATAACCTATAATCCTAATTTACCCAAATTAAGTTATGATATAGATTATGTTATCCCTTGGCATGATTTTAAATATGAACATGTATGGATGTTGGATCGCAAACACCTACAAAATGGTGAAGATGATATATGGGCATTTACCTTACAAGTATCCACTGAACTTGACGGGTCTAAGATAATTGATTATGTCAGTCCAATTATCAAAATAACCTATAATCCTAATTTACCCAAATTAAGTTATGATATAGATTATGTTATCCCTTGGCATGATTTTAAATATGAACATGTATGGATGTTGGATCGATCTATAACTAATCAAACTAATATTTGGGCGTTAAGTGCAACAGCCATTGATGATACAGCAGGAGTAAAACAAATTGATACATTATTACCTAACATTGCCAAACAGTTAGATGTTATTTTTATTAGTTACTATGAATTAAATGCTGAAGATAATTGGCAACGTGTATTAGAAAAAGCACCTTGGGCCAAACGAGTAGATAGAGTTACTGGTATATTTGAAGCACATAAGGCAGCGGCTAAATTAGCCAAGTCTGACATGTTCTATGTAGTTGATGGAGATGCATACTTATTGGATGATTGGCAATTTGATTTCCAACCAAATATATTTGATAGAGATTGCACCTATGTTTGGAATAGTATAAATCCGGTTAATGGTTTGACTTATGGTTTCGGAGGTGTTAAGCTGTTTAGCAAGTCGAAGATACAATATCTTAAATCATGGGGTACTGACCTAACATTAAGTGTATCAAAAAAGTTAAAAGTAATCAATAAAATTAGCAACATTACTAAATTTAACACTTCTGATTGTGCCACATGGAGAACCGCATTTAGAGAATGTGCCAAGTTATCTAAAAAAGAAGATGCAGAATCTAACAAACGATTGCAAGCATGGTTAAATCCAGATGTCACAGCTGAATATTATAAATGGGCAAAATTAGGAGCAGAGCAAGGTAACAAATATGCGTTGAGCCAAGAACCGATCAGTAATATCAACGATTACAATTGGTTAAATCAACAATTTAAAATTGCTATAAAACAGTCCAATACATTTTGTATACTGCCCTGGATACATTTTTACGCAAACCCAGATGGAGATGTACTACCTTGCTGTATTGGAGATTATACCAAACCGTTAGGTAATGTACAGCAAAATTCAATTAGTGAAATATGGAACAATGATCGATATAAGTCAATGCGATTAAAAATGTTAACAGGTAAAAAATGTGATGAATGTAGTGCTTGTTATCAAAATGAAAATGCAAATGTGCATAGTTTTAGACAATCATCGAATGCCTCGTATCTTTCAGAATCTATAAATTTAGTACATGACACAAACCAGGATGGATCTTTGGAAACAATGGAATTAAAATATCTTGACATACGATGGAGCAACATCTGTAATTTCAAATGTCGAAGCTGTTCTAGTACATATAGTTCTAGTTGGGCCACTGAAGATAACAAGCAAGGCAAAAATAAAAAAGTTTTTATTTTTTCAGGAGGAAAAAATAATGATTTATTATTTGATCAGCTTAGACCTCATATAACCGGAATTAAAGAAATTTACTTTGCTGGTGGCGAACCTTTATTAATGGACAAACATTACGAAATACTTGAATATTTGATTAATACCGGAAATACAAATATAAAAATTAGATATAATTCTAATTTAAGTTCGTTGACCTTTAAAAATTTATCAGTAATTAAGTTATGGAAAGAGTTTTCCAATATTCATTTAAACGTAAGTTTAGATAGTTGGGGCAGTCGAGCTGAATACATTCGAGAAGGTACCGATTGGCCAACTATCGTACAAAATATTAAAAAAGTTAAAGAATCATGCCCTCATATATTCATAGGTATTTCATCTGTGATATCTGTGTTCAATGTTTATACAATTCCAGAATTTATAGATTATATGATTGAAAACAATTTTGTTGATGACACAACCAACGTAACGTTTTATAATATTATTAATCCAAATTTTTACAGTTTTAACATTATTAATGCTGACATTAAAAATAATATTAAAGATAAGTTATTAGATAAAATTAAAACTATGGATTTACTATCAGATAGTAACTATAGCATGATAAAAAATCAAATAAAAAACGTAATAAGTCAGTTAGATTCATCGTCGGTTAATGAAATTGCACAACAAGAATTTAAAGAAAACACGGAATACTATGATACCATTAGGAATAAAAAATTTATAGATACGTTCCCAGAACTTGCAGAATTTTATACAAACATAAAAATAATAAAGGCACAATAAATGGACAATGCACAACACCGAATTAAAACCGTTATATCTATTGTAAACGAAACAAGCCCAACATTTTGTTTAGCTAAATGGCATCATGTTACTTTATATTTACAAACAGGTGAAACACATAGTTGTTATCATCCTGCACCACACACAATAAATTTAGAAGAACTCAAAGATAATCCCAGTGCATTGCATAATACTTCTCATAAGAAGTTAGAACGTAAAGAGATGTTAGAGGGTGTTAAAACCAAAGGATGCCAATATTGTTGGAATATTGAATCAATGGGCCCTGACTATGTCAGTGACAGGCATATTAAGACTGCTAGTATATTCACCGAAGAACGATACAAACAAGCTGTAACGGGCCCATGGGATCAAAATATAAATCCAGAATATGTAGAAATTAGTTTTGGTAATGAATGTAATTTCAAATGCGGATATTGTCATCCCAAGGCCAGCAGTAGATTTTATAATGAAATCAAACAGTTTGGTCCTGTTACCACTGTAAAGAATCATCGTTGTGATATTGATTGGATGAACTTATATGAAAGAGAAGAAAAAAATCCTTATGTTGATGCTTGGTGGCAATGGTGGCCAGAACTGCGTAAAACATTATCTATTCTACGTATAACGGGCGGCGAACCATTGATGCACACCAGCACATGGAAATTATTAGATAGTCTTGAAAAAGACCCAATGCCTAATCTTGAATTGAATATCAATAGTAACTTGGGAGTTAAATCTAGATTAGTAGATAAAATGATTGAGTCAATTAACTCTCTCACAGCATCTAACAGTATTAAGAGATTTAAATTGTACACTAGTATCGATACTTGGGGTCCACGAGCGGAATATGTTAGAACTGGACTTGATTTAATATTATGGGAACGTAACTTTGATGCATATCTTAAAGAAACCGGACAACCTATAAGTTTTATGATTACCTTTAATATTTTATGTGTAACAACATTTAAACAATTATTGGTTAAAATACTAGAGTGGCGAAGAATATATAATCCATATAACAAAACTGATCAACCACAAATGGTTAGGTTTGATACACCGTACTTAAAAGAACCATTGCAATACGATATGAATATTCTACCCAAAGACGAGTTTATGCCATACATGCATGATAGTTTAAAATTTATGGAAGACAATTTAGATGACTCTAATCCCAACAAGTTTTCATCCGTGGAGTTTGAAAAGTTTAGAAGAGTGGTCGATTATATGGCAACAACTACGTATGATGATGATAAGCTAGATGAAGGACGTAAGGATTTCTATAATTGGTTTAATGAATTAGATACACGAAGGGGCACTGATTTTTTAAATACATTTCCGGAAATGATAAATTTTCATAATATATGCAAGGATTTAAATGACTAAGAAATTGAATTTTGTCTATGAATGGATTGGTCCACGCGGCCCTATCACTAATAATAGAGTACCTACAATGATTGATCTAGTTGATCAATACGTGATGGATCCCCCTAACACTATACGTTGGGATTTCCATCATATACCACATTGTTATACTCAATTTAAATCTAACTGTAATATTATACCAGCCTGCACATTACCAACTGATGTATTTTTATATGAAATAAATTTTGGGAATTATAATTATAGAGATATATTACATATGTTTCATATCAATGACGGATTGTTAGATCACAACAATATAACCCCTGAAATTATATCTCGTGTAAAAAATAAAGAAGCATTTATTTTAATCACTATATTACATGAAAGCTTTCTCGATGATGTATTTTTACAGTCAATGAAACACTATTTTGATTACAAACAAATTCCATTATCACAAATTATATACATTTCACATTGTGCCAATGGGCAAGAAATTTATATTGATCACTGTGCTAGACATAGTATAGCACCTGAAATGCACATGGAGTATATTCCAACTACACGAATTGATAGAACTGATATTGATGTTAATAAACCATTAACAACATATGAGCCTGGAAGTAGAAATAAAACATTTTTATGTTTTAATAGGCGATACCATTCGCATAGGTTAATATTTTTTATGATGATGGAAAAACGTAAATTATTAGCTGACTTTTATATGAGTATGGCAAAGACGCAACCGGGATCAGGTCAATCGTTTACTACTACTATATCGCACTTAGTTCACAATCATCCACAATATAATTTTACCATTGAGGACATTGCTAGGTGTGAATCAACATTGCCTTTGGTATTAGACAAACCTGATTTTGAATTGTATCCTATGGAGTCAAGCCCCGATGATTTAGAAACATTTTATAAAAACTCTTTAATTAATATCATTACTGAAACTTTCTTTTTTAATAAAATAATTCATGTGACTGAAAAGACATTTAAACCAATTGCACAGTTACAACCATTTATTATAATTGCATCTCCGGGCAGTTTACAACATATAAGAGATATGGGATTCAAAACGTTTAGTGAGTTTTGGGATGAAAGTTATGATCAAGAAACTGACCATGAGGTTAGATTTAATAAAATATTTGATCTAGTTGAACTCATAAGCAAGTGGTCTGAAGAGCAAAAAATTGAATTCTCATACAAGGTTAAAGACATACTTGAATATAATGCCGAACATTTATACAGTATGAAAAATATAGAATTGGATAAAATCGTAGAAAAATATGGAGTACTATAATGATTTACAACAGAAGCGGACAATTTTATCATTTAACTTATAAAGCTACACATTTTAAATCATTAAGCGATTGGAAATCTGATGTTGATGTAATTTATCATTATCATCCCTACCACGGCGGCACAATAGTGAATGCATTCGATGATATTCATTGGGAGCATTTACGCTCTGAGCCTACAGCAAAATTCTTATATGAAAATTGTAATGAAACTTTTACATGTGAATTAGCAGAACAGATTAAAAATTTAATTGATCTAAAACAAATTCCTACCAGTAAAATGTTTATGCTGGTCATGGATGAAGTTCATAAATCATTTCTTGAAGATAGATTAAACGAATTAAACATACGTGGTATTACAATTGGAATTTATAATATAGGGCTAGTGAATTCGAAATTATTAATTAATGATCGATTAATTACAAAGAAATTTAGTGCATTAAGTAGACGTTATGTAAATTGGCGATTACATCTATATGCTAGGTTAGCTGAAAGAAATTTATTAAAAGATTTTATATATAGTTTTTATAATATTCACCCATATGGTGAAGTAATTCATTTTGATAAAGATCGTATGCTAGAAGACTTACATAAAACTAATTTTGGATCAATAGGGCATGATGTGTTACAATGGATGGATAATATTCCATATAAATTAAAAAAAAATGTTCTTTTAAATGCTTGGGATGATGAAACATATAGAACTGTATTTTCTGCAGATATTCATGTGTTAGTAGAAACACATTATGATTTTTATTATGCACCAACAGGTCCGGATAATATATATCATAGAAAATTAGCACCAAGTTTTATGTCAGAAAAAGGATATAAACCAATTGTGTGTGTTAGGCCATTTATTGCATTTTCTACTCCTTATTTTTTAGAACAAGTTAGAGAATTAGGCTTTGAAACGTTTAGTCCGTATATTAATGAAGCGTATGATTTAGAACTTGATCATAATAAACGAGCAAATATGATTGTTGCAGAAATTGAACGTATATCTAATTTGCCAACTGATAAATATCAACAGTTGGTTAAAGATTGTAATGCAATTGCAGAGCGTAACAAGGCATTGTTTGTTGCTAAACAATCGGACACTCAATACAATCAAAACTTTGATTTTCTAATTGATCATTGTAACATGTTGCATATTATTCACTAACTCAGTCAAACTTGTTGTTTTTTACCTGCCTTGACGGTATAATAGTCGTTGTAGCATAACTATTTTACCATCAACGAAAAAGGAGGTCACTATGACTGAATTAACATTAGACAAGGTATACGCACCTGAAGTTTCTAAAACAGCACTATCCGCAGTAACATTTGCATTAATGGTACTGGCACTGATAACATCAGTGTTTATGCTCAATTGGGTTGTGCTCGATAAGCTCGACAAATATACACCCGTTGAGAGCTCTCAAATCACTTCAGCCTTGCGAGAAAGACAACTAGGGTGTCTATCCAAAAATATTTACTATGAAGCAGGCAACGAGTCATTTGAGGGGAGAGTTGCCGTCGCGCAGGTAACAATAAACCGTGTAAAAAGCGGGCAGTTTCCGGATGATATTTGCAAAACAATCTATCAACGCAATGTCTTTTATGAAAAGGTTATATGCCAGTTTTCTTGGACGTGTGATAGAGATTCAAGTATGCGACCACCTAACAATGCCAGCTACAGAGAAAGCGAGGAAGTGGCCAAGAAAGTTCTCCTAGAAGGCTTCCGTTTACCTAGTTTAGACAAAGCACTGTATTATCATGCTTCGTATATATCGCCGGGATGGAAACGTAAACGTATTATACAAATTGGTCAACATATATTTTATGAATAAATTACATATCACATTTTTTACAAACAAGGACTTAAAATGAAATTCTTTGGATATATCACTAGCGCAGTTGATTTTGTTTATACATTCTTTAAAGATCACCTAGGGCATATTAGTGCTCATACACTAGGTTGGATTACTATTGTGCTACTACACTTTGCATCCGTACCTACACTACTTGCAATGATCCTAGCACAAAGCGACAAACTACCTCCTTACGATCTTATGTTGTTTGTTTGGGCGGCACTGACTACATTGTTCTTTAAGAGTCTAATTGAAAAGAACTTCTTGTATGTTTCTACAATCTGCTTAGGATTTATTGGTCAAGTAGTGATGTTGGGAATGATTGTGTTCAAGTAATATAAATACTTGAATGCGAGCATACGAATTTATTGATGAATCTGCGGCCTGGCGCCGTAAAGCAGGTAAAAGCAAATCCGGCGGCCTAAATGCCAAAGGAGTTGCTTCTTACCGTAGAGAGAACCCGGGTAGCAAATTGCAAACAGCGGTGACCACTAAACCTAGTAAGTTAAAAGCCGGTAGCAAAGCAGCCAACCGCCGTAAATCATTCTGTGCTAGAATGGGCGGAGTTGATGGTCCTATGAAGAAACCCAATGGTGACCCTACTAGAAAAGCCCTTGCACTAAAAAAGTGGAATTGCGAATGAAGATCACAGAACTATTGTCCGAAAAGAAATTAGCACACCCAACTAGCAGCGATTGTTCAGTTGGGCATTCTAGATTAAGCAATGTTCGATACAGCCAATGTGTTAGTCTCGGCCTGCTCAAACACGATACTGGCCACACTGATGGCACAGGTAAACAGGGCGTTGCAGGTAGCGGCAAGGCATTAAACGGCCACAAAGCTAAAAGCGTAAAGTACGGCGGCGCAGTTAAAGATTACAGCGGCAAGTAATTAATCTTCACCTGGCTCAAAGTGAGCCACAGCTTCTTCTAATAGTTCAATATGTGTGAGATTTAGATATTTGTTATCTAATTCGTAGAACTTTTCTTCCCCAGATTTTGAACATTCCACACCCAACATTTCCATAAGTTCAACATAGGTGATATCTTCATCTCGTAATTGACTAACCCAAATGCATGTTAGAAACATACACATAAAAACCACACGTTCGTCATCGATCCCGTAATTGTCACACCAGGTTTCTGTTTTTTCAAGATAATATGCAATATCTTCTAATCGATCCTCTAGCTGAGCAATCCATTCTTTTGTATGTTCTCTAGACCAATATTTCATATTCTAAAACTTTCTCCACAACCACATTCTCCTTTAGAGTTAGGATTTAAAAATTCAAATCCTTCATTAAGTCCATTACGAACCCAATCCATAGTCAAGCCATTTAGATACACTAGGCTTTTGGCATCAATCAATACCACAAAGTCAGTTTGAGCATAGTTGGTAACACCCGTTTCAGCTGTGTATTCGTCCACATATTCCAACACATAGGCCAATCCACTACATCCTGTAGTCTTTACACCAATACGAATACCCACGCCCTTGCCACGTTTTGCCAGATTCAGTTTAATCTTTTTAGACGCTGTGTCGGTTACGGTAATCATGTATGATATTTATAGTATAAATATTAATATGGAACAAATAAACATCACTGATTCTGCAATATTAAAAATTGCTGATTTATTAGCAGAAGAAAACAATCCAGAATTAAAACTACGCACATTTGTACAAGGTGGTGGATGTAGTGGATTTCAATATGGATTTACTTTTGATGAGGAACAAAATGAAGATGACTTTTTAATTAAAAAGTCCGGCCTGTCTATTTTAATAGATGCAATGAGTATGCAATATTTAACGGGTTCTACTATTGATTATAAAGAAGAATTAAATGGATCCAGTTTTGTTATCCAAAATCCCGGAGCAACCAGTACTTGCGGATGTGGTTCAAGTTTTTCAGTTTAATTTGATAACAATCTAGTTGACAGCCTGGGTAAATCCCTGTATAATTAACGCATTACAAACACACTCTTTGAAAGTACCTATGAGTAATTGCGATAGTATTATCCGAATTTTAGAAGATCATCCTAGCCGTTTAAATAAAGAAAGTATTATTGAAGCAGAAGCTCAAGCAAATAATACAGAATTGTTTGAAGGTATGCGTATGGCACTTGATACACTTTATACATTTGGTGTAAAAAAAGTCCCAACTCATAGCGGTCCAGATGGGCAAGGACTACCCTGGGTAGCATTTAAAGAGCTGGCTCATTTGCTATACACAAGACAACTTACAGGACACAATGCCCGTGATGCTATCGAATTGGCATTGAGTGCTAGTACAGGTAACCAATGGAATGATTGGTATCGCCGTATTCTTATTAAAGATCTACGTTGCGGTGTTAGTGAAAAGACTGTAAACAAAGTGCTCAACACATACCCAACGATCAAACCTGTACCAGTGTTTGAATGTATGCTAGCACATGATGGTGCCAATCACGAAAAGAAGATCACAGGTAAAAAACTACTTGAACCTAAGTTAGATGGTGTCCGTGTAATCACTATTGTCAATGCAGCCAACAAGACGGCTACAATGTATAGCCGTAATGGTAAAGTGTTGGAAAACTTTGGACATATTACAAGTGCAATTGAAGCCAACATTGAACTATTTGAGCGCAGTATGGTTCTGGATGGTGAGATGGTTAGTAGCAGTTTTCAAGCACTGATGAAGCAGGTGCACCGTAAGAGCGATGCTCAAACTGATGATGCTCGTTTGATGTTGTTTGATGTATTGCCATTGAGTGAATTCCAAGCAGGACAAAGCATCATGGGTCAGAAGCGCCGCAGTAATCTGTTACGCGGTATGAAACCTGTGTTGGACAAAGTTGGCAGTATCGATATCATCCCACAGATTGAAGTTGATTTAGGTAGTTATGTTGGAGAACTGCAATTCAAACAATACAACAAGGATGCAATTGACGCAGGATTTGAAGGCATTATGATTAAAGATCTGGATGCACCTTATGTTTGTAAGCGTCATGCCAGTTGGCTCAAGATGAAGCCTTTTATTGAAGTGTCGTTGGAGGTTACAGATGTTGAAGAAGGTACAGGCAAAAATGAAGGCCGTCTTGGTGCACTGGTCTGCTCCGGAGTGGACGACGGAAAGGCTATTGTTGTCAATTGCGGTAGTGGGTTTAGCGATAGTGATCGAACTGAGTTTTGGTCTAGTCGTGATAGCCTCCCTGGTCAGATTGTGGAAGTAAGAGCAGATGCTGTTACACAAAACCAAGACGGTACTTATTCGTTGCGTTTTCCACGTTTCCTCCGTTTCCGTGGCTTTGTAGCTGGCGAAAAGATTTAATATGGAACAACAGGCTCTTAAAGAAACACTTTATGCGGGCATTCATGCCCTTGCGTTGAATCGCCAGTATTATCTTCACAGTGGCGTAGGTAGTGATTACAGTCATTGGACTGACGAAGGTAAATTAGCTGTTGTTGAATATACTAAAGTAATGGTTGAAATGATGCTAGCTGAAGAAGAAAGATTGTTAAATAACCGTGCCAAGGATCTAGTGATCAAAGGCCTAAAAGGAGAAACAGTTTAAGTGAGCAAAGAAGAAGCAATAACAACAGAGGGCATAGTGGAAGAAGTTTTGCCAAATGCAATGTTCAGAGTAAAGATAGCGCAAGGGCCGACAGTGTTGGGTCACATCAGTGGCAGGATGCGTCAAAACAAAATTCAAATCCTCACAGGTGATAAAGTGCGGATTGAGCTAAGTCCATATGATATGTCAAAATGCCGAATAGTGTACCGTGAGAGATAAAAAAGCGCCCTAGGGCGCTTTTCTTATGTAAGATACGTTGCCCAACTTGGATGACGTAAATCAAACTTCATTTTCTTCCTCTTATCTATTAATTGGAAGTATGTGGGTTTAAATGGTTTGATCTTGGGAACAATCCGTTTATCATTGCCTTTGTTAGCATTACATCTAGAACAACTACAGACGCAGTTCTCGTAAGTGGTCTTACCACCGTGACTAGTTGGTAGTACGTGATCCAATGTTGAAGTTTTGTTAGTCACAGCAATACCGCAATATTGGCAAGTGAACAAATCGCGCAGGAATACATTCTGTTTGCTAAAACGCACAGAAGTTTTCTTTTTCTGGTATTCCTTTAAGATCATAACAGCAGGCACACGGGTTTCCCAAGTTGCACTATGTACAATCCAATCTTCATACCATTCTAAAACCGTAGCTTTATCCGATACCAAATATCGTATGGATTCTTCCCACGTGATTGTACTCAGCGGAAGTAGAGAAACTGGGCTTACGTCAGCATTTAGTATTAAACAAGTAATTTTAAAATCTCACATAATAAAGGTGTAGTTTGAGAAGCATATTAGACATGTATTTATTGAACAAATATACCACTTAGTATAATATTATAGCATAGGCTTAAAAAAGAGTCAACTAAACCAGGTATACCAAAAATTACCATATCATATCTAACTTAATATGGTAAATAATCTATAATAAGGAAAATATTATGGATAAACGTATTACACTATACACATCTACAGGTACCGCTAGATATCAAAATGTTATTTTTGGCAATGTTTCCGCTACTACAAGCACAGCAATCTATTCTTCTAGAATTTTAATTACTTCAGGCGGATCAGCAGCTACCTCAGTTGTTTATCTAGCATTTGGTACAAATACAAATGCTTCCTCATCTGGATTTGTTATGCCATCAAATATGCCATTGGAGTTTAATTTCAACTCAGGCGATAAAGTATCAGTAATTGCCAGTGCTGGATCGGGTGTATTATCCATAGTTCCGTTAGTTTAATATGAAACAAATTCTACTTGTATTGTTACTAGCGGTATCGAATCCGGTACAAGCCTGGGAACAACGTGCTCCACAAGATCCACAAACCTGTAAAGTACATGCACCATATGGATTCCCACAAACAGTAGGTGTACAACCAATTTGTCGCCAAGCGTATCTAGTAGGATATGATGCGGCTGCTAAACTACCAAAATATGTAACCTACGAACTATTGCCGCAAAACGCTCTGGGATGTGTTGCCCGTACTAATGCTTTTGTGGCTGATCAAAGTGTTCCAGGTGGTGCTCGTCCGGATGACTATGCAGGTACAGGTTATGACAAAGGACACATGAGTCCAGACGGTGATCTATCATGGGATGTACAAGTAGAGTATGAAAGTTTCCTAATGACCAATATGAGTCCGCAGGCCGGATCATTAAATCGAGGCATTTGGAAGCTGTTAGAAACTAGTGTACGTGGATGGACTGTACAGCGTAATCAAAGTTATACAGTCTATGTTGGTGGTATGTACAATGGCCAAGATCCAAAAATTGGAGCAGGGGTAATTGTTCCACATGGTTTCTATAAAATTGTAATTAATAATCAAACAAATGAAATTGCGGGATGGGCATTCCCTCACACCAAACCATATCCTAACTTGGGTAATGATTTGACCAAGTTCCGTGTACCAGTTGGACAAATTGAAATTGCTGCCGGAGTTAAGTATGCTTATCCTAAAGATGCCAAAGAATTACAACCCGGGCAAGAATGGCCTGTAGATTTTGGCGCATTGACTAACAGCAAGAGGCAGAAGTGTGGTACAAATACTTCTAACAACCAACAATGATTATCCAGTCTATCCAGAGGATGATGGGCCCAACCGTCCTTGCAATTCTTACAATGCTGTTTAACGATATTGTTGAGGGGTTGAGTAGATTTGGATTAAGTATGATCGGTATCCCATACCCGGAAGAATAACCCTTACCTTAGGGACCGTTGTCGTCACGGGGGCGAGCTTGCTTGCCCGGGCGTCCGAGTTGTGCCGTAAGCACCGGGTGTAATTACACTGCTGCGCCTTAATAAAGTCAGCGCCGCATAAAGTAAGCGGCAACTAAATAACACTATGCGAGCACTTGAATTTATTGTAGAAGCAGTTAGCGGAAACTACCTATATCACGGAGTACCTGATGGTAAAACTGTATCTGCCATATTAAAAAGTGGATTTATTAAGCCGCAAGGAGTATTCGATTTTGATCGTAATCCTGATGATGATAGTGAAGAAGCCAATCCGGATGTTATTAGTCTAACTAGAGATCAACGATTAAGATTCCCCTACGGAGGAGGAGTTGCTCAGTTTGTTGTTGATAAAGATGCACTAACTCAAGCAGGCATTATTGCTAAACCTAAAGTTGGTATAGGATATGGTAGAACAGAATCCGAAGAACGAGTTTATAAACCTATTCCTGTAAAAGCGCCATATGTTGTTGCTGTACAATATGATCCAAAATTAAAAGTGCCGCCTGCAATCGTCACTCACTTTAAAGAATTGGGTGTTAAAATAGAGCCTTGGAGATCATTTGCTGAACCTAAAACAACTGAACCTAATGCACCTAAAGAAATACCTCCTGCCAAAAAATATACTGATCCAAAAAAATTAGAACTTAAGACAGACAACTACACCAATACATGGACTATAGCATATCGTAATACTCCTACCTCAGGTAGTATTATACAACCATATTATATGATTGACAATGAGGCCGTTGTTAAAAAAGCCTATGCTGCTATTAAAGATAGAATTTCTAAAAATTTGAGTTTTGATGATCTATTACCACAAAATCAGTATGGTAAAAATTGGTCAAAGGGCAGCTACGAGATTAAACCCGGCGATCGAGGATATAAAACATAATACTATGCGAGCACAAGATTTTACTAAACCCCTTGTTGATATAAATGGGAATTCAGACATTGATGTTAATTTAGAATTGTTTGAACAGTTCCATTATAAACAAGCAGGTGTATTATTAGAAAACAATAATATAAATTCTGCTGACATTGAGTACATTAAAAATCTTTCTCATTATTCAGATGAACCAAAAGTTGGTTCAAAATTTATTCCTGTATGTCTTGCATTGTTATCAGTTGGTTTAAAAGTTTATGGGAACACCAACACAACTCCAGTTAAATTAGTTGATGTAAAGAACGAAAATGGAATGACAATATATAAATTCTCGGACGGAAGTAAGTTGCCAGATTCTCGATTACACAATTCTTCATATTATCAAACTTTCTTATTTTCTAATAATGTAAATTACGATAAATTTAGATCAGCAATTTCTATAAAATTTAGTCTTTCATTACCTAGCGGTAAATTTGACAGCAATCTGCAGGAATCAATCAGTAAAGAAGAAATAAAAAACTTTGTAGAAATGTTTTCTAAATTCTTACCTCTAGCCATGCATTACTTAGAGTTAGATCATTTGCCTAAGATGCATTTTACATCGCATATCAAAGATACACAGCAACCAACATTTGGTATGTATGTCAATGGTAAGCATACCCTGCATGTTGCACTGGCAGACCGTCATCCGAACGACATACTACGTACAGTGGCACACGAACTAACACACTATAAACAGGACTCAGAACACCAACTGAACGACCAAAGTGGCAACACAGGTAGTCCAGAAGAGAATCAAGCTAATCAAATGGCGGGCATTATCATGCGCCATTTTAATAAGAGATATCCACAGTACTTGAGTAGTAGTCCTATAACATAAATACTAGTATGAGAGCACGAGAATTTACAATAAATATCCCAATCAATATTAAAATTAATGGTGATGGTGAACCTGAAATCGACATGGGTCAAAATGACGGCCCAATTGATCCAAGTGAATTAAAACAAGATCCAGTTATGGTGCCTCCATTACAACAACAGATCGAATTACAAAAAGCTGATGTTGGAAAAATCAGTCCAATCATTAAAGATCTTACACAAGACGAAGTAGATCCAGAAACCAAGCAGTTGCCTTAGAGGCGTTTGAGGGAGGAAGACCCAGATGCCAATGTATAAATTATCCGGTAGTAGAATAATAACGGTCGTTGCCGAACAGTTCATCGGTGCTCCGGGTGTTCTCTTTTGGGATGAAACTACTGGCGACCTAAGATTGGGTGACGGAGTTACTCCAGGCGGCATTAGAATGTTTGCCAACTCCGAATTACTGCCAACTATAATCGGTGGTACCGGAACAACAGTTACTACTTCTGGAACAACAGTTACTATCTCTAGTAATGTTGGTGGCGGCACAATTATTAATGTTGCTGGTTCTGTACCCGATGTAAATGTTTCCCCTCCTAACAATCCTCAAACAACATTAAATGCAGCATTTTCTACTGCAATTTCAGGCACAAGTGTAATAGATAGTGCAACTGGAGATTTATGGGTTAAGGGTACTACCACATGGATTGATGCAGGCAGGGTAATAGGGTATACAGGTAGTCAAGGTAATTTAGGTTATAGTGGTAGCTTTGGATTTACTGGTAGTCGAGGTTACGCAGGTAGTGTCGGGTTCACTGGTAGTCAAGGCTATATTGGATATGTAGGTAGTCAAGGTATACAAGGACCTGCAGGTACTTCCGTAAAAATTATAGGTAGCTTAGATTATGCATCTGAATTAAATTTAGAATATGGTCTGCTTCCTGGGACCAACCCCGGCGATGGTATTATCATTACACAAGAAGACGGTGAACTTCATGTTTGGACTGGCCAAGGGTGGACAAATGTAGGTAAAATTCGAGGCCCGCAAGGATTTTATGGTAGTCGAGGTTACGCAGGTAGTAGTGGTTATACCGGTTCAGCAAGCACTGCTAGTGGTTATATAGGTAGTATAGGTTATACTGGATCTATTGGTTATACAGGTAGTCGAGGTTACATTGGTAGCTTTGGTTATACAGGTAGCTTTGGTTATACAGGTAGCTTTGGTTATACAGGTAGCTTTGGTTATACAGGTAGCTTTGGTTACACAGGTAGTCAAGGTTATACTGGATCTATCGGTTATACAGGTAGTCAAGGGCATGAGGGTAGCACAGGGTATACAGGTAGTTTTGGTTATACAGGTAGTTTTGGATTTACAGGTAGTCAAGGTTATACTGGTAGTCAAGGCAACATTGGTTATACTGGTAGTCTAGGATATACTGGTAGTCTAGGATATACTGGTAGTCTAGGATATACTGGTAGTCTAGGATATATAGGTAGTACAGGTTATTGGGGTAGCTTCGGTTATACTGGTAGCTTTGGATTTACAGGTAGTTTTGGATTTACAGGTAGTCAAGGTTATACTGGTAGCTTTGGATTTACAGGTAGTCAGGGTATAGACGGATTCACAGGTAGTTTTGGATTTACAGGTAGTCGAGGTTACACAGGTAGCTCCGGATTTACAGGTAGTCAAGGTTACATTGGTTATACCGGTAGCTTTGGGTATACTGGCAGCGTTGGGTATACTGGCAGCGTTGGTTATACTGGCAGCGTTGGTTATACCGGTAGTCGAGGCGAACTAGGTTATAGTGGTAGTCGAGGCAAAGATGGTACTTCAGTTAAAATTAAAGGTGAAGTCACTAGTACATATTATCTATCTAATCCCTATTATGTTGACTCATTGGGATACATGGTACAGCCGTTGTATGATGGCAGCCCCCCACCAAATGGTTATATTGGTTCATTAGGTGACGGTTATATAGATGCATCGGACGGTTCTTTAATAGTCTGGACTGGTAATATTAGCGGTGCTGCGGCAGGTTGGGTAAACGTTGGAGTAATATCAGGTCCCGTAGGCCCAACAGGTAGTAGGGGGTATAGTGGTAGTATTGGTATTATTGGATTTACTGGTAGTACAGGAACCCAAGGCGCTATAGGATTTACTGGTAGTCTAGGATTTACTGGTAGTCTAGGATTTACTGGTAGTCAAGGCGTTGATGGATTTACGGGATCACGGGGATCACTAGGAGTATCGGGTGCTCAGGGGTATTTTGGTAGTGTTGGTTTTACCGGTAGTCGAGGTGATCAAGGTTATTGGGGTAGTGCTGGTTATAATGGATCTGCTGGTTATAATGGATCTGCTGGTTATAATGGTTCTGCTGGTTATAATGGATCTGCTGGATATAATGGTAGTGCAGGGTATTGGGGTAGTTTTGGTTTTACCGGTAGTCGAGGGTATTGGGGTAGTTTTGGTTATACTGGCAGTCAAGGTCCAGGCGCCAATCAAGATTTAAACACTACCAGTACAGTTACATTTGCTACTATAATCCTAGGACTGGGCGGAAATATAACATTCCCAGATGGAACTACTCAATCAACTTCTCCTGCAAAAATGTATCTCAATTCCGATGTTGCTCTTGGATTAACCACTAGTGATATGAAAAATGGGGATTTTTATTATGATGATGGTTCGGGAGCAGCGCCCGGTGATCCTATCTTGCCTGTTTTATATGTCATGGTTGACACTGGTGGCGGTGTACTTAATCTCCTACAATTGTATCCGGTTGTGGCGTAATAATGTAAATTTAATAAAATAAATATCATACTGTGTCTATATTCTTTTCCCCCATTCCCCCGAAAACACCGAATCCTGCTGCTATACTAGCAGATGCATTCGCAGGAAGCCAAGACATATATATTGGCGGTGTCCCTACTGGTGTAGCATCCGTAGGTACACTTGGCAACACTTTTAATGCAGGTAAAATAGCATACGGTAGTTTTAACCCTGCAAATACATATCTTGGATTAAGTGGCATTAGCCCCATGGGCAAGGGAACTGGAACAGTTCCTGGATTAATATCAAGTGTATTATCACTGGATAATTTAACAGCAGTTGGTCAGCTCACATCATTTGTCCCCATATCTGTATACGGTGGCGCAGCAAATCCTTCTACCACTCCGTGTCCATACACTGTCACAGTGGATACATTACCCGATGGACTAAGTTTATATACTAGCGTAACGACCATAGATGTTACAGGTACAGCTCCCACACAAGACGCAACATTTCAAGTAACATTTACATTTACTGCAAGTAAATTAACAGGGTTATCTCCAGTTGTTGGAAAATTTTATGCTGTACGGGGACAGTCTAAATTATCATATAATGGTATTTGGGAATGTAAAGCTGTAACGGCAACTAGTATTACTTTAAAATACAATGCAAGTCCTGCTGCAAGCGGTGGAACAGGAATCCCAAATCAAGTATCCTGGAGTAGTACATCTTTAACCACTATTACTGATGTGGGTCAAAAAACAATACCTGATGCAGGTGGAGTTTTATCGTGGTATAATTATACTGAGATTTTAATTGCCGGTACCCCTACTGCTCCGTTGGCAAAAAAGAGCTTTACTGTTAGATTTACCGATGCTACAGGTCAGAGTAAAACTGAATCTTTTAATTTAGAAATCACCGGTGGTGCTCAACCTTTAGACACAGTACTAGATCCGTATAATTCAGTATTATCGCAGAATGTTGCAGTATCGTTTACACCTGTTAGATCATTGGGAGGTACCGGTACTAAGACTTTTACTGCGCCTGGTGGCCTACCAACTGGTTTATCCATAAATTCAACTGGGGTAATATCAGGGACGCCTACCTCTGCATCAGGGTCTCAATCATATACAATACTTGTCACTGATGGTGCTGGAGCAACTTCATCTAAATTAATTACATTAGAAGTTAAAGCACCTGCGGTAAATGTTGCGTTAGCTCAAAGTCAAGCATATTCGTATGTTCAAACAGTTCCATTTACAGAATTTAAACCAATATTAGGCACAGGCGGTATTGCTCCACTAAGTTATACAATATCACCGGATGTAATAGCGTATGGTTTAACTTTTACAACTGGTACTGTTCGAGGACCCGGAACCACAGTAACAGGCGGCGTAAAAAGTTTTGAAGTTACTGTCGCTGATTCAAATACTCCTCCGACCACTAATAAATTATCTTTTTCTTTAGAGATAACTGCATTACCGGCATTAACAGTATCAGTTAATTCGCCAACAATTAGTTTAACTAAGAACAGTTCGGCAGGGTTGCCAACTAGCCCAATTAGTGCTAATAATGGTTATTTGAATAAAACATTTACTGTAACGAATACTGCTACACTAGCGTCAGTTGGGCTGAGTTTTTCAAGTGCAGGTGTTCTTAGTGGTACTCCTAGTGGGTTGTTGTCGTCGACTCCCTTTATAGTAACAGTAACTGACCAAGCTCCGACACCTCAAACCAAGACTGCAACATTTACGCTGTCTATTCTGTCTGTACCATTAAACACTACATTAGCAGTTGTTGGTAGAATATCAGGTACAGTAGGTGTACCTATCACATCCGCTGCCCCAGTAACTGCATCTAATGGTGATGGCGCATACAAATATTCTATTGCACCTAATATAACTTCACAATTAGGACTAGCATTTACAACTGTAACAAATGGATCAGTTGTTGGTGGAACTATTTCTGGAACCCCTACTACTGCAACAAGTGGTGTAGCTTCTTATACTGTCACAGTCACTGATGCAGCATTGCAAACAAGTAGTACTGCATTTACTATTCAAATAGATAATCCACTTCCATTAACTGTAGGATCAATTGGAAGTAAAACATTATTACATAAAGATCCAGTAACTGCATTTACTCCGGTTTATACAACATCACCCGGATACAGTACATTAAAATATGTTATCACTGGTACAAATAATGTATTGTTGCCCACCGGACTTAATTTTAATACATCGAATGGTGAGATAACAGGTACACCGTCAACATATCTAATAACTGCTACTACTTTTTCAGTTACAGTAACTGATCAAGCAAAGCAGGTTGCAACCGGTACATTTACATTAACTGTTAATACAAGGGCAATTGTACCTACAGTTATAACACCTAAAGTATTCACAAAGTTAGTAGCGAATTCATATCAACCAGTAACTGTTACTGGTGGCTCTGAAGTATATACATATGCTATTAATCCTAGTCCAAGTTTACCACCCAACTTGTCGTTTAGTACAGTTACTGGCGTACTTTCTGGTACAGCAGCAAGCACTAGTACATCGGGATCAAATACGTATACTGTTACTGTCACTGATTCGTTAAACACGCAAAGCATTAGTACATTTGTATTAACAGTACAGGATGCACCCGCACTTGCAACTACTTCAACGATTTCAAGTAGTACATTTTACAAAAATGAAAGTATTGGCAGTGCAATTACTCCGGTTACTATTGTTTCTCCAGGAACCCCTCCGTTAAAGTTTGAAACATTACCTACTGACCTTGCAGCAGACACTGGATTAACGTTTAGTACCACCAATGGACAAATAAGTGGAAGCCCGTCCACAAATACAAATGGGACTAAAACATATACTATAAAAGTCACTGATGGATTAGGGCAAATTAGTAGTCAGACTTATGCATTAATAGTTACATATAGACCACTAGCAACTGCATATGCTCCACCGTCGGTGGCTCCGGTGAACATGCAGTTGACTAGGGGTAAATTAATAACTTCATTTACCCCAGTAACAGCTACGTATGGTGCAGGTGGAAATAGCTTTACATTATCGCCATTAATTACATTTAATAATATTGGCGGGCTTAATTTTAATAATTCTACTGGTGAAATAAGTGGTACACCAAGTACAACATTATTAACTACAACAACATTTACTGTAACTGTTACAGATAGTGCAAATAATTCAAGTTTCAAAACTTTTAATTTATATATAAAAGAACCTCCATCGTTAACTACTACTGCAACTACTGCTAGTGTTACGTTATTACTTAATAGTAGTTTTCCATCATTTACACCAGTACTAGGTTCCGGCGGTGAAGGTACAATCAAATATACTAAACCGCCAAATCTTCCAAGTGGACTTATATTTGATCTATCAAGTGGTGCTATTAGTGGTGTAGCTAGTATTACTTCAGCTACAACAACTTATGTAGTTACAGCTACTGATTCTTTAACAGTACCACAAACTTCTAGTACTAGTTTCTTACTTAATGTTGTACCTAAACCTATAACTATTTCGATAGACCATCCTACAATAAATGGAACAGCTCTTCAGTATATTACTCCTATTATTCCTATAAGTGCCCAAGGGTCAGGAAATCTTACTTATGCATTAGATCGATCACTGCCATCATCACTACGATATATAAATGGAACAATTGACGAAACACCAATAGCAGGAACAGATACCACATTTACAGTAACCGTAACTGATACTTATGGGCAATCTAATAGTGGGTCATTCCGTCTACTTATAAATGAAATAACTCCAGACCCGTTAGTAGCAACTGCTGGACAAAGTATATATAGTTTAGAAATTTATTCAACTAATAATTTTCAACCAGTTACAGCAATTGGCGGTATTGCGCCATATACCTACAGTATACTACCTACTACGCTGCCGTCTGGATTAGAGTTTGATCCTATTAGTGGACATCTATTAGGACAGGTTGATACTAAATTTTCATCAACAAATTATGTTGTTACAGTATATGATAAAAAGCCACAATCAACCACTGCTACATTTAATTTGGAAGTTATTATACCTGTTATTGTAGCGGGTAAAGGTTATTCGGGTAGTAGAGGTTTTACAGGTAGTAGAGGTTTTACAGGTAGCTTAGGATATATAGGTAGCACAGGTTATACTGGATCAGCAAGTACCGCAACTGGATATATTGGTAGCTTTGGGTATACTGGTAGTCAGGGGTTTACTGGCAGTCAAGGTGTAGTTGGATATTGGGGTAGCTTTGGTTATACTGGTAGCTTTGGTTATACTGGTAGTATGGCATATACTGGTAGTGTGGGATATACTGGTAGCACAGGGTACGTTGGTAGCACAGGGTATACTGGTAGTACAGGTTATTGGGGTAGTGTTGGTTACGCTGGTAGTCGAGGCTTTACTGGTAGTGTGGGCTTTAGTGGTAGTAGAGGTTTTACAGGTAGTAGAGGTATTCAGGGTATTCAGGGTGTACGTGGTGCTGACGGAATACAAGGGATAGATGGTAATGACGGTTCTCAGGGAGAACGCGGTGAACTAGGATATATAGGTAGCACGGGTTTTACTGGTAGTCTAGGGTATGTTGGTAGTCTAGGGTATACTGGTAGTATTGGATTTACTGGCAGTCAAGGCATTGATGGATTTGTAGGTAGTCAAGGTATCCCTGGTGCATATGCTGCATTGGGATATTTTGGTAGTACAGGATATACCGGCAGTGAAGGATACGCTGGATCTAAAGGTGAAAGTTCTTTTGTATATAGTGATACTGCACCGCAGGGAGGACCAGATGGACCAGTTGCAGGTGATAGATGGTTAGATGCTTTGACAGGTGCAGAATTAGTATGGACTGATGATGGCTCTAGCGCAAACTGGGTAGAAATTGCTGCTAGTGGATTCCTTGGCCTGCAGGGAAATACCGGATACTGGGGATCCACTGGATATCGAGGTAGTGTTGGTTATTGGGGCAGTTTTGGTTATACTGGTAGTCTAGGATATATAGGTAGCACAGGTTATACTGGTAGTGTTGGCATTAATTCTCGATCAACAATTGCTGGAACTATTGTAGCACTAGCTAATCAAAATACTGGATCAATCAATATCACTGCTTTTAAAGGATATAACCTTTATAAAATACAGACTTCTGCGGCTGCTTGGGTTAGAATTTATGCAACATCGGCTGCAAGAACAGCTGACCTATATCGATTATCAAATTTAGATCCTGCTAGCGATGCAGGAGTAATAACCGAAGTGATAACCACAATTTCACAAACAATTACGTTAACCCCAGCGGTGTTGGGATTCAACGACGAAAATCCTGTTACTAACATTATACCAATTTCAGTAACAAATTATTCTGGGGCATCAACAAGTATCACAGTAACATTGACCATGGTTCAGACTGAGGTTTAACATGGACCTATTATCAACGGATACTTCAATTTTTAATTTATTAGTACGTTCAGATGATGGTATCATAGAGTTTGACAATCAAACACTACGCGAATATGTGGTAACTTTAAAAAAATATCAAGACCTAGATGCATTTTATAACGACATGGAAACTGTCGGGGGAGATTTATATATTCCGAACAGGCAAGTTGTGCTTTCTGACAGGCGACCTATTAGTAGAAATACTCACTATTTGTTAACTCAATTTGAAGCAGAAGAACTAAGAAAAGATCCAAGGGTACAAGATGTTGATTTAACATATACCGAAAAAGGTTTGGAAATTAAACCAATAGCGGTGCAATATTCAAATTCGTGGAGCAAACAATTAACTGCTGCACCTTCTTCTAAGAATTGGGCATTGTTAAGATCATTTAACGGATATACCATTTCTGGATGGGGTTCTGACGGAACCAATACCGCAGCTGGTACTATCAATATAACCAACACAGGAAAAAATGTAGATGTGGTTATATGTGATGGACACATTACAAACAGCCATCCAGAATTTGCTGTTAATACGGATGGATCAGGCGGGAGTAGGGTAATTCAGTATAACTGGTTTCAGCACAATGTAGCTGTGAGGGGCACCGACGCAGCAGGAACTTATCTATACACTTTTCCCACTCTTGGATATAATGATAGTGCTCACGGTACGCATATTGCAGGAGTTGTTGCAGGTAACACTCAAGGATGGGCCAGCAGTGCAAACATATACAATATAAATCCCTATCCCAGTAACAATGATAATGCTGCCACCAATTGGTCTTATTATGTCATGGACTATATTAGGGCTTTTCATAATTCAAAACCAATCAATCCAGTTACAGGTGTAAAAAACCCAACTATTGTGAATTTAAGTTGGGAATTAACAACCTCACAAAATTTGGATAATATACCAAAGATACAATTTCAAGACGTAATATCTAACAAGCCGCCTGCGCCTGCATCTTGGAATGCGTTTAAAAATTATCTAGGGCTTATCAGCAGTACAAGCGTTATAAGTTTTGGTGTCAGGGATAGCGCATTAGATGCAGACATAGCAGACGGATTGGCTGCTGGCATCATATTTGTTGGCGGTGCCGGTAATTATTCTATGTACAATGATGTTAGCACAGGCCTTAATTTTAACAATGCTCTCATTACTTCTACATCTCTTTATTATTACCATCGAGGCAGCAGTCCAGCAGCCGCCGATGGGGTTATTAATGTAAGTTCAATTGATAGTACAACAGAAGAAAAGAAAGCCGCATACAGTAATGCGGGCCCAAGAACTGACATTTTTGCACCGGGCACATTAATTGTAAGTTCTTGGTATGGTACTAGCGGCACACCTGCTGTTGATCCAAGAAATATTGCAGGGACTACTTATCTATCAACTTACAGCGGAACCAGTGTTGCATCTGCACAAGTTGCGGGAGTATTAGCGTGTGCATTAGAAACTTATCCTAGGATGACATATACTGAAGCTAAAGAATATTTACAAGCATACGCCACTAAAGATCAACTCAGCACACCACTTCCCGGTACAGAATTTGGACAACCCGCTATATTTTCTAATATAAATGGAATTTTAGGTGGTCCTAACTTATATTTAAAATACCCTAAAGAAAAACTAGATTACGCAGAGACTTATCCAAAGCAGAATTATAAACAACGACCAACCAGTAGTAGGACTTATCCCAGAGTCAAGCGACGATTAAAGGGATAATTTAGTTAGACTCCTGAAAAATAATTAGGGTAAATAATAGAAAACCTACTAATATGGCATTACAATTTCCTACAGAACCAGAACCAAATGAGCGTTATACCTACGGAAACCGTACTTGGAAATGGAATACACGTTTTTGGGAAGCCGTTTCTACCACTATAGGTTATGCAGGTAGCGGTGGTTATGCAGGTAGTCAGGGTATTACTGGCTATTGGGGCAGTAAGGGATATACCGGTAGTCTAGGATATATAGGTAGCACAGGTTATACTGGTAGTACCGGTACACAGGGTATTACAGGTTATTGGGGCAGCTTTGGTTATGTGGGAAGTAAAGGATTAAGTGCTTACGAAGTAGCAGTAGCTAAAGGTTTTGTAGGAACAGAAATACAGTGGTTAGCTTCGCTGGTACCACCTACATTGGTACCAAAACCCAATTCCGGTGTAGCTATATCTAACAACACACTAACAACAGTGTATAATACTCTAGTACCCGACAGTACCAATAGCATTGCTATTGGCGGTGCCGGTGTACTGCCTGCATCTACATGGAAAACTAAAAGCATTGTAGAAGTATTAGACACTATATTATTTCCTGACCAAGCGCCAACTTATACCTATCCTGCAATACAAATACAAAGTACATTTGCAGGTCCTAACGAAGTTGGAGTAATTTACACTCAGCAAATTACTTTACTTGTGGTTAAAAATGATGCAGGAGCACTATCGAGATTACAAATAACTAAGAATGGCACCCCACTCATACCAACCACACCCGCCCCTTTACAAGGCGCAGCTGGAGATGTAGCAGCCCAGTTTGGCTATGCTGATCCTAATAACCCTAATTATTATTATAAAATAATATCAGTACAGGAAACTGGTATTAGTACCACATCTAGCAGTGTATCATGGAGTGGCTCTGCATTCTATGCTGCAGGCCTACCTAAACAAAATAATAAAGGAGTAACATCTACAAACTTTATTGCTGCCGGTTCATTGAATAGTGATGTTGTAACTGTTACAGGAATTTATCCATGGTTCTGGGGCGTTTCATCAGAGGCATCCCCTTTCACCGCAGCTAGAGTTGCTAATATTATATACGAGGGCACATCAACTAAAAATTTATCTAATGCCAGTGGAACAATTAGTATTACATTTAATGCTTATAGTCAATTCCTTTGGTTTGCGATTCCCGCAACATATGCAAATAAAACTAAATGGCTTAATGTAGGAAATGCCACTAACACCGGTGACATTGGAACACCCGATGGCTCAATAACATCTGGATTTATGAAACGTAATGGCACAGTAAATGTAAATTCTCCTACAGTACTTTGGTCCAGTGTATCGTACACCATTTATATAAGTCCTTCTCAACAAACCACTAACGGAGTGTATCAGTTTTATTAATTAAATATAACCGTATATGGCAATTTTATTAAATGACAATATAAAAATAGGAACAGGCTTAGCACTTGATAGTCGTTACGGCCCCTATGACAGTACCGCCACTGCTATAGCGTCAATAACTACATCTACACGCCATCAAGGCTTACTCATCGGAGTAATATCCGGCGGAGTACTATCAGAATATTATTGGAAAAACGGAACAACCGATAGTGATCTAATCTTAAAAATAGGACCATTGGGATTTACCGGTAGTCTAGGATATATAGGTAGCACGGGTTATACTGGTAGTACAGGTTATTGGGGTAGTTTTGGATTTACCGGTAGTCTAGGATACATAGGTAGCACAGGTTACACTGGTAGTACAGGATATATAGGTAGCACAGGTTACACTGGTAGTACAGGGTATTGGGGCAGTGAGGGATATACTGGTAGTCTAGGATACATAGGTAGCACAGGTTACACTGGTAGTACAGGTTATTGGGGTAGCACAGGTTACACTGGTTCAGCCAGCACTGCTAGTGGATATATAGGTAGCACAGGTTATACTGGTAGTTTAGGATATACCGGTAGCACAGGTTACACTGGTTCAGCCAGCACTGCTAGTGGATATATAGGTAGCACAGGTTATACTGGTAGTTTAGGATATACCGGTAGCACAGGTTACACTGGTTCAGCCAGCACTGCCAGTGGATACATAGGTAGCACAGGTTACACTGGTAGTACAGGGTATTGGGGTAGCACAGGTTATACTGGTTCAGCCAGCACTGCCAGTGGATATATAGGTAGCACAGGTTACACTGGTAGTACAGGGTATTGGGGTAGCACAGGTTATACTGGTTCAGCCAGCACTGCCAGTGGATACATAGGTAGCACAGGTTACACTGGTAGTTTAGGATATACCGGTAGCACAGGTTACACTGGTAGTACAGGTTATTGGGGCAGTGAGGGATATACTGGTAGTCTAGGATACATAGGTAGCACAGGTTACACTGGTAGTACAGGATATATAGGTAGCACAGGTTACACTGGTAGTACAGGTTATTGGGGCAGTGAGGGATATACTGGTAGTCTAGGATACATAGGTAGCACAGGTTACACTGGTAGTACAGGATATATAGGTAGCACGGGTTATACTGGTAGTACAGGTTATTGGGGTAGTTTTGGATTTACCGGTAGTCTAGGATACATAGGTAGCACAGGTTACACTGGTAGTACAGGGTATTGGGGTAGCAAAGGTTATACTGGTAGTACAGGTTATTGGGGTAGTTTTGGTTATACTGGTAGTACAGGATATTGGGGTAGCACAGGTTATACTGGTAGTACAGGGTATTGGGGTAGCACAGGTTATACTGGTAGTACAGGTTATTGGGGTAGTTTTGGTTATACTGGTAGTACAGGTTATTGGGGTAGTTTTGGTTATACTGGTAGTACAGGGTATACTGGTAGTCAAGGAGACACTGGATATTGGGGTAGTTTTGGTTATACTGGTAGTTTAGGGTATACTGGTAGCTTTGGTTATACTGGTAGTATGGCATATACAGGTAGTCAAGGAATTACTGGTTACTGGGGTAGTTTTGGTTATACTGGTAGTTTTGGTTACACTGGTAGTCAAGGTATTGATGGATATACTGGTAGTAGGGGATTCACCGGAGGACAGGGATTACGCGGTTTTTGGGGAAGTATTGGATATACTGGTAGTACGGGCGATCAAGGTTTTTGGGGAAGTATTGGATATACTGGTAGTTTAGGATATATAGGTAGTACAGGTTACACTGGTAGTTTAGGTTATACTGGTAGTATGGCATATACAGGTAGTCAAGGAATTACTGGTTACTGGGGTAGTTTTGGTTATACTGGTAGTTTTGGTTACACTGGTAGTATGGCATACACAGGTAGTCGAGGTTTTACCGGTAGTCAAGGAATTACCGGTTACTGGGGTAGCTTTGGTTATACTGGTAGTATAGGGTATACTGGTAGTATGGCATACACAGGTAGTCAAGGTATTACCGGCTATTGGGGATCTACAGGGTATTTGGGTAGTAGTGGATACAGCGGCAGCTTTGGTTATGTTGGCAGTCAGGGATATGATGGTAGCCTAGGTTATACAGGTAGTCAAGGTGATCGAGGCGATTCAGTACACATTCTAGGTAGTATTTTAACTATTGGAAATTTACCGCCAGATCCCGAACTTGGTGACGGCTGGATTGTTGGCGATGTAACAGCTGGTTTTCCGGGATATCTTTACTTATATGACGGATCTCAATGGAACGAGATTGGGCAGATTACAGGTGCTCGTGGAGTTCGAGGTTATACTGGTAGTTTTGGTAAAACAGGATTTACAGGTAGTCAAGGTAATCAAGGGTATTGGGGATCCACTGGATATCGAGGTAGTGTTGGTTATTGGGGCAGTTTTGGTTATACTGGTAGTTTTGGTTACACTGGTAGTACGGCATACACAGGTAGTCGAGGTTTTACCGGTAGTCAAGGAATTACCGGTTACTGGGGTAGCTTTGGTTATACTGGTAGTCTAGGATATACTGGTAGTAAAGGATTTACAGGCTCAAAAGGTCTTACAGGATATTTCGGTAGTCAAGGTATTCAAGGTAGTCTAGGATTTACAGGTAGTCAAGGCGAACAAGGTTATTGGGGAAGTGAAGGTTACGTTGGTAGTTTAGGATATATAGGTAGCACAGGTTATACCGGTAGTTTAGGTTATACAGGTAGTGTTGGTTTTACAGGATCAGCCAGCACCGAAAGTGGATATATAGGTAGTACAGGGTATACCGGTAGTGTTGGGTATACTGGTAGTCTAGGTCCTCTCGGCGAACAAGGTATTACCGGTTATTGGGGAAGTGAAGGTTACGTTGGTAGTTTGGGATATACTGGTAGCACAGGTTATACCGGTAGTCTAGGATATATAGGTAGCACAGGTTATACTGGTAGCTTTGGTTATACTGGTAGTATGGCATATACAGGTAGCCAAGGAGACACTGGGTATTGGGGTAGCTTTGGGTATACAGGTAGCTTTGGTTATACTGGTAGTATGGCATATACAGGTAGCGCAGGGTATACTGGTAGTCAAGGAGACACTGGCTATTGGGGCAGTTTTGGGTATACAGGTTCGGCAAGCACTGCTAGTGGATATATAGGTAGCACAGGTTACACTGGTAGTACAGGGTATTGGGGTAGCACAGGTTATACTGGTTCAGCCAGCACTGCTAGTGGATATATAGGTAGCACAGGTTACACTGGTAGTCTAGGATATACCGGTAGCAAAGGTTATACTGGTTCAGCCAGCACTGCCAGTGGATACATAGGTAGCACAGGTTATGTTGGTAGTGCGGGAGCTGGATCGGCAGTAGCTATCATTGCTAATGCTACCACATTAACACAAAATGTAACTAGTATTGCATTTACAGGCACAGGAGTTACTGCTGTTGCTACTGGTAATAATGTAACTATTAATATTGCATCTGGTGCAGGGTCAGGCAATGAAACATTAGTTTGGACTGCAAGTGGTGATAATAGAACATTAACAGGATATAAAGAAAATTTAGTTACTAAACCAGTTAGAACTGCTGCATTTGTAGCTAATAAATTGCAATTAACATTGGCAACATTTACACCCGTGGTGTCTTCAGTGCCTTCTCCTAGTGCATCGTTAAATTGGGATGTTCCTGCCTCGGGATTTATTGTGAATGTTACTAATCCTCCGGATATTACAGATCAATATATCAATAGTGTTACATCAATTACAGCCACAGCAGGATCTATAAGTGCATTCTCAACGTTTATAGCACAGACGCCATCGAATACTCCTGCTGGAGGAATAAGTTGGATACAAGGCTTTACGTATAGCGGCTCTGCATATATAAGACCTATTAGTAGTACTATTGCCGGTAGCACCGTTAGTGCTCAAGTGGGAGTTAGTTACTACGATGGATCAAGTACTGTGTCATATGCAATACCTGCCACTTGGTCAATTAATTGGGCAACTCCTACGTTATCAATTTCGTTGTCTAATTTAACAGGATTGACTTTTTTACAAAGTTATGCCTCGGTTGCATATACAATTACTGTAACAGGTATGACAAATGCTGTAAATTTCCCCCACAGCGTATCTATAGCAGGAGGAACTGCTGATAACGGTTTTGGCTCGGGTACTTTTACATTTACTGACCGTCTACATAAAGACAATACAGGTGGTAGAACTGTGTTAGTTACAACTACATTTAAAAGACCTAGTTCAGTTACCGGTACAGCCTATGACATTATAGTATCAGCAACATCGTCAAATCCAAATGCCTCATTTACCTATCCTTCATTGTGGGTATTTACTGCTGGTGCGTCAACAATACCCACTAGATCAACATATGTAACAGGTACGGGATTTTCCTCAGGGGTAACACAATTAGCAAATTTAACAAGTTCGTTAGTAGGATTAATTAATAATTCAAGTGGAGGACCACAAGCACTTTGGTTTGCTGTAAGAGCTGGTGGAAGTCAACCTACTACATTTAGAACAGGTGCAAGTGCGGGGTTGTTAAGTGATGTAACTGTGGTCACAGGTAATACTGTTAATCTACAACCAGATAGTCCATTACCAGGGTATGTTGCAGTTACATATAATTTATATGGAATTACGTTGCAAAACGGTAATACATATGTGAGTATAACATGAGTTCAACTACAAGCACAAATTATGATGGATTAACGCGAAATCTATGGCCCGGTACATGGAGCCCTAGTAGCAATCAGCCGATTGTTTTAGATACTGAAATACGCGGATCGTTGCAAAGTATTACAGGAAATTCCGGTGATAGATTAACAGATATCTACGGTCAAAGATTGCAAGAAGGTATGCTTGTATATGTCACAACAACCTATACCGCTAGTGGATATACTAGATCGGGCGGTAGATATTATACATATAAATTATTATCCAGTGAAGTTAGAAATAGTTCTACTGGTGCAAGTCCCAATGCTGAAGCAAACTGGACCTTGGTTGAATTTGGATATACTGGCTCAGCAAGCACAGCTACCGGTTTTACTGGTAGTGTTGGTTATGTGGGTAGTCGTGGTGCAGATGGTACTTCTGTTAATATCCTGGGATCAGTAGCAGCTTCATCCGATTTGCCACCTTCTGGAACACGTGGCGATGGTTATATTGCCACAGATACTGGCCATCTTTGGATTTGGAGTGGAGCTAGTTGGATAGATGCAGGAGAAATCAAAGGCCCACAAGGTATTACAGGTTATTGGGGCAGTGTTGGTTATTGGGGCAGTGTTGGTTATCGGGGCAGTGTTGGTTATACTGGTAGTCGAGGTTATACCGGTAGTGTGGGATTTGCTGGTAGTTTTGGATTTACTGGTAGTGTGGGATTCATAGGTAGTCAAGGTTACGTTGGTAGTTTTGGATTTACCGGTAGTGTGGGATTCATAGGTAGTCAAGGTGATCAGGGATATTGGGGTAGTTTTGGATTCACAGGTAGTCAGGGCATTTATGGATTCACTGGTAGTTTAGGATTTACTGGTAGTGTGGGATTCACAGGTAGTCAAGGTGATCAGGGATATTGGGGTAGTTTTGGTTTTACAGGTTCGGCAAGTACTGCTAGTGGATATATAGGTAGTACAGGTTATACGGGTAGTGTGGGATTCACAGGTAGTACAAGCTATACAGGTAGTCGAGGGGTAGTTGGACTTACTGGATTTACTGGTAGTGCTAGTACAGCAAGCGGATATATCGGTAGTACAGGTTATGTCGGCAGTGAAGGCCGCCAAGGGTATTGGGGTAGCAATGGATATTGGGGTAGCAATGGATATTGGGGTAGTATTGGTTATTGGGGTAGTTTTGGTTACACTGGTTCTGCCAGCACTGAAAGGGGATTTACAGGTAGTTTTGGTCTTGGATTTACCGGTAGTGTTGGGGCAGATGGCGCATACGCGGGTAGAGGATATACTGGTAGTCTTGGATATATAGGCAGCAACGGATATACAGGTAGTTCAGGATTTATCGGTAGAGATGGGTACACAGGCAGTGCTAGTAATGCAATTATAGGTAACTTTGATGGCGGTCGTCCCGATTCAGTATACGGTGGAATTACCAGTTTAGATGCAGGCGGCGTTTTAACATAAATATTACAAATTACACATAACACTTAAAATGGCAATTCAAATTCAATTTAGACGCGGTACATCCACAGAATGGAGCAATACAGGTACCGCAAATCCTATTCTTGCCCAGGGAGAAATGGGTATCGAAACCAATACTAATTTATTTAAAATTGGTAACGGTATTCTGCATTGGAATGATTTACCCTACGGTGGTATACAGGGTTATGTTGGTAGTAAAGGTATTCAAGGTCCGCAAGGCCCTAGTATTGCTGTTCAAAATGTATTATATGTAAGTAAAAGCGGCAATGATTCTTATAGCGGAACAACTTTAAACGAATCTAAACTCACTATTAAAGCAGCGGTAGCAATCGCAACCACTGGTACTACTATTTTTGTTAAAAGCGGTGATTACACTGAGATTACTCCTATAACGGTTCCAAAGTCTGTTGCTATTGTGGGTGATAATTTAAGAACAGTCAATGTCAGAGCCACAACATCAACCAACGACATATTTTATGTAAACAATGGTGTATACATAGCAAACATAACGTTTAAAGGACATGAAGCACCAGCAGCAGCAATAGCATTTCCAATTGACGGTAGCGCAGGTGTTATATCAACAAGTCCATATGTACAAAACTGTACTAGCATGACCACTGACGGAACCGGTATGCGGGTCAACGGCAATCATGCATTGGGAACAAAGAGCATGATGGTTGATGCATTTACACAGTATAATCAAGGCGGTATTGGCATTCACATGTTAAACAGCGGGTATGCTTCGTTAGTATCAGTTTTTACTATATGTTGCAATATAGGGTACTTATGCGAATCAGGCGGATTTTGTTCTATTACCAACAGTAACAGTAGCTTTGGTAATTATGCATTATATGCAGACGGTGTTGGAGCTATTAGACATGCTGGTAAGGTTGTAGGCGACACTAGTGGGAGAACATTTGTTATTGACGGACTTGGAACTAAACCGGCTATAGGCGATGCTGTAAATTTTGGAGATGGTAATTATTATGCTGTTGCTTCAAGTACTGCATTTAAAACTGGATCTACAGATATTGTATATCCATTAAGTGTAGTTTGGGACAATAGTCAGTATGATGCTGTGTTAAGAAATGCTAGACAAACTATTTTAGATGAAAAAGCAAAATTACAAATATTAACCATTAATCATATTTTAGAAGCATTTCCAGGGTTTAGTTTTAATCAATTTAAATGTAGCAGAGATGTAGGTAATATTATAGATGCAATATCCTATGACATGGTATTAAACACAAATTATCAAACTATACAAGCAGGTTCAAGTTATTATCGAGCATCAGGTTCTAATGTAATTACTACTCAAAAAACACAAACTATAAACGCTATTGTATTTTTACAAAATAAAATATTAGCATCCTTAACAAGTGGTAGTGCTGCATATAATCGAGTTAATGCTTTATTTGTTTTACTATTAGATATAGTTCAAAACGGATATGGTGTAATACCTGCTATAACATATAATCTTCCTTCTATTAATACTAGCACTACTGCTACAAATGCTCTCAAGGCTGTAACAATCTTGCAAGCTAACAAAACTCTCATAGCAGAAGAAACAGTGGGATATATTAGCAATTTTACTTATAACACCGCCACATGTTATAGAGACACTGGACTCATTGTTGATTCTATTGCATTTGATTTGTTGCAGGGCGGCACTAGTCAAAGTGTATTTGCTGGATTACAATATTGGAGTCAAACAGGCCTTACAGGTGCTATTGGTAGAGAATTAACTACTACTAGTGCAGCAATTGCATATGTGCGAGATCAAGTAATTGCTATCAGTAGTGCAACAGGAGGAACGGTTGCTGCCACAACAGTTACAAATAATTTTAATAAGATATTGTATATTTTAAATACTGGTACAAGTGGTATCTCATCTCAAATCGTTCCTAATTCTACTGCGACGACTAATACCAGTACAGTGGCCGCATATAATGCTATTGTTGCTAGTAGGTCTTTATTACAAGAAGCTACTATTAGTTGGATAAATTCTACATATTCAAATGGATTTGCATATAATCAAGCAAAATGCAGTAGAGATGTAGGATTAATAGTTGATTCGGTGGCTTTTGATCTATTATACGGTGGCACTAGTCAATCAACGTTTGCGGGATTACAATATTGGAGTCAAAATACAGGATATACTGGGATCATCGGCTCACAATTAACTACTACTAGTAACGCAATATCATATTTAAAAGGATTATTAGTAGGAAATGTAATAGCAGCTGGTGGTGCCACAGTTGGTACTAGTGTTAGCAATAATTTTAACACATTATTATATATTTTTAACACCGGAACTGTATATCTAAATTATAACAGAACAACCTGCAGAAGAGATTCTGATATTATTCTAACTGGTGTTGCATATGATGTGGCGTTTGGTACTAATTATAATTCAGTTACTGCCGGTGCTGCATATCGTCGATACATAACATCAACAAATATAGTGTTGAATACTGAATTAGCACAAACATTATTTGCTATAAATTATTTAAAAACGCAAACAGCTCAATCATTATCAACTTCTACTGCTAATGTAAAGTTTGATGAAATAACAAATATTATTAATGGATCAACTCCATCGGCGTTGGTGTTTAATAATAATACCGCACGTAGCGCAAATGCTATCAAAGCTAAAAACTTATTAATTGCTAATAAAACATATATACAAACAGAAATTATTGCGTATATATACGATTACTATTCTGATTTAACTTATAGTTCAAGTAAATGTTTTAGAGATGTGGGATATATAATCGATGCATTATGCTACGATGTTATGTATGGCGGAAATACTGCAAGCCGAGGTGCTGCGTCTGCATATTTTTCGGGAAGTTTATTAATAGGAGGATCAGAAATAGCTGCTACGGTTGCTGCTTATACTAGACTACAAACTGTAGTTGGTCAAATCGTTCAAGGACAAACGGTTACACCTTCAACTACTAATGATGGATTAACACAAATCATAACTAATCCTGCATCTGCTACAGAAGCAACAGAGTTAGACTCATTAGTTAATATAGTTAAAGGAGTTATATCTAGCGGTAATACCAATTCTTTACCTGTAATAGTATACCCTACAACCACAAGTACTTCTGCCAAACTGTTATTAGCAGTTAAACTTGCTATGATTGATGGTCTAATTATAGAAATAGACAAGAATTATGATACTGGTATAACTTCATTAATAGTTCCAAATGGTGTTAGAAAAACTACTACAAATATTGTAAATGCATATAATGTAATCAGAAGTTCAAAAGCTCAATTACAAACATTAACACTCAATTGGATTACTACTAATAATCCATCATTTACATTTAATACATCTACATGTTATAGAGATTTGGGATACGTCATTGATTCTATTGCATTTGATTTAATACATGGTGGTAATAGACAAAGTGTTATGAGTGGTGTGTATTATTACAATTTTAATAGTTCATCTACTGTAATAGTTAACCAAATCGCACAGACTACTGCTGCATACAATTATATTAAAACACTTACAAGCAATATAATACAAGGTATTACAGTAACTCCGCGTTATCAAAGTATTATAAAACAATCTATTAGTATTAATACAGCAACTTCTGTTGAAGCAGCATTAATAGTTAATAATATCAATACAATAACAAATATTATTAATAATGGTCCAGGCGTAGTAACTTCTAAAATCCCAATTGGATTAACTGCCACTTCTACTACTACTTTTGTCAATGCTTTTAATTTATTATTAGCAAATAGAAGTTTTATACAAGCAGAAACAGTTGGCTATGTTAATAGTTTATATAGTTATAATCAAGATACCTGTAGTCGTGATGTTGGATATATTCTTGATAGTGTAGCATTTGATTTATTGCATGGTGGTAATAGACAGAGCGTTATGAGCGGAGTCTACTATTATGGTTATAATACTGATTCAACAGCCACTGTGATCGCTAACGAAATACCGCAGACTACTGCTGCATATAATTTTATCAGAGATATTTCATCATCTATTATTAAAGGTAGTTTAATAACTAATCCCTATCAAAGTACAGTTACTCAAACCGTTAGTGCTAATACAGCAACATCTATAGAAGTTGGATTAATTAATTCTAAAATATCTACCATAACAAATATTATTATTAATGGTCCAAGTGTTGCTCTTCCAAAAGTTTCTATTCCTCTTACTGAAAGTACAAATGTAAGCGTAAAAAACGCTTTTAATTTATTATTAGCAAATAGAACTTTTATACAGGCAGAAACTGTGGCATTTATCAATACTAGCTATGTGGGATTAGTGTACAGTACTGCAACCTGTAAACGAGATGTCGGTTACATAATAGATGCAGTAAGTTATGATTTATTATATAACGGTAATAGTCAAACTGCTAAAGCCGGTGATGCATATTATGATGGTGGCGTATTAAGAGTTCCAAGTAAACAAAAATTAGCCACTATTGCTGGTTACTCTCGTATTAAAGATATTATAGATAATGTAGTATTAAATACCGCATTTACTCCTAGGTATACCGCGTTAACTCAAATTGTTAGTTATACTACTGCTACTAGCGTAGAATCATTACGAGCCCAAGCATTAGTAGATATAATTGCTAATGTAGTGGAAAATGAATATTCAAGTACTGTTGTTCTACAAACAACAGTACCGTCAACAATCAATGATAATACTGTAGTAACATTCCATCAATATAGTCAGATACAAAGTTCTTCACATAATTTTGAATGGATTGGTGCAGGTATTAATATTGATGCTGCATTACCGTTCTTGGGAGGTGAACCAAACAGCGATAATTATGCTATAGCTATTAATGGTGGCAAAGTTTATTACACCGCAACAGATCAACAGGGAGATTTTAGAATTGGAAATGACTTGGTTATAAATAACAGTATAGGAACAATTTCTGGAAGAACATTTACAAAAAGTCTGTTTGCGGTCATGACACCGTATATATTAGCAATAGGATCATAAAAAATGGCAACCGCAGCACTACCCTTAAATTCGTTTAAAACTAAAGCATTTGAATTAACTACTGATGCCCAAACCATCTATACTACTCCGGACACAGTAACTACTATTGTACTTGGCGCCCAAGCTACTAATATTGGTATAGATCCTGTTACTGTAAAATTTACTTTGGTTAAAAATGCCACTGAATTTATTATGCTAAAAGATTTCGAAATACCTGTAAACGATGCCTGTGAAGTTATTACAGGGAAACTAGTAATTGAAACCGGTGCAAGTATAACTGCTAGCGCCGGCGCTAATGGCAGTGTTAATTTAGTTTTAAGTATTTTAGAAACAAGCAATGAGTAAAAGTAGATTATTCAGCGGTAAAATAAAGAAATTAGGCAGTACAAAGTTAACTGCTGATCGCTACGAATATTTAGATACTAGTCAAGCAGAACCGGATCTTGGCTCTCCAACTATTAATGGCAGTGTACTTACTGGATCAACTGCTACAAATATACGTAATTGGTCGAATCTTCTTACAATTGATGGAGCCACAGTACGTGTACGCTCAACATTATCTAACATAGGTTTTTATACTCCCAATGCTCTGGTAGTAGATGGTGGTGTTGGCATAGCTGGCGATATCAACATATTGGGCAAAGCCCTTATTAATAACGTTGAAGTTCTAACTACACAAAGTGGATTGACCAGTAAGTTCGGCCAGTCAGTCATTGATCTAGTACTAAGAATTACTACAAGTACTAATTCAACCGGCACTAGTTCCGGTGCATTAGTTGTATATGGTGGTGTGGGTATTAATAGAGATCTGTATGTTGGCGGCACAACATATGCAGGAAATCTATATTCAAATGGATCTTTGGTTGGTAGCAGTACAGGCACAACCAGCACATTTCTTATTAATAATTTAACCCAGTCAACCGGCACTAGTTCCGGTGCATTAGTTGTATATGGTGGACTTGGCATTGCTAAAAATGTATATGTAGGTGGCGGAGTATTTGCAGGCAGTGTATATTCAAATGGATCTTTGGTAGGTAGTAGTACAGGTACTACTAGCTCATTTCTTATTAATAATTTAACCCAGTCAACTAGCACTAATTCAGGTGCCTTACAAGTGACTGGAGGAGTTGGCATTGCTAAAGATGTATATGTAGGTGGTGCATTATTTGTTAATACCACATCTTATATTATTAATTCAGAAATTATTACCACTGCTACGGTTAACCTATATGCAAGTAAAACTATTATTACAGCAGGTACTGATACTGCAATTAGTACCAGTACTGGTAATATCACTATTTGGAATACCAGTACATTACAAACTATTACTAATAGAGGAAGTTCTACCACTAATACTATAGTAATTACTAATGTAACTAGTGCAACTTCAACTAACTCAGGTGCATTGAAAGTTACAGGTGGTGTTGGTATTGGCGGCAATTTGTATGTTGGTGGAAAAATTGTTGCTCAAGAATTGGAAATACAATTAACCACAATTACCACAACGTTGATTGTAACAGATGACATAATATCAACTTATAATGTTACTAATTCGACTGGTACTAATTCAGGTGCGTTAGTAGTTGCAGGGGGTGCAGGTATAGGTGGAGATCTACAGGTTGGCGGGGATATTTATACCAAAAATCAAAAGGTAATTACCACTGCAACGATTAATAATTACGCAAATAAAACTATTATTACAGCAGGTACTGATACTGCAATTAGTACCAGCACTGGTAATATTACTATTTGGAATACTAGTACATTACAAACTATTACTGATAGAGGTTCAGATACTAGCAATGCAATATCAATATCTAATGCTACCTCAGCAGATAATCCTACCACAGGTGCACTGGTTGTATTAGGCGGTGCAGGTATAGGTGGGGATCTACAGGTCAACGGGGATATTTATACCAAGAATCAAAAAGTAATTACCACTGCAACAATTAATGATTATGCAAATAAAACTATTATTACAGCAGGTACTGATACCGCAATTAGTACCAGCACTGGTAATATTACTATTTGGAATACCAGCACATTACAAACTATTACTAGTAGAGGATCATCAACTACTCAAGTTATTAGTATTTCCAATACTACAAGTTCAACATCAACTACAACCGGTGCATTGATTGTTCGTGGCGGTGTAGGTATTGGTGGAAACTTATATGTTAATAGCACAATATATAGTAGTGGTAATATAGTATTGACCACGGCCACGGTTAATCTGTATGCTAATCAAACATCAATAACTGCTGGTATTGGCATTAGTGTAAGCACCAGTAGCGGTAATATAATTGTTACTAATACTGGCGTTACTACTGCAACTGGTAGTACATACATTGGTGTAAGCACTAGTAGCGGCAATGTAATTATTACTAACTTGGGTGTTACGAACTTATCTAGTGGCACGGATATTACGCTAAGTGCAACTACTGGATCAATCATAATTAATGACGCCAGCACACTACAAAGTATAACTGGTCGAGGAGCAACAACTACTAATGTTGTTTCCTTTACCAACACCGCAACTAGTACATCAATAACTACAGGTGCTGTAGTAATCACAGGGGGATTAGGTGTAGGCGGACAAATTAATGCTACTAGCATTATTGCTGGTGGAGTAAGAAGCACCTCTAGTTCTACTGCTCCAGTAGTTGCTACTGTAGGAGATATTTGGTATAATACTAACAATGACAGGTTATATAGATATACCACTGTTAACAATACCGATAAGTTCTGGTTAGATTTCACCGGACAAAAAGTAAAATTTGTAAAAAATCTAACAAGTATAACAGCCCCAATTACTATAGAATATCTAGTGGTCGGAGGTGGCGGTGGGGGCGGTGCCGATGGTGCATATGCAGGCGGTGGCGGTGCAGGCGGTTTCTTGACAGGTGTTGGATATTCTATTAGTACTGGTACAAGTTATACAATTACTGTAGGTAACGGTGGCGCAGTGGGATCTAACTTTGGAGGCAACGGCTCATCTGGTGATTATTCGCAATTTGGCAATAACATAACTGCATTGGGCGGTGGCGGTGGTGGTGGAGTTAGTACTAGCATTGCTGGTACTGGAGGGTCTGGTGGCGGCGGTGCTAGTCGAAATGGTAATAGTACGGGAGGTAATGCAACTGGCAACCAAGGCAATGTTGGGGGATCAGTGAGTCAGTATAATGCTCCGTTTCTTGGTGCCGGCGGCGGCGGCGCCGGTGGCGCAGGTTCTAATGGCAGCGGGTCTGGCGGTGGCGGTGGTATTGGATCCGCATCAGCTATATCTGGTACTGCTACTTATTATGCAGGTGGTGGTGGTGGTGGATTATATTATTCATCACATAATGGAACTTACGGTGGACAGGGTGGACAAGGCGGCGGCGGCCTTGGCGCAAGTTCTGATACATCGGGAACTGCTGGTACCCCAAATACCGGCGGCGGTGGCGGGGCAGGCTATAACGGTGGTAAGGGTGTTGTAATTATTAGATATCCTAATACATATTTGGGACCAACTTCTGTAAGTGGTGCAATTGCAACAGTAAATAATGGATATAGAATATATACCTGGCAAACTTCAGGCACGATAACTTTTTAACGGTTAAATAATAGAATGACATTTCCAATTTCACCCGTAGACAATGAAACAGCCGTTGTAGATGGAACTACCTACGTTTACTCTGCTTCAAGCAATTCTTGGACAATCGTATCAGCATTTATTGATGGTACAACTGAAATATTTCAGATAATTAACAACACTGCATCAACATCGACTAACTCAGGTGCATTGGTGGTCTCGGGAGGCGTGGGCATAGGTGAGAAATTATATGTTGGCGGCGATATATATTCAAATAATCAACAAGTAATTACCACTGCTTCGATTAATAATTATGCAAATCAAACATCGATAACTGCTGGCACAGATACAGCAGTTAGTACCAGTACTGGTAATATTATTATTTGGAATACTAGTACATTACAAACTATTACTAGCAGAGGATCATCAACTAATCAAGCTATCAATATTTCCAATACAACAATTGCAGCTAATACTTTTACTGGTGCATTAACAGTTGCAGGTGGTGTAGGTGTACGCGGTAGTTTATTTATTGGCGGTTCCTTGTATGTTCAAGGTTTTTTAGTTTCAAATACAAGTACCACTAGGGCGTTTTTAATATCAAATACTGCCAGCAGTACATCAACCAATACAGGTGCATTGATAGTTTATGGCGGAGTTGGCATTGCTAAAGATTTATATGTGGGTGGGCAAATTTTTGGTTCTAATGGTCAAGCTATTAGTGATAATAGTTCAGGTACCACCAGCACATTTTTAATAGCAAATACTGCTAGCAGTACATCAACTAGTACAGGTGCATTGGTAGTCAACGGTGGAGTTGGTATTGCTAAAGATTTATATGTGGGTGGGCAAATTTTTGGTTCTAATGGTCAAGCTATTAATGCTAACAGTTCAGGTACCACCAGCACATTTTTAATAGCAAATACTGCCAGCAGTACATCAACCAGTACAGGTGCGTTGCTAGTCAAAGGTGGCGTTGGCATTGCTGAAAATTTATATGTGGGTGGCCTTTTAAACGTAACTGGTGCTATTAGTTTAAATGGAACTATTATCGGACTTGGTTTTAACGGATCTACTGGTTATACTGGCAGCATGGGATTTACTGGCAGCATGGGATTTACTGGCAGCGTGGGATATACTGGCAGCATGGGATTTACTGGCAGCGTGGGATATATAGGTAGCACCGGTTATACTGGATCAGCCAGCACTGCCAGTGGATATATAGGTAGCACAGGTTACGTTGGAAGTGCAGGATATACTGGTAGTCAGGGTGAAAAGGGATTTACCGGTAGTGTTGGGGCAGATGGAGCATATGCGGGTAGAGGATATACTGGTAGTCTTGGATATATAGGTAGCGTAGGATTTACAGGCAGTGCAGGATATGTTGGTAGTAGAGGTGGATTTGATTCAGTACAGATTATTAGTACTCAAACAGGAGCAACGTATACTCTAGCATTGTCAGATGCTGGTGGCCTAGTTAATTTTGATACTACTAATGGTACTACAGTAACTATTCCAGACTATAATACTGTTAATTTCAGTGTTGGTCAACGTATAGATATAGGTCAGATAAGTACAGGTCCTGTAATTATAGCCGCAGCCGCGGGAGTAACTTTACATACTTCGGACTCTGCTATTTTAAACAGTCAATATAGTATTGGTACGTTGATTAAAGTAGCCAACAATGAATGGACATTTGCCGGTCCTGCTACCAGTGTTGCAGGAGCTGTTGGATTTACTGGTAGCAGAGGTGCCCAGGGGTATTGGGGTAGTGGTGGAACTAATGGAACCAACGGAACTAATGGATATTGGGGTAGTGAGGGATATGCTGGTAGTAAAGGTGGATTTGATTCAATACAAGCTATTAGTACGCAATCAGGAAGTTATACTCTAGCATTGTCAGATGCCGGCACACTTATTGAATTTACTAATAGTTCGCCTATTACGGTATATATTCCATCAGAGGGGGGAGTTAATTTTGCTGTGGGTCAACGTATTGATTTATGTAACGTAGGCACTGGACCTGTAATCATATCAGGATTTTTTGGAGTAACGTTACATACTACGGAAACTCCCACTTTAACTGTTCCGTTCACTATCGCTACGGTGATTAAAGTAGCTAGCAATGAATGGACATTTGCCGGTCCTGCAAACTCAGAAACAGGACCAATCGGGTATTCGGGTAGTCAGGGTATTACTGGCTATTGGGGCAGTAAGGGATATACCGGTAGTCTAGGATATATAGGTAGCACAGGTTTTACTGGTAGTCTAGGATATATAGGTAGCACAGGTTATACTGGTAGTCTAGGATATATAGGTAGCACAGGTTTTACTGGTAGTCTAGGATATATAGGTAGCACAGGTTTTACTGGTAGTCTAGGATATATAGGTAGCACAGGTTATACTGGTAGTACCGGTACACAAGGTATTACTGGTTATTGGGGCAGTGTTGGTTATTGGGGTAGCACAGGTTTTATTGGTAGTACCGGTACACAAGGTATTACTGGTTATTGGGGCAGTGTTGGTTATTGGGGTAGCACAGGTTATTGGGGTAGCACAGGTTATTGGGGTAGTGTTGGTTATATAGGTAGCACAGGGTATTGGGGTAGTGTTGGTTATACTGGATCAGCCAGCACTGCTAGTGGATACATAGGTAGCACAGGTTACACTGGTAGCATAGGATTTACTGGTAGTAGAGGTTATACTGGATCAGCAAGCACCGCTAGTGGATATATAGGTAGTAATGGTTATACTGGAAGTGAGGGTAATCCCGGATCATCCATATCTATCATAGGTTCTGTTTCAACGTCGACTGACTTGCCTGGTTATCAAACAGCTCCAATGTCATATACTGGTTCTAAAGGAGATGCATATATTACTGCTGTTGACGGATTTTTGTGGATATGGAGCGGCTCGACATGGACTTCTATAACTAAAATTCAAGGCCCACTGGGTTTTACCGGTAGTGTTGGAGCTTCTGGCGCATCTACAGCAATAGGGTATACTGGTAGTAGTGCATCTAATAGTACTGGAACTAGCTCAACATTTGTTATAACTAATGCTACTGGCTCAACATCAACTACCACAGGTGCATTAGTAGTTAGAGGTGGAGTGGGGATCGGCGGATCTTTATATGTCGGCGGAACAATTTATCAAAATGGTAGTGCTGTGGGTGGAGGTGGATCTACTGCATTAGTTGCTCAAGTTTATACTCCGGGTAGTTTATTCACTGGATACAGTAGTTTATATACTTCAAAATGGTTTCCAAACAGAACTATTTTAATTAACAGTATCACAGCCAGAGTTTTAAGTTCTGGTACCCAAGCTGTTTCGCTAAATATTAATGTTGATGATGTGACTGTGAGTACAATTAGTTTTACAGGTCTCGGACCGAGTTATGGTACTAATACTCCTATTTCAATCGCATCATCTTCATCAAATGTTACAGTTATCATAACTAATACAGGGGCATATGCAGCAGATTTGTATGTGTCTATTAATTATGTTAATTCTTAAATTGGAGAAAAAATGACAAGTCACGAATTTGAATTTATAAACAATATTGCTTACATAAATCTAACAGATACTAAGGTTAGGATGGCTACTCAACCATTTAATCCAGCAACTCAACAACCATGGACCAGTGAAGAAGAAGCTCGAACTTGGGCATTTCAAGATTATGGTTATCTACTAACGAATAAGGAAGAACAATAAATGGCAAAATTTTATCAGAGATACTTGCCCCCAACCGCGGACCAAGTGGTCCAATACGGGTATAGAGGAACTAACTATACAGTTAACGGTCAATTTTATTTTACAACAAACAACGTTGAACAAGTGGGAAATTATCAATATACCTGTGCCCCCAGTCGATGCGGCGCGGCCTTGGCTCCTATTACAGTTCCCAGTGTGTTTGAACCCAGCCTGGGAATGACACCGTTTGATCACGCTGGTAGTAGATTTTCCGGAGAATATAATGCTGCAAAATTTAATTCGTTTGGCACCTATAATTCTAGTGGAGTTTGGACCTTTAAGAATACAAGCTGCCTTGGACCGTTGACATTCTCTGTTCAAGATAGTACAGGTATTTCCTGTTTATGCGGATGTGTGTGTGGTTATACTGATCAGACCAATGATTATCTTTCTACCGTGGGCACCACCGCCACTTACACATATTGCAGTAATCTATACAATTGGCAAGTAATAGAACATCCAACTGGATGTTTTAATTGTTTTGTTCCCAACAGCATATTTAAACAATTCGTCAGCATCACGAGTGGCTGCGGTTGTACGTGTGTAAGTACCCGTTCCACTACCACTAATGTAACGGAACAAACAAGTGGTACTTTTACATCAACTATCTTTTCGGCTTGCCAGTATAGCGCCGGACAATGCTCCTGCCTCACCGCCTCCCCCATAACTCTGGCCACCGATATATATACAGCTGGAGGAAACGAACCACTCGGGGTTTACTCTGGAACTACATCAACTGGTGATCAGTTCTATTATGGTACCTGTGACCAGGGAAATTTAGCAACATTCTCTACTATATCAGCATCTTGTAATACCGTCTTGGCCTGCTGCAAGCAGAATTACATCAATGGAGTAACATTCCAATTGGGTGGTAAGCCTGCCGGCGCCACGGCTGATCAGGCAGTTGAATTTGGCAGTCGAATATTCCTAGCCAACATTAATCAGTATACCTATTATATGCATTTTAATTCGCTGTTTGGAGGAATTCAAGGATCTGATGGCAGCACAAATACAGGCAATCTCCAGCGGTTAAAATTAAAAGCGTATAGCGCCAGTGGTGGTACTACCACCATTCTCTCTATCAACAAGGGTCTAGGTGGGTTTATTACCCCATCGAATCCAGATCAAGATACAGAAGGTTCAAGTTATAGATTTTATCAATTATATTTTAATGGAAATGATTTTACTGCTGTCTCTCCATCAAGCACTGGTAGTATTACTCTTGCTAGAATCACACTAAACAACAGTGGAGGCACTTCTACCTATTCTACCTATGCATTGAAAAATTCGGATAACTCTGGCTTTATGTCAATAAGTGACCAACAGCAAATCTATTCAAATAGTGGATATCTCAATAATGGTCGTGGACAATTGGATAATATGAGTTTTCGTAGACAAACAGTGCATCGTGTTTGGATCAGTATTGATTCAAACGGTACTAAAAGATTACATATGGGTGTATACAACACTAACGGAACAGGATTAGTATTGGCAGCAACTGGTTTCAACAACGCAGCAAGTACAGGAAATATGTTTAGAATATACAGCTGGGAAATTTCTGATGCTGGTTCTTATGCCAAATATATGGGCAATGTATCGACCGCCCAGTTTGGTCCTAGATATTTTTGTCCATTAGATCCGGGAAATGTTGCTTCGTATCCAACTGGTGTAATGTGGAATACCCTGTATGTAGGTTGTACATTCTCTAATGATATTATTATGACATTGAATATAACCACAGGTATCTATCAATATCAAAATACCATGCCATATGCGGCTGCTAGATTATTTAAAGATAAAGATTCTAGATGGTGTGCCCAAGTCTTTGACAATAGTATTAGCAACAACGGTTATACTTCTAACTATATTGACGTTATAACATCAGATGTTGGACAAACTATTTCACTTACTACCACAGCAACCAGTTTTGTATACACTGGAACCACTGTGTCTAGTAGCATACTTGTTAACGTGTATAATTATCTAGGTGCCAGAGTGGCTAAACCAGTGACATTGTCAGTTATTGGTCAAACAGCCAATCCGGGTATAACGTTCGGTGATGGTACATATTTTGCAACTGTAACATCCTCGGCGTCAACAGATACCTCTGTTACAATCAACTTAATATCTGCTGCTTATGCAAAAATTGTAGCTACTGTTTCTGAAATTTAACATTTTTAAGAAAACAAATGTCTAGAGAGTTACAACTATCAAACTTTCAAATTGATTACGGTACGCGACCGGGCGGCAAGAATCAATGGGGACCTCTGGACCAAAGGAATACGCAGGGACAAGACGCTTCAAGTGCTTTTCCCACAATTGCATATCAACCTCAATTAAATGAGCTCAACGTTTTTGTACAAGGGACTACTGCCTCGACTCAAAATTCGTTATCTTTTACGCCATCGGGTACTCCCAGTGGTCTTACTCAATCTTTTTATTATGGTGCCGGTACACTTGTTACTACGACTACTAATAATTTGTTGTTATCAAACTTAACAAATAGTAGGCAAGTACAGGGTAATATCACATTTGGTGACCGTAGGGCAAAAAATTGGACAGAATTAAAAAGTTCAATTAATGGTACTGGTGGTGCCGTTGCCGCCATGGCTATTACAACTGGTACAGGTATAACATCATTTAATGGTACTACTCAATATTTAAGTGTAACTGAAGCCACATCCGGTACTACTCTAAGTTTTGGTTTAGGTGCATTTACCATTGACGGATGGCTATATAGAACTACAACTTCTACATCATCTACCTTTGCTGCAAAAGGTATCACGGGTACGGGGTGGACTATATACGTATCAACTGCCAGCGTGGTAGTTTATAATGATACTGCTGTAACAATTACTGGAAGTACTAGGGTATTAGATAATACATGGTATCATGTTGCGGTTTCTAGAGCGTCAACCAGCACCGGCGCCACAGCATTGTTCGTCAATGGTGTACGACAATCCACTGCTACTTCAACTGCTACTTTAAATCAAACTGATGTTTTACGTATAGGCGCGGGAAGAACAAATCAAACAACAGCTTATTGGTCGGGAAGCATTAGCCATTTTAGACTGGTCAAAGGTACAGCATTATATTCAACAACCACATCGTTCTCATTTACTAATACAGCAGTGACTCCAGTTAGTATGCCATTTACCAGTGTATCAACATCAAATACTGCATTATTGGCCTGTGTATCAACTACTGGTACTAACGTTGCAGCAGTATTCGATAGTACCGCCACTAATTATCTAACTATACCATACCAAGCTGGATATAATATAGGTGCAAGTGTACCATTTAGTTTCGAGTGTTGGGCTTATACAGTGTCTACATCGGCTTTTTATCTAGCTGGTAGGAATAATGCTGTTAATACTGGTACTGCAACTTGGTCATTTTGGCTAGTCAACGGAATAACTCCGCAGATGAACATTGCAGGCACAGGTTCTGCACTCAACGTTATGGGATTATCAACGCTTAGTGGTTCTGTTAACCGATGGAACCACTATGCTTTTGCCAGAAACAGTGCTAATGCATTCAGGATATTTGTTAATGGTGCTGTGGGAGTTACTCGAACCGACAATCAGGCATTAACTACGTCAAGTGGTGATATATTCATAGGTGCTCCTTCAACACTTGGCGCATATTCGACTGGTTATATATCAAATATGCGATTTGTAGTGGGCAATACAGTATATACTGGGGCATTTACAGTTCCGCCAATACCATTCACTACTACCACAACTAGTGCTACGAATATTAATGCAATAACCACTGAAACTGCTTTATTAATATTACAAGATAGTGAGTTCCGTGGCAATAATAGTGTTTCAACTTCTACATCTATTAATAATTTTAATAATGTTGGCACTATTCAATTTGTAAATACAGCAACAACCATAGTTTCTCAATATGCAGATCTTGCACCCTTATATGGAACCCTTATCACAGTAGCATCAACTATCACTGGAAATATAAGTCCACTGGTATCAACAGGAACTATATCTTTTGTTTATACCAACACCAGTGTTTTATTAGAAGTACCATTATACAATTATCCCAATACCTCCAGTTGGGCCGCAGGCGCTACAATTCCCTATCAAGCAATAGGTCAAACTGGTAATGCCAGTTCGCTTACAAATCGTGCAATCGATGTTATTGTAATTGAAGCAACATCAAAAATATTCTTCAAAGACAACAGATTTAAACCCATTAATAATCTAAACTCCTTGGCAGGTTACGGTTTTGCTGGAAATAATACTAATTATTATCTTGGGATACAAGATTTTGATTCTGGATTACTAATACCGGTACTGAATAATAGTAAATATCAACAAGTTGGAGTTAGAGCAATTCCTACCGGTTATATGAGCTATAATAACCCAGTAATTAGTGCATCGTTGACTATTAATCCCGACAGCAGTTTCTATGTGGGTGGTCCGGGAAGTGGGGCAGTTGGTGGCAGCTCGGCTATATTTATAACCAGTGCATATGTTAATCCAGCTGCACCATTAGGATCTTCTCAAATGATTACTAGATTAAGACAAGTTTGGACTGCTAACTAATTTTGGAAAATTATTTGATAATTCTTCTGAAAGTGGATTTAATTTAAAATCATTGTTAACGGGATTTACCCCATGATTATGTATATGGGTGTTATCTATCTGTGTATTGGCATTCACAGACGGTTTTACAGCAGATTTAACTGATTTTCCAAGTTTATTCTTAATAGATTTCACAATTTGTCTCTTATCTTCATCGGACATTTCCATACATGCATCATTATGTCTTTCAATGGCATCTTCTTGTGATATTCTAATTGGGCTATATATTCTTTGTTTTTCACCAATGTCAATTATTGTAAAATTAGAATAATCTGGATAACTCACATTAATAGGAAAAGTAGATCCGATAACAACTGTAGCAGGTTTTTCCAATGCTCTTGCCATATGTTGTCCCACACTATCGCAGCCCAGGAAGTAATCACTTAGTTCAATAATTGCAGCCCATATCCTAATGTTCGGTATTTTTGGAGTAGCTGCTTCAATTCCTGTAATATTACCAAATTCGCTCATAACAATTACACCGTATTCCTTTTTTAAGGAATTGACTATATCTATTAAATCATTCTGAGCAAAACTTCTTGAACTGGGATCAACAATCATTCCGTGATTAGCGATAACACTTCGACCAAATGGTTGTATAACTATAGTTTTTTCAAATCCCGATCTGGTCTTTACTTCTTGCATAAATCGGTATGCTTCTGCTATTTCAAGTTTATTAAGATGAATAGAGGGTGCAGGTAATTTACGTATTCCTTTATTATTAATGGCAATATCAAAAGCCTGTGAAAGACTGCACATTTGATTATAATATTCCCATACACGATATGGTTCTGGTGTAATTAAATCTCTATGTTTTAACTGCTCTGCAAATATTCCTTTATGCCAATGATCATATGCTCTTTGATCTAATAAGGGATGACCCCGATACATGTCACTGCCACCTTCACATACAATTATAAAATCTGTGTTAGTCTCGGCTAATTTTTCAAAAGCTGGTATAGATGCAATTACTCTTCCGGCACCGCCGTTGATAAAATATGCTTGTGGTCGTGTCATTAAAATTCCTCGGGTTGATTTTCTGCTGTTATTAATATCTTATATTCTGGTAAGTAGAGATATTCAATATCACTGTTTACCAATGTATGTATTGCATCATGCAATGTTTCAACCATGGGTGCTCCACCGAGGTTAAAACTGGTATTGAATAAAATGGGAACGCCTGTCAATTTATAAAATTCTGATATCAACTCATAAAATAATGGATTCTGCTGAGGTTTTACTGTTTGAATTCGACAGGTGCCGTCAATGTGTATGATGCTGGGAATTTTTTCTTCAACACCTGGCTGACAATTTACAGCATACATCATATTGGGACTTTCTTCAAGTCCCCGCATATCAAACCATTCATTTACATGTTCGTGTAGAATACTACCAGCAAATGGTCGAAAGTATTCTCTGCGTTTTACATTATTGACAAAATCTTTTCCGTCTTTAAAAGTTGGATCAAATATAATACTTCGATTACCCAATGCTCGTGGCCCAATTTCAGATGATCCTTGAAATAATGCAACAATGTTTTTATCTCTTAAAATTTGAGAAACTTGATCACTGTGAATGTTTTCTAATACTTCAACACCATTATATTGTGATACCAACTGATTGATCAGTTCAGGTGTATATGTAAAATCAATGCCTAAATATAAATTAGTATCACGTGGTAATGGCTTTTCAGTTTTTTCTAATTTATGATGCATATATAATGCAGCACCCACGCTGAGACCAGCGTCAGTACTCACTGGTTCAACATACAAATTAATACCTAATTCATTTAGTTTTTCGAGATAAAAATAATTAGCCACACAATTTAATCCATACCCACCGGATAATACTACATTTTTTATACCAGACATTTCCACAGCCCTAAGTATGAGATTTAGCACAACTTCTTGACTTTGTTTCTGAACAGCATATGCCATGTCTCTTCGATCTTGTAATACTGTTTTATCTTTCTCATTAGATAAAAATGTATCTGACATGATACTCATATCATTATCTATAAATGCAGTTTGCGGATAGTTAGGCGTAAACATGGATTTATTACCGCAATAAAATCCGTCAATGTCCTTGGTATATATTGGTGGTATAAGGCTGTTTGATTTTCCGTAAGGGGATAATCCCATAGTTTTTCCCGCTTCGATGCCTTGCCAACCACAGAATTCAGTGACTGCTTCGTATGCTTTGACAATACCTGCACTGGTAGTTACTTTAAGAATACCAGTGCCTGCTGTTTGGGGAGCATGATCATATTCGAGTGGATCTTTAAAATCATAACTTTTATTATTTTTAAATGGACCAGATCCGGCCATGTGTTTATATAGAGTTGTAAATGTATTTGGGTATGAACATTTAAATATGGTTTCTACTTCAAATACACGGCTATTAGTTGAATTTAGCAATGTAAATCCTGATCCCCCACCATCTAAAATCACTGCAACTGCTTGATCAAATCCGGACCTATAAAATGCACAAGAGGCATGCATTTTATGATGTTGGGTTCCAACGTCAATGACTTGTGAATCAGGATGTTCTGTATTTTTTGATTTGGTAATATCTCGATCAATTAGCCCTAATTTCCTAGCATAACCTGCATAAATATTTTCCTCGGTCCACTCCAACCGGTTATAAACATCCCCTGCTAGTGAATAAGTACCTGTAATTACCAAATAATCGAGTTTGTCGGTATATTTTTGTATTAATGACATTCCAAGTAGTGGAGATCCATCGTATTTAAATCCACTTAATCTTTCCTCTTCTATAGCAAATACTATTTTTCCATCTTTTAAAAGACACACTGCTCCATTATGTCCACGTGTGATACCAGCTATCCAAGCCATGTTAAATTCCTATTTTGTTCTCGATATTTATAGACATGATAGTGCCCTAAAAATATTTTATAAATAACTTTAACATCATATGATACAGAATACTATGGCCTATTTTGCCAAGTATAAATGTCATCTATGATAAATTATAATGTTATAAATAGCTATAACAATATCATTACAAGGATTTTAAAAATGAGTCATTTTGCAAAAGTAGAAGACGGTATAGTAACACAAGTAATTGTTATTGAACAAGACGTCCTTAACACAGGACATTGGGGCGATCCCAGCTTATGGGTCCAAACTAGCTATAATACTCAAGGTGGCCAGCATAGGTTGGGTGGTACTCCACTGAGAAAAAATTATGCGGGCATAGGATATACCTACGATGCAGGTAGAGATGCATTCATTCCTCCAAAGCCGTTTGATTCTTGGGTACTGAACGAAGAAACATGTCTTTGGGCAGCTCCAATTGCAATGCCGGTAGAGGACGGAAAGCGATATGTTTGGGACGAAACAACAGTAAATTGGATTGAAATAGTAGTACAACAATAAGTCACAACTACTCCCTTAAACTAATTTTTTCATGGTATACGATCTAGGAATAATCAAACGTCAACGGTATGTAGAACCTACCTTTATTGCCACAGGTGGAACAGTTACCACAGCTTCTGACTATGTATATCATACATTCACCACAACATCTTCAGTATTTGTCCCAGTATACAATGTAATTGCTGAATGTTTAATAGTGGGTGGCGGTGGTGGTGGTAGTGGGCTGTCCGGCGGCGGCGCTGGTGGATATATATCAAGTACCATTAGCTTTCAAAAAAATAATGCATTTACCATCACTGTGGGACAGGGTGGCATAGCAGACAGTGGAACCAACACGGGAGGCAATTCCTCAATTATAGGAAACGGTGTTAGTTCCACAGCGTATGGTGGCGGTAATGCTGGTTACTCCGGAGGTTCAGGCGGTGGCGGTAATGGTGTTCTGGTCCCCGGCTCCGGCCAAGCTGCGCTGGTTACAAATCCTAGTCAAGGTTTTGCCGGAGGCGACGGGGCTGGCGGCGGTGCTGGATCTGCAGGCAGCGGTGTCACAGGCGGTAATGGTGCAACTTGGCTTAATGGCATTTCATACGCAGGTGGTGGCTCTGGTTTAGATGGCACTGCTTCAAGCGGTGGTGGTGGTGCTGAATCAGCAGGTACCCCAAATACTGGTGGTGGTGGAAACGGCGGTACTAGTGGTTTCCCCGGCGGTTCTGGTATTGTTATTATACGATACACAAAATATATAGCAAGTACCCCACAGTCATTTGATCCCTATTTTGCATATAATAATTTATTATTAAGTAATCAATCATCAGTAAGTTACTCAACTGGTGAAATTAATATGTTGCTCATCGGCGGTGGTGGTGGTGGTGGGGGTGGCGGAACTTATTCTAGTGTTTCATATGCCGGTGGCGGCGGTGGGGCTGGTGGTCTTTATGTAAATTCGTTTAATCCTTTACTTAGTAATACATTAATTGTTACAATTGGTGCAGGTGGCGCTGGTGCAGCTAATGACTCTGCCCGCTTTGCAAGTACTGGTACATCATCCACAGTTAACGGAAAACAACCACTAGGCGGCGATACTGCACAAACAATTACTGCTACTGGCGGCGGTGCTGGACAAAGTTATAGCTATGCAGGAGCATATGTTAATAGCCCATTAGCAAGTGGTGGCAGTGGTGGTGGTAGCCCCGGAGGTACTGCTGGTATTACAACATTATCACTAAATAATGGTCCTAATTATTGGGGTCATGCAGGTTTCATGGGTGGCGGAGGTCTCTATGTTGCCCAAGGCGGTGGCGCTGGTGCAGCTACTAGTGGTCTTAGTTCTGGGTTTTCATTGATATCAGGTAGCAGTTATGACGCTACCTCAGTTGGCCCAATTACATCCATTGATGCATTACTTCCTATTACTGGATTTATTGCGTTACCAAATAAAGGATTTTTAAAATATATACTTGCAACTGCCAGTGGCAATATAACTATTAGTGTAGCATATGTAAAAAACACACTCGGAACTACAATTTCGCAGTCTATGTTTACTACTGGTGGCGTAACCCCAGCATACACTGCTGCTACTACTAGTATATTATTCTATAGTAATGACGACCATGATAGTTTATTCATGGATGCAGATGGTAAAGGTGTAATTGCTAGAAATAATACAGATACTTGGGGCGGCAACTGGGACAAATTTCAAGGGAGCGCCGCTACTATTACAAATTCAGCACTTGATAGTGTAACGTATTATCCTGGATCTACGTTTATAAACGCTGGCAGCGCCAGCGCAACAATAGTTACGTTCCCTGCAACAAGTAGTACTGTGTGGATTAACTTGTCTACACAAAAATATAAAGTAAATTCTTTTACTACTGGAACATTTTCAGCAAGTGAACAGGCTGCAATAGGAACTGCGTCGCCCCGCAACAGTTTATGGACAATGTCGGACGGTGTTAATCAATTTATGATTGGACGTTGGAATACCAACTCCGCAAGATTGTTTACAGTAAATTTATCCACAGGCGTATTAACTTCTGTTGCTTTTCCAATCAGTGTGTCATTTGGTCAAACATATGGAAATACTACAGAAGAAGATTCAGTGGGAACACAATTATTTTCAATTGATGGTTATTCTTCTTTCCATAGTAACGGGAACTTTTACTATGGTGGAACATCGGGTTGGAAAGAAAACACAGGTTACGGTCCAAGTTCAATTATTGGAAAAAGTAGTTTTACTGCTGGGTACTCAACGCAAAGCGACATGGATATATTTGGATCCATTGATTCATCAGGATATCTATGGTTTGCAGACTGGGGACATGATGATGGCGGATTATTTCAAGTAGGCAATGATGATCGATTAGGTACCCGTCCTACTAATATTAAAAAAGTTAATATTACAGGTAGTGGGAATACAGTCTATCTTTCTAACTCACCAGACGGTTCAGTTGTTGTTGCTGGAAAATATGTTAATATAGCTAGCTCTTCAACTTTTTCAAATACTTTTGCCACTGGTGGTGGCGATAGTAATGGTGGTATTAACGGTGCCGGCCCAATAGGCGGAAATGGTGGAGGTGGAAGTGGAAGTGCTGGATATTCCGGCGGTGGTGGTCTTGCATTCTTCTGGCATTTAGCATCATTGCCAATAGCAGCAGTTGGAAATAAAAGTGCATATAATATATCATATCAAAATGATTATATAATATATGCATTTCTTAATGGCAGCGGAACAATTACATTTGGTCCACAATGGGGTAATAGATATTTAAAAGATTCAAGTATATTATCATATCCTGTTCAAGGGTATGGGAATATGTTGGCACAAGGATCATTTAATCCATACTCAACAAATTGGAGTACATATTTTAATGGCACCACTGACTACCTAAGCATTCAACACAGCAGTGTATTCAATATTAGTTCAGATTTTACAGTAGAGGGTTGGTTTTATTCAACTCGTGCATCCACTTCTACGATTATTACAAAATCAATCACTAGTGAACTCAGTCCTTTTAACTTAAAAATAAGTGCTCAAAATACAGTAACTACTTCAATTGCTGAAGTTCGCCCGCCACAGAGTGTTGATTTTCTAGTCATTGGTGGTGGTGGTGGAGGAGGTGGTGGTGGTGGTCTTGGCGGCGCTGGAGGAGGTGCTGGTGGATATAGAACATCTGTCGAAACATCTGGAGGCGGAGCATCTGCCGAGAATACGCTTACGGTACAAACTCTTACCCTTTATACCGTAACGGTGGGAGATGGTGGAGGAACGCCGTTCTTTGGAACAGGACAATCTGGCAACTATTCTTCTATAACAGGCCCAAATGTAAGCGTGGTTGCAAACGGTGGTGGTGGTGGTGGTAGTAGTTATTATGATAATGTTGGTAATGGCCTTGCTGGAGGGTCTGGTGGTGGTGGCGGTGCTCAAGGCAACTCCGGTAGCGGTACTGGTGGTGCTGGCACAACTGGGCAAGGATTTGCCGGTGGCAGTCTTAGCGGCAGTTTTAGCTATTATAACAACGGAGGCGGTGGTGCTGGCGGGGTCGGAGGAGGAGGAGAAGGTGGCATAGGATTATATTCGACTATTACAGGGACATCTGTTGGCCGAGGAGGAGGTGGTGGCGGCGGCAACAGCAGTTACACCGGCTTCGGCCTTAGTTATGGCGGTGGCTATGGCGCAGCTTACAATTACAGGGCTGCCTCAAACGCCACCGCAAATACTGGAGGAGGTGGTGGCGGTGGTGGCGGTGAGTCAGGGACTGCGGGTAGTAGAGGCGGGTCGGGAGTAGTCATTCTTCGTTATTCTGATACCTATGCACCAGCAACAACAATTGGCCCAGTAACATACACTGTGACAGGCGGATTTAGAATATATATATTCACCGGTAGTGGAACTATTACGTTCGGAACAGATTATCTACCAATATCTAACACTCTGATTAATTTGAACACTTGGAATCACATATCTCTATCTAGGTCCGGATCAACCTATACCAGCATGTTAAATGGCGGTAATTTAGTAACCGCGTCCAGCACTGGAACAGTGTATAATAATACTCAATCTATATATATTGGCTATGACGGTACCAACTATTTCCAGGGTTACATGTCAAATTTTCGTTTTTTAAATGGATCAAGTATAATTGCATTACCTAGATCACCGTTTCCGTTAGTTAATAATACTAACTTGTTGGTTTCTGCAAGTGGATCACTTATTGACAAAAGCAATTATAATTTTACAGTTAGTCAAAATGGTACTCCTGCAATACGTAGATTCTCTCCCTTTATAAATCCCGGGCCATATAACACACTGTTGACCGGTGGTAGTGTTTACTTTGATGGTAGCACAGACTTTTTAACAGTGAATCCTAATGCTGTTAATTTTCAAAATAACAGTTTTAGTATAGAATTTTGGTCTTATCCAGAACCAATTAGCACCACTGTGTATTTTATCGATAGTCGATATAACATATCCGGTGCTATGACATTTGGTACAGCTACTACGTCTACCAACGATGGGATGTCTTTGGCATTGCAGACTTCGGGGCGATGTACAGTTAGTCTAGGAACTGCCACTACATTTACAAGTACCGATGCAGAAAATTTAAAAGTTAAATTTAGAGCATGGAATCATATAGCATTAGTTAGAAATAATACAACTGTAACTTTGTATATCAATGGCACATCTGCCGGTACTACTGTTACATCTATTACAATTACAACTGTTCTAAGCAGTTTGTATACTGCTGTATCTCCTAATTTTAAATTGATTACTAATAATTTTAGTATAGGTAGATCGACATATCTAAATCTTGGATATTACAAGGGGTATCTATCGAATCTACGTATATTACGAGGCGCTATTTCAGAACGGATAACAACTGCTGGAGGTGTTACAACATATACATTACCAGTTACACCATTAACACCTGACACTAGATCTCAATCATCAAGTTTTACAATTAATTATGTAGTAGTAGCAGGTGGCGGTGGTGGTGGGACTGGCCAATACACTCCCAGTGCGGCCTATGGCACAGAATATGGCGCAGGCGGCGGCGCAGGCGGCCTAACAGTTGGTAGCTTTACTGCCACTGATATCATGGGTGTAATAACTATCACTGTGGGTGCAGGCGGTGGTTCCCGGACCAATGGCCAAGATAGTCAACTGGTTGGACTTAATATTCCTCCAAATATTCTAGCTAAAGGTGGTGGTGGTGGTGGGTCGGATGCAGCCGGTACCGTAGGTCTCGCTGGTGGTTCTGGTAGTGGTGGTAATGCCTATAGTTATCAAACGGCGGCAACCCAGGCTGGTACATCTACACAAAATACACTGGGACTAAATGGTTCTGGAATTGGATATGGAAATAGTGGAGGGAATAGTGGCGGTTACAGCTACAGCGTTGCCGGCCAGGGCCGCAGCAGCTATTTCGGTGGCGGTGGTGGTGGCGCTGGTTCTGCAGGTGGTGCATCTAGTGCAGGAGCTTACGGTGTTGGTGGTTCCGGACTGTATGTTAGTGTTGCTAGTAGTTCAACATATTCGGCAACATTTTCTGCAGGTGGCACACCATCCAACTCCTTAAGTCCACCTGCAGCCGGCACAAACACTGGCAACGGGGGAGCCGGCAGCGGCGGCGATTACTACGGCGGCGGCGGCACCGGCGGCACCGGAGGATCAGGTAAAGTAATTATATGGCATACAGATACGCTTACTACTGCACCGTTGACCACAGGTACAACTGGAGTTTATACCACAAACAGCTATAAAGTTTATGTGTTTAATTCCAGCGGAGCTATTGAATTTAAATTTGCTAACACTAGTTTATTAATTAATGCCACTGAAAGTAAAATATTTGATGCCACTACACAAAATAATATATATTCCATAGGTGATATATCAGTTTCAAATTCAATTGTTAAATATAATGCCACTAGTATATACTTTGATGGTGACGGTGATGGATTGGGTATAGGTTCGACTTCAACAACCACTGCAACAAATTTAACAGCACTGGGCTCTGGGGATTTTACAATAGAAATGTGGATGTACCCACTTAGTTTGTACAGTACCTCAACTACCGCACCGGCATTATTAGATTCTAGGACTACTAGTACCAGTGTTCCGGGATCTGCATATTTAGGATATACAGGAGTGAACGATGCTGTGGGCAGTCAAATTGGTTGGAAAGATAATACCACATTTGTTACCACAGGAACTGTGATTGTTAATATATGGAATCATGTAGCAGTTGTTAGATCTGGATCTATATTAACTATGTATATAAATTCTGCAATTACTAGTTCTACAACAAATACAACAAATTACACAATACCATTTAAGTACATTGGAATATCCTATAATTCATTATCATTTAAGGGATATATTGATGATTTAAGAATTACACAAATTGCTCGATATACAGACCCTTTACTTCCGCCACCACTGACTTATCCACGGTTAAGATAAACCATACTCAATATTATTGACACACAGTACCTGTAGTGTATAATTAATAGTATGAAAATTGCTATAATAGACATTATTGGTATACCATTCGATGGTACTACTGTGGATAAACAAGGATTAGGTGGCAGCGAAAGTGCTGTTACTTTAATGGCTCGAGAATTAGCCGAATTAGATTTTAATGTTACCGTGTTCAATAACTGTAATATTGATCACGCAAAAGCAGGCATATATGATGACGTAACATATCGTCCATTAACTGATCTTGCACAAGATCATATTTTTGATATAATTATTAGTTCTAGGACTGTAATACCATTTACAGATCCAAATGACTATCAGAAATTAGGTGATGCAAGAGCTTGGCCATTTAAGGATATGAATCTATATGATCGTATTCTAAGCAAAGCCAAGATGCGTGTGTTATGGATGCATGATACATTTTGCCTCGGAGACTTATTGATTGAAGATTTGGCCAATGCAAATCGTATCACTGACATTTTTACACTCAGTGACTTTCATTCAACCTATGTGGCCAATTGCGACCATGGTAAGAAAAGAAACTTTGAAGTATTAAAACGCAAGTTATTCATTACTAGAAACGGTGCTAGGAATTATAATCTCGAAGTTGATATACAAGCTAAAGACCCAAATTTATTTGTATATAATGCTTCTGTTAGCAAGGGCATGGTCCCCTTGGTGGAACAAATTTGGCCAAGGATTAAACATCAATTGCCACAGGCAAAATTAAAAATCATTGGAGGCTATTATAGATTTAGCTCCGGTGATGCACCTGATGAACAAGAAACAAAATGGCGACAGCTAGCAGATGATGTCAATAATCAGGCCAAGGGTATAGAATTTACTGGCATTATACCACAGTACGAAATTGCAAAGATATTATCTGAATCTAATTTCATGATATATCCTGCAGCATTTCCTGAAACTTACGGAATTAGTACATTAGAAAGTTTAATCTACAATACTCCTGTGATCACTTGCAGATTTGGCGCTTTGGAAGAAATTGCATTAGACGGTGCCTGTTATCTCATTGACTATGCCATAGTACCCAACGGTTTATTTCCCACTATTAATTCATCGGCACAAGTTGAACATTTTGTCAATGCAACACTAGCAGCATATCATAACAAATATCTACATCAACAAAAACAATACTATTGCAACATCATCAAAGATATAGCAGGATGGGACAGTGTGGCATTGCAGTGGAAACAGCATTTCTTTAAAAAGACAGGCAATTATCTCCCTGCTGATGAATATAGAGAAGCTAGTAAAATTAATCACAAAGTCAATAAAATATGGAAACGTAGATTCCATAATGAGATTGAACTTGAAACTTATAAATCCAATGTTGAACAAGAATTTGTAATTCTTAGCCCATTTTATAATTGTGCTCATTACATTGAAAAATGTATCCTCAGTGTGGCCACACAGGATTACAATAATTACCGTCATATACTGATTGACGATTGCTCAACTGATAATTCCATTGAAGTTGTAGAATATGTAATCAGCAAGTTACCCATTGAGATACAAGATAAATTTATATTAATTAAAAATACAACTAATCAAGGTGCTGTTAAAAATCAAATTGACACCATACGTACATTAAATGATGGTGCGATTGTAATGTTGCTCGATGGTGATGATAGTTTAATTAACGACAATACTGTATTATCCTATTACAATACTGTATACGATGCTGACACTGAATTTACTTATGGTAGTTGCTGGAGTATGGTTGATAACATTCCGTTGATTAGTCAACCATATCCTGAAAAGATTAAGCAGTCCGGAAATTATCGTAACCATCACTTTAACTGGATTTTACCTTATACGCATTTTCGTACCTTTAGGAAACATCTAATTAATAGTATTGATAACAATATGTTTCAAGACAGTCAAGGGGAATGGTACAAAGCAGGAGGCGACGGTAGTGTGTTCTATGCATTGATCGAAGCAGCTAATCCCAATAAAATTAAATGTTTGCAGGACATTGTTTATAATTACAACGATATAAATCCATTGAACGATTATAAAGTTAACAGTGATGAACAAACACGCACAGCCCGAGATATTATTAACAAAACTAAAACTACCAAGTATTCTGTAATTGTTCCCACAATGTGGAGAGTAGCAGATCAATTTATAGAATTTGTGGGTAAGCTATGTGAACATAAATCTGTAAATGAAATTATCATCATTAACAATGATAATACCAAAACACCTAGTATAGGATTAGATCATCCTAAGATTAGAATGTTAGACTTTGGCACAAACATATTTGTTAATCCAGCATGGAACATTGGTGTTGAAACCAGTAGAAATGACAAACTATGTATTGTCAACGATGATGTGGTGTTTGATACTGATGTATTTGAAAAACTACAAAACATGTTAAATGAAGATAATGGTGTGTTTGGGTTATGTCCAGGCGAGCCCGACTTTAACCAGCCACCTATTACTACAAAAATCATCGATATTGTTCCATGGACAGGTGAACATACTTATGGTTTTGGCTGTTTAATGTTCATCGATAAAAAGAGCTGGATCCCAATACCCCATGGTTTGGATATTTATTATGGTGATAATTTTATATTTGATCTACAGCTAAGGAGAGGCAAGACAAACTATATTATTACAAACATGGAGTTCTATAGTCAATTTGCAGCAACTACTTCGGATATTTCTATCACCGGTGGGGTGTTAGAAAGAGAAACTCATGTCTACGAACAGGTTAGAGTAGACATGCAAGAGATAATCAACGAATTGCCTGTTCCTATCATTGCGCCATTACCTGTACAAGTAAAGAAACGAATTTTAATCGGTATACCCACTGCTAGAAACATTGAAGCAGACACGTTTAAATCTATATATGATCTAGAAGTACCCGATGGATATATAGTTGACTTTCAATATTACTACGGTTACAACATTGATCAGGTACGTAACCTGATTGCTGATTGGGTAGTTAATGGGTATGATTATTTGTTATCCATTGACAGTGACATTGCATTTGACAGAGATATTCTTAAAAAATTATTGGCACATGATAAGGATGTGGTATCAGGTATGTACATACAACGTCGACCTGGCATACATGTTTTAGAATTATATGAGCATAATAATAGAGGTGGCGTATCAAACATTCCTTATGAAAAGATCAAAGGACGGGGTCTAGTTGAAATTGCAGGCTGCGGTTTTGGATGTGTATTAGTCAAGGCAGAAGTGTTTAGAACAGTTGGATATCCACAATTTAAATACCACTCTGCCATAAATCATGCACACACTATCTCTGAAGATAATGATTTCTGTACTAAGGCAAGAAACAATGGATTCCATATCTGGGTAGATACTACTATACAATGCAGACATATTGGTAGTTTCACTTATCAAATTGATAATAGTATACCTGCACTATTAGATCCAGCTTCTGCCACGTTTAATAGCGTAGCAGACAGATTGCGATTTATAGGAAACAGTGGAACATTGCCCACTTCACATACTGACTATCTTGTAAAAATTAGAGATCAATATAATTATAACCCTATTGTTGTGTATGATATAGGTGCATGTGTATTACATTGGACCAAAGCTGCAAAGAAAGTTTGGGTCAATGCTGAGGTTGTTGCATTTGATGCCATGGATTCTGCAGAAATTTTATATCAAGAAGCGGGTATGAAATATAACATAGGTTTGCTCAGTGACACTGATGGTAGAGAAATTGAATTTTATCAAAATGATTTTGATCCAGGTGGCAATAGTTATTATGTAGAAAATTCTGATATAAATCCAGCAGCTAAAATTTTATACACTGAATCTCACAAGCGTAAACTTAAATCAATCACATTAGATAGTGCAGTTCTTGCTGGACAATTACCACTACCTGATTTAATTAAGATGGATGTGCAGGGCTCTGAATTGGATATTCTCAAAGGTGCCACAGAAACTTTAAAAACTGTTAACCATGTAATTTTAGGATTACAGATGATAGAATATAATAAAGGTGCTCCTTTACATAATGAAGTAATAGCATACATGAGTAGACTGGGATTTGAGTGTACAGGCATGTTCTGCGATAAAGGACCAGATGGAGATTATCACTTTGTACGAAAATAAATTTTCAATAGTAGTACCCACTATGTGGAAATATGCACCATTTATTAATTTACTATATAAGTTAGTACAGCATGAATTAGTGGGAGAAATTATTATTATTAATAATGATATGAATTCCACACCCAATGCTGATGTATTACATCATCCAAAAATTAAATTACATAATTTTAAATTAAATATATTTGTAAATCCTGCTTGGAATTTTGGAGCAGGCGTGAGTGAATATTCAAATGTGTGTGTCATGAATGATGATATTGATTTTGATCTATCAATATTTGATTTTTTAAAGAATAAATTGGATACAGGAAAATTTGTAGTATTTTCACAATCTCATTCACAATTATCTAATGGATCTTCGGAACCTGTTGATATAGTTCACTACAACGGATCAACTAACATATTTGATATCGGCTGTTTAATGTTTATTAACAAGCAAGATTGGATCAATATTCCTGCAGGGTTAGATATCTATCATGGTGATAGTTGGTTATGGGACACCATGCTGGCCAAATTTAATCAAAATTACTATATTAAAAATCTTAAATTTTCAACACCTAATAATGTAACAGCAAACACAATACCAAATCGAGAATTTATATATCTCGAAAGAGAATGTAGATTATATGTTGCCATGTTAAACAACTTTAAAAATAAAATATGACAAATTACCCTGTATATGATAAAGAACATGCTCGAGCAGAATTTGCTCGACACGGCGAGGATTGGATATTATCGCATTTAAGAAATAAATTATTCACAATTTTTGATGCTGGAAGTAATATAGGAGAATGGTGTTTAATGGCTAGGTCGTGCCAACCATACGCAGATATACATACTTTTGAAATTGTACCAGATGTCTATAGAAAATTTCTAGCCAATGTACCCAGTGATCCTAAAATAATTCCCAACGGATTTGGATTATCGGATATGCATGGAATGATGGAGATCCAGTACAGTACAAAGTTTGATGCTGTTAGTTCACTGTATAGCGGATTGAATATTGGGCCAGTTGAGGTTAGGAATTGTTTTGTGGCAACAGGTGATGAATATGTGGAAAGTAGAAAAATAGATTTTATTGATTTTCTAAAAATTGATGTTGAAGGTGCAGAGGGTATGGTAATTGAAGGATTTACCAAGACATTAGAAAATAATAAAATAGGTATTATACAATTTGAGTATGGTTTTGCCAATGTATTAAGTAGATGGTTGTTGCTTGATGCATACAATAAATTATCACCATTGGGCTTTCATTTGGGATTACTTAATAAAAACGGCCTTGAGTTTAAGAATTACAAGTTAACTGATGAAAATTTTGGTGGTCCAAACTATGTCGCTGTACATAATTCTAAAATGCATTTATTTAGATAATACATTCGTAAAAATAGGACCCGGAGGTCCTATTGAGCTACGCTCTAACTTTTATTATATTATTTCTTTGTACCAGAGTTAACAAATGAGTACATTTTTTCTGCTGTTTCTAGAACCTTGTCAAGTCCTGGAAACTGTGGCATTTGAACTGTACTGACAATTTGTCCTGTCTTCTCGTCACGATTGGCAGTCATTTCCCAGCCTTGGAATTTGGCATGGAAATCCTCTTGCACTAGGCTTTTGGCCATGCCCAAGATGTCGGTACGGATTTCGTATCCGTTCTTGTTAAATTTAACTTCTGGTAGCTTAGGGGTTTCAAAATTTGACATATTATTCTCCTTGTGTGTTAATGTCTGTGTTGGCTGATTTTTTAACAGTCTTGGCCTTGACTGTTTCTTCCTGTTGAGGGAAAAATACTTTGCTCATTGCGTCTGCAGAATATGTAGACAGGTCAATGTAATTCTTAGCCATCATTTTAGCAAACGCTGTTTGAGCGTCAATAAATGCATTGCAGGCCTTGTTGAGTGTGTCGTCTTTGTAAACTTGATTAGTAAACTGACGCTTGGATGATTGAAATAAATCAATATAGAATTCCGGTGTAAACATATTATTCTCCTTGTGTGTATATGTGTAATGTATTTATTATACACAGTGTCTCTGTGTAAAACAATTGTTACGATAAAAATAGAAGTTTGTTAGTTGCTCGCTTAGTAATATAGTCTAAGGCAGATATGTTGTTGTCTATAGTTTCGTTGATATATGTGTTAATGCCTGCAGGTGGCAATTGAATGTTGGCAAGGCTTTCGCCTTGATCATTCTCCACAGTAATTCCGTGCTTTCTACACAAGTATCGAATAGCAGTGTTGGTACTTAAACATACCATGTAACCTTTGAGTATGTTATGTGTACGGCAATATTGTATACAACGTTTTATCAGCAAATTACCAAAGCCGCGGCCTTGGTGCTTTTTAAGCACACTAAATGCCAGTTCCATGTCACCGTCTAGAGAAATATGACCGATGGCAATAAATTCTAATCGACAATTCTCAATGGCAAATAATACATGTTTGCTTGGATCTGCCTCAAACCCATCACATAATTTATCTATTACATGATCATTGATTGGACTAGCAAACCTAAGTGTCCTAGATTCAGAATCCAAGCACTTAAGGTGTAGTCTATATTTGGGATATTCGTAAGGCAGTACTCGCCTAACTGTTGCATATGACATTTTAGATAACCAGTATTAACAATCCTGATAACAGGATCAAAGTACTGACAGCTACAAAGTCAATTTCCTTTCTCATTCTAATACCAAGTTTGGTAACCATGGGATTTGATTACTTTGTAACGATATTCTCCGAGATCTATCAAGAAATCCCAGATAGAGTTTAAGATTTTCTTGATCATATTGGCCACCCTGCTTCGTGACGGTTTGCCATTTTTTGATCAAACTCTCGTACTAATCGATCTACATCACCACCATCTTGTGGGTTTTTAGAAACAATGTACGATTCTAATGCAGCGCCATAGGTAGACGGCGCTTCGAAATTCTGAAACATCTTGTGGAAGTATTCAGCTAATTGGTTTAACATATTTTTTCTCCTGTGTGTTAATTGTACTGGTATTTATGCGGCGACGCAACAAAACTCAGTAGAAACCATTATATATTTCTTCCAAAAAAGTATAAATATTTTTACAATTAAATAATCCTTGAGTGTATTTGCAAGTCTTTATTTTACCATTTAATGATGTTACAATTACACTAAATATTCATACAACAAGGATACTATCTTGAAAAAAGTCACCCGCAGTTTACTAGAAGAACTAAATTCTATTACTTTGAAAAAAGATAATGAAGCATTGATAGAAGCTAGGGCAACTCATGTAATTGATAGTGCAATCAATCTATTGTCATTTATCAAAGAAAACTTCAGTCCAGACGAGGCCTATGAATTAGAACGTAGACTACTTAACAGTATTAAAGGTGGGGATTCAAGCAAATTTACTCGCAGCATACGTAAGTTGAGAGACAATAAAGAAACTGCTAAACACCTAAAAGTCATCGAAGGTGATGTAAAAACCGACGACTAATCGACCATAATGGATATTTTTTTCCAAATTAGATAAATAAAAACATAACGAGTTCCATAGGGGAGCTCAAAAAAGATCAAGGAGATTTAAAATGGCAACAATCAATCGAGTTCACGGTCAAGTTAGCGCAGGTGCTTTCTATGGCTATTCACCACTAGTAATTAAAATTGCTGATTCTGGTAACAGCTTCACAGCTGACACAGTTAATGCAACAACAGGCGTAATCACAGAAGGTGGTTATTCTAAGGCAGTTAAAGGCATTCAAGCAGTAGCCAGCATTGTTCTACTAGGCGCACGTACAGACGCAACCGCAATTTGCGCTATCGTTGACTTCCCAAGTTGCAACCAAGGCGACGGCGTTGCTGGATCTGGTGTTACAACTGGTTTCGGTGCATTGAAGGCCGCTATCGTGGCAGCAACTGGTGCTACTCTAGGTAACCTAACAGTTACTTCTGGTACATCAATGGCCAACACTGGTGCATTCACACTAGCTTAATATTTTATTAAGAGTAAGACAAGGGAGTTTTTTAACTCCCTTTTCTTTTGGCCATAAATATATTATATAGGTATATTATGCAAATCATAGAAATTAAAACTTTATTAGACATCACTAACATCACAATGCTTAGACCCGGTCAAGGTTCTCAACTAGAATATGACCAATATAGAAATTTTACCACATTAAGGCAATGTGCTGAACTTAGGTCGATCATTAGCTACGATCGTGGACCCAGTTCCGAAAACATTGACATTAAAGATCTAGGATTTGGTTCTAAATACAAAGGTAAACACACTGTATGGACATGGGTATTTTATCCTGATAGAGCAGGTGTGTACAGTGATGAAACTAGTGAAATAGGATTGTTAATCAATGATATTGATGGTGTACCTATCGTTAAAAAATTAACAGAAACCATAAATATAGATAAGGCGATATTTGAACTGAAAAGTTCTTCCGCTAAAAATACAATCATCAAGGCATCTTAAGGCACTATTTAACAGTAGTAGTAGTTCTAAAAAAAAAGGAGATAGCTCGGATGGCAAAAACATCATTAGCAACCGTTCCAGAACGTGTTAGCGTGTTAGAAACAAAAGTAGATAACATCGAAGAAAAAATTGATAACCTTAAAATAGATGTTAAGGACATGCATGATTGTCTTGATAAGACACGTGATGATATTATGGATCAACTTAAAGGTATGCATGGGGAAAATATTGAACAACATGATAACATGTTGGGTAAAATCAAAGATCTAGAGCAATTTAAAACAAAATGGGTTTATCTTAGTGCAGGTGCGTTAGCAGCGTTGGGATGGGTTACCGCGCATAGTGAAACATTGCTAACTCTATTAAAATAATATGCGGATACAAGAATTAGTTGAAGCTATACCTGTAGGATCAAGCACACAACCTGCTGCTAATCCCAATACACCTCCGCAACAACAGGCACCAGCTGTGCCAGGACAACCGCAACCTGCTGCTAATCCCAATACACCTCCGCAACAACAGGCACCAGCTGTGCCAGGACAACCGCAACCTGCAGCACCGACTCAACAGCAAAATTCTCAACAAGCTGTACCTCCTCCGGGTAAGGCACCTCAGCCCACTTTGGGCAATCAACAACCTAATGCAACTGCTACTCCTGCTACACCCAGTCCGGAGATAAAACAAGGTATGCAGGCTATGTCTGATCAATTTAATGCATTGAAATTAAAATATGATCAGCTACAAAAACAAATTCTTAATCCCGCCTCCCCGCCAGCACAACCTAGTACACCTGCCCGAGTATGAAAATAGCACAGTTACTATCTGGAATGGATATTATTCTCACAAATCAAGAACAGCAATTTGTAGAGAATCATAGATCACACATATCCATTGATGCTATGAGTGATCGCGATCAATGGCTTGCCCAAAACTTAGTGAGAAAAGGAATTTACTCAATAAGTAATAATAACCAAACATTGATAAAGAAAATAGATGAAAAAAAATCTCGATGATGTATATCAACAAGTCAAAGATCTTGCCGAAAAAGTAAAAACAAAATTACAAAAACAAGGCATTGCAATCCCATCTAAGGCTGAAGATGGAACTATCATCTTAGGGAATTATAAGATTAAAAAATCTAAAACTGGATTTTATAGCATTTTAAATTATTGTAATGATGTAGTAGTTGATTTTATTAATCTCCCACAATCTGCTGCATTGTTGGCCAATAAACTTGCCCTTGGAAAATACATAGATGATGAGATATTAAATGCTGACAGAAACTATGGTCATGCACTATTTGAAGAAGAATTACATAAAATGTTAGCGGAAAAAAACATTAAATCAAAGAATATTGACAGAGCTGAAATTATGTTTACCAAATATAATATTGCCAAATATAAGCGAGAACAACACAAGAAAACCATTGTTAATGATTTTGAGAAACTATTAAGATTCAGATAAATAAAGTTAACTATTCTTTTGGAACCAATATTATGAAAACAAGTGATTTTAGAAAAAAACTAACAAGTTCGCAGCTAAAAGAAAACATGAATAAAATGTTTGGTGTCAATGTCAATATATCAAAGTATTCTAGAGAACAATTAGAAGATATGCGAAATAAACTTCGCACAAAGGTATTCCAACAAGAGGGACGAGTAAGTATTAACGACTTGCTAACCAATGAAACATACCAAAAAGACAAGGCCATGCTGGACTTGTTAAACACAAGGATTAAAGAAATGCTAGGCGAACAAATGCAAAAACTACGTGACAAAATGGCACAACTAAGCGAAGGTAAAAAAGTAGACCAGAACAAAGATGGCAAAAATGATTTCAAGGATGTGCAAATTGCTCGCTTGAAGGCTAGTGGCGCTACGAAAGATACCAAAGTCAAAGAAGAATTTCCTACGGTGGCTGATGCTCAAGCTCGCGCCGAAAAGGAAAAGACTACTGGCAAGTTTGATAAAAAGCCAAATCCGCAAACTGGTGGAACAATCTACACTAAGAAGCATACAAAAGCAGATGCTGACCCAGAAAAGAAAATCAAAGAAGTTAAAATGTCTGATTTACCGAGTAAAACAGTTAAAGGCAAATCCTATGGCAATCAATCTGATTATAAAAAGCCACCAGAAGACGCCCGTCGTCCAGCAACTACAATGCCTGCTAAAAAAGACAAAAAGCCACTAGGTGAAGATGATGCACATCCTAAAGATTGTGATTGCAAAGAATGCATGGGTACAATGGAAGGTAAAGACGAAGGCAAACCAGGTAAGATGTTTAAAAAGATTGCTAAGGATGCAGGCAAGCGTTATGGTAGCAAAGAGGCTGGTGAACGTGTAGCAGGTAAAATCCGTGCTAACAAGGCCAAGGCTGGTACATTAGAAGAAAGCAACTTCAAACACAATGTACGTTTTGTTAATGAAAGTTTAGATTTCTTATTACAAGAAGATGAAGAAGGTAAAGCAAAAGCTATTACCAGTGCAGGCGATATGGTCAATAACTTCACCAGTTGGATGCAGCGTGTTGGCCAGTATCAAACCAAGACTTTGATCGAATTAGCAGATGCCATCAAAGCAGACTTTGGAGCGCAAGAAGCAGAAGCATTTAAGGCAGCAATTGTTCCAGCATTGAGCTCAACATTAGAAATGCTAACACAACAGCGTGAAGCAATTAGTAATGCAGTAGCAGTACTTGCAGGTGAAGCCACAGCTGACATGGGTATGGGTATGGAACCGGGCATGGATATGAGCGCACCTGACGAAATGAATCCAGAACCTGCAGGTGATGAATTTGGTGCAGCAGATGCAGCAGCAGGTGCAGGCACAACAGGTCGTGAAATTCGTGAAAATACATTTTCTCAAAAACTTCAAGAGTCGCATAATATAATAAGTGCATTGGCCAAGTAATATGAGATTGTATGAAATAGACGTCGGTGATGCTAGAGATGTTCTAGCAGTTATCAAAGGCGAAGCGGATAGGTTAGGGCAACCGTCAACGTTGCCTTTTACCGCTGTTATGCAAATAATTAAAAGAATGGATCTTGGAATCAGTGACATTGATGGATTGATTGCACTAAAAAATGCAGTTGATCCAGCTGGCGATATTATTAAAAAGATTGATGATAATGGTACAGTTACTCTCAAAACAAAAACACAAAGACCAGATCAAACTCCTCCAGCACCTGGGGCAAGCCCCACTGTAGATGCAATGGCATCTAGAAACGCTAAGAATTTAAAACCAGATATTTGACTTTAAGATTACGTGGTATTATAATTAATACTATGTATACTCCTCCTCCGTTCGTCGAACGTTTCCAATATAAAAATTGTGTCCAAATAAATGATCCAGTAACTCGTAAGCGAGTTTACAGGACGCCCGACGGTGAAAAGTTGCCCAGCGTGACCACTATCCTTGGTGCTACTAAAGATATGACACATTTAAATCAATGGCGTGATAGAATCGGGCATGCCAAAGCACAGCAGATTACTACAGAAGCAGCAGGCGTGGGGACTGCAATGCATGCCAATTTAGAACGATTCTTAATCGGTGAACAAAGACAACCAGGTAGTAATCCTGTACATGTGCAGGCTAACAAAATGGCAGACATTATTATTGAGAACGGACTCAGTAAAATGAGTGAAGTTTGGGCCATGGAACAAAGTCTTTACTTCCCTGGACTGTATAGTGGTACTACTGACTTAATTGGTATTCATCAAGATGAGCCAGCAGTGTGTGACCACAAGCAAACCAACAAGCCAAAAAAAGCCGCTTGGGTAGATGATTACTATTTGCAATTGATGGCATATATACTGGCACACAATGAAGTGTACAAAACTAACATTCGCAAGGGTGTTATATTCATGTGTAGCAGAGATTTACAATACCAACAATTTACATTAGAGCCAAAAGACTTCAACAAGTGGCAAGATGCTTGGCTTGGTAAAGTTGAAGAATATTACGCTTTACCCGCTTAATATCAATTTTTACTAAACGTATAAATATCCTATATAGGGGATATTATTATGGCTGTGGTTGAAATTGCAAAAATTCAAGTACGTAGAGGAAAAGAATCTACAACAGGAGTCCCGCTACTTGACGGCGGTGAATTTGCATGGGCCGCAGACACTGAACATTTATATATTGGACTTAACCGCAACGACGGCGGATCTAGAAACACAAATATACGAGTATTAACAGAAAATGATGTTAAATCTCTATTCACTATAGTAAGTACAGGATTATTAAATACTTTAACAAATTATGTTTGGGAAAGTGATAACGCAGCAACAATTACCACCTCTACTTCAATCAACAATGCATTGTTTCAAGTAATACAACGTACAGTTCAAAATAAGTTAGATGATATCGTTAATGTTGCTGATTTTGGTGTTTATCCATCAACTGACGCATCACCTGTAGATTGCAGTGCGGCTCTTCAAATGGTTATAGATCATTTATATTTAGATACTGATATTCTCACAACTTCTACACATTGGGATGTTGGAAATACTTTAAAATATAATAAAAAATTAAATTTTCAATCAGGTATATACAAAGTAGGACAAACAATTTTCCTTCCTAGAAAAGCAGTATTAATTGGTGAAGGCATTGATAAAACTATTATTGAAAATATCACTACAGGTTCGGGAATTTTTCAAACCGTGGATTATGATGGAAGAAGGATTAATCCATTAACTTGGGGCAAGTTTGATCCAACTGAATATAATGCAGTAACAAGCATATCAGGGTCAGGGCAACCCAATAATATTCAAATTGAAGGAATGACATTACGATATTCTAGTTCAACTGGATTTACGCCACATTTAAGTTTAATTAGTCTTGATTGCGTGTCCGGTGGATTAATACGCAATATTAAATTACAAGGAAGACAACTATCCTGGTCTGGTCTTGGTGGAAATTTGCCTACAGGAATAAATTTACGAGGATACAGTGCTGTTACTTCTGAAAATATTTTAATAGATAATTGTGAATTTAATGGTTTATATTATGGTATAAGATCAAATTATGATACTAATCATGTTGTGATTCAAAATAATAATTTTTTAGCTTCATCATATGGTATAGCATTAAACACCACTACACACTTACTAGCCACTGTTGGTCCTAATTATTATAGAGCAGTTAATAATAAATTTCAGGGTATAGAACATCAAGCAATTTTTATAGGAACCAATACCAGTGTGGAATCACATAATTTTATTAGTGAAAATAATTCGTACATCAATGTGGGTAACACTAACGGAGGAACTGAGAGGGTAGCAGTTGAGCCAGTTATAATTTTTTCCACTAATGGAAATGTTAGTATCAATGATTATTTTGAAAGAAAACGTTATCACGATACTAACTTTAATACCTCAACTGTTTATTATCCATTAATTCAAGGAAAAGCTGAATTAGATTTTAGAGCAATAACCACTGCATCATTAAGTACCAGCACATCAACTACAATTATGAGATTGCCCATAACCGGTGCCGCTCAAGCAATAACTGTAAAATATAATTGTATATCTACATCACCTATTGGTGCAAAAACAGGTAATCTAGATATAAATGTACGACCGGGACTAACACCAAATAATGTGACATTACAGGATAATTATAATTCAGCAGGAGCTGACGGTGGGATATACTTTGGCCTAATTGCTAATAGTACTACAAAATCGCTAGAAGTGTTAGTTGTTAATCCCAGTACAAGTACATCATTTATTATGGAATTTCAAACAAAAATAATGTTATAAGGAACCTATGTTTAATCAGCCCATAGACAATAGATTAACAGAGTGGTCAAATCATAGAAAACAATTAGACGAAGTTGCAGATCCATTACAAGAAACTTGTGATTTTTGGAGACATGCTCCTTTTGTTCCCCACAATCCAAAAGTAGATCCCTACTATCAACAAAGCTGGCCTAGTCCTTGGGAAATTATTGTGAATAACAAATACGATGATTTTACCAAGGCTTTGATGATAGGCTGGACGTTAAAATTGACAAAAAAATACAAAGATTCAAAAATAGAACTTAAAACATTAGTTGACCTTAACCAAACTAGAGAGTATAATGTAATATATATAGATGACACGTGGGTTATAAACTATAACGATAACGGTCCAATTACCTTAAAAAACATTCCCGATTCAGTTAGCATTGAAAACCTAATTGAAGTAAGTAGTCCTAGATAAATATCATCTATATCGATAAAAGAGGTAATTAATGATCACAGTGGTCAAACGTAATGGACAACGTGTTCCATTGGACATTGAAAAAATACAAAGACAAGTAGCACATGCATGCCGAGGAATTGATGGAGTTAGTCCATCAATGATCGAAATCAAAGCTCAAATTGAACTCCATGACGGAATGACCACAGAAACTATAGATGAACTATTGCTTAAAGCTATGGTTAATTTGATAGATGAAACAGAAAATCCAGAAATTAACAATGTCAATTACCAATACGTAGCAGGACGTCAGCGTGTTAGTATGCTACGCAAAGAAGTCTATGGTAAATACGACCCTCCTAAACTTTATAGCATTGTACAAACAAATACAGAGGCAGGCATGTACACTAGCAAATTGCTAGATTGGTACACAGAAGATGAATGGGATATCATTGATCTTTTCATCGACCATGATAAAGATGAAACATACACATTTGCTGCGATAGCACAGTTAACAGAAAAGTATCTTGTACAAAATCGTGCCACTGGACAGGTCTATGAAACTCCGCAGGTACGTTATGCTATTGCAGCCGCAACAGCTTTTCATAATGAACCCAAGGAAACAAGATTAAAACTTGTAAAAGAATATTATGAATGTGCTAGTAGTGGACACTTTACATTAGCTACTCCGGTACTAGCAGGATTAGGAACAACCACCAAACAATTTAGCTCGTGTGTATTGATAACGTCAGATGACACTTTAGACAGTATCTTTGCTAGCGGCGAAATGATGGCCAAATATGCCTCAAAACGAGCCGGAATTGGTCTCGAAATAGGCAGAATCAGACCCTTAGGTGCACCTATTCGCAATGGTGAGATCAAGCATACTGGAATGATACCTTTCTTGAAGAAATGGTTTGCAGATTTGAGATCATGCTCGCAGGGCGGAATTCGTAACGCCAGCTGTACAGTTACATTCCCCATTTGGCACGCACAGTTTGAAGATCTTATTGTATTAAAGAACAATCAAGGTACTGATGAAACTCGTGTGCGTCAAATGGATTACTCAGTGGTAGTTAATGCCATGTTCTGGAACCGTTATAAACGTGGTGAAATGATGACGTTGTTTGATCCTCATGAAGTTCCGGATCTATACGAAGCCTACTACAGAGACAGTAAAGAGTTCGAAAGGTTATACCTACAATATGAGCAGGACAAGAAAGTTAAAAAGAAAGTTGTATCGGCGGATGCGATATTCAAAGCTGGAATCCTTAAAGAACGTACTGATACTGGGCGCATATATCTTGTCAATATCGACAATGTCATCAACCAGGGCCCGTTTGACACAACGGTGGATCCAATATATCAATCGAATTTGTGTATGGAAATTTTACTTCCAACTTATCCATTTCAAAGAATTGACGACGAAGGTGAATTTAAGATCACTCTCGACACCGGGGAAGAATTAACTCTGCCCGGCGAACATAAAGTGTTGCTTAAAGATGGAAATCGTAAAAAGGTTCGAGAACTAGATGAAACAGATGATATCGGAGATTTGTTAATATAATTTAGTGGGTAATAGTATTTCAGACAAAATTGGTTCAATTAATTAATAATGAACTAGCGCCCGATAACTGGGTTAAGTATAATCCATATTATAGAAGTTCGGAACATAAAAAACACTTATCATCGCAGTCAGCAAAATGGATCTGGGTGACTAATGGGACAGCAAATTGCAGGATTGAGTTATCTATTATGGATAATTTTCTAGAAGAAAATAAAAATTATTATAGAGGAAGAACATTAAAAAATGAAAATAGTTAAAAAAGAATGTACACGAGCTGTACCAAAGATAGCCTTATGCACGTTGGGATCAATCAATTGGGGAGCGTTCCGTAATCCACAGGAAATGAGAAAAGCCTGTCGTGTGCTGGTGCGTAGTTTAAGCAACCTATTGCAGTATCAAGACTTCTTGAGCATTCAAAGTAAACTGGCTAACGAAGACTTTGAACCGTTGGGAGTTGGCATCACAAATCTGGCCTACTGGCATGCTCGCAAAAGTTTCAAGTATGGAACACCTGAAGCACTGGCCGAAGTCAAACGTTGGATGGAACACCAGGCATACTACCTAACCGAAACCAGTGTGGAATTGGCCCAAGAGCGCGGCCCCTGTCTGCGTAGCGAACACACTTACTACGGTCGGGGAGTATTTCCTTGGGAACGTAGAGCCAACGGTGTTAACGAATTAACTGACTTTACTTCTAGCATGGATTGGGAACCACTACGTGCTCGTATGATCAAGTATGGTATTCGTAATGCTACACTTATGGCAGTTGCTCCTGTTGAGTCTAGTAGTGTTGTATTAAATTCTACCAATGGTATTGAAATGCCCATGGAACTGATCAGTGTTAAAGAAAGCAAGGCAGGTAGTTTTGTACAAGTGGTTCCAGAATATCGCCGTTTAAAGAATCGTTATCAAATGATGTGGGATCAAAAGGATTGTGTTGAATACTTAAAGACATCCGCTGTACTTGCAGTGTATGTTGATCAAAGTTTGAGTACTAATACATTCTATAGTCCAAGGCATTTTAAAGATGGCAAGGTGCCGGGCACATTAATAGCAAAGAATTTAATGTTGGCCTACAAGTGGGGTTTAAAGACAATGTACTATAGTCTGATAGATAAAGTGGGCAGTAAGAATATTTTAAATACACAAAGTGATAGATTAGTAACAGCAGAACCTGTTACAATATATGAAGAAGAAGAGGATTGTTTAGCCTGCAAACTTTGAGTTGTAAATTATAAGTTTTCTGTAAGTTGTGATAAATAAACTTACAGGAGACTTGTATGGATTACCAAAAAATATATAATAATATAATAAGGAGAGGACAAAACAGAATATTAGAAGGATATAAGGAAAAGCATCATATTGTTCCACGATGTATGGAAGGAACAGATGAAGCAACTAACTTAGTATCACTTACACCAGAAGAACATTACTTGTGTCATCTGTTGTTAGTTAAAATACATCCTAACAATATACGCCTTGTCAAAGCCGCTATGTTTATGGTATCATCAAACAGCAATGTACAACGTAACAATAAAGCATATGGTTGGCTAAAACGACAATATTCCGAATATATGCGTGGTCCTAATAATCCTGGAAAAAATCAGCCAAGGGGATCTGCACATTGGAAATTTGGTATGCCTTTTGATGCATCGTGTTTTACAGAATCTGGATTGAAATCCATGTCTGAAGCAAAGCGCGGCGAAAAGAATCCAAATGCTGGAGTCAAGCCCTGGAATCATCCTAGGGCGACCGATGTTACTCGAGCATTATGGAAAAGAGCCGATGAGATTTACAATATATGGATTAACAATAATAAACCATCGTATTGTAAGTTATACGGATTGACTATGAATAAAAATTATAACTGGAAAGATGACGGCAAAGAGGCAGGGCCTTTTATGAATATGATAAAGTATTTTAGAAAAGGTTGGATTCCAATACAAGACAATGAATGGATGAAATTATGAACATATATTTAGACATGGATGACGTAGTAGCCGATTGGCATACTAGTGCAGAAGAATTTCTTAAAATGAAATGGGAAAGAGAAGGCGGCCGTATTCCCCAGGAGGATTGGGATAAAATCAAAATGAACTCTAGATTTTATCGCCATTTGCCTTTGAAAGATAATGCACATGACCTAGTGCAATATTGTCGTGATCTTGTTGAATCTGGCAAAGTAGAGAATTTATTTTTTCTATCAGCATTACCGCGCAACAACGACATGCAATGGGCCATACAAGATAAAGTTTTTTGGGCGCAAGAACATTTTCCCGGTATTCCTGTTTTCCTTGGTCCTTACAGTACCGACAAATGGAAGCATTGCAAATCAGGAGACATATTGATAGATGATAGAATCAGCAATTGTCAAGAATGGGAAAATGCGGGCGGACAGTCACACATATATAAAAAATGGAATGACTGTAAATTATGGTTAGAACAAATATTCAAAGTGACAGAACATTAGCAAAACACAAAAAAAGAATGGCGGGAATGGTCCTGTTTTCCATTCTGAAGACACAAAGAATAAAATAAGAGAAACACTAAAGAACAAACCAAGGCCTAATAAAATCTGTCCTCATTGTAATAAAGAGGGTGGCGCAATATCAATGGGTCGTTGGCATTTTGATAACTGTAAGGAAAAATAATGACAAATACATATGACCTATCTAAACCTACTAACTATTTAAAACGAAAAATGTTTTTAGATGGTGTAGTAACTGTGCAACGATTTGAAGAATATCGACAGCCTAAAATTGCAAAGTTTGAAGAACTACAAAGAGGATTTTTTTGGGTGCCGGAGGAAATTAGTCTCACTAAAGACAAAATGGACCACAAAGATGCAAGTGAGGCAGTTAAACATATTTTTACCAGTAACTTGTTAAGACAGACAGCATTAGACAGCATTCAGGGTCGAGCACCGGTTCAAATTTTTAGTCCCGTTGTTAGTTTACCTGAACTTGAGTCGTTAGTATCTATTTGGTCGATGTTCGAGACAAATATTCATAGCAAAAGCTACAGTCACATTATTCGTAACGTATATGGAGTACCTAAAGAAGAATTTAATAAGATTCACGACACTACAGAAATTGTAGAAATGGCTGCTAGTATTGGTCGCTACTACGAAGCCTTACACATTCTCAATTGTCGAAAAGCATGTGGTGAGGATATTGATCTACACGAACATAAGAAAGCCATTTGGCTTGCATTACATGCTAGCTATGCATTAGAAGCGTTCCGCTTTATGGTTTCATTTGCCACAAGTCTAGCCATGGTAGAGAATAAAATCTACATCGGTAATGGCAACATTATCAGCTTGATCCTACAAGACGAAATCCTACACGCAGATTGGACTGCCTGGATTATTAATAATGTAGTAAAAGATGATGCTGATTTTGCTAATCTAGTTGAAGAATGTCGAGATGAAGTTTATGCTATGTATATGGAAGTTATAAAAGAAGAAAAGGCCTGGGCAACCTATTTGTTTAAACTAGGACCAGTTATTGGTCTTAATGCCGCTATCCTAAGCGATTTTGTTGATTATACCGCATTTAATCGTCTCAAGGATATTGGCATTAAGTATCTAGGTGAACATCCTAAATCTAGTCCTATCCCATGGTTTAATAAGCATGTCAACATCGGCAAGAAGCAGTCGGCACTTCAGGAAACTGAAAGTACGAATTATGTTATTGGGGTAATGTCGGACTCTGTAACATACGAAGAATTACCGGACTTGTAAAATTATGTCTTATTCAGCTGCCGTAATTGACCACTATGAAAACCCTCGTAATGTGGGTAAGTTTGAAATCGACGATACAGTTGGTACAGGTATGGTCGGGGCCCCTGCTTGCGGGGATGTGATGAAATTACAGATAAAGGTAGATGAAAATGGTATTATTAGAGATGCTCGTTTCAAGACATATGGATGTGGTTCAGCAATTGCCAGTAGCTCGTTGGTTACAGAGTGGGTTAAAGGTATGCATATTGATGATGCTATTAAACTCAAAAACAATCAAATTGCAGAAGAACTAGCCCTGCCCCCAGTTAAGATACATTGTAGTATTTTGGCAGAATCAGCAATTTCTGCAGCCGTTGAAGACTATAAAAAGAAACATAATATAATTTAAAAGGAAAATAAAAATGAAAGTTGTTGTATGGAGTAAGTATCACTGCCCATATTGTGATCAGGCCAAAGCATTGTTAGGTCAACGTGATATCGCATTTGAAGAACGTAAAATTGGTGATGGATATAGTAGAGAAGAATTGCTAGAAGCAATCCCAACTGCCCGGTCAGTTCCACAAATTATTATCGACGATGTGGTAATTGGCGGCTTTACTGAATTAAAGGCACATTTAAATGGTTAATGGGTTTGATAAAATCAAAGAAGCTCTAGCAAACATTAAACCAAACGAGTTTAAATGGGCAGACGAGACAGAGATTGCAACTCAAGAAATTGAGGAAGCAGCATCTAATACTATTACCCTCGATACATCATTATGGAATACATCAAATTATACTATAAATTCTACAGGTTCCGCTGGTCAGTATCTATATAACGGAATGAATGGAACTACTTGGAGCAGTGCTCCAAGTATAGTAACATCGTCATCTACCCCCCCATCATTAAGTGTCAGCGGCGATGCTAACTTTGAGGGTGATGTTAAAATCAAAGGCGTTAGTATTGCCAAAATATTAGATGATATACAGAGTCGGTTGGCCATACTAGTGCCAGACCCTGCCAAGTTAGAACACTTTGAGGCACTAAAGAAAGCCTACAACAATTACAAGACTCTAGAAGCCTTGTGCGATTTACCAAAAGAAACAAAGGAATAAAATGCTAATCAATGTCAGTAAGAATTTCTCCAGTGGAGATGTAGTAAGTATCAAACTAATCAACGGTGATGAAATTATTGCTAGGTTTGAAAAAGAGGACGCAGATACTGTTACAGTTAGTCGCCCTCTAGCATTGACCATGAACGGTCAAGGACTTGGAATGATTCCTTGGGTGTTCTTAGGTAAAGACTCTGCTGTTACACTTAGCAGAAGCAACACATTTTTTGTTGTAGAAAGTAAGGGCGAAGCAGCTAAACAATATCTAGAAGGTACTACTGGTATTGCATTGAGTTAAATAAGTGATAGGAAATTAACTTTATGCCATACCAGCCAGGATCAGTAGCACACGGGGTAGTTCACGTAGCTGACGTTTATCATACCGGGAATGTTTATATAAACAATACATTAGTAGCATTGTGGAAACCCCCTGGAGAAAGCGGAACATTTGGTAGTGTCAGTGTTAGTGTTGCAGTGGCTTTAGATTCCACAGTTCAAGCCGCAGCAGCTAGTCAGATAGATTCACTAATAGCACAACAAGTTACAAATCCAGGACAACCGGGCCCGTCATATAGTGCAGCGGCCACAGCTGATGGAGTTAAGGGCAATGCAGGCGCCGGAACAGTTGATGACAGTACAACATCAACAACTGCAACATCAAGTATTTCAACTGATAGTACTTTTACAAGCATTGTTCCATTCTTAACACAGTGTCTTGATGAGGCAGCACAAGGTAAATGGAGAGAAACCGGCCAAGGCGGTAAACCAAGTAATCCTACTATTACAGGAATTTGGCAAAATTTAGGATATCCAAAAAACAACCCGTGGACTACAGATCAAACTGCTTGGTGTATGGGATTTGTAAATTATGCCCTTAAAAGTTCAGGCTATAGATATTTTCAAACTGCCAGTGCAGCCGCAATTACAACTAATCCAGAAAAATGGGGTGCCACATCGGTTCCAAAGAATCAAGCTCAGCCCGGCGATATTGCATTTTGGAGTTATAGGCATGTTAACTTTGTTTATACTGCGGTAAATGGAAAGTATACATTTGTAGGCGGCAATCAAACTCCTAGCGGTGGTAAAAATAATCCAGATGATGGCGATCTAACTAAGTCATATCCAAACGGAATGACCGCAGATAATGCAAATTGGGTAAGTTGCTGGCGCCCAACTAAAACATAATGGTTGACAAGTTGACTAAAACACAGTATAATAAATACATAAAGAAGGCAAAGTAATATGGTAAAAGGTAAGGTAAAATGGTTTAATAATTCCAAAGGTTTTGGATTTATTGTTCCAGAATCGGGTAGCGATGATGTGTTTGCACATTATAGTCAAATTCAAATAGAGGGATACAAAAGTTTGAAACCAGACGATCTTGTAGAATTTGAAATCATCGATGGTAAAAATGGAAAACAGGCTCAAAACATTCAACTAGTAAAGTAAGGATTTATCATGTACAAATATACAGTTTGGATTAGACTTAATCAATATCAAACCGCCAATGTTGTGGTTAATGCAGATAATGATTGGCAAGCCAAAATGATTGCCGAATCACAATATGGTTCAGGTACTGTACTTAACTACAGCCGGATTGATTAAATATTATATCTTGTAGGGCTAAAGTTGCATAGCGGCTTGGGGTAGTGAAAAACTACATCGGCTAGGCGGAGGCTATATTCAATCCCTAAGGAGTCCGTCATTTCAATAAAAAAATTATGTCATGTAAAAATCTAACCCTAATGGAAAGACTTGCTACACAAGTTATTAGGAAAAAGAAATAAGTAAAAATGAAATTAGCGGTATTTTATCACATGACCGACTTTCCTGTCGGTCGTCCTATTATTGAATCTCAAATTAATACAATTGTTAATTCAGGTATTATAGATCATAGTGAATTGTTTTTTTATTGCAATTATGACATTGCTAACTATGATTGGTTAAAGGATCGATTAAAAGATTATAAAAATATATCTTATATTGATCAACGTATAAAACCAGAAGATTGGGAAATCCCTACACTTAAACGTCTTAAAGAATATTGCGATAATGTTTCTGAAGAAACATATGTGTTATATATACATCAGAAAGGTATAACACATATGGGTAATCCATCAGTAGATGATTGGCGCGATTTAATGATGTATTTTAATGTTACACAATGGAAAGATTGTGTTGATAAATTAGATCAAGGATATGATACTGCTGGAGTAATATGGCGAGGTGATTATCACCATTTACATTATAGTGGAAATTTTTGGTGGGCAACTAGTAGCTATATTAAAAAATTGCCGCCATTCCGGATGCCAGAAGACAATAATTATTTTGGTCAATTTAATTTTGGACCGCATGGCTATATGCATAGAATGGATGCAGAATTTTGGATCGGCTTAGGAAAGCCAAATGCATATAGTTTCCATGAGTCACACGATAACAATACTAATCACTATCAAACTAGATACCCTCCTGCTCTCTATGTAAAATAATTAATCTGCTTTGGCAGGTTTTCTTTATTAAAAGCCAATATCTTATTGACAGCGGCTTTAAAAAGCATATATAATATAACACGCTGACGCAAAAGGCAAATAATTAAAGGAATTACAAATGAAAAAAATTGCGCTGATCACAGGCATCACTGGACAAGACGGAAGCTACTTAGCAGAACTTTTGCTAGAGAAAGATTACGAAGTTCATGGCTTGGTTCGTAGATCTAGCACAGGATTAAACACTGCAAACATTGAATCGATTAAAGATAAAATACATTTTCACTATAGTGATTTAACAGATTGCGCTAATTTAAATGATATTCTTTTAAAAGTTAAACCAGATGAAGTATATAACTTAGGCGCTCAAAGTCATGTAAGTGTTAGTTATGATTGCCCAACTTATACAGGCGATGTAAATGCAATCGGTGTTTTAAAATTATTAGAAGCAGTTAAGAAACTTTCTGATCATAAGGAAGTTAGATTCTATCAAGCGTCAACTAGTGAGTTGTATGGCAAGGTTAAAGAAATTCCACAAACAGAAAATACTCCATTCTATCCAAGAAGCCCATATGCAGTTGCAAAATTGTTTGGCTATTGGATCACAGTAAATTATCGTGAGAGTTTTAATTTATATGCATGTAATGGTATTTTGTTTAATCACGAAAGCCCACGTAGGGGATCAGAGTTTGTAACACGTAAGATTGTACTGGGAATGATCCGTACACACCTTGGCCTCCAGGACATTCTAGAATTAGGCAACTTAGATGCACGTAGAGATTGGGGACATGCCAAGGACTATGTTGTTGCAATGTGGGCGATCCTACAACAAGACACACCTGAAGATTTTGTTATCTCTAGTGGTGAAGAGCATTCAGTTAGAGATTTCTGTAATGATGTTGCTACATATCTTGGATTTGAAATTGAATGGCAAGGTACTGGATTAGATGAAATCGGCATTAACAAAACTACAGGTAAGACAGTGGTTAGAGTAAACTCAGATTTCTATCGCAGGGCTGAAGTGCCGAATATCTTCGGTGATTGCTCTAAAGCGCACACAAAGTTAAACTGGAAACCTGCTTACACATTTAAAGATTTAGTTTTTGAAATGTGTGAAACTGAAATGAAAGCCCAACAACATGCAATCGCCAACAGCTAAAATATACGAAAGTCCTGATAAAGGAAAAACTGTTTATGTTAGAGACTTTGGAAAACTTGAGCGGACGCTTCTTTCCAAAGACGAACGAGTTATTATAGTAACTGGCGGATTTGATCCGTTACATTCTGGACATATTGCATATTTTAATGCTGCCAAAGCATTAGGCGATGTACTAGTTGTAGGCATTAATTCAGATGCTTGGTTGAAAAGAAAAAAAGGCCGAGCATTTTATACTTGGCAAGAACGCTTTGCTATTATTAGCAATCTAAGTATGGTAGACCATGTCATTGAATTTAATGATGACACTAATAATTCCATTAATGCTATTGAACTAATTAAAAAACAATTTCCAGTATCAAAAATAGTATTTGCTAATGGTGGAGATAGGACTAGTGAGAATATTTCAGAGATGTCTGTAGAAGGCGTATCATTTGAATTTAGTGTCGGTGGCGATAATAAAATGAATTCATCATCGTGGATACTTGAAGAATGGAAGGCTCCTAAAACTTCTCGTGAATGGGGATACTATCGTGTATTACATGAGCAAGGTAAAGAAATTAAAGTTAAAGAATTAACTGTAATGCCAAAGACTTGTTTAAGTATGCAAAAACATAAAGACAGAGCAGAGCATTGGTTTGTCGCTGAAGGTACTGCAACAGTATACACATTAGATAGTGCTAGTACAGATATGGAATTAGTTGGTAACTTTAATAAGTTTCAAAATTTACATATCAGTAATGAGCAATGGCACAAGCTATGCAATGAAACTGATTTACCATTACGAGTTATAGAAATTCAATATGGTGATAAGTGTATTGAAGAGGATATCGAACGCAAATGATTAACGTACCCGCTAGCATCGGCGAACTTGTAGATAAGATCACAGTTCTTAAGATTAAATCTATGGAAATAACCGATGCTGATAAATTAAAAAACATTACAAAAGAATATGATGTATTAACTGCTTTACCTGAATTTATAAATGTTCAAGAAAAGTTTGCCAAGCATCTAAAAGATCTTCTTACTGTAAATTATAAAATATGGTTCGGTGGCGAAGATATTAGACGACTTGAAAACGATAATAACATCGGCGAAGAATATCTTGAAACATCGAGAATGATATTCAAAATGAATGACAAACGAAGCAAAATTAAAAAGGAAATAAACATCCTTTGCAATTCTGAACTAATTGAAGAAAAATCTTATAAGGACTAATTATGAAAAAATTACTTGAACTCGGCAATCACTATGTAAGTGATTTTATTAAAGAAGACAGCGAAATGGAGGGACGTACAAAGTATAGTTTAGATCTATACCTAGATGAAGACCTAGGAGCTCCTCGATTAATGAACATTGCGCCAGCACATACCATGTGGGGCAAATATTGGTACCGTAGTGCTATTAATACCAGCATGACTATTGAACTTCAGGGGATTGTTAAAGAAATTACTTCTAGAGTTAAATTAAAAGATGATGATATTTGGCTTGACATTGCGTGTAATGACGGAACATTGTTAAAAGCTGTACCAAACAACTTAACCAAAGTGGGTATTGATCCATGTGACGAATCTTTCTATGCTGAAAGCAGTAAAGTAGCCACTGTTGTCCAAGACTTCTTTAGTAAGGATGCATGGAACAAAACACCATTTGCAGATAAGAAAGCTAAAGTTATTACTTGTATTGCGATGTTTTATGATTTAGATAATCCACATCCATTTGTACAAGACTTGTATGATATTCTTGACGATGATGGTGTTGCTGTTCTTCAAATGAGTTATACTCCATTGATGATGAATCAATTGGCATTTGATAATATCTGTCATGAGCATGTGTATTATTATGACCTAAAGAGCATCAATAAACTATTTTCACAACATGGTTTCCGTGTTGTTGATTGTAGCGTTAATGATACAAATGGTGGTAGTTTTAGAATTTACTTCCAAAAAGAAACTGCACTAGTTACTAGTTTTGGAACTTCTCCTTTGCGTGATGTTTGTGATTATCGTGTAGAAACTATTCTTAATTATGAAACTAATGTAGTTGATATTTCGAGTGCGGCAGCATGGGATGATTTCAAACTTAGACTTGATACATTAAAAAATAATGTTAACTCGTTTATTAATACAGCCAAAGCTGAAGGTAAAAAGGTATATGGGTATGGTGCTAGTACTAAAGGTAACACGTTGTTACAGTACTTTGGGTTAGATAGTAGCCATATTGCTGCAATTGCAGAGCGTAGTCCGTACAAATTTGGATACAAAACGATTGGAACAAATATTCCAATCATCAGCGAAGAAGAAATGCGTGATGCAAATCCAGATTATGCACTAGTTCTTCCATGGCATTTTATCAGTGAATTCCAAACTAGAGAACGAGCATTCCTAGAGGCAGGTGGTTCCTTTATCGTACCATGTCCTGTTTTTGAAATTATTTCAAAATAATTAAGGAATTTAATAATGAAAAAGGGATTGTTTGTTAATACTAGAAAAGCAAATTGTAGCATTTATAGTAGTGGATTGATGATATACAATGCATTAAAAGACAGCGTCGACTATGAACTAACATATAAAGAAATTAGTCATATAGATGTTAATTCATTACATAGCGGTAATTATAAACCTTATGACTTCTATATTTTTAATTACCATCACAATACTATGCGGTTACATGAAGGAGTAGATTCCAGATATTTTGTAAATCTACCAGGCAAAAAGATTTGTATAATTTTAGAGATGACAGCAGATGATCCTTTTATCTTTATGCGTCCTGAAGGCTTTGATGAGTTTCTTGTTTTAGATCCAACATTTGAATCTAAACAAAATAATATACATGCTTTCTCTCGTCCACTTTCTAATTTTAGAAGTATTAAACACTATGATAGTATACCAGAAGTTCCTGTAATTGGAAGTTTTGGATATGCAACTTTTGACAAAGGGTTTCATTTAATTGCAGCAGCAGTTTCTCATGAATTCGATAAAGCAATACTTAGAATAAATCTTCCTCCGTCAACATTTGCAGATGTTGCAGTCAATAGACACTTTGGTGCTGATTACAAAACAATGATTGAAGATCAATGTAGAGCAAATTTAAAAGTCGGTATCGAACTACAATTTACACGTGACTATTTTTCTGATGACCAATTAATTGATTGGTGTGCAGAAAATACGTTAAATTGTTTTTTCTATACCAGAGACCTGCCGGGATTGGCGGCGACTACTGATCAAGTAGTAATGTCAGGCGCACCGTTATTAGTTTCTTCTAACACTACATTTAGACACATCCATAAATATGTACAACCTTACCCAGCACAATCATTGAAAGACGCAATTCTCAATGGTGCTCAAAATATTGAACAAATGCAAAAAGATTGGTCGCCTGAGGCTTGCAAAGAAGTATTAAAAAGTATAATATAAAATTATTAGGATAAAAAATGAAAACAGCATTAGTATTAGGCGCCGGTGGATTCATTGGTGGGCACATTGTTAATCGTTTAAAAAAGAATGGCTATTGGGTTCGTGGAGTTGATATTAAAAAATGTGAGTTTGAATCAACTCAAGCAGATGATTTTTTACTCGGAGACTTGAGAGAGCAATACGTAGTCCGGAGTGCTGTTGATAGAGGATTTGACGAAGTATATCAATTAGCTGCTGACATGGGTGGCGCAGGCTATATTAATACAAATTTATACGATGCAGATGTTATGCATAACAGTGCCATTATAAATTTAAATGTATTAGATGCGGCACATCGAAGAAATGTACCACAAGTATTTTTCAGTAGTAGCGCCTGTGTCTATAATGAAGAACTACAGCTAGATACTCAAAATCCTGATTGCAGAGAAGCGTCTGCATATCCTGCACACCCTGACAGTGATTATGGATGGGAAAAACTATTCACCGAAAGATTAATTATGTCATATAATCGTCAACATGGTATGGAGAATAAAGTTGCAAGATTCCATAACATATTTGGGCCAAATGGAACATGGCAAGGTGGTAGAGAAAAAGCGCCAGCGGCAATATGTAGAAAAATTGCATATGCAAAAGATGGGGACGAAATTGAAGTATGGGGCGATGGGGAACAAACTCGAAGTTTTCTTTATATAGACGATTGTGTTGAAGGCGTTATGCGTTTAATGAAACATAAAACATTCAATGGTCCAGTAAACTTAGGTTCAGATCATTTAATTTCAATCAACGACCTAGTAACATTAATTGCTAGTATTGCAAAAAAAGATATAAAAATTAAACACATCGATGGCCCCCAAGGCGTGCGTGGTAGAAATAGTAATAACGATTTAATTAAAGAAAAACTAAAGTGGAAGCCACCACAAGATTTGAAAAAAGGACTAACTGCTACGTATAACTGGATTAACAATCAGGTACATACAACATGAAAATTATATTGCAAAATTGTTATGCAGACAATTATATTTCTTTAGGAAATTTAACTTGGCATAAAAATAAAATTGCATATGCGGCTAAGCATGGATACGACACTAGATTAAACATCTATCAAAATGAAGCTAATACCCCACATTCATTATCATTTCATGGATTTAAAAAGATATATCATCTACAGAAAATCTTTAATGAGGACAATCCTGATTGGGTGTGGGTAACAGGATGTGATTCTATAATCACAAACTTTAATATAAAATTGGAATCAATTATCGATGAAAATTTTCATTTCATTATTGCAAAAGATGTGAATGGAATTAATATGGATAGTTTTCTAGTTAAAAATTCTCAAGAGGGTAGATCTTTTATAGACCTTATTGCATCAAACTATGAAAAATATAAAGCTCATTGTTTAGCTGAACAACAATGTGTGATTGATAATCTAAAAGAATTTAACAATATTATAAAAATAGTTCATCAAAAAACTTTTAATTCATATGATTATGAAATTATGTATAAAGAAAGAGTTATTTATCAGCCTCCTCCATGGGAAGGAATGTGGAAACCTGGGGATTTGTTAATTCATTGGCCCGGAATGTCATTAAGTAGACGATTGCAATTGGCTGAAGAATATTCTCAACACGTTATATTATGAAAATCTTTATCACAGGATCGACTGGATTTATAGGTCTAAACTTAATTAGATACTACAATACCACAAACACTATTATCGAGTACAAACGTGGTGAATGTATATCGACTGCATTAAATAATTGTTGTCCAGATTTAATTTTTCATTGTGCAGGTGAGATTTATAAAGATAATCTTATGATATCAACTAACGTTCTTATGACTAAAGATATTCTTGAGTACGTTAAATTAAATCCAAAAACTAAACTGATATATATAGGGTCAAGCAGTGAATATGGAAAAGTCCCTAGAGCAAGTGCAGAAACTGATAGGATAAATCCTGTAGATATGTATCAAGCAACTAAGGGCGCTGCTACATTACTATGTCAAGGTTATGCTAGACATTATGATTTAGACATAAAGATTGCAAGACCATATAGTGTATACGGAAGATTTGAAAGAAGTCATCGACTATTTCCTACTATGTGGAGGTCATTCTTTAAAGATCAAGAGATGACACTATGGCAAGGATATCACGACTTTATTTACATTGATGACTTTATTCGTGGTCTAAATATTATTGCTAACTCTGAAAAGAATCCAGGTGATATCATTAATCTAGGTTCTGGAATACAATCGCCTAATTTTGGCAAAAATGGTGTCTACGACATCTTTAAAGAGTTGACAAATCGCAAAGGCAATGTTAATATAATGCATACGCTAAGTAAGAACTTTGAATCGGAAGTATGGAAATGTGACACTGAATATGCCAAAAGTGCATATGCGTTTGAAGCAAAATACATATTAAGAGACGGTATCAAAGAATTTTTAGAATACACAAACTAATAGGAAAATATGAAAAGACAAATTAATACAATTCGAGGAAATACAATAGAAATTCAATCTGAAAATGTCGCTACCAATGCTCATTTTGCTAATGGTACTAATTACGCAGACTTTATTATTGGACAGATGAACATCAAAAATATGTACGCAGACATTGTTCCGAAAGGAAATGATCTAACTATTTTAGATATTGGTGCAAACATTGGACTATTTTCTTTGCATGTATCAGATTGTGCTAAAGCAATCTATGCAATAGAACCAACTCCTGCTCACTTTGAAATTCTAAGTGAACTGACAGAAGCACATTCAAATATTCATCCGCAAAATCTTGCGTTGAGTGGAGAAGATGGCGACATTACATTATATCTCTCTACAGAAAACTCTACAATGAATAGCATTGCAAATAGATACGGCGCTGAAGTTGTTGTTTCTGGTAAAAAGCTATCATCTGTTTTAGACATGCTAGGATTAGATTATGTTGATTTTATCAAGTGTGATATTGAAGGCAGTGAAATGATTGCAATCAATGATCAGACAATTGGAGAAACAAAGGATAGAGTTGGTGCATGGTTCATTGAATCTCACAATACATCAACTGGCTATACTCATGACAATAGAAATAGACTAAAAGAAGTGTTTGAAAAAGCTGGATATCAAACAGAATATTATGAAGCGGATGGTCTCCGCGTTTTCAAGTCGTAATCAAATGAAGACTGTCTTTTTTGCCTGGATAACAGAAGACTTTAAAGATACGGTAGTAGACTTTAAAGGATTCTATAAAAGTTTCAAACATTTTCATCCTGATATCGATTTAAAAATCTACACAGATGATGATATTGCAAAAGTCTTTGGATCAGAACCTTGGATAATGCACAGTACATGTAAAGCTGCCTTTGCAAAAAAACTTTATGAGCAGTATGACCTTGTCGTAAATGTAGATGCAGACTTTTACTTTTTCGATAGATGCCATGAAATTTTAGAAGCAGACTATGATATTGCAGCATGTAGCAACTACAATGCAAAAATGAATGTTGGGATAGAAAAGAAAACAATAGACGGATATGATATTCCGTATGTTAGTGAAATTGAATACGTTCAAGCTGGCCTAGTTGCAAGCACAAGCAAAGAATTTTGGGATGAATATTACAACGTTACGAGAGACTTAGGATTAAAATTGCGATTGTATGAAAATGATACTCTAAATATTTTATGGCACAGTGGAAAATATAAGACTAAATTACTAGATGGTGACTATGATTACAGAAGCACTAAATTTTTGCGATATTATAATTGTGCAAGTTTAGGTAGAGAAAATACATGTAGCCTAGTTAATGGACAAGTAATTCTAGATGGAAAACCTATGAGAAGTTATCATGTGGCACATGGGAATCCAATTTCTGCGCCAGGCGGCAGAGCAAGAAAGCCGAGACTAGATGAACTTTTTTCGCCAGAAATTGTGAATTGGTTTAATAAAACAATAATGAAAGATGATCATGCATCAAATTGAAAAGAGAATTGTGGATATTACATATCAAGAAAAATTATGCCATCTAAGCAGTTGTCTTAGTGCATGGCCCATCATTCATGAAATTTATAATATCAAGAAAGAGGATGATGTATTCATCCTCAGTAATGGACATGCTGGGCTGGCACTATATTGTGAACTTGAATTTAGATATGGAATTGATCCAGTAATGCTCCTTCATAAGCATGGAATTCATCCAGGAAAAGATTTGGAGAACAAACTATATTGCTCTACCGGCAGTTTAGGTTCTGGACTTCCAATTGCAGTGGGTCATGCATTAGCTAATAAAGATAAATCTGTCTACTGTATGATTAGTGATGGCGAATGTGCTGAAGGTAGTATTTGGGAATCACTTGCATTTATTAATAAACAAAAACTTAATAATATTCATGTTTACGTAAATATTAATGGCATGGGTGCATATGAATATATCGATGTTGAGAATCTATCAAATAGGCTTAAAGCGTTCCTGCCTACAATTAATTTAAGAATAAGTTTGCCAACTGATTTGGGTTTCACAAAGGGTCTTGAATCTCATTATCATGTAATTAAACCTGAAGAGTATAATACATTATGAGAAAAACATGCATGAATCTCCTGTCACAAAAGATGACAGAAAACAAAGATGTGATTTTGCTTACCGCAGATTTAGGATTTGGATTGCTCGATGTGGTGCGTGATACACATCCAGACAGATTCTACAATGTTGGTGCAGCAGAGCAATTACTGATTGGTGCTGGTATCGGCCTTGCTGAGCAAGGTAAAATTCCTGTTTGCTATAGTATGAGTAGTTTTGTTCTATATCGTCCATTCGAATTCTTGCGTAATTATCTTGATGCAGAAAATATTCCAGTCAAACTAATTGGAAGTGGAAGAAATAAAGATTACTCTCATGATGGACTATCACATTGGGCACATGATGCAGATGAGATCCTAGCATGTTTGCCAAATATCAAGATATATAAACCACAATCGTTAGAAGAGTTAACGGATCAATTTGACGACTTTATAACTAATAAAAATCCATCGTTTTTAAGTTTAGCTAGAAAAGTTTTTTAAATTTAATAGAATAAATTACCAAATTCTCTTGCGTTTTAGTATAAAAAGGGTTCCTTGAGGAACCCTTTTTTGTTGGAAAAATTACTCTTGCTTTTTTATTAATTCTGTTATATAATAGTAACATATCAACAATTGAGTTTTTGTATGTCATTTCATCTTGCAGGACCCGCACTGACCACTAATGGAAAATCACGAGGTAAATTTAAATTCCGTAATGCTGAAGCAGCTCGTAAACATCGAGAGTTAGAATCAGATTGGAAAGATTTGCTCAAACGTCAAGGTATTGAGCAAGAAGAGAAAAAAAGAAAAAGAGCAATGGTTGCTGAACCCTTAGTCTACAAACTTGAAACTCCAATTGGACGTACAAATACAAAACATATCCCTAGTAGGGATAGTGGGGGTGTGGCTATTCTTAAACCTACACAGATGTATACTGGAACTGAAATGTTAGGAATATCCCAAATGGCCAAATCAAACGCCGTGCCTGTATTCAATAGTGATCACATTGTAGATATTGCCCGAATGAGACGTTAATACACTGGTAATAAGATGATATGTATAATCAAACCAGGCAAAATTACGCCGATAAATACCTTATGAAACCTACACTCATTGAAAAATTTATAGCATACCTAGCACTACTAAGTGGATTATCAATTTCAGCAGTAGCAGTTTATTATAGCGTAGTAGGTCTTACTGCTATTTTTGCCGCGGCTATTATTCCTATTATCATTATGGGAACTACATTAGAAATCAGTAAGTTAGTAGCCACAGTTTGGCTCAAACAAAATTGGAAGACTGCTCCACTTTTAATTAAAACATATCTTTTTACTGCTATTGTGGTATTGATGATCATTACCAGCATAGGAATCTTTGGATTCTTAAGTAAGGCACATAGTGATCAAAATTTAGTTAGTGGGGATGTTATCAGTAAGATTGCAATATATGATGAAAAAATTAAAACCAGTAAGGACAATATCGATGCAAACCGTCAGGCTCTTAAACAGATGGATGAAGCTGTGGACCAGGTCATGGCAAGAAGCAGTTCGGAAACAGGTGCGGACAAAGCAGTTGGGCTACGCCGCTCACAACTTAAAGAACGTGCCCGCCTTCAGTCTGAGATCCAAGCCGAACAGAAAACTATTGCCGCACTTAGCGAAGAACGTGCGCCAATTGCGGCCGAGGTCCGCAAGGTAGAAGCTGAAGTAGGACCAATAAAATATATAGCCGCATTCTTCTATGGTAACACTGATCCTAGTGTTTTAGAAAAATCAGTTACGTGGGTTATCATTACATTAATTGTGGTGTTTGATCCATTAGCAGTTATACTATTATTAGCTAGTCAAACAAGTTTTCAAGAGTTTAGAGACCGTAAAAATTTAATGCTCGATTATGAACCTGATAACGGACCATTAACAGATCAACAAACTGAACAATTAAAAAAATTAGCGGAGGATGACCGTCAAGAACCTACTAACGTAGTTAGTGTTGGCACTACTATTACACAATTTGAACCTATTGATTGTAACAAGTGTGAAACTGAACTAATTAATGTACCAGGTATAGGATTATTCTGCCCTAACAAAAAATGTGGTGTAATTGAAGAACCTGTGTACGAGCTGGATAATGTTCCAATAACTAATATTCAAATTGAACAAATTAAAGAATCAGTATATATTCAAAATGAAGAACAAAACGAAAGCAATCTTTGGTCGTCTAATTTAATAAGCAAAGAAGAATATATAAAGACCAGTGAAACAGCTACAAATAACGAAGACCCATATAACGATCGTCCCTCACCAGAAGTTCAAAAATATATTGATCTTATAAAAGCCAAAAAAATTCGTCTGTCAGAATTACATCCTGATATGATGGAAGCAGTTAAAAAACGTATATAATGAATAACAAAATAACATTAATAACTCCTCCTGATTTTTTTGAGAATGAATCATTTAGTATATTGTTCATTCACCTTAGTGATGATGATCAAGCTACAGTTAGCGAATGGCTAGCCAAGGCTGATTTAACCGAGCATGTGAATATATATTTTTATGATCATGAAATAGATGTACCATGGTTCTTGCACGCCTTGGCAAGATGCGAATATAAGTATATAGACCTAGACGGACTTAACTATGCTACCTCTGCATTGAGCGGGTATATAGTAGGTAAGAAAAATACATATTATAAAACCGACGATGAAAATGAATCCGCAGTTTATCATTACATAAATCAAAATCGAATAACTACTATACAAACCTTTTTAGAAAGAACATTTAATGGCAAAATCGGAAAAAACTCACAGTTGTGATTTTTGCGGAAAAAGTAAAGAAGATGTAGAGAAGTTAATTGTCGGTGGCCTTGCAGCAATTTGTAATGATTGTGTTGATCTCTGTGTTGATATACTTGTAGACGAAAAAGTAAAAGTTCCCGCCGATACAAGTAAATTACTAAATCCAGTGTTGATCAAAGACTATTTAGACGAATACATTATAGGACAAGACCAGGCTAAAATTTCTTTAAGTGTAGCAGTTAGTCAACATTTTAAAAGAATAAACAACCCTAGTACTTCTATCGAATTAGAAAAAACCAATGTGTTATTACTTGGTCCAACTGGTTGTGGTAAAACAATGATGGCTAGGAAAATTGCACAATATCTAGACCTCCCATTTGCTATATGTGATGCAACAGGAATTACAGAAGCAGGATATGTGGGTGATGATGTAGAAAGTATTCTTACTCGTTTAATCAGCGAAGCCGATGGCGATATTGAAAAAGCTAGTAGAGGTATTGTTTACATTGATGAAATCGACAAAATTGCACGTAAAGGCGAAAGTGCCAGTATTACCAGAGACGTAAGTGGTGAGGGTGTACAACAAGCATTGTTAAAAATGATCGAAGGTTGTGTAATGCGAATACCTTCAAATAGTAAAAGAAAGCATCCTGGTAGCGATATGCAAGAAATTGATACTCGAAGTATATTGTTTATTTGCGGAGGTGCGTTTGTTGGTTTAGATAAAATTATTAAGCAACGAATGGGTAAACGTTCAGTGGGATTTCATGCAAACTTTAGTAATGCAGAAGATGATAAAAATGTATTTCAAGAAGTAATTACTAAAGATCTTATTAAATTTGGTCTTATCCCAGAATTCGTTGGAAGGTTTGGACTCATTACCAACGTCGATGAACTTACCGAAGAACAGTTAGTAGAAATTCTTACCAAAACAAAGAATAGCCCAATTAAACAATATGAATATATGTTTAATTTGGATAATATTACATTAGAATTTGACCATGACTCAATGCTCAGTATTGCAGCCAAAGCTAAAGAACTAGAAACAAATGCTCGCGGATTAAAAAACATAATTGAAAAAGTCCTATTGCCCTATCAATTTGATGCTGTTGATTTAGTAGAACGCGGTTTGAATACAATTCGGATAACTAAAGATACGATTGATGGCAAATCAGCCACGATGATTTTTGATAAAAATAAAAATGAGCAAACAAAATAAATTACTAGGTAATAAAATACTTGTAGGAGATTTACCCCTAGCAGTTGCACTTAGAAAGTTCAAACAAAAAGTAGAAGATTCAGGAGTACTGGAAACTGTACGAGCCAAAATGTTTTATGAAAAACCCACTACTGAGCGTAAGCGTAAAAAGGGAGCTGCCAAGGCTCGCTGGAATAAAAAGCTACGCGATCAGCAATTACCTAAAAAAATGTATTGACAGCCTTCTAAGTTTAGTGTATAATATATACTGTTAGCGTGGTGCTAACAAGTTTAACTCTTTTGGATAAGAAAACATTATGACACAAGCATCTCAAATTATGGCCAATCCATTTCCAAACTATGGATACGCTGATACAATTAAAGAAGAATTTGGAGAAAATCTAGAATTGATTTTTGGTCCAAAAAATCAACGAGTTGATTATCGACAACTCAGTCAAAAAGACATAGCAGAACGTCTTGAAAAGATTCCAGAAAAATTGTGGGTGGACCAAACCCGAGGAGGAATGCTGTCAATCCTTGATAGCTGGAAATTGGCCTTGCGGAATCTTGCCGACAGCAAAGCTCTGTGGGGTGTTGATTTCCCACAATTTAATATCATGCCCATGGAAGGAACAGAACGGCATCCTGTAGAAATTTTGATGATTAATTATGGCAGTCAGCGTATCTTGTATCTTCGCCATTGTATTGGCATTGTTTTTAAGTTTGACCCATGGAGTGTGTTTAACGCTATCGGTCGTAAAGACTCATCCAACTATGTTTATGTTAACGACGGCCAACATCGCACTGTTGCTTGTTTGTTCTTTGGTATGCGATATATGGCTGTGCAATATCGTATCAGTGACGACATCACAGTTGATATTGATCAGTTCTGTGCATGTAATGTAGATAACTTGCCCAGCGAGCCGTATGACAACTATCGTAATCGCTCAAGCCGTGCAGAAATTTATATCAATGGCGGTAAGAAGCCATTCCGCGAAGATCAAGAAATGTTGGATATTAAACATTGGGCGACTCGTTGGAAGATTCGTATTTGCCGTGCTAATGATCCGGCAGCTAGTAGCAATCGAGGTATTAGTCACATGGGCGATTTGTTGAAGTCGGCTCGTATGGGCATTGCAAACATGGACATTGCCGCCGCAGTGCATATTCGATGCTACGATGATCAAACTATCAAGTCTGCAAACTTGCTGGGATTAACTAATTTGATCAGTCAACAAGATGTAACTTGGACTATTCCAGATTTAAAGACATCTTTTGATAAAGGCAGTTTGACTAATCCCAAACTGGAACACCTGTCAACGATTGTTTTAGACGAGTTTGGTACAGGTAGTGAAAGTCTTCATGCTAGCTGTAAGAAAGCGGTTAATGACGAGTACGGCAAAGGTAACGGCATTGGTCCTGAGATTAAAGTTGGACATGCATTGTATCATGTCTATGTGTCAAAAGGTAACAAATACTCAATGACTGCTCCGGTGAACAAGTACGGTGAGACAATCCGTGTACATAGTTGGTTGACGTCATAATGACAACTAACGAGCTGATCCTAGCTATCGAGGCTCGTCCTAACAAGATGCCAGATGCAGCCACCTATATTAACGGTGACTACCATCTGGCAGTTATGGAAGGGCGTATGGATTTGAAAATGCTACGTTGTATTTATTGGAGTAGGCAACCCGATTACGATGCAACACCCGAGGAGCTGTATGCAATTAGTCCGGACTACTTTGGAGATAGAAAAGTCTGTTATGGAATGGGTGCTAATAAAGTTACAGATGATTTTATGCATATGCCTAGTCCGGATCATAAAATACCCAGAGTCAAAGGCGGAGCATTGACAATTGATAATTTGGTTATTGTTCCTTTGATCTATAACATTTGGAAACGAGATATACTCAAAGAAGAATGGATCCAATTTAGAGATTGGATGAACGCACATTTAGATTGTTAAGCGGTTGACAAATATAATATATCCTGTTAAACTATACTTTTACATATAGAAAGTAATTTATGTCTCGTCATATGATGCTAGATTTAGAGACTATGGCAGTCTCTCCAAAAGCTACTGTATTATCCCTAGGTGCGGTACACTTTAATCCATATGGAAACGGATACGGGGACAAGCTCTATTTTAAAATTAATATTGACGATCAAGATGCATTGGGTAGAGAAGTGGATCCAAAAACTTTGGAATGGTGGGGGCGGCAAGATCCAGTAATTATGGAAGAAGCATTCAGCGAAGAAGGCAGAATTCCTTTAGTCGATGCTATCGACCAATTCCACAAGTTTGCTTGGGGATGTGACACATTTTGGAGTCACGGTGCTACCTTTGACTTAATGATTATCCAAGATATCTATAGTCAGCTTGGCAAACCACTGCCTTGGAACTATTGGCAACTACGTGACACTCGCACACTGTTCGATCTAGGCTATGATCCAGAGATGCCACAGGGTGCCAAACACGATGCTCTGCAGGATGCTATTCGGCAAAGTGTAGGTGTGCAAAACATCTACGCTAAACTTAAAATAAGAGAAAGATAATATGACCTATAAAACAGTTTATACAGAAGTTGAAGTTGACTTGGAAGAGTTTGACGACTCTGAATTGATTGACGAACTAGAATCACGCGGTTTAATGCAAGTGAGTAATCCATCAAACATTAAAGATTTAGTAGAAAAGATCTGGCTCAAACGCCGTCTAGGTAATCACGATTACCAAATAGAATTGGATCGGTTGATTTACCAAGTGCTTGGTCACATTGTATGATATACCTTAATCTCAATATCCAAAATCCCAAATGGTGGGATCGATTTGAGAGCCGTTGGTGCAAGTCTGGAAAAACTCCTTTCCAGCATAAATTCTGGGAAGTTCAGTTTATGAAAACTCCGGAACTATTTCGAATTGAGTTTAATTGGACTGTACAACATGACCATGCAGGTGTTCGTTTTGAATTAGGACTATTTGGTTATCAATTGGATATCAGTATCTATGACAGCCGTCATTGGGATTACAAGAACAATTGTTGGGAAACGTATGGCAAATCAGACTGATTATTTTAACAAGACCAAATACTGGCCATCTTATTTCTTAGGTGATCGAGTATTTGGCAAATGGAATAAAATCCCATTCATTGGTACAGTGGGTAATGATACTGTGATCAATGAGATCGAAGGACCTCGTATTACTATACATTTAGATTTGCCAATCAAGTTTAACGATGTTATAAACAACATCATTATAGTCAAACATAAAGATATAAAGAAATTAAAGGAAATGTAATGTTAGGGTGCCTAATCTTAGGAGATAGTATCGCAGTTGGTATAGCACAACACCGTCCGGAGTGCATTGCCTATGCTACTGTAGGTATTACAAGTCGCAAGTTTGTTGATCAGCATATTGCAGGTGATCTAAATGCTAATACGGTTGTAGTCAGTTTGGGTGCAAATGATTCTAAGAACATCAAAACTCTTAAAGAATTGTTTGCACTACGACAAGTAATTGGTTCTAAACACGTAGTTTGGATATTACCCGCTAACAATAAAACAGCCGCCGAAGCCGTGAGTATTGTTGCAGATAAGTTTGAAGATAAGTCTATATCTATTGCAGAGTTAAGTAAGGATCATGTGCATCCTACTGCTAGAGAATATAAGCGTCTAGCAAGTTTGACAAAGTAATCTACATTTTTTAATTATATTGTAATCAGCATTATTTGAACCAACCCAATTTTTGGCCGGATTCTTTTCTGCGTTCGGCTTCTTCCCTACTACCCGGCAAACGACTTGCCCAGAGTATGATCAGTGCAAAGAATATACCCATACCCATGGTGGCTTTCCAATTTTGAGTTGCTAGATAAAATAATACAAGGCTAACATCCATACTAATAAACATAAACCATTTACCTTTGGTTGGAAATACGCTACCTTCTTGCCAATCTCGGATAAAAGGTCCAAATAATTTATGATTTATCATGTAGTCATGAAACCGTTTACTACTACGAGCAAAGCAATAGGTGGCAATTAAACTGGGGGTAGACCATGGGATGCCCGGAACAATTACACCAATATAGGCTATACCTAAGAATAATATCCCTGCGGCAAACCAAAGTGTTTTTTTAATTTTTGCTATCATGTAACAGTTCCTTTTTAGTAGTTAGTGAGACAGAATCACTTGACAAAATTATTAGTTGAGTGTATAATATTAACATGTCAACGCAAAATGCATTTATATTTAGTTGGGATCGGTTAGGTATCGAAGCAATTATACCCATCTCTCAGTATGAACATGTTGACAGAGATAATACAATGCGTTTACTAAAAGACGAAACAACTATACCAAACCCTCTTGACAATATTGTTCGAAGTTTGTTATTGCGGGCTAGATTTAATACACACAGGCATTATGAAATCTATGCCATTGATTGCACCAAAGAGATGGATGAAACATTTTGGTGGAAACAATGGAATGAATGCCCGCAAGAAACAGCAGACTTAATTAGACAGCGGGGTCATCAATTATATAGTGATAGAGCAGAAACATATAAGGTAAAGATAACATGATAAACACTAAAATTAACGCATCCCTTGTTTCCGATATTCACCTTGAATTTGGATACCAATCACTTCCCGGAGGAGATTTATTGATATTAGCCGGAGATATCTGTGAATACCGAACTCTCAAAAAGGACTTTCACAGCACCCGCGTAGTTCCTTATACTCCCGGTGGATTGAATGCCTATGATTTCTTTTATCACGAATGTGCCAAATATAAGAAAGTGTTCTATGTGCTAGGAAATCACGAATTCTATAATCATAGATTGGATAAAACTTATAATGATTTAAAATCCTTGATGCCCCCCAACGTGACCATTCTGGAAGATGAAGTAGTAGAGTATGAAGGTGTCATGTTCATGGGTGCTACATTATGGACCGACATGAACAAGGGTGATCCTATTACCCTTCATTCCATGAGAAGTTTTATAAATGACTACAAGGTTATTCAAAACTTCTATCCTGCTAAAAGTCTCTATCATAAATTGACACCGGAACATACTGTGGCTATTCATCGTAAGACCAAACAGTATTTTAAGTCTGTGTTGGAAATGAACAGAGATAAACCTTTTGTGATTATTACACATATGGCTCCTAGCTACATGAGTATACATGAAAAGTATAAACATGAGACTACTAGTAATGGTGCCTATGCTAGTGACATGAGTGAGTTTATTTTAGATTTTCCTAATATAAAATACTTTCTTCACGGTCACATGCATGACCCAGTAAGTTACAATATAGGAACGACAAGAGTAATAAGTAATCCCAGAGGATATATTCCATGGGAATCCGGTAATGGTTTTGATCCAAACTTTACAATTGAGGTATGATATGAACGAACGAATTAAACAAATCACAGGACAGGTGCTAGATGAGATAGTGCCCGAGACTTGGGTGGCGTTGGGCTACGATAAAATCAAAGAAATTCAAAATCGTACTGCCGAGTTGATTATTAAAGAATGTATTGATGTTGTTGGTAAAGCAACTGCTAGTCCAAACGGATATCAGGCTCTTATGAAACATTTTGGAGTTGAGCTATGAACGAACGAATTAGACAACTTGCTGAACAGGCTACTACTCGTATTGAACCAACATCCAACAGTGGCGAAGGATGGATCTTTGACAAAGAAAAGTTCGCCGAGTTGATTGTGAAAGAATGCGCCCGCATTGCACGAGCAACCCCTTGTCCGTACGAAGAAGATGAAGTAAGACAGCGGCTTGGACACACGTGGGATATGGCTTCGTTGGAAGCAGGGCATGGTATTAGCAAACATTTTGGAGTTGAAGAATGAAACTAACAGTCCACAGTAGAAACAAACTCTTGCAAACCTTTAAACGTTGGGATGTGCCCGAGGAGTTTGCTGAACCGTTTTACAACTATCTAGTCTGGGGTTTTAGACCAGGCGGCTGTTTTGAGGCAATCCTGTGCAACGACTTTGCCAAAGCAATCCGACGTAGCCATCCTGGCAATACTGTTCCTGCGTTCAAGGCCTTAGTGGGTTGGATTGACAGCACAGTACCAGAAGTAGCACGTGGCAGTCATAAACAGATTTTGTTTTGGTCCAGCTGTGATGAAGAGCAACGTAGAAGTATTTTGGAAGAACACCGGTTGATCTATACCAGCAAAGAAGAAGTCATGTTGATTCTAAAAGATGAACACACAGTAGAACCACATTTATATTAAGGATAAAATGAGATACATTACTAACAAATTTGATTCTATTCGACTGCCCTGTGAGGAAGGTATGTTGGAATGGTTGCAGGAAAATTATCCAAACTCTCAGTATAGAATTGTGGAGGCATGATGTCTAGCACTGTAAGAATACCTTGGACCATTGAAACAGATAAGGGCGTCTGGTGGGGCAACGTCTGTGCTTGGGCAATCGAACGATTTGGTTTGCCTGGCGGAAAGTTTTTTGCCCATGCCAACGAGATATATATGGATTTCATCTTTGAAAGCAACAAGGATGCATTGGTCATGGCAATCATGTGGAATGCTCAAATTGTTCCAGACGACAGACTCGCAGTGGAACATGTTGGTAAGATGTTCAATGCTTAAGAAACGTGCCTTGTCCGCCTCAAGAGACATGTTAATAGATTCTTCGTACGATGTCTATTATTATACAAATGCGAAATACCTCGAAACTGGATATGCCGATACTCAACTTAAATGGCCCTATTGGGTTCGACCTTACTACTACTCTACGACAGAATTTCAAGAGATGACCAATTGGTTAATAGAAACAATGGGCAATTGTAATTGGTTTACAGAAAACGCTCGTTGGGTTGGTAGTGATCAAAAGTATTGGTTCCGTGATGAACGTGATCGTACTATGTTTATTTTGAAATGGTCATGAATTTACAAGATCAAATACTAACTAAGATTGCTAAAGAAATGCAAGAAGCAATTGATCAAGACGTTATGTGGAATATGCTTAAAGCCCAAGGCTGGACTTGTGTTAGTATATCAAGATTTCAAGATAATAAACATGCAATAGACATAACTTATTGGCTAGAAGAAAATGTTAAAAATTATGAGCGCAATGGTAGAGATTTTATTTTTAAATCTAAAAAAGATGCTGTTAATTTTATTTTAAAATGGGTATAGTAAGATAAGAAATTGTATTTCAAAGATGAATATAAGTTGTCGAAAGGACAGTGGTTGTTCAAAGACCCTAGAGATGCTACAATGTTTATTTTAAAGTGGTCGTGACCGTGTGAAACCTAATCCCAACGAATCTATGGAATCGTGGAGCAACCGTGTCCGCATGTTTGAACACGGCCACGCTATGATGCAGATTGCACAGGGCAAAGATGTAGATCGAGTATTGGAAGAAATGGCACGTAGGATTATGGATAAACTATTGCACCCTATATACAAAGCCATAGCCAACACCGAATCTACCTATGATGTAGAAGGAGGTAAAAAAGAATACAAAGACAAGTTTATTGATCAGGTGCCAAGAGCATCAGATCATATTGATGATACAATCAATTGACAATTATTTATTATAGTGGTATAATAAATAAAGCTGTAAAAGACCTTATGGCTTTTACATGGGCACAATGCCCGCTCACTTACTAAGGAGAAATTAATGAGCAAAAGAAATCATGTTATAGGTATCGACCTTGGAACTACAAATTCCTGTGTGGCAGTTATTGAAAATGGCGTCACAAAAATTATAGAAAATTCAGAAGGCAATCGCACTACCCCAAGTATTGTTGCATATGCCAATGATGAGATCCTTGTAGGTGCTAGCGCAAAACGCCAAGCAGTTACAAATCCAAAAAATACAATCTATGCAGCTAAACGTCTAATTGGACGTAAATTTAAAGAAGAAGCTGTGCAAAAAGACATTGACCTAATGCCCTACAAAATTGTAGAAGCAGAAAACGGCGATGCTTGGATAGATGTGAATAATGAAAAACTGGCACCTCCACAAATTAGTGCAGAAGTGCTACGTAAAATGAAAAAGACAGCAGAGGATTATCTAGGACACGAAGTTACACAAGCAGTTATCACAGTTCCTGCATACTTTAATGACAGTCAAAGACAGGCAACTAAAGACGCTGGTTTAATTGCAGGACTTGAAGTTCTACGTATTATCAACGAACCAACTGCGGCAGCTCTTGCGTATGGCGTTGATAAAACTGATAAAAGAGATCGTAAGATTGCAGTTTACGACTTGGGTGGTGGTACATTTGATGTTAGTATTATTGAAATTGCACACATCGACGGCGATAAACAAATTGAAGTACTGAGTACTAACGGCGATACGTTCTTGGGTGGTGAAGACTTTGACCAACGTATTATGGATTTCTTGGTTAATGAATTTAAGAAAGACTCGGGCGTTGATCTTAAGAAGGACATGCTGGCGCTTCAGCGTTTGAAAGAAGCTGCTGAAAAAGCCAAGATTGAACTTTCAAGTTCTGCACAAACAGATGTTAACTTGCCTTATATCACAGCAGATGCAAGCGGTCCGAAACATATGAATGTTAAGATCACCCGTGCTAAATTAGAACAACTTGTTGAAGAACTAATTCAGCGTAGTGTTGCACCTTGTAAAACTGCTATGGCAGATGCAGGCGTTACTGCCAGTGATATCGATGAAGTTATCCTCGTTGGTGGTATGACACGTATGCCCAAAGTTGTTGAAACAGTTGAAAAATTGTTTGGCAAAGCACCACGTAAAGATGTTAACCCAGACGAAGCAGTGGCCGCAGGTGCAGCTATCCAAGGTGATGTTCTAGGTGGTGGACGTAATGACGTTTTATTGCTAGACGTTACTCCGTTGAGTCTTGGTATTGAAACACAGGGTGGCGTAATGGCCAAGTTGATTCAAAAGAATACAACTATCCCTACTAAGGCCTCACAAACGTTTTCAACTGCTGACGACAATCAGCCAGCTGTTACTATCAAAGCATTCCAAGGCGAGCGCGAGTTTGTACAACATAACAAATTGTTAGGTGAATTTAATCTAGAAGGAATTCCACCTGCACGTCGGGGAATTCCTCAAATTGAAATTACATTTGATATTGACGCAAATGGTATCATGCACGTAAGTGCCAAAGATAAAAATACTGGTAAAGAAAACAAAATCACCATTAAATCTAACAGTGGTTTGAGTGAATCGGAAATCCAAGATATGATCAAAGATGCTGAACTCAATGCAGAAGCAGATAAAACGCAACGTGCGTTAGTTGATGCTCGAAATACTGCCGAATCTACTGTTCACGGATTTAAAGATGATATTGAAAAATACGGCGATAAAGTTCCACCTGAAGAAAAGACCAAGGTTGAAGATGCAATCAAAGGTATCAACGATGCTGTCAAGGGGGACGATGTTGAAGCAATACAAAAAAGTATTTCAACTCTTTACGAATGCATGGGTTCTATTACTGCTGCAAAACTTAAAGCAGAAGAGGAAGAAAAAACCGCATCTGGCGAGTCTGAGAAACCCGCAGATGATAATATAGTTGATGTAGATTTTAAAGAAACAACTGAGCAAGCTAAAAAGGCTGCTTAATAAATAATATCGTGGGATACCTATTAAGGGTCCCACTTTAGGGCATAGTGCCCAATGTTGTCACTTACTTTTAAAGGAGAAAATTATGACACAATTAGTACGTTTTGATACCAACGCTCTAAACAGAGCACTCTTAGGATTTGATTCAATGTTTGACGATTTTGAACATCGTTTTGCAAATCAACTCAAAGACAATTACCCACCTTACAATATTGTTAAACACGACGATGCCTCTTACGAGATTGAAATCGCTGTTACAGGTTTTGCTAAGGATGAAGTCACAGTTGAGATTGATCAGAATCAACTCATTGTTAAGGGTGTTCGAGACAAGAGCAATGATATAACTGCTGAGTTTTTACATCGTGGACTTTCATTCCGCGATTTCACACGTAGCTGGACATTAGCTGAACACATGGAAGTTGGCGAGGGTAAGATTAAGAATGGCGTGCTTACAATTGAATTAAAGCGTATTGTTCCCGATGCATTAAAACCTCGTGTATTAAAAATTAAAGCTGAGTAAACCCCCGGGGGCATTTGCCCCCACTAAATTAAATAAAATTATGACCACTGATACAATCATTGAAAAAAAGTCTAAAACTACAAATGTAAAAGAACCTGGAAAATTTAATGTTATTGTTTGTAATGATAATTCCACCCCCATGGAATTTGTTATTGCAATGTTAATTTTAATATTTAGGCATAATGAAAGCACAGCAATGGAATTAACTTTAAAAATTCATAATGAAGAAAGTGCAATTGTTGGCACATATACTCATGAGGTTGCAGAGCAAAAACAATTAGATGGAACCAATTTAGCAAGGCTGCACGGTTGGCCTTTGATAATTAAGATAACCGCAGAATGAGAAAATATTATGAGCTTAAAAGAATTAACCGCTGAAAAACATCAACAAGCGGAAGATACCCCTTTTATGAAGGCAGTGTTTGCAAAAACCCTGCCTTTTGATTTATGGGTAGATTTCACTTACCAAAAACAACTATGGTATAACGAGATCGAACATGCTGCTCGTCAAGCAGGATTGTTAGATGCATTACCGGGGTTTGAACGTGCAGGATTAATCATGGACGACTACAAAGCTATGGATAAACCTATAGGAAGTTTTAATACATATAAATCAATAACTAAAGATTATGCTAGTTATATAAGGTCGTTAGATGATCCTAAACGTATTATGGCACATCTTTATACATGGCACATGGGAGATCTACATGGCGGCCAAATGATTAAAAAAATTGTGCAAGCACCTCACTCACATTTAGAGTTTGAAGATCGTGCTGAGTTAATTAAAACTGTACGTACTATGCTTTCAGACGATATGGCTGTTGAAGCCAACATAGCCTTTGAATGGGCAATTAAAATAATGGAATCATATGACAGCAGTTTGGGACAAAATTGAAGAATTAGCCAAGAAGTTTGAAGATCGATTCAATGCTACCGGTGAACCGATAACTGGTAATTTAGATTACGAGTGGCATAATCAACTTTGGGCAAGTCCTCGATATCGTAGAGCACATATAGAAATTGTAGACAATAGAGAAAGTCACAATATATACATTCTACATTGTACGGTGTTTCCACATTTCAACGACTCTAGTCCTATTTTTGGGTTTGATGCTGTATGCGGTCCAAACAAAATTACAGGTGCATTCTGTGATTATAGTTCAGCAGGCGATCCTAGTCATCCTATGATGCATTGGTTCGCTAATGAAACACTATATTACAACTGGCAACGACCTAGAAACCTTCCTGAGTGGGCAAGTAGTATATTCAGTCCTGCCATGGTTGCCGCAGGTAATGTAAGAATAGGTGAAGAATTAGATAACTTATGCGAATTAGCCACTAGAACATTAGATTATTACCTAAAACATGTGGGAAACACACAGCAAGATCTAGCAGATTATCACATGGCACAGAATCGGTATTGTCATTATCAAAAGCAGAATCCTCACGTAATTAAAAGTATGGTTGCTATGGGTGTAGAAGAATCTAAAATGAAAAAATTTGTTAGCGAAATTCTGTTTCCAGAAGTGGTATAAATACTTGTTATGAGAGCAAGAGAATTTTTACCAGAAACATATTTGACCAATAAGGAAATGTTCAAGTACAAGGACCATCCTAACAGAGATAGAGTTCCTATTTTCTTAGATAAAATAATAATGCAGACACCTTTTACAATTAAAACAGCAGCGGGCGAAGAAAAAGTTATATTTGATCCCACCCAATACGACGAAATTGCTCAAAATTTGGAACAAAACAACACCAATTTCCAATTAAAAACAATAGAAGAGCCACCAAGGTTTATTTCATTTGGTAAAATTAAAAAAACAAAAGAGTTTGGCGGAGAAGGTTCATTCTCTCGAGAAAGAAAAGAACAAGCTCAAATTGCCGGGTTATCTGAAGAATTAGAAAAATTAAAAGCAGGTCAACCTTTTATTAAATTAATAGTCGGCAAGGGATCAATAGTTAATGCAGCAAGATTTGAAAAAACGCCTGGAAGGGTAAAAAGCGATATGACGGTCGTTAATGAAAATAATGAGCCGGTTGCATATGTCAGTCTAAAAGCAGATAATTTTAAAAAGTGGGGTGGTTTTACACATTTAGTCGGATCATATCCAACTATAAAAGCATGGGTCGATAAGATAAAAGAAATTACAGGAGGAGAATTAGGTCCACGAGAATCATTTGGACTTCACCTCAACAACAATGAAATTAAAAATAAAATTGTTTTTGGAAAAGATTTTGGACAAGATGTTGGAGTTTCTAATGTTAATTGCGTTCTAGTAGGTAAAGTTTCTATAGCTCCAGCAGGTTCGGGTGTGTTTAAATTAAATGGTGACACTGTGTATGATAATGGTGTTACTCCTACTGGTATATACGAACCCTATCTTACAGTTAGGTACATGACAGGTAGACCGGATCTAGGTCTTAAGAATGCTAGAGCAGAAACTAATACAAAGAACGAAACTAGAAAAGTCAAATGGCTAGATGACCTTACACTATCTCCACCCGAAGCACCACCCGCACCACCCGTTACTACAGCAACAACAACAACAACACAATCAGTACCCGGAGCAGCACCAGTACAAGATACAAGTACACCGGGAATTCGTAATCAAGATCGAACCATGCAGGGATCTAAAGAATTAATGGGCCCTGAATCTATTATTAAAATTTAACAAAACATTATGAAACCTACTATTGCCTTGTTCATGCACTGACCAATATGTAGCATACAGATATCCCGCTTGCTATTAAAGAAAATTAATCCCTAGAAACTTCCCCAATAAATACAGTTAGGAGAACAACAATGGAATTTATTCTTACATATGTTATTATAGGATTTTGTACAGTATTTGGCTGGAATGCTGGTCAAAAAGTTTGGGACAAATATATTGAACCCGAAATTAATATAGAACAACCGGCAATACAACATGACACAACAAGATCAAAATAAAAAAACATGGTTTGATTGGTATGAAATAATCGTCGACCATATATTAAGAATATTATGGCTAATAATATTGATCATGTGGATTAATTCAGAACATACAATATTCAAATGAAGCCTACTATTGCCCTGCTTAAAGATTATTCTTCCAAAGAAGCAGAAGAATGCTGCGATGGTGTGGTTAAAGTGCTTTCACCATACTACAATATTAAAATGTTTAGTCACGCACAATGCAATTCTAGTACATTTAAGAATGTAGACATGGTTGCATTGCCTGGTGGTGTGGGAGAAGCCGACGACTATGATGGATATTTTCTAAGAAAATCCGCAAACGCAATGGCAGACTATGTTAGTAATGGCGGCCGTTATCTGGGAATATGCATTGGTGCATACTGGGCCGGAAAACACTTCTTTGACATATTAGACGGTGTAGATGCTGTGCAATACATTAAACGCCCCACTGCTGATATCAGACGTAGTTATAATACAGTTGCATCGGTCATATGGAATAATACGCCTCAGAAAATGTTCTTCCGCGATGGATGTGCTTTTGTAGGTGATGCTAAAAAATTCACCACCATTGCTTCATATGCAAACGGTGACCCAATGGCCATAATACAGAATAGAATTGGACTTATGGGAGCATGTCCCGACAGTTTAGAATCTTGGTATGCAACGCCGTACTTAAAGCGGCATTGGCATCACGGCCAACATCATACCCTACTGCTGGACTTTGTTAATAATTTAATGTCACGTTGATATTGTTAATCGTACATAATTTGGCTAGAAAATCTTGTTTTAACTCAAAACGGTATAAATAGTTTTCAAGGAGGGGCAACCTATGAAACAACGAAAATTAATTTCTGAGTTGTATAAGGCATGCTTCGACCACGATGCCGAGAAACAGCTTGAACTTCGTAAGAAAGAATTCGCCAAAATCTTGAAACACAAGGCCGAAGGCAAACCATTCACACACAAGTGGACCATAGTTCAGATTTAACACAGAGATGAAAGCCCCGCAAGGGGCTTTTTCACGGCGAGCAAGGGCCTGTTACAAATCCACCGGGGGTATCCGGTTTACATGTAGTGGGCAGTGGTGTACACGGTCCAACTACAAATCCATTGGTACAGTAATTGATCACAGGTTGTGTTACAATGCTGGGTCCAATTACTACGGGCGGAGTTAATGTAACAACAGGACCTGCGATAGGACCAATCACAAAAGGCAACTGGGCTACAGGACCCGGTCCAACTACTGGCACACTGGGAACTGGCACAGTACAGGGTGTAGGCCCAACAACAGGTCCAGCTACAAACTGAGGCGCACAGGGTGTTTGCGGTTGTGGTCCTGTAACAAACGGTACAGGCCCAGCAACAAACGGGCCAGACGGTGATCCATCAGGATTTGGACCAGTTACAAACGGTGGAGGCATTTGAGCAAGTGTCTCCACCGATAATTTTATCACTGGGATTGGTTCTCTGACCGGTCCAGCAACAAATCCACTAATAGTGGCCATGCCGGGAGTTAGTTGAATAAATGTTGGTAGATCAGTGGTTGTTTCCACTGATGATTTCACTGCTTGTGGTGTTGATACGTCTGTTGAAGTACCTCCACCGCCACAGGCTGTTAATGCTGTCAATAAAAATAGCGATACAATTTTTTTCATGTTAAGTTTCCTTGAATTAATGAAATCCTGCAAGTCTCAAAGATATTTATCAGCAGTAGTGTTAAGTGTAGATATTTATGATCTTTGTATTTGCAATTTATATTTGTAACACAGTTGTAATATTCTGGTAAACATTTTACAATAAATATCTGTATGTCAAATAAACTCAAAACTTATAGAACAATATGTGTGAGTGATGTACATTTAGGAACAAGAGATTGCAAGGCGGAGCAACTTGATAATTTTTTGAAGCATAACTCTTGTGAGACTTTGTACCTGGTCGGCGACATCATCGATGCCTGGCGCATACAGCAGAACAAATGGCGATGGAAACAAAGTCACACCAATGTTGTTCGTAGGGTCTTAGGTCATGCCAAACGTGGCACCAGAGTAGTATACATTGCAGGTAATCACGACGAATTTTTAAGACCAATGATTCCGTATGGTTTCAGTTTTGGTCTAGTAGAAATACACAATCAAATAGAGCATATAGGTGCCGATGGTAAGCATTATCTAGTCATTCACGGTGACTTGTTTGATGGCATCACCAGACTAGCACCCTGGATAGCATTTTTAGGAGATCGAGCATATGATATCATTTTATCGCTTAATAGTAGGTTCAATTGGATACGCCATCGCTTTGGTTTTGGGTACTTTAGTCTTAGCCAGTATCTTAAAGGACGAGTAAAAAAAGCTGTGGATTTTATATTCCACTTTGAACGGAATCTGGCAGCGTATTGTAAGAAACGCGGATATGATGGTATTATATGTGGCCATATACACTTGGCCGAAATAAAACTAATAGATGGAGTTTGGTACAGTAATACCGGGGACTGGGTAGAAAGTTGTACTGCCTTGTGTGAAACACACAACGGTGATTGGATTATTATTCAGTTAGTAGGAAATCAATTTCAGCCGGTAACAGTGCGACCTGTCCATAGCGATCAAATACTAACAGGAGAACTTTGTGTCCCTTGGTTTGAGCAGAACGGATTTTCTGTTTTACGATATCAAGATCGCGACTCAAAGTAAATGGACTTTTAATCTCTACTACCAGGTTATCGTCTGCTACAAAGAAATCACAATAATATCTACGAGTTTTTTCCTGCCAGTTATACCATAGTTCTGGCATATCTTTTTTACGATATTGTATTTGATTTTCTTGGTATTTTGTCTTCAAGTAGTCAAACCCAAACGGTTCGTATCCTTGTAGATGTATGATTTCGCCTGTTGATAGCGTATATTCTTTTCTTTTCTTAAATCTGTTGTAGCATAATTTTTCGGCAATTTCCGGAACATGGGCAGGGTTACGGACTCCAAACTTATTAAAAAACTTTTCCTGCCAATTTACTAAATTATGTGGAATCCCGTGTCTTTCCATCATAGTATTGATTCTTTTTTGTTTTACTTGTTCGTTGCTACTGGGATTTTCTACACCGTATTTTTCAATAAAGTGTTTCTTTCTTTGTTCTGACATCCCGGGTAGATTCATAGGGTTATCTACTCCGTATTTTTCTAGCAGAGTTTGTTTGGCTAATTTTTTAATACCTTTGCCTGCTACTTTGTAATCAGCAAACATACTGTATCCCTCGCTCATTCCGGGCATATCTATACGTTCAACAGCCGCTCCGTCTCTCCATTTTCTTTCCCTACCCGAGATTGGGCATAAAGGAACAATATTAGTTTCGTTCCAATAATGCCACAGTTTTCTCTGTAGATTCCACTCTGCTGGCAAGTTCAATTGAACAAATTGTTTTTCTAACTCTCCAAACCAAGAAGCCTTACGCAGACTAAAGATCAGTTTCTTCTGTAGAGTAGATGCTTGTAGGTATTCTAATATTTGTTGTTTCATACTTTTATTTATCTAAATGACGGAGAAACCTATTAGACAATGGCTTAATTTATTATTAGTAAATACAATATGAAACAAAAAACAATCCTAATCATAACGGATAATTTACCGGAGCAAATTAATGGCGTGGTCACGACCTATACGAATATTGAGGCATGTGCGATTTTGGATGGTTATAAGTTTGTGGTGTTGCATCCCGGGTGGTTCAGCTACATTGATTGCCCTAAATATAACGAAGTCAAACTTGCCTACCCCCGTAACATGGGCAAGAAGATCAAGGAGATTGCTCCGGATTATATACACATCGCGACAGAAGGTCCTCTTGGTTGTTGGGCTAGAAAGTATTTGTCATTGGCTAATATTAGGCATAATTCCGCTTATCATACTAAATTTCCTGAAGGGTTAAAAAAACTATTTGGAATCCCAGAATTCTTAACTTGGCACTTTGTTCGCTGGTTCCACAAACACAGTGGCAAGGTGTTGACCACTACGGACAGCATGGTAACAGAATTACAAGCACACGGATTTAAGGGCGAAGTTATTCCTTGGACACGCGGCGTTGATAGAACGATCTTTAAACCAGAGTTAAGAGAGCAGCTACCTAGCAAATATTTGTTATGTGTTAGCCGTGTTAGTAAAGAAAAGAATCTAGAAGATTTCTTAGAATTAGATTATCCTGGTTACCAAAAGATCATGGTGGGTGACGGACCGATGCTGGAAACATACAAGAAACAATATCCAGATGTTACATTCACTGGATTCAAGACCGGCGTAGATCTAGCACGTTATTATGCCAATGCTGAAGTTTTTGTGTTTCCTAGTAAGTGGGAAACATTTGGCATTGTGATGATTGAATCCATGGCCTGTGGCACTCCGGTTGCTGCCTATAACTGTCAAGGCCCCAAAGATGTAATTGATCAAGGTATAACTGGATTTATGGCTGAAGGTAGAGAAGGTCTACGAGTAGCTGTTGACAAGTGTTTGAAAATTAATAGAGCTGATGTGCATAGAGTAAGCTATCGTTGGAGTTGGCAACGAGCTTGGGAAATATTCCGTGATAATTTGGTTGAAAAATATTAAATTGTAATAATTGTGTAATAAGTTAATAGATAAATAATAGTGTACTATAATGGTACACACTCATAAAACCTTAAGGAGAACCACATGAGATTAGACGACCTAGCCGGACGATTAGTATCCGTAGAAGTTAAGTTAGCCAACCTAACTGGAACCACAGTTAACACAGACTTTGCCACAAGCATCGAAGAACTAGACGCAAGATTAACACTTGTTGAAGTTCAAGTTGATCAGTTGATTGCTGTTCAAACTCAAGAGCACATTGACGCTATTGTTGCAGCACCTGCTGGTGACGCACCCGTAGATGTTGAAGAAGTAGTTGCACTATCACCAAGTGCTGACCACGCAGAAGCCTCTGACATTGTTGCTGACGTTGTTTCAGCACAACTTGAAGCAGCGCCAGTTACTCAACAAGAAGTTGCTGATATTATTGCAGCCGCTGTCTTGGCAGTTGTTACAGCTGGACCAGACGTTGTAGTTGACCCAGCTGCAATCACAGAGGCTATTTTGGCCGCAGTTGCTGACATGCCGGCTCCAGCACCAGAAGTTCACGCTGAAGTTGCAGCCGCAGTTGCTGAAGTTATTGCAAATGCAACAGGTGAAGAAGTTGCCGCTGAAGTACATGAGCAAGTTGCTGAAGCAGTTGCTACCCCATCTGACCCAGCACTAGATAGCATCGAATATCGTCTAACCCTTGCCGAAGCAAAGGTCGACAGTCTGTTAGGGAAGTAATTCCTAGCTTCTGAAATTTTTTTGGAAACATAATTAAATCGGGCACAAAATAGCGTGTCGCTGGATTCGCGTAACCAGTACTAAGAGCCGAAAGGCTCTTTTTTATTAAATAGTGGTATTTAATGAAAGGACACTGACATGGAGTTCATTTTACCCCACACTACAATTAGATGTTGTTAACACACCGATGGAGAGATAATGTTAAACAAAGATGCTTTCTCTAGTGGACAGATCGGTAGTAAAATTTGGTTGTGTGAAGAGTTAGAAAAAATAGTTAACTCAGTAGACACAATATGGATCTATGGCGGTTGGTATGGCCTAACTGGATTTTTGTTATATAGTCGTAATAATATTCAAATAAAAGAAATTCGTAGCATAGATATTGATCCAACCTGTGAAGCTATGGCGGATATGATCAATGAAAATTGGAAATGGCAAGATTGGAAATTCAAAGCAGTTACAATGGATTGTAATACTGTTGTTCCAATAGATGTTGATGTTATAATTAATACAAGTACAGAACATTTTGAAAGTATGGATTGGTGGAATAACATACCCTATGGTACACATGTTGCATTACAAGGCAATAATATGCCACATGATGATCATATAATACATAGTACAACATTAGATAGTTTTGTAAATCAGTATCCGTTAACTACATATTACTTTAAAGGATTTAAAGAATTTAAATATCCTACTTGGGAATTTACCAGATACATGATCATTGGAGTTAAATAAATTGTTATACAATATAAATAAAGTACCGGTTATTATTTTATCTAGTCTACGTACAGGTTCAACTGCTCTTACATATGATATTTTTCAGCAATTATTAACCTCATATCCTAGCTTGAAACTTTTTATAGAACCGGGTCAACCAGATAGTCTTGCATCATTAATTACTTCTATTAATAATAAAGATCCATATGTATTAAAACTTCACGCAGGCGATCTGATAAAATCTAATACTGTAAAAAGACGTATGGTATACTCGGATATTGTTAAAGATGTTATTAGTGAACATAATTGTTGTTTAATAAGAATTCGAAGAAGAGATGTTATTGCACAAGCCACAAGTCTGTATATTGCACATCAAAGAAAAACCTATGGTTATAATCAAGATACCCCCTATGAAAAAAATGTTCCAAATATCAATATAATGCAAATTCATAAAATAAACAGAACAATACAATATTTCAATAAAATATTAGATGAGTATCCTGCTACATTTGATTTAGATTTACATTATGAAGATTTAGTGTTTAGTGAAAAAATTAATTCAATTAAAACTCCATGCCCAGATAACTATTCTCTCACTTACAAATTACTTAAACATTTCTACCCATGACAAAAAAAATATTAATAATGGGCCTGCCTGGAGCAGGCAAGACTTATCTAGCACAACACATCGTGGATCATCTACAAGCAGATAGGAAACGTGTAGGTTGGCTAAATGCCGATGATGTCCGTAAAAAATATGACGATTGGGATTTTAGTGAAACTGGCCGTATTCGTCAAAGTAAACGTATGCGTGATCTAGCAGATGCCATGATTGATATGGACTATGTGATCTGCGACTTTGTTGCACCATTAGTCGAAATGCGTAACAACTTCAAAGCAGATTGGACAGTATGGGTAGACACTATCCGTGAAAGCCGTTATGCTGATACTAATGCCATGTTTGTAGAACCTGAGGTATACGACTTCAGAATAACAGAACAAAATGCTGTTAAGTGGGGAGAGTTTGTTGCAGCACACATATTGGACAATAGACTGCGTCCTGTATTTGATTGGAAAAAACCCACAGTACAAATGCTAGGGCGTTGGCAACCATGGCATGAAGGACATCGTGCATTGTTTGAAAGGCTATTGGCCAAGACTGGACAAGTTATTATTCAAGTACGTGATGTACAAGGATGGCAAGGAAACAATCCATTTGAAGTGGCAAAAGTTAAAAGTTTTATTCGTCGTGATCTAGATCCGTTGTATCAAGGACAATACGAAATACAAGTTGTTCCTAACATCGTACATATTGGTTGGGGTCGAGGAGTTGGCTACACCGTAGGTGAGGAAACATTTGATAAAAAAGTAACTGATATTAGTGCTACTAAGATTCGTAAAGCATTGAGGTTATGACAATATACAATGGAGATTTGTTAGTAAGAACAACAGGCAACAAAATGTTGTAAAAATACAACAAAATAAATTACCAAAAGTATTTGACAAGATAGACAAATAAATGTACAATAGAGTTAAGTTAGCAAGTACCGTAGGCAACTAGATAAAATAAATTAAAATATTTTGTCAAAATTACAAATAGTGGTTGACAACGAGACTAAATAAATGTATAATTAACACATAGGCAGCAATGGTGCTGTTGATGTAAACAAAAGGTTTAAAGAGAAAACAAAATGCAATCGCAACAAAGACAACATTTTAATACGATAGCCAAACAGGTTGGATGCATGTCCGCCAGCTGGTTAGCGATTAATAGTCTGTCAAGTTATGATCGCACACCGGAGATTAGCTCGGGGTCCCAGGAGACCAAAGTGTAACAAGTTTACATTTTAACTTCCAAGGACCCCAGGATTAGAAACCCTGGGGTTTTTTGTTTTCCGCAAGGAACATGGATACTAAACAGATCAAACAAGCAGAATGGCTTCGACAGCACACACTAACTCCTGAACAGGTTAAACAACTTATTCAGAACAAGTTAGCAAGAGCTGCTCAAAGTTATGAAGCTTTTAGAAAGCGAGAGGATCTCTGCGGAGGCCGTTAATATCGCAAAGTGTGAATATACAGGAAACGAGGTCCTGGCTCCGCACTTAAAACATTGGAGCAAACGGGCGGCGTACCGGATGGCATTTCCTCTTGTGGAAAGAAAATGGTTACGTATTAAAGCATTCTCTATCCGCAAGGACACACGTGGGTTCATCCATGAAGAGTGCTTTAATACACACACTTGTTCAATGTACATAGTACAGAGAGGCAGAAAGATAAACTGTTAGAGTGTGTTTAATGGAGCCCTTTCCCGCTTGCGGTCTGTAAAATCGTAGCCAAAATAAGGTGGGTGGAGGCAAGAGGTTCGATTCCTTGGGGTTCCACCAAAATATTCTATTCCATCTTAGTATTCTCGGTGAGTACCCCCGGCTGTTAACCGGAAGAGGTTGGTTCGAATCCAACAGATGGAGCCATATGCAAACACATTACTTGCCTGACTGAAAAGGTCGTGGTAAACTACAAGAGAAAGGGGTTCGAATCCCCGGGACTGGTAGTGTGTTTTTATATGGGCTGAGTAATGGGTTACGGTGATCACTTGCAATGATCATGTCTTGAGGGGTTCGATTCCCCCATGGTCCACCAAATTAGCTCTATTAGTATAATGGTATTACACCTGTTTTGTAATCAGGTTACGGCAGTTCGATTCTGTCATGGAGCACCAAATTATATCCTGCTAGATTACTGGCTAGATCAACACCCTTTCAAGGTGTAGGAACGGGATCGATACCCGTGCAGGATGCCAATTTTGCCACAGTAGTCCTCTGGGTAGGGCACCGGATTGTCTATCCGAT
>Ga0304728_1000006_pt1 | contig 201293 bp, 165 predicted proteins | sample C_130625_MF_Meta_FD_190476 | JGI IMG/M metagenome (GOLD analysis project Ga0304728, IMG submission 190476) | Freshwater microbial communities from Lake Croche, Canada to study carbon cycling - C_130625_MF_MetaG (v2) (version 2) | ecosystem: Environmental > Aquatic > Freshwater > Lake | place... | reverse complement strand
GTTATTAACTTTTTATTATATTTAGACTTTAGTAAGGTCTAACGCGAAGTATTCACTTTATTGTCTTAAAATATTATATATCAATAATTTATAAAATAATTAAGAATTCAAAAATAAATTAACGTAATCTTTTAGTTGGTATGTAAAAGTGTAATTTAGCCAAAGTTAAAGCGGGGTGTAGCACTCGTTCACCTAAAGAGTGTATAATATACCTTCAGTATCCTGAGTTAGCTTAGCGCAATTTAAACCGAGATTCTGAGAAGTGATCTCATGAATAAAATTTATTTTCACAATTGTCATATCCGCTTACTTGACAGTTTGAACGCCTACACGCTTAGTTTTCTCAATGGAAGCTGCATTGGATCAACCGGTGCTTGTGTTAAATCGCCTTTGGCAGGCGGTCAATATTATCGGCGCTAAGCGCGCTTTCGCTCTTCTGTCTCGTGGCCACGCGCATGTAGTGCATCAACAAGAAGACGATTTTAGAATGTTTTCCATGATGGATTGGATCGATTTTTCGATATCGAATCCCCCAAGTATTGACATAGAGACGGTACACACTCCTACGAGAACTATTCGACTTCCTCGTGTTATTTTGCTCACTTTTTTTGATAAGCTTCCATGCAGGGAACTTAAACTTACGCGTAATAACGTTTTCGAACGCGATCGTAATACCTGCCAATATTGTTCTAAGGTAATGTCACGAGAGCTTTTAAATTTAGATCATGTTATTCCTAGGGATCATGGAGGTAAGACTACTTGGGAAAATATCGTTTGTTCCTGTATTAAGTGTAATACACGAAAAGCAAATCGACTTCCTCATGAGGCAAATATGCGTCTCATCCGTAAGCCATCTAGGCCAAAATGGAGACCTGTTATTTCTCTCGTGCTTGGTAAACAAAATCGCGAAATCTGGAAAGACTTCTTGGACGTAGCTTACTGGAACGTAGAGCTTGAAGAGTAATTAACTTTTTTTCTGACGTGACATAAGCCAGAGCACTGCCACAGCAATACTGTTACCAGCTGCAACCAATACTCTCACGGGGCGTGGTATTTTTGAAGGAAGTAATACTACGAGTATAGCCTCTAAAATCAGCACGCATGCGATTATAATAAGGGTGTTTTTTTTATACATCAGAAATTATTTAACTAGCGGTATAGAAATTTGGAACGTAGTTCCTTTAGATCCTGTTGAAATTAAAGTAATGTCACCATTGTGGCTTTGGAGAACGCGTTTTGCAATCGCTAGACCAAGACCAGTACCATCAGGCCTACCTGAAAGAAATGAATCAAAAATACGGTCTTTGATCGCTTCTGGTATTCCAGAGCCAGAATCAGAGACTAGTAGTGTAGCAGTTAAACCAGATTCCTTTTTTTCTTCTCCTGCTGTTATAGAGATTTGTCCACCATTAGGCATCGCCTGCATAGCGTTTATAATCAGATTGAGCAGGACTTGCTGTAGTTGCCCTTTATGTACATCAATAACTAATGTTTTAGAGTAGGGTGCAAACGATAGCTTAACTTTATTTTGAGCAAGCTTGAGTCGTATTAATACTATTGTATCTTCGACAATTTCTGAAAGTAAAGAGCGAGAATGTAAACTTGTAGGGGCTTTACCGAAATTGAGAACCCTCGTAACGATAGCTTCCAACTGGTCGAGCTTTTCACTTATTACTCGCATATCCGTGTGACGCGGATCGTTCTCGGGAAAATCTGATCCTAACCCACCATGTAGCAGTTTAAGTACAGTTAATGGATTTCTAATTTCATGTGCAATCTCAGCAGTTAAAAGACCAAGCATTGTAAGCCGTTCATTTTTACGTAGAGATTCTTCGCTTTGAAAAACGCGATTATAAAGGCGTGCATTTTGAAGTGCCACTGCGCCTAATCCTGCTAAGGATGAACAGATGCGTTTTTCATCATTAGCAAAACGGTGTATTTTATCTACGAAGACAGCAAGGGCTCCAAATATTTCGCCTTCATAAACAACCGGCGTAATATGTACGGACTTTAGGCTTGGATCTTTGGGTAGGTCTGCGATATCCGTATATTCTTTTGACTGAATATTTACAAAAGAAACTGACTTAAGGGTGTGAATAGATGTTGAGATAAGACAGGAATCAATAGGGGTATTTTCACATTGGGGGGCTGTACCCTCAGGGCCAGTATAGGCCCCTAATTTTAGAGTCCTATTATCATTGATAATATAAAAAGCACTGCTGCGTGCCTCTAGCATCTGGCATGTATCGCGGGTAAGAGTCTCAAATAATGCTTGGGGTTCTAATTTTGAAACAAGCGTTTGTCCCGAAGACAAAAGGGTTTCAAATTGCGTTGCTTTAAGTCTTAACCGAGCAAGTTCCCAGAAATCCAAAATTGACTCTGTTATATCTTGAGTGACTAAGTTTAAATTTTTTAGTTGATCGGATTTGAAACCGGAAACTCGATTTGATTCGAGTACAATTACACCTAGAGTTTGCCCCTCTGAAGCTAGCAAGGGGGTTACCATCTGACACTGTGTTTCAGAGCGAATGGCTCTGTATCTTGAATCGAGAGAGACTTCAGATATGAGCAGAGGTTGTGCATGCCAAGCAACCCAGCCAGGTATGCCATGGCCCTGTGCTATCGTAATTTTATCGTTACTCTCTAGATTATATTTTGCTTCAAGCTCTAGTAGGTTAGTATCTGGGTTTAATAGGAAGATAAGACCTGTATCTGCTTCAAAAAAAGTAGATACCTTTTGTATAACGAGTTTTAATCCCGCGCTTGTATTTGAAGCTGTCTTAATGATACGAACAATCTCTCGACTAAAGTCTGAGTAATTAAGCCTGGGTTCATGTAAGGTTGAAGTGTTCACCCTAAAGAAACATTGAAGTGATCCTTCAGTCTCTGCGAGCCTGCAATCTTAATCCTTATGCACTAGCAAGAATAACGGGAGGAGTTATTACTTCTGATAGAGCATCTTTAAGTGAAACTAGACTTTGTGAAGTTGATGGGGCTTCATTTTGGTCATTTTCAATGTAAAAGGTATCTAGTGCTACTCCTCGCTCAGTACCAATGCGCGCAAACGTAATATCAAATCCTCTTTCAGAAATGGTTTTTGCTATACGATAAAGTAAGCCTAGTTGATCCTTTGCCTGAATTTCTATGATCGTACGCTCCATAGAAAGTTCATGATAAACCTCAACAGTAGGAGGGAAAGACGCATGCATGGTATCGCCGCTAGAAGCTGACAAATAACGAGTAGCTGCAATTTTTTTAGCTTGGGCTACTATGTCAGGGTATAAATCTTTGTTGGTGACTAAACTCGCTTCTATATTTTTAGCAAAAACTTCATGTGTGGACGTATTTTGAACAACGCCTCGACCAGGCTCTATTACATAAAAAGTATCTATAGCGATATGATCAGTTCGAGTGATAACTTTCGCTCCTAAAATGTTTAGTCCAGCAACACCAAAGGCACCTGCTAGCTTATAGAAAAGACCTGCTCTATCCCACGTCACCACGTTGACTACAGTGACCGAGCGATTTAAATCATTTCTCCAATCTATGATTGGTTTTAATGCACCTATAGAATCTGCTGAAGAGATTGATGTCAGTAGCTTGTTTACCATCTGAATATGCAAGGCTACTTCATCCGCCTCTGTATTTATAAAATAACGATCTGGAAGTAGGCTAAAGTGAGCTGCAATCTCATCTTCACTTACTCCTGGCATTGTTTTAGAAATAATTTCTTGGTGGGTCATTTTCTTTTGGGCATCTGTGTGTGAATGATGTGAATGACCTAGCTTAAAGTGTTCCAAAGTAGACTTGTATAATTTGCTGTGAAGCGTGTCTTTATAGCTATTCCATAGGTCTGTAGCGGTTGCCCTAGCATCACAATACGTATGTACGTAAAGTAGCCTGAGGTTTTCAGGATTAACAATGAAATCTGCGAATGCGCTGATAGTTTGAGGGTCATCTACATCCCTCTTCTGCCAGAATCGTGCCATCGCGAGATGATTTTTAATAACAAAAAGAATTATTTCTATTTTTTGTTCATTGATTCCTAGTCGCTGCAGGATGGGTTTTGCCAAGCGTACTCCACTTTCTGAGTGTCCTTTAATGCCTTCTGCTTTACCAATATCATGGAGCAGTAATGTAATGTAAATTAAGGAACGATCTGTTTCGTCTTTTAGGGCATCGCGGTATTGAGATGCTGTTTCGCCTGGATCTGTGAAGACTAGATCGAGTTCCTTAATCGCATTAAGCGTATGTACATCAGCGGTGTAGCGATGATAATATTCATGCTGAACAAGACAGGTAAGGCCTTGAAATTCAGGAATAAAAGCGGACAGTACCCCAAGTTCATGCATTTGGAGTAAAACAGGGTAGACATTACCCACTTCTTCCATGATTGCCTTGAAGGATATCGCAGCATCATTTGATGTAACTAATTTATTTCCAATATTTAATGAATCTCTTATGAGTTCGCTTAAGTGGAATCCTATCTTGCACCCAAGCTGTTGGCTGTGTCTAAAAATACGTATTAATCGTGCATTATCCTCTTCAAATACATGAGTGTTGCTAGCAACAAGTTCTCCGCCACGCACAGTAAATCCATCGATATGTTGAAGTTTCTTAAAGCGGGTAGATTTTAAAGAATCAACCATGGACTCAGATCCATTGCTTGGATCTAAACCAATGGTGAGGGCAAGCCTGCTCTCTATGAGTTTAGCTATTCTAAAGATAGATTTTGCTGCACGGTAATAATCCTGCATGAAACGTTCTATGCGTCGTAAGGTGTCGGCTTGTCTGTAACGCAGGGACCACGCCACTTTAGGCTGAGCATCTAAAGTTAGAATGTCCGTAAGACGCGTATTTTGAAAATGAAGTTCATTTCTTACGCGCAATAAAAAATCATATCCGTTAACAAAATCCTCGAGATCTTTTTGTTTGAGATATTTTTGTGTAACTAGCTCTTCAATTTTATCAATACCTAGTTTAACGCGGGCCATCCATAACGTATTTTGAAAATCTCTTAGACCACCTACGCCATTCTTAACATCTGGTTCTTGATTAAAAACAGTATCTGCAAATTTAGCTCTACGGTGAGCCTGATCTTCGAGACGTGAGGCTATATAAGCTTTAGGCGCTTCACCTGTGTAATAGGCGCGGTAGGCTTGAGCAAACGAATCGTATAAAACCGATGCTCCAGCAATAAGTCTCGACTCTAGAAGCGAGGTTTTTGTCTGAATATTTTTTTCTGCTTCAATAAATACTTCATCAACAGTTCGAACGGAATGGCCCACTTTTAAACCACAGTCCCAAAGTAAATAGAGCGTTTCTTTTACGAGATATTCCGTAAAGGGATTTGTAATAGTCTTTTTTGTTTTCGCGGGAAAAAGAAACATGAGATCTAAATCACTCCAAGGAGAGAGCTCTCTGCGACCATAACCGCCTAGCGCGACCAAAGAAACTTCGATAAGAGGCTTTGATTTTTCCCAAGACTTGAGCGCGCATTCGAACAGTCGTCTTACTATTTCATCTAATACTAAGCAGCGAATCTTTACAATTTCTAGACCTGGGCTGCCTTCTTCATGTAAGGTTTTAAGATAAGCTGTTTCATTCTTAAGGAATTCCTTACATTGAGCTAACTTATCGCCAGACGGGGTATCTTCTGTGAAGTCTAATTGTTTAATAGCGCGTTGTTCGACAGTCTGCAGCATGGATACTAAAGATGTTATAGCGCCTTTAAATGTTCCGCAAACTTTTGTATAAAATACGTCTATAAAGGCTATAAAGACTTAAACTTTCACTTAAACCACTTGCCACTCGAGGCTTGGCTAGGTTTTCTAAATCGTTGATTACGTAAATGGCCGAAATAACAAAGAGCTACGAACCCTCAGAGGTAGAAAAACGCTGGTACGACACATGGCAGCAGGCCGGTGCGTTCGCAGGTATAGCCGATTCATCTAAGGAGTCTTACACAATTGTAATACCCCCGCCTAATGTGACGGGGGTATTAACCATGGGGCATGTCTTAAATAATACACTTCAAGACATCCTGGTGAGACGTGCCCGACTTGAGGGAAAATCTGTCTTGTGGTTACCAGGAACCGATCACGCAGGTATCGCGACGCAAACTGTCGTTGAAAGAGAACTGCGTAAGCAAAAAAAAACGCGACACGATTTTGGCCGAGAATCATTTGTTGAGAAAGTATGGGAATGGCGCCAAGAAAAAGGTAATATTATTTTAGAGCAACTGCGCCGGCTGGGCGCTTCCTGCGATTGGCAACGGACTCATTTTACAATGGATCCCGAATATTCTCGGGCTGTTCTAACTGTGTTTGTTGAACTCTTTAAACGCGGCCGTATCTACCGTGGTAAGCGCATGGTTAATTGGTGTCCAACATCCCAGACAGCGCTCTCAGACGAAGAAGTAATAATGAAGCCGGCTAATGGCTTTCTCTACGAAATTCGTTACGAGCTCGTTGAGTCTCCTGGCCAATTTATCCAAGTAGCAACAACTCGTCCCGAAACCATTCCTGGAGACGTTGCTATTGCCGTACATCCCGAGGATCCTCGCTATACTCATTTAATTGGTAAAAAAGTATGGAGGCCACTAAACCGCACTCAGATACCTATCGTTGCAGATATAGCTGTAGACAAAGAATTTGGCTCTGGGGCCCTTAAAATTACTCCTGCTCATGATAAAGTAGATTATGAAGTGGGTATAAGAAATCAATTAGCTGCAATCGATGTTTTGAATGCAGATGGTACGCTTAATGATCTCGCTGGTCCCGGCTTAGCCGGACTAGACCGTTTTGCCGGACGGAAAAAAGCAGCTGAACTCCTGCGTGAAGTGGGAGCTCTTGTAGCTGAGAAACCTTATGCTAATAATGTTGGTTATTCAGAGCGTGCGGACGTACCTATAGAGCCAAGATTAACATGGCAGTGGTGGTTACGTTATCCACAAGTCGAAGAATCTAAGGCAGTAGTACGAGACGGTAAAATTAAGTTTTATCCTGAACGTTGGTCTAAAGTTTATCTTCACTGGTTAGATAATATCCAGGATTGGTGTATTAGTCGTCAGCTTTGGTGGGGTCATAGAATACCTGTATGGTATGCAAAAGGACTTGATCGTGAAAAGATGACAGAGGCTGATCTGCAAGATCCCACAAAAGTGCATATTTCAGTCGATGGTCCAAGTGATCCGAACAATTGGTCGCAAGAAGAAGATGTGCTGGATACGTGGGCCTCATCTTGGATATGGCCTTTTGCTACTATGGGTTGGCCTGATGCTGCTAAAATGAAAACAGCAGGATTTGATTCTTTCTATCCTACGTCTACCTTGGTAACGGGTCCTGATATTATTTTCTTCTGGGTCGCTCGTATGATTATGGCTGGTTTAGAGTTTGTCAGACCAGGAGAAAGCCTAGACAGACGTATACCATTTAAGAACGTATATTTTACTGGAATTATTCGAGATTCTCAGGGCAGAAAAATGTCTAAATCTTTGGGTAATTCTCCCGATCCATTAGATCTTATTTCTAAATATGGTGCAGATGGACTTCGTTTCGGTATCGTATCTATAGCTCCACAAGGTCAAGATATTCGCTTTCAAGAGGATCGTATCGAACTCGGTAAGAATTTCTGTAATAAACTATGGAACGCTTCGCGATTCCGCCAGATGAGCGGATCTTCTGAAGATAATTCCTCTTTAGAATCAATTCTTGCCCGACTCACTTACGTTCAATGTGACGCTGATGATCATGCAATTCTACATCGGCTAATTGAAACGACATCTCAGTTAGAAAAGTCATTTCATGAGTTTGAATTTAGTGCAGCAGCCCAGACTTTATATGGATTCTTCTGGAACGATTTTTGTGATTGGTACGTAGAAGTATCCAAATCAAAGCTTCAAGACCCACTAACTAAAACAAACTGTTTAGCTATACAGGATTTAGTACTTCGTCAGACGCTCTTACTCTTACATCCCTTTATCCCCTTTATTACAGAAGAACTATGGAGTCTTTTAGGCTATGCTAAGTCAGGGTCTTTCTTGACGCGTGATGCGCGCATAGAATCGGCAGCAGCATTAACGACTATTCTCAGTACGCATAAACTATCTCCTGATTTAAACCAAGCTTCCAAGGTTGAATTAATTAAGACGTTTACGTCCCAGGCTAGAGCACTTAAGTCTGAGCATAATTTAGCGAGTCGCAAAGATGTTCGATTCTTTGTAAGTACCTCCATCGAGCATTGGGCATTAATTGAAACTAACTTAGCCAAATTATTAAGGATGGCCGGTGCCTCTGAAATAACATACAAGGATATAGTAGAGGGAGCGCCTGCAGTTGTAACCGCTTTAGGTACCTTATATCTTGATTTAGCGAGTACCGTAGATCCTACAGCAGAAAAGATAAGGCTATCTAAAGAGCTCGAGAAACTCACCGCTCATATTAATGCCACTGAAACCAGACTCTCTAATAGTACATTTGTTGATAAAGCACCCCCTGCTGTAATAGAAGGTGCTAAGAAACAACTCGCTGATCAAAAGGCTAAGAGGTTAGAACTGGAACGCTTGTTAAAATCCCTAGGATGATTTGGTTACAAAAATACGTTTAAAGTGCATTATTGGCTCGGAATCTATGCATATATCGGGGACGCTAATTTTGGAAAATAGTAAATAAGTATAAACATGTTATGATAGGAGTGAGATCCGGTGACATTCACCGATGCTCTTTTTTTATCACTACGAACACCTTTTTAAATTATGTCAGTTTGGGAATATAAAGTCATTACAAGTGGCAAGGGCGGTTTCGCTACCCCTGCTCTTATGGAAACGTTTCTAAATCAGCTCGGTAAAGAAGAGTGGGAGATTGTAGCCTTTCGTGCTCAGCCCGATAACTTGCTTGCTTTTAGCGGGCTTGCACGTCGTAGCACGCAGCGTGATTGGACACTTGAGGACGCAATAGCTAAAGCAGCGAAGGATGAGGCAGATAAATTGCGTGCAGAATTTGAAGCAAAATTCAAGGGTGTTGGTACACAAACGGCTATTCAGGAAGAGAAGCAAGAAGTGCAGGTTTCTCATAATCCCGAGCAGGATGATGGACTGCGCCGAGTAAGAGATACTGAAAAAGATCACGATCCTGAGGCTACCGAAGAAGAAATAGATGAATGGGATAAGCTTCAAAAAGAAGATGAACTTCCGACTTTCTTTGAAGCGCTTGAACCACTTATGCGCCGTAATCAACGGGGAGCAGGATTATCTGCTGGAGTAGATTTTCTAGCTAAGAAATGGAATATATCAGAGGATGATGTTACGGGTGCACTCAAGGAATGCGGTTTTACAATTCCAGAAGACGAAGATGCTAAACCTGACTACGTAGAATATGATGGAGATCTCTATTGGGTTAATGTAAATCGCCGAGGAGAGCTCTGGGTAAATACAAAAGAAAAGCCTCGTCCAGTATTTCGAATAGTTAAAGGAACTGCAGTACCTCAAGAAGCACATACTGAAACCGTTGTAGTTCAGCCTTCTGAAGCTCCTATCCAAGTAGAGAAAGTAGAACCTAAGTCACATCAGGATAGTTTGAAAAGTGAAGAAGAGAAACGTCCTGAAACTAAGGTGGATAATAAAAAACAACATGAGCAAAAAGGTTCAGGTAAAAAACTACCGGAAGGCCAAGCTCTTTTAGATAGTGTTAAACCACACATGCGCCGTAACCGTGTTGGTCCAGGATGGGGTGGTAGCTTTCAATTTTTATCACGTGCTCTTAGGTGTAAAGAAACCGAACTCTTTGAAGCGTTTAGCGTATTTAATTTAGTACCAGCGCAGAGCGTAGATACTCCTCCAGCTGAGGTAGAACTCGATGGCCATCTTTGGTGGCTAAGTAAAGACCAACGCGGGGGTACTTGGATTAACGCGAGAGAGAATGTTAAAATTCCAGTAACAACGGAATTACCTCAATCGACTGAGGCTGCACCAGAGGTAACCGAGGTTAAGCAAGATATTATAGAAGAACGCGCACCAGCCAAAGAACAAGCGCCAGTTTTATCGGCTTTACGTTTATTACTTAAAGTAACTAAGACAGGAACCTTTTCTGCAGAAACGGGCCGTCTAGCGAGTAGTTTATCTAAGGATAAAGAGGAGCTCATGAGTGCGCTTCGTGATGCAGGACTTAAGTTGCCAGATAAAGTTAAAGATAAGCCTATCTTTGTTGAGCACGCGGGAGAGATATTCTGGGTCAATAAAAACGCTAAGGGAGAATATTGGTTAAACGCTAAAGCCACTAAGTTTAAAAAACCTGTTGTGGCTGCTGCGAAAACCAAGAAACCACGTGTTGTTAAAAAGGCTAAGACTTAATTCGTGAGGACAGTTTAATTCGGGCCTCCTTGAAAAGGCCTGGATTATCTCTATCTCTTACGAGCAACACTTCATCAATTGTTAGTCTATTTAAGGTAGATAAAGTCTTTAGTGTTAGAACCACATTAGACCAATCATCTATTTGAGGGTTTATATAATTAAGACTTATGTGTTGAATTTTGAAATCAGTAAATGAATCTGATTCATCAATTGATAAAGACCAGTGCTCAGCCAAACTTTTAAGCAGCTGATTTAGATCGTCACTTTTAGGTAACTTTTCTTTCAGTTCCTGAAATTTTGAATCTGTAATATCACTTTCTTTTACATAAATTTTTAATCGCGCTCCTATAAGTTTTAGCGCGGTATCTTGGGTAGAATCTTGTTCTACACTAAAAGACCATTTAGTTGTAGCAGTATTAAGCAGTTGACAGAGCTCAGCTCCTGAATGTTTTGATTTTAATTTTTCTTTAGTATCAGATTCTATTACAATGATATCATTTTTATAATAGAGTTTTGTAATAGAGATACGTTTTGAGAGGGTTAGTCCTATTTGACTAAATAATGTATGTACTAGTTCTGGCTCTACTAGAATAAGCTTAAAGTCGTGGATAATTATTTCCATTCTTGTTTTAACATCTCTAGCAAATTTTTCCTTTGAGATTGATTCATCTTCAATCGCATGCGCCTTATTCTTTTCTATTAAACTATTTCTAACTGTTATAGAGTGATACCATAAATAAGTTCCTAAACAGGTAACAATGAGTACGGTGAAAATATTTATTGTTTTAAGTGACAGTCCATCCGATTGATCAGTTGCTAGATTAGTATACATATTCTCCCAGCTTTTAACTGGAATGTAACGCAGACTATAAAACATATGAGAAAGCATTAGGTTGCTAAGTCCTAATTCTTTACAGTGATAAATAAGTGGATTCTTTTCAGAGCTTGAATCTGTCGCTACCCAACCACCTGGATTGGCTTCATCTTCGAAACGAAGCCTAGCATTTCTAAGTCCTGTAAGTGTTATTGATTCGTTAGATTTAGCATCGTAATTGTCGCATTGCCAATCTCCAGAAAGACTTACTGTTGTTATCATTAAATTTTCATCAGTACATGCTACACAAAGACTGCCTGATTCATGCGAGAGTTTAGTGTGTGAGGCATGCATTAAAAAAGGCATGGGCCATACCCCTTCGATAAAGTACCCAAGAGTTATTAATTGTTTACATAACGAAGTGAGGTGTGAATTTTTAATTATAGCTAAACTAGTAAAGTAAGGAGAAATTCTTAAATCATAGGTTAAGGACCAACTGCTATCCGCATGGGATAGTTGCGGATAGTGAGTTAATAAAAGACCCTTTAATTTAGATCGTTTACGTTTTGAATCTGCACCAATAGGTATTGGTATTTGTAAATGCTTAATTGAATTTAGAATCAATTTATCAGAAAAGTAGACTATTCTGATTTTTTTAAATTCATTTTTTTCTGCCTCAAGCAGTAAAACAATAGCTGATACAGGGTCCTTTGCTTCGTCAAAATTACTAATCCGTATTTCCCCTGAAGGATACACTATTCGAAACTCGGAACCCCACCAGCTCAGGATCAGTGGATCCATTTTATATACTCGTTAGGTAGTAGTATACATCAACAAATCCAACGCCTGCTCCGTCTTTTGCGTAAACAACGGAACCTTGCGTTTGATCGTTACCAGCAGGTATAGACGAGGTATTTGTTACTAAAACAGGTCCGTCAACATCAAGGGCGAGTTGATATGCATCAGCAACAGGTACACTTTTCACGATGAGATAAGCAACATGAGCACCACTTGAAATTAGGCTGCCAGATCCGGTAATATTAAATGCACATGCAGATGTACCAGCTGATTGTCCCGTAGAGCCTGGATTGCTAATTCCATCACTTACTGAGCATTCTGCACGACTTACATTAGCATATGAAATAGTAGGAGCTGCAGTTGCAGAAAAAGTTTGGGTATTAGGAGACCATGTAAAGTTATTTGCATTACCTGTTACTAACGCATTTTGAGCCCCCATGCGTAAACTAAGTACGCGGTCAAGTTCACCATCAGAAAGTAATAAATTGTCTAGTGTGGCTGCAGAGGCAATAGCTGATGCTGTTGGAGTGCCTATACCCGTATATTCTGCAGGTAAAAGAGTAGATGTTCCCTCTGTGACTGGAATAGTGCCTGATGATCCTGCTTTACTTAAATATTGCGTAATTGCGGATTTTACTACGGTTGCTGTACCTTGGACATTTCGAATACGGCTACTTTGAAGTACTTTTGAAATGGCGGGTACGCCTATCGCGATGATGGCTGCAATAACAGCTAGTACAGCCAATATTTCTATTAGCGTAAAACCATGTGAATTTCGGATGTTATAATCTGATTTTAATTTTGAGGTAGTTTTTTTATTCATGTTCGTGTCATAGTAGCAACTTCTTAACTCGCCCCCTTTTTCTAATCGATTTCTACAGCTGAGTAGACCTCTTCGACTGTTGTTAAGCCACACGCTGCTTTTAAAATTCCATCGTCTAAGAGTGTACAGAATCCACGTGATTCAAGTTCCTCTCGAATCGCATCAAGTGGTTTATGCAAAGCAATCATCCTTTCCAAACCAACAAATGAATAGGCTTCAATAATTGATATTCTGCCAAAATAGCCTCGCCCTGAACATTGAGTACACAAAGCCCCAATGTGGGCTTGTTTAAATGAAATCACAAAGGGTAGAGGTGAATGTTTATTTAATAATGATTCATATCTTTTCATTAATAATTCATTATTAGGATGAACACCACTGCATGTAGGACATGGTTTTCGTACTAGGCGCTGTGCTATTACTCCTCTTAGAGCAGATGAAAGCATCAAAGGGTCGAGTCCTATATCTGTAAGACGAGTAATAGCTCCTAAAGCATTATTCGTATGTAAGGTACTTAGACATAATCTTCCCGTTAATGCCGCTCGTAGGGTAATTTCTGCAGTTGTTTTGTCTCGAGTTTCGCCAACAAGTATTACATCAGGGTCATGACGTAATACATGTCTTAGTAATTCAGAAAATGTTCTACCAATTTTTTCATCCACATCCACTTGCATGAAGAATCTGCGATGTCTCACTTCAACAGGCTCCTCAAGAGTTATCATTTTTAAACCGTTAATTCTACTCGGCGGTAAATTATGCAACATCGAGTAAAGTAAAGTCGTTTTACCAGATCCTGTAGGTCCTGTAACATAAATCAGACCATTGGGGTAACTCAAAAGTTTTTCTATATTTATTTGATCTTTTTGCCAAATGCCCGCTTCCAAAAAGGAACGTAAGCCAGCGCGATCGTCTATAATCCTAATTACAATAGATTCGCCATAGATTGTTGGGATACACGAGAACCTAAGGTGATAATCATGCGCACCAAGAGCAATATGACCCTGACCGTCTTGAGGAAGTCTTCTCTCCGTAATATCCATCTTACCAGCTATTTTTGCAGCCTGTATAAGAGGTTCCCTAAATTCTTTTTCAATAAATCTGCGGTGAACTAAAGTTCCATCTATTCTAAGGCGAATATCGATTCTTAATTCACGTGGTTCTATATGTATATCTGTTGCCCTCTCCGTAACAGCATCTCTGAGTAAATCAGAAAATAGATCTGATGCTCCAGAAGGTATCTTTTCTTTCCATGCCTCATCTATGGCACCTTGTATGTCTCTACGAGACGCAACTTCAATGTGCACAGCGGAATGAGGAAAATCTATGTGTGCTTGATCAATACCGTAAGTTGAAGGATCCTCTACCGCGAGATGTAGGCCACTTTCGGAACGTCTGAAAGCTAGTACTCCTTTTGCTCTAGCAGTGTGTTGGGGTAGTAACCTAATTGTTTGTCTGTCGATATGTTTTAAATCCAGTGATGCTATATTAACCTTGTGATGTTCTGCTACTATTTCGCTGAGTTCTCGACCATGGATAAGGCCTAAATTTTCTAAAATCGAAGAAAAGTTTAAAGAAGGTGTTTTACGCCATATTTGCTTAGCGCACGTAAGTTGCTCAGTGGTAATTGCTCCTTGTATTAGAAGCTGCTGCCCTACCCAGAAAGGATCATCTGTAGCTTGTACCTGAGCTTCAATTATACTCATGGAATAATTTCAGCCGTTAAAAATATAACGAGTTCAGTTCTATAATTTAGATTAGAAGTTGTTGAAAATAGACTACCTAGTGCAGGTAGTGAGCTAAATCCTGGAGTTTTTCTGGTCGCTAGGGAGTCTTTGGTTTGGATTAATCCCCCTATCATTATAGATTCATTTGGATGTAATTTTGCTATCGTAGAAAGCGCTTTAATTTCCATGCGTGGAGCAGTCTGAAGTCCATCAGGTGACGTATCAACCCCGGTGAGTTGGGTAATTGCCGGAAGTATATCTACTGTAACAGAATCGTCGCTGTTGATCTCCGGTGTAACATAAAGAACAGTGCCTATTGTGATAGCGTTTTGAGAATAATTGTTTTGAATAGCTGCTGTTGGATTAGCGCCTGTAGTTGATAATAGGCTACTTATTGATGTTGCATTTGTAAGTGAGAAGAAGGTTTGTTCTGTACCTACTTTTACAAACGCGGTTTGGTTTTCTAAAGTTACAATAGAGGGATTAGACTCAGATTTTACAGACCCCTGTTCATTAAGTGCGTTTATAACGGCGCTTACTTGGCCGATGCCTATTGTGCCCGCTATGGAATTAGGGCTTAATGTTGGCGATAATAAACCATGTAGTCCGGTAGCTGTTGCTAAACTGGTAATATTCAAGCTCCCTAGTTTCTTCGTAGCTAATGCCCAGTCTATTCCAAGCTTATGTTGTTCATCTAAATTTACCTCGAGAATTTTAGCACTTATTCTTACTTGTCGAGTGATGCGTTTATTTAATACAGCTAAAAATGCTTTATAGATTTCTTGTCTGGGTTTAGGAGCAGTTATAATTGCAAGACCCGCTAATTTATTCACTGCAACCACTTCACCCGGTAAGCTCATTCCGTTTAATTCAGCGACTACATCTGTCCAGAATGTTGATTGATTTTGTTGTTGGATAGAAAGATTGGTTTGATCGTTTTGTGCTCCAGAAGAACTTTGTCCTGATGCTAGATTAGGATTCAGGCTTGAAGTACCACCTGAGCTGGAATTTCCTCCAGCCTGAGAGCTCAGCACTACACTACTACTTCCTTGTGCTGATCTACTCATCTGAGGGTAGTCTATTTCGTAGAAACAGTGTTGGGTATGATGAATAAGTATTAGTTTACCCTGCTGCTCCCATGATCCTCCTTGGGATTGTGTAAGAGCTTCTATTAAGTCTTTAAGTTTACCCGATTTCATTTCTAAAGAAACTGTACCTGTCATTAATGGATCTGTAATTACGGTAACAGGGTAGGCTCTACTTAGGCTTTGAAAGGCCGTATCGATCGGAATATGCAATGCACGGAAAGCTTTGATTGGCTCATCTAATATATTTAAAGGGGGTTGGTTTTTTGATGTTAGGTGATACGTCAATGGAGCGATGTCTGCGTAAAGACTAATACTTAAAAAACACGTACATGCACCCAGTTTGGTCCAAAGGTTCATAGCGTTATAATAGCAACTGCTATTACTACGGCTTGTTTTGCAGCCGTAATATGAGACAATAGCCGCAATGAAATCCCGTACCCTTCTATTACTAGCAGCGTTATTTGGAACAAGTGGCGTTCTTTTAGGTGCCTTTGGAGCTCACGCGCTAAAATTTATTTTAACCCAAGGAGGTATGATTGATGTATGGGATACTGCAGTAAGATATCAACTTATTCATGCAGTTGGTCTTATTGCTCTAAGTGGTATTTATTCGAACCCTGAGTGGATAGTCTCAAAGCCAAAACTAATCTGGGTTGTTCGCTTGTGGAGCATTGGAGTAGTTTTATTCTCAACTTCTCTTTATTTGTTGGCTATTGGTGGGCCACGTTGGCTTGGGCCTATTACTCCATTAGGCGGAATTTCACTTATTGCGGGTTGGGTTCAGTTGGGTTTAGCTTCCTTAAAGCGCAAAAATGAGTAACAGCTTTCACATACCCGAGGATTTAAAAGTTATGCTTGATGCGCTAAAACGTATTGGGCGGCCGCGTTTAGTAGGTGGTGGGGTAAGGGATTGGTTACTTGGTTTGAAGCCTAAAGATTTTGATGTAGAAGTAGCGGGTACTGACTTTGAATCTATGATGCGTGCTTTAGCCCCTTATGGAGTTACCGATGTTGTAGGTCGAAGTTTTGGTGTTTTAAAAGTACGCAGCAAGACAACGCAAGCAGAGTACGATTTTTCATTGCCTAGGCGTGAATCAAAGACAGGAGCTGGCCATAGAGGATTTATTATTTCACCCGATCCTTCTTTGAATGATTTTGAGTCAGCGTCTCGGCGTGATTTTACGCTTAATGCGATTAGCTACGATCCTTTTAGTGGACAGATAATAGATCCCTGTAATGGCCAATCTGATTTGAAAGCGGGTATACTAAAACATACAAGTGCTTCTTTTGTTGAGGATCCTTTGCGTGTTCTAAGAGCCATGCAATTGGCAGCTCGATTTAATTTTTCTCTCGCGAAAGAGACTGCTGAATTGTGTAAAACAATGGTAGATGCTTATAAAGAACTTCCAATCGAACGCGTTTGGGGAGAATGGGATAAGTGGGCTATAAAATCAACAGCTCCCTCAAAGGGATTGGAGGTTCTTGAGCAAACGGGATGGCTTATCCATTTTCCAGAACTTGCAAGCCTACGTGGTACACCACAAGAGCTAGAGTGGCATCCTGAGGGCGATGTTTTTACACATACGCAACACTGTTTGGATGCCCTCGTAAAATTAGAGGGATGGAAGTCGGCTCATTACGAACGGCGTAGAATACTTTCATTGGGGGTTTTAGCGCACGACTTCGGTAAGCCATCCAAAACAGTAAGGGCAGAGAAAAAAGGAGTTATGCGATGGGTAAGTCCTGGGCATGAGCCAGCTGGTGGGCCACTCTCAGATTCTTTTTTATTACGCATTGGAGCTCCTAACGATATTCATGCTCCTGTACGTGCTTTAGTTGTTAATCATCTTATCCATCACAGTGGTAATGCTACAGAATTTACAGATACTCAGGTTAGGCGTTTAGCGCGTAGACTTGTTCCTTCAACTATACATGAGTTAACGCTAGTTATGATTGCTGATTCTTTAGGTAGACCTCCTAAAGAATCTCCCGAGACACTTGCTCTCATTAATAAATTAATAGACCGAGCTCAGGCGTTATCGTTAGAAGATGAGGCACCTAAGCCACTTATGCTTGGACGCCATTTACTCGAGCTTGGCCATAGCGCAGGGCCTAGTTTTAAGCCAGTACTCGATGCTGCATTTGAGGCACAAATGGAAGGCGCTTTTAAGGATGAAGATACTGGTCTAATATGGCTTAAAAAATACGCTGAGTCCAAAGAGAAATTAATTTCATGACGAGTAACTGGAGCAGAAAGTATATGCCAAAACGTGCGTTTCAGTGGGATCTAGCACGGCAGGTTGAGCGAATCGATTGGCTTGTTGCGCAGTTGCCATTGTATGCAGAGTGGGGGTACCAAGAACTATATATTCATTTAGAAGATGCAGTTGAATTTCCTAGTTTACCACAGGTAGGACGTAAAAATGCTTATAGCTATAAGGAGTTTAGTTTTTTAGTAAATCAGGCTACCTCGTGCGGTATTAAAGTTATACCTATTGTTAATTTACTAGGGCACACCCAATATTTAATTAAGGTACCCGAGTTAAACTATTTGAATGAATGTTTAGATAATAATGGTAAACCGCTTGCATCTGGACAAGTGTGTCCTGTAAATCCAGATACGATTAAGATTGCAGAACTTTTAATACGTGACATTGCTCCATTTTGTACGGCTGGAAAGCTTCATGTAGGATTAGATGAATCGTATCATCTAGGTAAGCATCCTTTTAGCCGTAAAGAGATTGATCATATTGGTCTTAGTGCGCATTTTGCACGCTATGTAGGTAAACTAAACGCGTTATGTAACGCGTATGGACTTATTTTAGGAATGTGGGCTGATATGTTAGCATTATTACCTGATGCTATATCCTTACTCCCTCGTGGTATAAGCGCCTATGACTGGTACTATTATCCGTTTAATAAAAGACCGAAATTAGAATTACGTAATTTCGATTCATACGACGTATCTAAAGCTTTAAAGCGTCAGGGTATTGATTATTGGGGGTGTCCTATGAACGGACCTTTTCGTTATGAAGTGCTTCCCGTATTTAAAGAAAGGTTAATAAATTGTATTGATTGGTGGAAAAGGTGCCTAGAAACAAAAGCTTCAGGATATCTTGTTACGTCATGGGAAACGCAAAGAATGGGTGCTGAAATACCCCGTCTCGTGGACGCTGCTGTTGCAGGATTATGGTTAGAAAAAGAATATGATCCTAAAACATTATTAGAATTAGGCTGTAAACGCATATACGGGAAAGGCGGTCGTAAGACGGCACAAATACTATGGAAAACAGATCGCTATCCGTATAGCGGTTATACCCGATGGATGATAAATTCGAATTGGAAATCACTTTATGATGCTGGTAATTTAAAGCGGTGGAGAAAAGAGGATCATTTCTTTAAGGTTTTAAACAAAGTGAAGGATCTAGAAACTAGCGTTAGTTTGTTGCTAAGACTTCGCGGCTATATTGCAGCGAGAGATCTATGGGTCAGGGAATCTTCACAGCAAATAGACGCTCTTCAGGAGTGTATTCTGCTTTCAGATAACAAAGTCTTAAGAAAGCATCTTAACTTTTTATCATTACATACACTTAAGTTTAAGAAACACCTGATTAGTGTTCGTAGCGTAGCTAAAAAGGTTTGGGCAAGAACGCGTAATCCTAAAGAACGCGGTCCTAATGAGCTGATGCTTATTGAAGACCTGAAGCGACTAGAAATGTGGAATAGTTGGCTAGTAGCTGCTAAAAAAAATATAGGAAAAGTAAGAAAAGAATCTGTTTTTGGATCTCCAAACAGACTTTTATTTACTGTCGAAAATAAATTTCCGGCACTTCAGCGTATTTCAATTCAACAGCAACACAAAGGGGGTAGCGTCTGGAAAGAGCTTTTTAGTACTTTCTTTATCGAGTTTTTGGCTAAAGCAGCCGTTAAAAAAACTGTTCTTGAATATCCCTTAAGCATACCCCTAATTGGGACAAAAATAGGTCAAAAACCTTCACTTAGAGTATCGGTACAAGGATTTGGTAAACTCTATATTCGCAATATCAGAATAACAGACGGAATTACGACGCATAACCTACGTCCAGATACTATATGTCTGGGACAAGATGCTCCTAAAAAAGGATTCCCCGTGTTTGATTGGACGTTGGATAAAGATTTTATTCAGATTTGCTAGGTCGCTCAAATCGATGCGCTTGCACATCGCTATAATTTACTTAAATTAAGTTTATGCTTTATAGGACGATCATTTTAATCGGATTTCTATTTTTTTCGACTTACGTTAAAGCAACAATTCCAGTTGAACTAGAAAAAGGATACCTAAAAATTGGGTTTGATCGTTTGTCTTCGTTTAAATTTATCACGCCTGAATTTGATCCTGTCGCTAACCCAACTGCTGTGCCACCGACCGGAGATGAGCAAATTCCATCTGAGGTAAAAGCCTGGAGTGGTCATAAAGCGATCATCACCGGGTTCATGTTGCCTACAAAACTAGATAACGGTAAAGCCACCGAATTTTTGATTATGGCAAATCAAATGGCCTGCTGTTTTGGAACTGTACCTAATATGAACGACTGGGTTGTAGTAAGAATGCCTAAAGGTATACAAGTAGTTCAGGATATTCCTGTTTCATTTTATGGAATACTCAAGGTAGGTGCTATGTATGAAAATGGTTATATGACTGGAATATTTGCAATGGATGCAGAAAAGATGGGCGAAATAAAAAACTAATTTTGCTCTGTAGTTTTAACGAGCAATGTCTGATTGACTCAGTATTTTTAATCCGCGCTGGCTAAGTGCTTGAGTAGCTACCTCTTCATCTTCAACACGCATCGCTAAACCACCCTTAAATTCCGGCCTTTTGATAAAACTATAGATATAGTGAATATTGATTTCTGCTTCGAGTAACGCGGATAGAACAAGGTTAAGTTGCGATTCATCAATAATTTCCACTGCCATAACGTTACATACTGAGTATGCAAAATCGTTGCTTATCAATATCTCACTCGCTTTATCAGGATCGTCTAGTATCAGCCTAACGATGGCACTGTCTGTTGTATCTAAAATAGTAATAGCCATGACATGAACGTTATTACGCTTAAGAAGACCTGTAAGGTCATGTAAGCGACCAACTCTATTCTCAGTAAAAACTGAAAATTGAATTACGGGATTCAAAGGACGATTTTTAGTTTCCTGAGCCATGGTAGTTTTAATATGACAATAATATTAACTTGGTCAACGGCGCGGCGCTTGCTTGTGGCTAAGTAATCGCTCAGTATCGTCTCCAGTGGAAGCACGAATCACTCCAGCAATACCAGCGCACATTGCAGCTGCTCAACTGCGTGCAGAAGCAGGTTCCAAACTTGTTTTAAAAGGAATAGGTCTTAATGCTTTTCTAGCAGTACTTAAATTTTTGGGCGGTATTTTTGGTCATTCGTATGCACTTATTGCCGACGGTACTGAATCCTTGTTGGATGTACTCTCTTCACTTCTTGTATGGACAGGTTTTAGGGTAGCTTCTTTGCCACCTGATAAAGATCATCCATTTGGTCATGGTAGAGCAGAGCCACTCAGCGCTTTAGCAGTAGCGTTTTTTATTTTTATAACAGCGGGTATAGTAGCATGGCATGCTATTCATTATATTGTAACTCCTCACTTAACCCCTCACTGGTTTACACTACCTTTGTTAGCTGCAATAATACTATCTAAAATACGATTTGCTCGGCTTACCGAGGCCGCAGGAAAAAAATCACGTAGTACTGCACTTGGAATCGAAGCGTGGCATCATACTTCAGATGCCATTACATCTGCCGCCGCTTTTGTCGGTATAACTATTGCAGTAATTGGTGGTAAAGGGTGGGAATCAGCAGATGACTGGGCCGCGCTATTTGCCTGTGTAGTCGTTGTTTTTAATGGTATTGGTATGCTTAAAAAAGCACTCGCTGAAATGATGGATGAAGCGGTAGAACCAAGTTATGAAAATGCGGTTCGCAAAGTTGCGCTAGCTGTTAATGGCGTTGGTGCGTTAGACAAATGTCGTGTCCGTAAAAGTGGACTAATACATATAGTAGACATTCAAATACGTGTTAATGGTAACCTTACAGTGAGAGAAGGACACGATATATCCCATCATGTGAAAGATGCTTTAATTAACTCAGATCTTGGTGTTACAGATGTATCTGTTCATGTTGAGCCAATGCCTCATTAATTTTTTCAATACTAGGCACAATTAGTGCTAATTCTGTATTTACGGTATATTAGGTTACATAGATTAAAATGTACACCTGCTTAATTTTAAATAGACTCTATTGAAGTATGAGTATCACATCTGACACGTCAGTCCCATTAAGTTCAAATAAGAACCTACTTCAGTGGGTAAAAAAGATGGCAGATTTGTGTCAGCCTAAAGCAATACACTGGGTTGACGGATCACAGAAAGAATATGATCAGTTATGCGCACAGATGGTTGAGTCAGGTACCTTCACGAAGTTAAATGAAAAACTTTGGCCAGGATGTTTTTATGCCAAATCTGATCCTAATGATGTAGCGCGTGTTGAAGATAGGACCTTTATCTGTTCTCTTTCAAAAGATGCTGCGGGACCAACGAACAATTGGGTAAATCCGTTTGATATGCGTCGTAAGCTCAAGGGACTTTTTAATGGAGTCATGCAAGGTCGCACTATGTATGTACTTCCTTTTAGCATGGGACCTGTAGGTTCACCTATGTCTGAGATTGGGGTTCAACTTACTGATTCTCCGTATGTTGTTGTAAACATGCGTATCATGGCGCGTATCGGTATTAATGTTATTAAAGAAATTGAGAAAGAGCAAAAACGTGTAGTCCCTTGTATGCATTCTGTAGGAATGCCAATTAAAGAGGGTACGAAAGATGTAGCGTGGCCTTGTAATGCAGAGAAGTATATTGCTCATTTTCCTGAGACACGTGAGATTTGGAGTTACGGTTCTGGCTATGGTGGTAATGCTTTACTTGGTAAGAAATGTTTCGCGCTACGCATTGCTTCTAATTTAGCACGTGATGCAGGATGGATGGCCGAGCACATGTTGATTTTGGGGGTAGAAGATCCTAAGGGTGAGAAAACCTATGTTGCCGCAGCGTTTCCTAGCGCATGTGGTAAAACAAATTTTGCCATGATGATTCCTCCGGATGCATTCACAAACAAAGGATGGAAATTATGGACCGTGGGAGATGATATCGCTTGGATCAAACCCGATAGTGAAGGGCGATTACATGCTATTAATCCCGAGGCTGGTTTCTTTGGAGTGGCTCCAGGAACCTCGATTAAAACTAATCCTAATGCTATGGCCTCGTTATCGCGTAATGCCATATTTACAAATGTGGCACTTACTCCAGACGGAGGTGTGTGGTGGGAAGGTATGACAGATGAGCCTCCAGCAGAATGTTTAGATTGGAAAGGTCAGACTTGGACGCCACAGATCGCAAAGGATACAGGAGCTAAGGCAGCTCATCCAAATTCTCGGTTTACTGCTCCAGCATATCAGTGTCCTACAATAGACCCACAGTGGGAGGATCCAAATGGAGTGCCAATAAGTGCAATCATCTTTGGTGGTCGTAGAGCTACTACAATGCCACTGGTTTACCAAACCTTTAATTGGACCTCAGGTGTATATACAGGTGCTACGATGGGTTCGGAAATGACTGCAGCAGCAGCAGGAACAATGGGCAAAGTACGTCGTGATCCTATGGCAATGCTTCCCTTTTGTGGTTATCACATGGGTGATTACTTTAGGCATTGGATATTAATGCAGAAGCGTTTGACTGAAACACCACGTATTTTTCATGTGAACTGGTTTAGAAAAGATGAAGAAGGTAAATTTATGTGGCCAGGATTCCGTGAAAATATGCGTGTGCTTAAGTGGATAGTTGATCGCGCTAGAGGTCGTGCTTTAGGAAAAGAGACGCCTATTGGTTGGGTGCCTCGCTATGAAGACATCGATTGGGAGGGATTTGAATTCCCTAAGGAAAATTTTGATAAACTTCAGGCATTCGATAAAATCGCTTGGAGACGCGAAGTTATGGATCATGAGGAATTGTTTATCGATTTACACGATAGCCTTCCGAAGGAACTTATCTATGAACGAGAACTCTTGATTTGCAGAATGGTCTAACGAGACCATTGAAAAATTATTAACTTAGAAAGTAACGTTTAATTCAACCTGACTACCCGGCTCTAGGGCTGGATTATTTAGATTAGACGATTCTATTTCATCGTTCTTGTACAGTTTGTACGTAATGGTTTTTTCAGCATCCATTGTTTCCCAACGCCATTTACCAATAGATACGAACTGCAAGGGAATACCTTTGTCCCAACTCAGACCTGGACCGTCGCCTCGAATAAATAGTCGGTTTCCAATTCCTATATATGCAGTTGCAATGATACGTGTTGCTCCATCTGCAGACACTGCAGTGCTTGTATCTTGATCGTCTGGAGTAACATCAGAAAATTCTAAGCTAAGATCGGGGGCCTCTTGGATTACTTTAGGCTCGCTTTCACTATCGCTACTAATTTCTGGCTCAAGTACTGGTTCTACCTGTTTTTTGGGTGCTCGTTTACGTTCAGGTTTAGCTACCACTGTATTTACTTCGATAAGTTCAGGGTGTGGGTCAGTTACGAGCGGTATGGTTTCGTTTGCAGGTTGTTCATCGACTTCACTTACGGTTTGATTTTTTTCCTCACCTACAGGAGTACTTACTTGATCAATTATGTTGGGCTCTATCTTCTCTTGAGTGGCAGGAGCTTCAATTTTTTGTACCTCTACCTCGGGCTCCTTAGGTTGATCAACTTTAATTATGGGTTTAACATATTCAGTATTTAATTTTGTTATGTTTTCACTGAGTTGGTTAATTTTTGCTTCAAGTTGATCTACAAGTGTCAAAGCCGAACTAATTTGTTTTTGAACAGAGGCTTCTGCTTTTAAGTAATCAGCCGCTGCTTTTGTTACTCGTTCTGTGATTAACTCGAGACGATCTAGCTCTTTCTTTCCAAGCTCAGCTACATGTATAGCATGCACTTGAGACGCAGCTATTTTTTCTTGGAGCTTGAGTGGAAGTTGCTCTGCCTGTTTCAGATTATTTTGTGCAAGTTCTGAGATTCCATGAAATCCATTTGCTGCTATACTAATTTGTTCAGCTGAAGTTGTAATTGTGCGTGCCAATGAAGCTAAGGAGCGTTGGCGCTCATCCAGTGCTTCATCTTGTTTGCGTGCATAATCTGAAATAAACGGAATAGCTCCTATAGCGGCAGCACATGCGACACAGACTGTGATGCTCCAAATTTCTGTAGAAGTTAGAGGATTGGAAGCATTACTAGCAATTAATACTGCTGTGATTAAAAGCCCAATATCGCCCGTTAAAAAAGGCCATTTAGGTAAGCGAGGAGTTTGGTCGGGGAGTGGCATAAGAGTTATACAAGAGCTGGAGTGACCTACACCTCTTGTCTGTTCCTAGTTTTTAAAGATTTCAACCCTTGAGTGACATAATTTAATCAAGTCTTCGAAAAGACCGCATCTAGCGCTTGCTTCTTTAAGGCACAAAAAAAGCGACGCTTTAAAGCGCCGCTTCTTTTAAAGAAACAAAGATTAGTTCTTAGGATTTTTAGCCTGAAGTTCAGCTAAATGGTGTTCTATGTCGTTCATTCTTTTTACGAGATCTTGTTCTATTTTTTCTTTATCGCTGCTATTTACTATACTCATACTTGCAGCATCTTTAACTACATTAGCAGGTAATGAAAGCAGACGAGTGATTAAACCCTGATCCTTGAATGAACTTAGGTAAAGTGCTGTGAGTTCGTGAGATAAAGCCATTGCGTCTTGTGCAACAGCCTGAGTTTGTTGGAGATTATTATTAAGCTTTTGATTACGAGCCATCTCGCTTGTAAGCGCTATACTAACTTGATCAGAAATACGCTGAGAGTATTTTACAATAGAATCGCGTGTTAGGTTTTGGTCATTAGCCATTTGGTCTAGAATTGGGCGAATGCGTTCTGCCATACGAGTAGAGACTTTATCCACCTGCTCATTTTGCATGCGTGCTGCCTCCTCTGGGCTCTTAGGAAGCGGATTGTAAGGTTGAACCTTCTTCGCAATCGCCTCAGCAAGTGCGTCCATACGCTGCGTGTTTAATTTTTGAACTTCTTCATCTGTACGAAAGAGATCTGCTTCACGTTTTGCTATGGCATCTTTAAGTAGCTTGTTTGTAGTAGCGAGCTGTTGACGATTGTCTTCACTCGCTGCTTTAAGTGCATCCGCTTGCTCGCGTAAAGGGGCAAGCTTAGCTTCCTCTTGAGCATTAATTACCTTAACGGTGTGATCTTGGATCCATAGTGCAGCTGCTATAACGAGAATAGCAGTGAGAATAATTGTAGGAAGTTGATCTTTAATTTTTTGCCACATGGTAGGGAGTAATGAAGTGAGCTTAATTTTTTGTTATTAGAAATCTGTCTATGAGGTATAAAAATTGCAATACTGCTCTAGATTATGCCGGAGATGAAATTTTACGATTGTTTCTTATTTGAGTCCTTACACCTTCGAATACGTGAGTCTAAATCCATGCGAGCAGCGGGTATACGATTACTTGGAATTAAAACCCGAGGAGCGTAAGTATTGGTATGAAAAAGTGCATCTATACGCTCAAATTAAAGAGGGTAGAGAGGTTGGCATCCAACGCTTAGATAGTGAGTTATGGAAATACTACGTCGAACGCAGCTCTGTCGTATCTCATTTTAAAGAGGCTGCGCGCAGTGAGGGCTTAAATCGAACAAGTATGCGAAATTTAGCGGAACTCCTCACTCGAGTTTGGGTAGAACCCAATGTTAAAAAAGTACTTCCTAGGAAAAAGATTTAAGCTCATGAGCTGGCGTGTCTTGAATTAGTCACCACGTGAAGTTCACGTTTTGGAACAAAAGCTGTTACGCTGGGTCAGTACTCAAGTATTCATTTTGTTTTCTTCGGCGCTTAGCACCGAAGATTTTTGGGGTATAAATAAAAGTAAATTGGCGGGCCACATAGGGGTATGTGGCCCGCGCTTTTTTAGGTTTTTTCTAAGAAATAATTTTCTTAAAGCGTTTTTTTAATTTTTTAAAAAATAAAAAAGTCCTGTTTCGTAATCTTTACAATTGTCGTATCGACAAATGAAAAAAACAGGTCATATTTGTTAACAACTTATTCACATGGAACAAACCCGTGGGGCTATAGCCCTTAGGCCTAGGATCAAGGTTTCGGCGAAAGTGAAAACATTCGTACTCGATACAAATGTTCTCCTCCACGATCCCCAATCGATATACAAATTCCAAGAGAACAATCTTGCTATACCGGTAGAGGTTCTCGAAGAGCTTGATAAGATTAAGACCGAACAAGAAAGTGAGCGAGGCCGCAATGCACGACGCGTACATAGAATTTTACAGGAGCTTCTCCCTGATTCTCGTTCGATGCATGAAGGCGTCGAGCTTCCTAACGGTGGAACGCTTTCAATTATTATCAATCCGTATTTAGAGGAAGGGCGTCATTCAGCTGCTATGGAGCGCCTTAAACTTATTTTACCTGATTTAAGTAAAAAAGATAATCGTATCATTGCAGCTGCAATATTTGTTCAGGACCAGTATTCGCCTCCAACGATATTAGTTTCCAAGGATGTAAACGTTCAGCTTAAAGCGCGTGCTGTTGGTTTAGAGTCGGAGGATTATTTAAACGACAAGGTTCCGGAGGAAACTGAAGAAGCGAGTTACCAAGAAATCGCTTTATCCGTGTATGAATTACAGCGTTTTTCTTCGGAAGGTCAGTTTACGATAAAGGGCGATAACTATCCGGGACTTCAGTTGAATGATTACGTTTTGCTTCGTACTGAAAGCGGAAAAACGATGCCAGCGCGTTATTATGGAGATAATGTTGTGCGTCGCCTTAAGGTGCCTGAGTTCGTCAAGGCACCTGGTGGTATTCCAATTCGTGTGCGCAATCTTGAACAACAATTTTTCATGGATTGTTTACTCGATGAAGAAATTCAGATGATTACGTGCTTCGGAAAAGCGGGTACAGGTAAGACGCTCCTTTCTACTGTATGTGCATTAAGTCAGATTTGTAGTGAAGGTTCCCTTTACGATGGTTTATCTATAGCTCGTCCTGTGATTGCTTTAGGTAAAGACATTGGTTTCTTACCCGGCACGCTCGAGGAGAAGATGAGACCTTGGCTTCAACCTTACCATGATGCTTTAGAAGTTTTGATTCCTTCTAAGCCACCAAAGGAGCCACAATTTGCTACAAAGAAAGTGTCCAAGAAAAAAACAAAGGGTTTTAGCCAGTCTGCTCCTTCAGTTTCAAGTCATTCTCAATCGAGGGAAAATGGTTCATCGCATAGCCATAACAGCATTCCTGCAATTAAGCCCTACGAGCGTCTGCTAAAATCAGGGTTAGTTGAAATTGAGGCCTTGTGCTTTATCCGTGGTCGCTCAATCGCACGTCGTTTCTTTATATTAGATGAAGCTCAACAGCTTACGCCGCATGAGGTAAAAACGGTTATTACCCGTATTTCCGAAGGATCAAAAATTGTTCTTATTGGCGATCCTTCACAAATAGATAACCCCTATGTTGATTCTCGCAGCAATGGGTTAGTCTATTGTTATAACCGCATGCGTGGTCAGTCACTTTCGGCACACGTAAAATTGACTAAGGGTGAGCGCTCCAAGCTAGCAGAGCTAGCAGCTGATCTGCTCTAAAGTTTTTCCTGAAGGCTTGACCCCAAGCCTGCCTCTTGAAAGGCTAGGGGTAGTAGCGCGGGCGTAGCTTAATGGCGAAGCATCACTTTTCCAAAGTGAATATTGCAGGTTCGAGTCCTGTCGCCCGCTCCACTTTAAGTTATTAATTTACCCAAAGAACGGGTTGACGAACGGGTAAATTACGACGGATTTCCTCTACGGTTGGGTCCGCATTTAATTTTTTCCAGGTAGCAAGCCATGCGGTGTTTCCACTGTTAATAGCGCCGAAAATTAAAAATGGCTCACGTACTGGCCAATCATTCCAGTACATCACGTCTGGTTTCTTCGGCCACTTCGTTTTATCTTCTAAGTAAGGTGCTAGAAAAGAGACTCCCTTGATCATGCTTCGTCCGTCAGGAAGCGTATAAGTCATTAGGTTTTCTTGCGGAGTAGAAAGGATCATGGCAAGCGAGGTCATTACATCTAAATTAAAGATAGAGTAGCCATATGGTTTTGTACGGGCGAGTTCTCGAGGAAAGCTTCCATTAGCTGCCATTTGGTTAGGGAGGAGGTCTTGTTTGAAACGTGTTCTACACTTCTCCAATACTGCTTGATCATTAACAAGATGTGCAAATGCAGCAGCTTGTAATACCCAACATGTGCCGTGGTTGTTTGCCGCTTTCTCTTCTTCGGTACCGTTAGGACTTGTTTGAAGCCAAACAAGGTAATCCCTAAACCATTGGGTGACCGTTTTATCCTCGTCAGGGGTGAGTGCTTTTGAGTGCCTTAAGACTTCAATACCTAGAGCTACTTCCGCGAAATGGACTGTATCTATAACACCGGTTCCTCTACCTGTTGCTTTATTATGTATGGCCTGTGCGTAATTTAGATTTGGATCCATCTTTGTTTTAGGATCAATAAACCACGCTCTTAAATGTTTAACTCCTGCTTCGGCATAACGCTCGTCTCCCGTTACTTTATATGCTGCCGCGAGTGCATCAAAGGCTCTCACAAACGCTAGCATATATTGTCTATGAGCGATGAAATTATTCGGATTAGTCATTCCATCTCTTTGGATATAAGGTCCGTCTGGATTTTTAGGATTTGGCCACCAATAATCGCCTTCAGACGACCAGTCATGAATACCACCAGCGCTGCGAGGATTAACGGCTGCAACAATCGTCTTAGGTTCTAAAGAGATCACGGAGTCTGCTTGTTTAATAAGGCGAGCTCTTTCGTAGCTCGCTAAATCGAACGCGAGAGGCTCGTCTGCATGAACGTGAGGTAGTTGAGCCACCAAAATGATAGCTAATAGGCTAAAAAGACGCAATTGAGGGGACATAAGAGTGAAATAAGAGGATTTTTAGTATTCTGCTAGTCTAATTTAATATCTATTAAATATAAGAATATCATGATGCGAGTACTCAGGCTCTTGACGTAGGTGATTTGGCTAGCAACTCTAATCTAAATTTTGCGTCTGTTTATACCTTCATGCCCAAACGCAGCGATCTAAAGTCCATTCTTATTATCGGTGCCGGTCCAATTGTGATCGGCCAAGCTTGTGAATTTGATTATTCCGGCACTCAAGCGTGCAAAGCGCTTAGGGAAGAAGGTTACCGAGTTATTTTGGTAAATTCTAATCCGGCGACGATCATGACTGATCCTGAATTCGCTGATGTTACTTATATAGAGCCACTCACACCGGACTTTATAGAAAAGATTATAGCGGTAGAGAGACCTTCAGCCTTATTGCCTACATTAGGCGGACAAACGGCACTAAATTTATCTATGGAATTAAACCGTCTTGGCGTTTTAGCTAAGTACGGAGTTGAAATGATAGGAGCTAAGCCAGAAGCGATCTCGAAGGGAGAAGACCGCGAACTATTTAAGCAGGCGATGATTAAAATTGGTTTGGACGTCGCTAAATCGCGTACCGTACACACTTTAGAGGAAGCTCGTTTAGCGGCATTGGAAATCGGAGATTTCCCACTTATTATTCGTCCTTCATTCACTCTAGGTGGTGCAGGTGGGGGTATTGCCTACAACAGAGAAGAATTTGAACGTATCGTAGCGAATGGAATTGATATTTCACCGGTGCATGAAGTGCTCGTTGAAGAATGTTTACTTGGCTGGAAGGAATTTGAGATGGAAGTGATGCGCGATCATAAGGATCAGTGCGTAGTGATTTGCTCTATCGAAAATTTCGATCCGATGGGTGTACATACCGGTGACTCGATTACGGTGGCTCCAGCAATGACCTTGTCCGATAAAGAATATCAGGCGATGCGTGATGCTTCTTTTGCTGTTATTCGAGAGATAGGGGTAGAAACAGGTGGCTCAAATATTCAATTCGCAATTGACCCTAAAACGGGGCGCCAAGTGGTTATAGAAATGAATCCGCGTGTATCGCGTTCCTCTGCTTTAGCATCTAAAGCGACAGGCTTCCCGATCGCTAAAATTGCAGCAAAATTAGCAATTGGATATACGTTAGATGAATTACGTAACGATATTACGCGTTTAACTCCGGCAAGTTTTGAGCCTACCATTGATTATGTCGTAACGAAAATCCCTCGTTTTACGTTCGAAAAATTCTTGAATGCAGATCCTACGCTTACCTCATCGATGAAGTCGGTAGGAGAAGCGATGGCAATTGGAAGAACGTTTAAAGAATCACTCCAGAAAGCGCTACGTTCACTTGAGGTAGGTGCATTAGGTTTTGGGGGAGGTCGGCTTGGGGGTAATGAACCTATAGATGATGGTCTTATTAAAGCAAAATTAGGCACACCTAATTCAGAGCGTATTTTCTATTTAAGGTATGCGCTTCGTGCCGGCTATACAGTTAAGCAAATATTTGATCTCACGAAAATTGATCCTTGGTTTCTTACGCAGTTAAAAGAGATCTATGAGATGGAAGTCTCATTAGAGACTAAAACGTTAGCTACGCTCGATACTACACATTTACGCCGTGCAAAACAGTTTGGTTTTTCAGATGCACAGATCGCTAGTATCATTGGTTCTGACATGGATGCAGTGCGTAAGGACCGTAAGCACAAAGGCGTACATACCGCGTACCGTTTAGTTGATACATGTGCTGCAGAATTTGAGGCATTCACTCCTTATTATTACTCGAGTTATGGTGATGAGAATGAAGTTATTCCATCCAAGAAACCAAAGATAATGATTTTAGGTGGTGGACCTAATCGTATAGGTCAAGGAATCGAATTCGACTATTGCTGTGTGCATGCAAGTTTTGCTTTACGCGAAATTGGTTTTGAAACGGTCATGGTTAATTCTAACCCCGAGACAGTTTCGACGGACTATGACACCAGCGACAGATTGTATTTTGAGCCGCTTACGTTAGAGGATGTTCTTGAGGTCTATGAACAAGAAGGCTGCCAGGGCGCTATTGTTCAATTTGGTGGTCAGACGCCTTTAAATCTCGCTGCAGCGCTCAAAGCTCGTGGTGTTAATATCATAGGTACCTCGCCAGAAAGTATAGAAGCCGCTGAGGATCGTAAATTATTCGCAGCTATTTTAAATAAAGTAAATTTACGTCAGCCAGATAATCGCACAGCGCTGAGCGAAAATGAAGCTGCTCAGCATGCTCTTGATGTAGGTTATCCTGTATTGCTACGTCCCTCATTTGTTCTAGGAGGCCGTGGCATGTTTATAGTTTATAACGAAGAAGATTTAAAAGCAGTCACGCGCCAAGTTTTTGATGTTATGCCAGGAAAGCCTGTCTTGATTGATAAATTCCTTGAGGACGCAATTGAGCTTGATGTCGATTGTTTGAGCGATGGAAAGACAAGTTTTATCGGCGGTATGCTCGAGCACATAGAATTTGCGGGCGTTCACTCGGGAGATGCTGCAATGGTAATGCCTCCACACACGTTAAGTACCGCTATGCTCACAGCGGTGCGTACTGCAACTCATGCCCTTGCGCGTGAATTAAAAGTGATTGGACTCATGAATATCCAATTTGCGATCAAAGACGATCAGTTGTATGTACTTGAGGTAAATCCTCGTGCTTCCCGTACCGTTCCGTTTGTTGCTAAGGCAATTGGTTTACCCCTAGCTAAGATTGCTGCTAAAATAATGGCTGGAAAGACGCTTGCCGAGCTTGGTGTAACGCAAGAAGTCACTCCTAAACATTGGTGTGTTAAAGAAGCAGTATTTCCTTTTGTACGATTCCCTGGTTCTACAATCGCTTTAGGACCAGAAATGCGTTCTACAGGTGAAGTCATGGGACTTGATGCAGATTTAGGCTTAGCGTTTGCTAAAGCTCAAGCAGCTGCTCGTCCTGGACTACCTGCTTCAGGAAATGTTTTCTTAAGTGTTAAAGATTCGGACAAGAAGACTGCACTTCATATTGCTAACTCTCTTATTGAATGCGGTTTTGCAATTTATAGTACAAGTGGAACAGCGCAGTTTTTGGAGAATAATGGCGTTCATGTAAAACGGTTATCAAAGATTAGTGAAGGACGACCTAATCCGGTTGACATGATAAAAAATGGGCAGATTTCCATGGTAATTAATACACCAAGTGGAATGATCCCACGCCGTGATGAGAACGCTATTCGTGCTGCAGCGTATGCCCATAATGTTTGTCTTATGACAACAATTACCGGAGCACTTGCTGCTGTAGAAGGCATCAAAGCTGTACGTACCAAGCCGCTTACTGTTTGTCCTATACAAAAGTACCGTGGAAATGTTGTTCCAGTCTGATTGTAATGAGTCAACCGGATACACTAACTGCACTCTTATCTGGGCCTGATCAAGTAGGTTTAGTAGCGCGCGTTTCTGGAAAGATTTTCGAGCAGGGGGGTAATATTTTACATGCCGATCAGCACAGAGATATGGAAGAAGGCGTTTTTTTCCAAAGAATTGAATGGGAACCCAGAGATCCCCGCAGGTATGAAAAGGAAAGTGAAGAATTTATTTCTTTTGCACATGAATTGGGTATGGCAGCTCAAGTGATTTCGTCCTCTCACCGTAAGCAAGTAGCCCTTTTTGTATCCAAGGAAGATCATTGTTTTCATGATCTAGCTCTTAGATGGAAAGCGGGGGAATATAATGCAGATCTCGTTGCTGTTATTTCTAATCATGAGGTTGTTGCTGAAGCAGCACTTAATTACGGAGTTCCTTTTTATTATATTCCGTTTGAATTAGGTGAGCTCGGAAAACAAAAAGCAGAGCAGCGCCAGCTTGAGTTACTTAAGTCTCTAAAGATAGAACTTGTTGTCCTTGCTCGTTACATGCAGGTGCTTTCAGCAGATTTTCTTAAACACTTTGGTCGTCCTGTAATAAATATTCACCATTCTTTTTTACCTGCTTTTGCAGGCGGTAAACCGTACCACAAAGCTCATGAGCGCGGTGTAAAGCTTATCGGAGCTACCGCTCATTATGCTACAGAACTGCTCGATGAAGGACCCATTATACAACAAGACGTGGTTCGGGTAACCCATAGACACGCTGTTGCTGATTTAATAAGAAAAGGAAGAGACCTCGAGAAGACGGTTTTAGCTCAGGCGATTCGTTGGCATCTCGAAAGTCGGGTCCTTGTTTATGGCCATAAAACTGTTGTTTTTGATTGATATACATAGATTTATGAAATTTTATACGTAATATATCTCCTCCTATGTATGAGGAGATGACTATTTACAATAGCGTCTTTACTTGCATTATTAATCTTCTATTCCGATTTAAGAACCTACCTTTTCATGTCTACGTCTGACACTCCATCAACTCTTACACCTGCTCCCGGTTCACCTACTCCTGTAGCTCAAACCAGTCCTCATATTGATGAGAAGCTTCATGGCTTTTGGGAAAAAAACGGTAAGGCAATTGGTGTACTCTGCGTTATCATAGCTGTCTTTTATATTGGTAAAGCTGGATATGATTATCTCGCGGAACAACGTGAGGCTGCTGTCCAAGCGGAATATGCTAAAGCAGTAACTGTAGATAATTTCAAAGCGTTTATAGCTGCACACCCAGGCCATTCTCTTTCTGGCATAGCTAATCTACAAATTGCGGACGCAGTGTATGGTGCTAATCAATTTGCTGAAGCAGTGACTGACTATACTGCTGCAGTAGCTGCTCTTCCCGCTGGTCCACTTTCTAGTCGTGCATCCTTAGGCTTAGCTATGGCTAAGATACAAACGGGTCAATCAACTGAAGGACTAGCCCTACTTCATCAGCTCGGTGATGATGCTAAACAATTTAAAGCGGTTCGTTTAGAAGCACTATACCAACTTGCTAGCCTTGCCGCCGCATCGGGTAAAGGGGATGAAGTTCAGCGTATTTCAGCTCAACTCATTCAAATTGATCCTAACAGTCCTTGGGCGCAGCGCGCATTTAGTTTACAAGCTCAAGTGCCTTCAGCTAACCCAAGTATGGGAGCTAACGCAGCGAAGTAAGTTTATTTGTTTAGAGTGATTTGAATGAATACACCAGATTACTCACTCGAATTTGAAAAACCGTTGCGTGAACTCGCAGTGGAATTAGACACCATTCGTCAGCGTGCAGTTGAAAGTAGTGAGGATGTTTCTGTCGTGGTGAAGTATTTAGAAAAGAAAATCTCTAAATTAGAAAAAGATATTTATGCTTCACTTACTCCGTGGCAAAGGGTGCAAATTGCACGCCACGCAAAACGTCCTTACGCGTTAGATTATATTAATCAGATATTTGAAGATTTTCAGGAACTACATGGAGATAGACAGTATAGTGATGATAGGGCTTTAATCGGTGGAACTGCGTTTTTTGAAGGCCAAGCAGTTATGATTGTTGCCCATCAAAAAGGAAGGGACACCAAAGAAAAAATTTCACGCAATTTCGGTATGCCCCATCCAGAAGGCTACCGTAAGGCACTACGCTTAATGCGTATGGCGGAGAAGTTTAAACTTCCTTTGATTACCTTTATCGATACCCCAGGAGCATTTCCTGGCGTCGCCTCTGAGGAAAGACACGTATCGGAAGCAATTGCTGTTAATTTACGTGAAATGGCTATGCTTAAGACGCCAACAATTTCTATTGTTGTAGGAGAAGGTGGATCGGGGGGTGCTCTGGGAATTGGCGTAACCGATAAAGTGCTCATGTTTGAGAATAGCTATTATTCAGTCATTTCTCCCGAGGGATGTGCTGCTATTTTATGGAAGGACGGCGCCGCAGCACCTAAGGCTGCTGAAGCGCTAAAATTAGGAGCTCCTCATTTATTTAGTCAGGGGATTATAGATGAAGTAATTGCAGAGCCAGTAGGTGGTGCTCACAACGACCCTAAAACGACTGGACTCGCGTTGAAGGCGTCTCTGCATAAACACTTAGCAGGTCTTATAGATAAAACTACGGATCAGTTACTTGATTCTCGCTACGAACGCTACCGCCGCCTTGGAGTATATGAAGAAGCAGGTGCTGTAAAAAACTAAGCTACGTTATACGTTAGCTCACTTTTACTGCATTCCACACAGCTAAGCAATTTCCGAGTAGGTGAGATAAATCTTTTAGAGCAATCATGTTTGGACCATCGCTAATTGCATTATCTGGATCCGGATGTGTCTCTATAAATAAACCACCAGCTCCTGCCGCTAGAGCAGCCTTTGCAAGGGGAGCTATAAATTCTCGTTGGCCGCTGCTTTTACCATTACCTGCTCCAGGAAGTTGAACACTGTGCGTCGCATCAAATATAGTTGGAAAACCATTTTGATTCATAATTGAGAAAGAACGCATATCTACTACAAGGTTCTGATAGCCAAAAGTAGTTCCGCGTTCTGTCTGCCATACTTCTTTTGCTCCCCCATGCTTTAATTTACCTGTGACATGAAGCATTTCTTGTGGGGAAAGAAATTGGCCTTTTTTTACATTTACTGTGCGGCCCGTCGCTGCTGCCGCTAAAAGAAGATCTGTTTGACGGCATAAGAAGGCAGGTATTTGAAGTACATCGCATACGGCCGATACTTGTTTAACGTGAGAGGACTCATGGATGTCAGTTAATACAGGAAAGCCGTACTCTTTCTTAATTAAAGCAAGAAGTGCCAAGCCCTCGGTGATACCTGTGCCACGATCACCTTCGATCGAGGTCCTATTTGCTTTATCAAAAGAACCTTTAAAAATAATTTTAAGTTCAGGGTATTGTTTCTCGATCTTTACTAAGGTTTCTGCAACTGCACGGCAGACCTTTTCATTTTCCAAGGAGCAAGGGCCTGCTATTAGCAGTAGTTTATTAGTTTCGTATAGCATGGAATACTGATCGAAAATGAGAGGAGTGGACTAACGCTTTTTTGACGTTTTCTTATGTTTAAGGCAGGCACCAATAAATGCGGCAAAGAGAGGATGGGCTTGATTAGGCTTGGATTGAAATTCAGGATGAAACTGTACTGCCACAAACCAAGGATGATCTTTCAACTCGATAATTTCGACTAAATTACGTCTTGGATTTATACCACTTACAATGAGCCCTGCTTTTTCGAGCTGTGGAATATAGGCATTATTTACTTCAAACCGGTGGCGGTGGCGTTCGCGAATACTTGTCTTTTTATAAGCCTTAGCAGCATGGCTACCTTTCTTTAAAGCGCACTCATAACTGCCTAAACGCATCGTTGCGCCCTTATCAATAATCTTTTTCTGTTCTTCCATCATATTGATGACAGGGTGTAATGTTTTTGGATTAAATTCTGTACTCGTTGCATCTGCTAATTTGAGCACGTTTTGAGCGAGTTCAATGACTGCAATCTGTAAACCTAAACATAATCCGTAATAGGGAACTTTATGTTCACGGGCATATTTAGCTGCGGCTATTTTTCCTGCGGTTCCACGGTCACCGAATCCTCCTGGAACTAGAATTCCATCGAGGCCTTTTAAAGCTAACAGCCCTCCTTTTTTCTGGAGATCTTCAGCATCAATACGGCGAACCTCTACTTTACAGTGATTAGCAATACCAGCGTGCGTGATTGATTCATACACTGATTTATACGCATCTTGTAGTTCGATATATTTTCCTACAACTCCAATGGTGATTACATTTTTTGGATTTAAAAGACGATGAACCATCTTCTCCCAAACGTTAATTTTTGGCCTTGGTGACTTTAACCCTAAAAGATCTACGATGAGATCATCCATACCTTCTTTTTGAAGGGCTAGGGGAAGTTCATAAATTGAATTATTTACATCGCGGCATTCGATTACCGCTTTGACGGGTACGTTGCAGAATAAACTTAATTTATCTCTTACATCATTATCTAGGGTATGGTCGCATCGGCATACTAACACATGCGGTTGAATACCGATTTCACGTAGTTTAGCTACGGATTGTTGCGTAGGTTTTGTTTTAAGTTCACCTGCTGCGATCAAATAAGGAACTAAAGTAACATGAATAAAGACGACATCCTTAGGACCAGCTTCATGGGCAAATTGTCTCATAGCCTCGAGAAAAGGAAGTCCTTCAATATCACCGGTTGTACCACCTATTTCTGTAATTAAGATATCTACATCTTTGCCACCTGCGAAAATGCGTTCTTTAATTTCGTTTGTTACATGAGGGATGACTTGAACTGTTTTACCTAAATAATCTCCGCGGCGTTCTTTTTGAATTACTGTTTCGTAGACTTGACCGGAGGATAGGCTATTAAGGCGAGAAAGTTTTCCGCTCGTGAAACGTTCGTAGTGCCCTAAATCGAGATCGGTTTCGGCTCCATCTTCAAGCACATAGACTTCTCCATGTTGAAATGGGCTCATGGTACCAGGGTCTACATTTAAGTAAGGGTCGAATTTTTGGATTCGAACCTTTAACCCTCTCATTTCAAGAAGCGCGCCAAGCGCCGCTGCGGTAAGGCCTTTGCCTAAAGAGGATACTACGCCACCAGTTACGAAGATGTACTTCATCGGGATGAATTAAAAGGCACACACGCTACGTGCAAGAATAAGTGGGAATTTTAGTAAAAGAGTGTCCATGCAGTGTATACTAGGCCTGCAATAAGTAAGGTGATAAGAGTTAACCATAGCGCTATTTTGATAAGTTTAGAGATAATCCATAAGCCTAAAGCACCTACAAAGCATGCCGCTAGGATTATAAGCCACCTTGGGTAATAAGAAAGGGTATCCAATACGCTTTGTAGGCCCATCTAACGGGTGTAAAGAAAAAGGACTTAAGCGTCAAATCAGTGCTTAAAACTACTTAAATGGTTTGCCCTTAAGCCGTATGATAGGCGAACTGCCAATGATGCAATCCAAACCGCAACTCCTAGCCTGGCTCACCTGTGATGGTGTGCATGTTGATCCTAGTTCAGGCAAGTATACCGTTTTAGGTGTTTTCTCTAACATTAAGGCACTCGAGTTTCCGGTTATTCATCCTTTAATGGTGTGGTTCATGACTTTATCTGATGTTTCTGCTGGAAACCATGTCATGCGTATTTCTATGGGTTTAACTCCAACGACTATGCAGTGCCTTATCGAACGTCCTTTTGAGTCTCAAAGTCCTTTACACCGCATTAATTTAATCAATGAGATAAGAAATCTCTCATTCCCTCATCCCGGAGATTACTCTCTTTTAATTGAAATTGATGATGAGCCTTTACTTGCGACTAATCTCGGGGTTTCTTCTTAATTTTAAAGATGACTACATACTCTCGTTCTGCTCAGCCTGCACTTATAGTTGGATCCGTTGCGATTGATCGTATCGCTACGACTCACGGCCAAAGCGGGGATATCCTCGGAGGAGCTGCAACCTATGCTGCAATTGCAGCAAGTTATTTTGCGCCTGCACAAATTGTGGGCGTAGTGGGAAAAGATTTCCCAAAACCTTTCACGACTAAGCTTATTAAGCACGGTATTGACCTTGAAGGAATCCAAATTGATTCAACAGGTAAAACTTTTTTTTGGTCGGGTCGATACGGGGCTAATTTTGATAACTGTGAAAATTTAATTACGGATCTGAATGTATTTCAGAATTTTTCTCCCGTTATTCCAGATGCATACAAGAAAACTAAGTTTGTTATGCTTGGAGCGATTACGCCCGCCTTGCAACTTAAGGTGATGGATCAAGTGTCTCGTGGTGCGTTTGTATTAGCTGATACGCGTGGACTTTGGATTGATGTCGCTAAAAAAGATCTCCTGCGCTTGTTACCTAAAGTAGATCTGTTTGTGCTTAATGAGAGTGAAGCAGAGTCACTAGCTAGTGAAAAAAATCTTATTCTAGCTGGACAAAAAATCAAAAAAATGGGTCCTAAGATTGTAATTATAAAGAAGGGTTCGCATGGATCACTACTGTTTCATCCTCAAGGCTTTTTTGCTATTCCTGCCTATCCTGTTGCTAAGGTGATGGATCCTACTGGAGCAGGCGATAGCTATGCAGGTGCTCTTATTGGGTACTTATCCTCAGTGAATAAAACAGACTTTAAGTCGCTCAAAACTGCTATCGGTTACGCTACAGCATGCTCTAGCTTAACCGTTGAAAGCTTTGGTATTAACCGCTTATCGGCAGCTGGGCGAAAAGAGGTCGATATTCGTTTCAAAATTCTTAAGTCGGTTACTGCTCTGTAAGTGTTAGGCCATTAAAATCGCTTTGCGCGTACGACATAATCGTGTGATATTGGATCTGGCATGACTGCACAAATCACAGATATGGTAACCTCAATCGCCCAAAAAGCGCGTGCGGCCTCCTATACTTTAGCAGTTGCTTCTACAGCTGCTAAAAATTCTGCACTCGATGCTTTAAGTGAGCTTCTCATAAGGGACAGTGATAGGATTCTTGAAGCGAATCATAAAGACTTAGTCGGTGCGAAGGAAGCGGGTCTATCTATGGCTCAAATAGACCGTTTGACGCTTAATCCCGTACGTTTGGCGCAACTAGCTCAATCCGTTAAGGATGTCGCGTTACTTCCTGATCCCGTGGGTCATATACTAGAATCGTGGAATCAACCCAATGGACTTCTTTTCAAAAAAATCCGGGTTCCTATTGGTGTTATCGCGGTTATTTTTGAAGCTAGACCTAATGTGACTATCGACTGTGCGGTGCTTTGTCTTAAGTCAGGAAATACAGCGATACTTCGAGGAGGTAAGGAAATATTAAATACAAATTTAGTTTTAGCAGATCTTATTACAGAAGCGTTCACTTCTGTTCCCGGCATTCCTTCCGACGCAGTACAATTAATTCCTACATCAGATAGGGCAGCACTTAACGCACTGCTAAAGCTTAACACGTTAATTCACTGCGTAATTCCACGAGGTGGCGAAAGTTTAATTAGATTTGTTACCGAACATAGCACCATTCCAGTTATTAAGCATTATAACGGAGTCTGTTTTGTTTATTGTGATAGAATGGCAGATTTAAAGATGGCGCTCGCTATCGTTGTTAACGCAAAAACGCAGCGCCCAGGTGTATGTAATGCTGCAGAACAACTGCTCATTCATAAAGACATTCTCGAGCAATTTTTACCTCATTTAGCTGCGGCTTTAGTAGATAAGTCAGTTGAGCTACGCTGTGATAAAACATGTGCAGCACTTCTAGCAAAAGCAGGCGTAAAACACGTTCTAGCTCAACCTGCAGATTTTAAAGCTGAATTTTTAGATCTTACTCTTGCTGTTCGCTGTGTACAATCGATCGTAGAAGCCATTACCATCATTAATCGTGATAGCTCGGGTCATACGGAAACGATAATTACATCCAACGAGCTTGACGCACGTCTATTTCAAGCTCGTGTAGATAGTGCTGTTGTTCTCTGGAATGCAAGTACTCGGTTTAATGATGGGTTTGAATTTGGCTATGGAGCAGAAATCGGAATAAGTACCGATCGTTTACATGCGAGAGGGCCTGTAGGGCTAAAAGAACTCTGTTCGTACAAATTTATTGTAGATGGTCAGGGTCAAATTAGGACTTAAGCTATCAAGGCGATTTAGGTTGCGCCTTTGGCTTCTGGAAGCCAAAATTAAGTGAGAAAAAGTGTATGTACGTTTACTCTTTCAATTCATTTTATGAAATGGCTTTTGTACCACATTCTGTCGTTTTTAGTAATTACTAGCCCTTTACTTAGGGCTCAACAATTAGCAGAAGCGGTGAAGCAAGATACCAGTCCCGTACTAAGAGATGGAGCAAAACCAACCGATGAAGCTCCAGATTCCGGAATGATAACACCTAAGTCTAAAGTAATTATTTTACCTAGTTCAGGGAGTGTTTCTTCTTCAACTGCAGCTATGGTAATCGGAGGACTTCCCAAATACAGTCCACCGAAACCCCCTTTACCTGAAAAAACGCTTGCTGAAGAATTTCCTGATTTGCGCGACGTAGATAAACCTAAGAATAAAATCATTCGTTTGCCTCGCTACATGGTGCGTGCTCCCAAATCGCCTATATTAACCGAGAGAGAGATTTTAACGGATGCGCAAAAAACAGCCCTAGCGATGAAGAAGTATGCAGGTCTAGGTCGTCTTCCTTTAAATGCGCGCATTGCTAAGCAATTATATCAACAAGATGAGCGACTTCAGAATATGGCTGATCTAAAGGATATTGCTGGAGCAGTAAAAAGCGGGGGTGATTCGACTGAGGGAGCGTATATTTTGCGGCAATCCCAAGATACGTATATGAATGGTTTAGACTGGGGTGGAACTATTCCTAAGCCTTGATTAATATGAGGGAAAGTACAGAGAAGGTTATTCTTTCAGAAATGCTTATAGATGAGCAGGGCTGGGTATCAGGCACTCAGTTGGCTACGAAATTAAAATTAAGTCGAGTAGCGGTATGGAATCATATGGAAAAACTCAGGGCGCAGGGCTTTGAGTTCGAATCACGTAGGTCGTTGGGCTACCGAATTAAGACCAAACCTCAGCATTTAAATGCAGGCTTAATCCAACTTTCATTAAAAGCAAAACATCGTAAATTCTCTTTCGATATTCTTGATGAAATTGATAGCACAAATGATGAAGTTTCAAGGCAGCTTGCATCTGGAAGGACGGCTCCTTTTGCTTTGTTTGCTCGCAGACAAACAAAGGGTCGTGGCCGTTTTGGTCGCACGTGGTATAGTACATCTGAGACTAATATATATGTAAGTTTTGGATTTAGGCCGATGCTTACTCCGGACCGTATGCAAACCTTCACATTGTGGATGGGGGTAAATATCTGCGATCTTATTGCAAAAGTAACACAGACATCACCTCAGATTAAATGGCCAAATGATTTGGTCTTCCAAGGCAAGAAGGCAGGAGGAATACTTACCGAAGCTCGTGTTGATGCAGATCAAATTAGGGATTTAGTATTTGGATTAGGTATCAATGTGAATAAACCCAGCACAGGCTGGCCCTCAGACATTGCGAATCGGGCTGTTTCACTTGGAGAGGTTGCTGCTGTAGCGGTTGATTTCAACCGTTTGGCTACTGCTTTAAGCGAAAGAATTTTAGAATCTTACGCTGCATTTTGTGACGGAACTCACCTAGCTACGTTTGCTGATCTGTGGAACTGTTATGACATGCTACGGGGTAAAAAAGTCACACTTATAGAGGCAGACCGGCAAATTATGGGTATGGTTTTAGGAATTGATGATCATGGGGCCTTGTTGCTCAGGGATTCAGGGGGTAAGACCCAGCGTTTTAGAGCAGGCGAAGTGACAATTAAAAAAGACTAACTTATCCAGTAAGGATTTGTCCTTTTAATTGAAACGTTTGAAGTAAATGTTTACTTTAAATATTCAAACGGCGTGACTCTTTCAGATCAAAATAAACCAGCTATTGAGGTTTCACATCTAGTGAAAACTTTTGCGGGTGTAACTGCTGTCAATGACGTTAGCTTTACGGTAGAAAAAGGGGAAATTATAGGTTTTTTAGGACCCAATGGAGCTGGTAAGTCTACGACAATGCGTATGTTAACCGGTTTTATGCCTGCTACTTCAGGTAGTATTTCAATTTGTGGTTATCCATTAGCTACTCAAAGCGAGGAGATAAAAAGAAGAATAGGCTACATGCCCGAGAATAATCCTTTGCCTGAGGATATGCGTATTAGTGAATATCTTTACTACAGAGGAAGGCTTAAAGAAGTACCCCGGTCAAAATTAGGGAGTCGTATCGATGAGGTTCTTGAGGTCTGCGATCTAAAGCGAGTAAGACATCGTATTATAGGTCAACTTTCTAAAGGTTATAGGCAGAGGGTAGGTATAGCTGAAGCTATTCTTGCTGAACCTCCTGTAATAATCATGGATGAGCCTACGATTGGGTTAGATCCGCATCAGATTATTATTGTACGTGATCTCATTGCTAGTTTGCGCGGTCGTATGACGGTTATTATATCAAGTCATATTCTACCGGAAATTGAAATGACCTGTGACCGAGTACTTATTATAAATCAAGGTCGAGTAGTTGCACAAGGAACACCTGCAGCTTTAAGGAAAGAAATTTTAGGTCATGTCCGGTATGAAATGATTGTATCGGGTAATTTTACACTTTTATCTCAAGTTATTGCTACGGTCGATACAGGCATAAAATGTAAGGTACAGGAGGATGTGGATAGCGAGGGATTTAAATCAGTTATTCTTACTACAGATAAAGATAATGAAATGGGTGAAGTACTTCTTAAGGCATTGATCAATGCCCACTATAGAGTTCGTTCACTCAACAGACAAAGACCTACCCTTGAGGATGTTTTTCTAGCTGCGACACGTAGAAGTTGGGATGTGATTGATACTAAATGAAACATTTTTTCACTATATTAAGTCACGAAATTCGAATGTTGCTGGTTAATCCTGCAACCTATGTAGCAGCGGTTATTTTTTTATCGCTGATGGGATTTGTTTTCACGGATATTCTCGAAACTTTCAGTCGTGCAGCTCAGGACATGTCTCCTGCAGATATATTTTTTAAGCAATTCTATCTTCCTGTACTTTTTATTGTTCCGCTCCTTACGATGAAATGTCTAGCTGAAGAAAGGCGTCTTGGTACGATGGAAACACTATTAACTACGCCTGTAACCACTACGGAAGTGGTGCTAGGAAAATACGGTGCAGCTTATTCTCTTTATTTAAGTCTTTGGGCAGCAACGGGAGGTTTTTTCTGGATACTTAAAGCGTTCGCTGGTGATTCACGATTATTAGATTCAGGCCCCATGATTGGGGGGTATTTATTTGTAGCTATATCCGGACTACTTTTTATTGCTATAGGTGTTTTAGCAAGTGCGGTATGTCGCACGCAAGCGGTAGCAGGCATTCTTTGTTTTGCTATGTTATTTGCCCTAATTTTTGGAGGCTCTTATCTTGGAGCGGCTACTTGGTTGCGTGGAGACGTTATGCACCCGGTTAAATCTGCAATTGATTATGCTCAAGTATTGCAGCATTACGAAGATTTTACACGAGGAGTTGTAGATTTTCGCCAGCTTTTGTTTTATTTCAGCTCAACGGTACTGGCTCTTCTTTTCAGTATCTTAGCTGTTGAAGCTAAATTATTGCATAACTAAATCGATGTCTTTCTCTGATAACATTCGAACATCGAGGTGGGTAAAAACCGCTAATCTAATTTTACAGGCGATTTTAATTATAACTCTTTTTGCAGGTTTAAACTATTTAGCCGGAATTCGATCAAATGGTGGAGGAGTGTGGAGAGTTGATTTAACACGGTATCGCAGGTATACGTTATCACCTGAAACGAATGCTTACTTAAGAGATTTAGCTAGTCCTGTTCGTATTGTAGTTACTCTTTCAGCAGACGCTACGCCAGATGACTTAAAGGGTCTATTAAGAGAGTACGTAGATGCAACGACCACTAACTTGGCGGGTGGTCACATTCAAGTTGAGTACATTGACATTGATCTTGCTCGGCGTGAGGCCCAGCTGCTTGGTTTGGAGCAACCTAATTTAGTAAGAATGATTTGCGGAGATAAATCACAGACAGTCTCCGTCAATGATTTGTACCAGTATGTAAACCAAGAAAGAAGAGCCTTCAAGGGAGAGCAAATTATTACAGCTTCCATTTTGGATGTCGCACGTGAGGGAAGAAAGCGAATTTATTTTATTTATGGCCACTCAGAACTAATGCCAGATGATACAGATTCTTTGCGTGGGCTATCCTTATTAAACACAATGCTCAGGGAGCGTAATTTTGATATATCTAGTTTGGACTTATCGCGTACGCATAAAATACCAGAGGACGCATCTCTACTTATAGCTGTTCAACCGCAAAGTCGTTTCTCAAATACAGAACAGGAAATTTTAAGGCATTACTTAGCTAATGATGAAGGGCGTTTAATTCTTATGCTTTCCCCCGGCTATAGTTACGGTCTTGAACGACTTGTTTCAGATTGGGGTATTATTGTAGATGATGATTTTTTGAGAGATCAAGGTGCTGATAACATAACAGAAGATGGCGATTTGATCATAAATTCTTTTGATCTTAAACATCCTGTGACCCAGGGATTACTCCATTCGAGTTACAAAGCTAGACTTAGATTAGGCCCTGCAAGAACTGTTCGCTTAGACATGGAGCGTGCTCAAGGTCTAGGTCTGGCTGTCACTACACTTGCTAGTAGTTCTACCACTGCTTGGGGACAACTCTATGCTGCATCCAGAGCATCAACTCTCTTTAATTCTAAAATTGATATTAAGCCAGGTGTGGGATTAGATACTTCTGATCGCTTGGGAATCGCTGCTGCCTCAGAAAAAGTAGGCACCAAGAATAATTTACCTTTTAGTGTTCCTACTGGAAGACTTATTGTGTTTGGTTCTGGGGATCTCGTCGCTAATACACGAGTTACAAGTGAGGGTGTTTTTAATCTATTTATTGGAGCTGTTAACTGGATGGTAGATCGTGATACCCAACTAAACATACCTTCTCGTCCCATAGACCGTTTCCAGCTATTATTGAGTCCGAGGGAACTTCAGAATTTACGCTATTGTCTTATATTTGCACTACCTGGGGCCGCCGCTTTGATGGGACTTATCGTCTACTGGACGCGGCGTTCCTGATCTTATTGTAACCTATTCATCGCTATGCGCACTAAAGTCACGCTCGTTCTTATTTTTCTGAACGTTGCCTTATTTTTTGTTATCTTCCACTTCGAGCGTGCTTGGCGCACAGATAGTGTTGCGCGTGAAGTACGTCGCCGAGTGCTCGGAGCTGAGACCACGGATATTAGATCTTTAGAGGTTAAGAGTAGTGTCGCAGGCGGATCTTTTTCTATTCAACGCAAAGGCAATGAGTGGTTTTTAACAAAACCTCTAGAATGGCGCGCAAATACTAATGCTGTAGCTCGTATCTTAAGCGACCTTGAGTTTATGGAGCACTTTACGAGTTTTGATGTAGCAGCGGTAGTCAAAAATGGACAGTCACTTGCAGATTATGGATTAGCACCTCCAAAAATTTCTGTTACTTTTAATTCAGGTGGAGTAGATACAAACGGAACGGGTTCAACTGCTACTACAATTGGCATAGGTGAGATGACCAAAGTAGGACAACGACTCTACGTGTTGTCCCCTGATGGTAAACGTATACATGTAGTAGGCCGTGAAATAGCTGACAGTTTAGCTATGCCGATAGAGCAACTCAGATCAGATACTGTGCTTACAATTCCTGTGTATGAGGCGCGCGCAATAAATATACAGGCTGCTCCTCCTACGGGTGTTCATGTTGTACTTCAAAAAGATGGATCTCGTTGGTCTTTTGAAACGCCCATTCCTGCAAGCGCAGATAAAGATTCTGTTGAACTCACAATTAATGGACTTGATAGCCTTCGAGTTAAATCATTCGTACCCACAAATGTGCAGGTGCCCAGTGATGCTCGTTTTAGACTCACAGTTGAAGGAAATAATAGATATGAAACGTTATTTATTGGTTCAGAAGTTCCTTCCCCAGGAGGATTAAAATCCGATGCAAATATGCATGAATTTTATGCGCAAATAGAGGATTCTAATAAAGAAGCGGCTAGATCAGGTTGGTTTACTGTTAATGTACCTGATGTGTTAATGACGACATTACGTGAAGCTCAGGAGGCTTTACGAGATAGGCATGTCCTTGATTTTGATATATCACTAGCATCTTTAGTAACGATCAAAGCTCCTAATGTACCTCTACTCTCGCTACAAAGATTAGAGGCAGATGCAAATACTACCGCTAGTACTGGGGAAAATCGTTGGCAAATAGTAACTACCGGCGAAGCTTCTCAAGGTCCAATAACCCTACCTGCTGACAGTAAAGTCGTTCAGCATTTCATTGATAAGTTAGCTACACTCTCTGCACGCCAGTTTAAAAGTGATGCTCCTCAAGCTAGCGATCTTGATAATTGGGGATTCAACAGACCTGAAAGAACGATTGTAATTAAACAACAACCGAGAGTATCAGGCATTGGAAAGACACAGAATAATGAATCACAAATTGTACTTGAAGTAGGGCGCTCAACAGAAAGAAACGATCCTTACGTTTACGCACGTTTAGTTAATGCGCTTTCTGTTTATGCGATAGATCCAGATATTATAAGAGATGCCGAGGTAAATATTAATAATTGGAGAAGCAGGCAGCTATCTTCTCTACCCGTAACTGCTCAAGTTGTATCTGTGGAGGTTATTGATTTAAAAGATAATCACAGCATAGCTAAATGGACGTCTACTCGAGACCAGCAATTTGTTAATTCAAATTCTCAATTAGATGCTATGCGTTCTCTAGGAATGCTATTAAGAAATCTTAAGGCTTCACGTTTTGTACAGGGCTCATTTTCTTCCACTGCTAAAACTCAGGCTGGAGAAAAACCTTGGCGTTATCGTATCGATGAACAAGTCGCTTTGCCCGGCGGAAGTGGTAAGATTGAGATTAGTACGCATAGCCTTTTGCTTGCAGAGCGTTCAGGTGGTACCGAACAAATTGCTGGATCTGCTGAATTAGGTGTAGAGTTCTCAATCGAGCAATCATTTATAGATACGTTTTGGACTCTGACTTACGGTGGTCTTGATCCAGGTGTTCCTCAGCCTAAAAACTAATGGCAGGATCCTTGGCTAAGTCTTCTTTAAAGGGAGCCTGGTTTGCACTTTCAGGACTAGTAACGTTCTCATTTTGGACCGTTTGGTTGGTACTTGCACTCATACTTGGTCTGCAAATTTATATTGCATCAACTAATCAATTACAAGTACCCGGATTTGTTCAAAAAGCGATTTTAGACAAACTAGCTATATCTGGATTACATATTTCTTTTGGAAATACAATCTTCGATCCCTCAGGCAGTATATTGATAGAAAATGCAACCGTTACTCTTGACGGATTTGATGAGCCAATTGCAACAGTTCAATCACTTTACGCTCGCATAGACGCAGCTGCGCTTGCGTTTAAGAGAGTTGAGCCTTTGGAGCTAAGGGTTTCAGGAGTAACATTGCGCGTGCCTGCAATGCTATCCCCTTCAGGTAAAGCGGATGAAATTATAAAAGACCTAGATGCAGATTTTATTCCTAAAGATAAATCACTCAAAATTGAATATTTAAGAGGTCATGTTGGAAGTTTACTCTTATCCGTATCAGGAGAGGTTCCTTTTGGTGATAAAACTAATGTTAAACAAGATACTTTACCTCTAGCTGATTTGCTTGCTCGTAATTATCCAAGCTTGAGTAAACGCTGTGCTACAGCATTAGGACTATTAGGTTCTTTAGATAAACCCTATTTACGAGTTTCGCTAATACCTACTCCTAATGGAGAAATAGCAGACTGCACGCTTGGTGCCTCTGAACTAAGATTAGGTGATCCTATCTTGATGCAAATGGATGAGATCAATACTTCAACACGTGTATTATTAAACGGATCTAATATTGGAATAGATGAACTTATAATAAATGCAGACCGTCTGAGTATTCCTTCAAAAAATATTACTGCCCGTGGAGCTAAAATAGTTGTAAATACTATTAGATCGAAAAATCCAGCCAGTGGTAGCAAATCACCCTTATCGTCCGGAGACATAAGAGTCATCGCATCTCATGTAACCTATAAAGAAATAACTGTTACGGCACCTGTTATAAATATAAAAACAAGTAATGGTGATGTTCTTGGTGCTTTAGGTTTTTTTGAAAGTCCTGGAGTAGTAAACACAGTAATTAAGGGGTGGATTTTTAATCGAATCGATTCCTTCGAAGGAACAGTAGATTTAAGTAAAGGTAATTCGTTCGGATTCTTTAAAGTTGAATTACCCTATGCTGCACTAAAGTTTGCTGACTCAGTACTTAATAAGAAATTATCTGAATATATTAAATTTACTTCTCCAATAAAATTGGAAGGTCATGTAACAATTAATACTGGGTGGAACTTTAATAAATGTGATGCTTATATTGATGCAAATAATGTTTCAATTTTAGGTATTCTTGTGAATGAAATGAGAGGTAATTTTGACTTTGATGGTAAACAAATAAAATCAGAAGATGTATATGCTAGAATCGGGAGTAACTTTGCGCGCGGAGCACTTTTAGAAGATATTCCTAACAGAAACTTTCGATATCTGATTAAAGGACAGTTAAGACCCTTAGAAATAAGTCGCTGGATTCCGCAGGCATGGTGGACAGATCTTTTCTCACCTTTTGGTTTTCCAGAAAATCTACCACAGGCAGATTTAGATTTTTCTGGTTCTATGATAGATGGTTTGCATGCTAAAACGTTTGTGTACGTTTATGCTCCCAGAGCATCTATTAAAAATGTTAGTTTTAATTCGATCGAAACAACACTGTTTTCAAGGCCTCAGTATGTGGATGTTTTAAATTTTAGTGTAAGTAAACCAAATGCTGGTGCTAAGGGTCGTTTTACTCGCTCTGTAGAATTAAGTTTAGGCAATTCATCTCAAATACTCGACTTCGATTTTTCATCTAATTTATCTTTTGACGATTTAGAAACCTTGGGTGGGCCAGCTGCAAAATCAGGTTTTTCAGCGTTTGAATTTACTAAGGCTCCAGCAATTAACGCTCGAGGAAAAGTAAGTGGAGTTAAGTCAATACTCGGTGCGCATAAAACTATAACCGTTGATATAAATACAGATTCAGAATTTAGGCTTAATCATTTCCCTTTTGATGGAGTCACGGCTACCGTTTATGTTAAAGATAACCAATACGTATTACCTCATATTACTACATCAGTAGCAGGAGGTAGTTTAGAAGGTAGTATTAAACTGACGGGAGAATTCAGTGCTCTAGATTTGGCTTATAAAGGTACATTGATAAATGCGCGTCTCGATAAAACAATAGCAATACTTTCTTCATTTTCTGCTGATAAGCTCCACAAAAAGCCTGAAGGCCTTGAGTCTTTCTTGAAGGAAAGGAGCGCTGTACTCTTTTCTGCTTCCTCTGAAGCAAACGGTACCTTAGGTAAGCCTTATAGTTTTCATGGAATAGGGAATGCTCAGTTTTACGGATCTGAATTAGGTCAGATTAAAATGCTAGGCCTACTATCAGAATTTCTTCGTTTCGCTTCGCTTCGTTTTACTTCAGCACACGCTGAATATAAAATTGATGGCAATAAATTAGATTTTTCAAATGTTAGTGTACTAGGAGCAAATTCTTCAATAATAGCCAAAGGAAATTACACATTTGGCAGTAAACTACTCGATTTTAAGGCGCGTATTAATCCTTTTAAAGAAAGTAAGAACTTACCTCAGCAAGTTATGGATGTAGTACTAACACCAGTATCTGAAGTTTTAGAGGTAGAGTTGAAAGGTACTGTTAGCAAACCCACATGGTCGTTTACTCATAGTCCCGTATCTCTCTTAAGAGATCTAAGTAAACAAAACTCGCAGCCTTCCGCTTCAAGCCAATCACTTGTAGTTCCTACTAATACAAAAAATTAGTTCTGAATAGAGATTAATTTTTTAAATGTCTCAATTTCAGAGAAATACATTGAATTTTGCGATAAGTCATTTATCTCGAAGGGATCATTCTCTAGGTCAAAATAAAGCCATGTTGTTTGATCGGAATTAAAAATGAGTTTGCGTTTTGTAGTACGCATACCTGTCCAAGCTCTATCGCATTGCATGGGCAGCTTTACACGAGTAGGCATCGAAATTCTTTGTAACTGCTGAGTCTGATTATTTTTTACCTTCAGGCCAGCCCACGCTCTTGTCCACTCAGCAAGGTCAATAAGCGAAACGAGCTGCGATGTTTTAAGGGGTGTCATTTGACTGTAATTTTCAGGCATCCGCACTAAAAGCGGTACGCGTATACTTTCTTCATAAGGCCAACCCTTTCTGAATAGGCCATGAGAGCCGTGCATATCACCATGAACTGACGTAAAAACTACAGTAGTATCTTTGGGTATTTCATCTATGAGTTGCCCTATATACCGATCTGTAGCCTCAATATGCGCATAGTATCCTGCCAATTCTTTTTCTGCTTTTGATTTTGTTTGAACGTCGTGTGATACATTTGATCTTAACTTTATAGTATCAGGATTTGGAGCTATTATTCCAGCTGCATCACTTGCATAAGGAGGGTGAGGTGCTTCTAGACTCACAATGCAGAACCAAGGTTTTTTTTCTTCTTTTATCCAATTAGCTGCACGCTTACAGAGTATTTCAGATTGATAGCCAATAAATGGGGTAGGTTTCTTAAGACGAGTTCCATGCAGCCAAGGATTATTAAGTAAAAATCCGCTTTCAAATCCTTCAAAAAAATTAAAGCCACCTCGATTGCCTTCTGGAATTATAATTTTAGCGTGTGCTTCTCCTACTAGGTCTGCTTCAGGATCTCTTTCGTATAAATGCCATTTTCCAAAATAAGCTGTTGAATAACCATTATCGTTTAAATCATGGGCAATTGTACGAGTTGTATTGGGCAAAGAATCAAAATAGTCGTTTATACCGTTTTCTGGAGACTGAATACCAGTGAGTAAAGCTGCACGCGCGAAGGGACCAAACGGGTGTGGCGTAACAGCTTGGGTGTAGTTTGTACTTACTAATGCAAGTCTGTCTAAATTGGGAGTACGTGCGTTTGGATCTCCCGCATAGCCGCATGCCTGAGCGCGCCACTGTGTAGTAACTATCCATAGAATACCCATATACTATGGTTAACGTGCTTGAATGATGTTCGTCGAGCGCCAACGTATAACTTAGACCGTATATTTAACTTTATCTATGCATGCAGGGGACAAGCAATTGGCTCTAGGATCATTTAAGACTACATGGTGGCAATGGCCTACCATATTATCATTAGATGCTCCACTAGTAGCATGGACATGGCAAATTATGATCAGTCGTGTCTGTGATGTTAATCTTGATTCACCTAGGCAACTCATACTTGGTATTTCAATTTGGCTGGCTTATATTACAGATCGTTGGATTGAAGCTTACCGACTCAGGCCTGATCAGATCCATACTAATAGACTTATGTTTTATCATAAGCACAAATGGATAACAGCTGTAGTCTGGGTTCTGTTTTTTAGTTATGATCTGCTACTAGCATTTCATAATTTATACCGAAACGAGTTTATCTATGGGTTGTATTTATTTACAGCGGTTGTGCTATATCTTTTATCCCATCAGTGGCTTCACAGGAACTTTAAATGGAGACTACCTAAAGAAGTGTGTGTAGCTCTCATTCTGGGTGCTGGTGTAGGTTTTTTTATCGCATTAGCTCTTAAAAGTGATTTCAGCTTACTAGGTATAAGTCTATCCTTGTTTGTTTTACTTTGCTTTACAAATTGTATATTAATTTCAATTTGGGAAAAAGATGTTGATACTTTACAGGGTCAAGACTCGCTTGCGAGGCAGTTTAAGTTTACTGAAAAATTAGGAAAGAAACTACCATTCACGTATGCTTTAATAACAGCATTATTATACTTTATTGTTGATGGATTAATTAAAAATTTAATCGTCTGTGTTTTTATAAGTTTATTATCTTTGTTTTTTATAGATTTGCTTGAGCCTAAGTATGGCAGGTCATGGGCAAGAGTTTTTGCGGACGTGGCTTTACTTACACCGCTTCCCTTTATAGTTTACTGGTATCTTCTAGGTCTCTAGTTTTGCTATTTAAAATTTAGTCTTTTAGGTCACTATATAGGGTTGCGACGTGTCCTTTTCGGCTTCTAAATTTAAGAACGTTGAACTTTATATTGCCTATCTATTACTACGACGAAGCGATTTTACGCCGGAAGGGTGAAACCGTAACCCGTTTTGATAAAGAACTCGCTAGACTGGCTGAGGGTATGATCGCGAAAATGCATGAAGCAGAAGGAATAGGTTTAGCAGCTCAACAAGTAGGCTATGCGCTTCAGCTTTGTGTTGTTGATTTAAGGGAGAGTAGTGCAGACTACAATTATGAATACAACGGGGCTCGCCCTCCCAAGGAATTGTTTATGCCTCTTATTGTAATTAACCCTAAAATTAGTATTGCTGAGGGTGCAGTGGAGAGTCCTTTTGAGGAAGGTTGTTTATCATTTCCTGGTATACGAGGAGAAGTAATCAGGCCTGATAGAATTATTGTTAACTTTCAAGACGAGCGTGGGAATAAGCATATAATAAAATGTGATGGATTATTGGCTCGTTGTTTTCAACACGAGTACGATCACCTTCAAGGTATTTTATTTACCGATAGAATGCTTAAACCAATGCGAGCCTTAATTGAGCCTGAAATTAAGGCTTTAGTTAAACTGACGCGTGAATCTAAAAAGAAAATACCATGAGTCAAAATTCAGATGGAATGAACTATGCTCCTCAGGGCAAGCCAAGCCCTGTTGTAAAACCGGGTGAATTTGTATTTGCGGCTACCCATTTGAATCATGGGCATATCTATGGCCAGTGTAATGGGCTTACCGAGGCAGGTGCTCAATTAAAATGGGTCTATGACTCTGATCTCAAAAAAGTTGAAGCATTTAAGGCGAAATTTCCTGACGTTAAAGTAGCGCGTTCTTTTGACGAGGTTCTCGATGATCCTGAAATTAAGCTTGTTGCAGCTGCAGCCATTCCCTCTGAAAGAGGAGATATTGGCTGTAAAGTAATGCGTTCAGGTAAAGATTATTTTACCGATAAAACTCCCTTTACTACATTTAACGCATTAGAAAAAGCGAGAGGGGTTGTCTTAGAGACTAAAAAAAAGTATATGGTATACTTTAGTGAGCGACTTCATGTGGAATCTGCAATGTATGCTACGGATTTAGTCCAAGCTGGTGCTATTGGTCGTGTAATCCAAGTTTTAGGACTTGGCCCTCATCGTCTTGGACAAGGCCGTCCAGATTGGTTTTTTAATAAAGCTCAATATGGTGGAATACTTTGTGATATTGGAAGTCATCAATTTGAACAGTTCCTAACCTATTCTGGCGCTACAGATGCAACGGTTAACTTTGCCGCGGTAGGAAACTACGGTAATCCGGAGTATCCTGAGTTCGAAGATTTTGGAGAGGCTTCACTCCTTGGTAATAATGGAAGTAGTAATTATATTCGCGTAGACTGGTTTACGCCGCCTGGTCTTGGTACGTGGGGTGATGGACGTTTGGTTATTTTAGGAACCAAGGGGTATATCGAATTACGTAAATATCTTGATGTAGGTCGGGATAAAACAGGAGATCATGTGTACTTAGTTGATGATACAGGAGAACACCATTTGCCGGTCGCTGGACTTGTAGGCTTTCGTTTTTTTGGTCAATTAGTACTCGACTGCCTTAATCGAACAGAGACTGCTATGACTCAAGGCCATGTCTTTAAAGCGGCAGAATTATGCCTAAAAGCACAAGCTGCTGCTAAGCGAATAACACCTTAAGGCGTTTCTTTTAATTGTTCTTTCCAACTTTGTATTTTTGCCTGAGCACCAAAGTGTTCAGCTTTAGCCTTATCTCCTTTTTCCATCCAAATTCTGGATAACGTGGTATTAATGAAGAGGTCATCTTTTTTTATACTATGAGCGCTTTCAGCAGCTTTAAGAGCTTCATCTAAATTTCTGTTCGCAAAATTAATTTCAGCAAGTGCGTGCCATGCTTCAAAGGATTCAGGGTTTGCCTCAGTCGCTACATTCAATTTCTGTATTGCTGCAGCGGTTTCTCCCATAGCATGGTCATATGAGGCGTCATCTATCATGCTCTGTAATTCATCTTGAGTCATAGGTTTCATTAAAGAATAAGCATGGCATCACCATAGCTAAAGAAGCGATAACGAAGCGCTATAGCTTCAGAATAAATTTCTTTCATCCATACTATACCGTCACTCGAACCGGGTGTTAGAAAAGCAGAAACTAAACAAAGTAGAGTTGATCTAGGTTGATGGAAATTTGTGATTAAAGCGTCTACTCCTTTAAAGATATAAGGGGGATAAATATAAATTTCTGTTCTAGTAATATACGGTATTTCGAGAGCTTTATTGTGGGTGTTAAGAAAATCTTCTATCGTACGTACAGATGTGGTACCAATTGCTATTATGCGTCCAGTTTTAGGCGCAAGGAGTGCTGTTTGTGAAGCCGCAGATATTTCGTAGAGTTCACGGTGAATCTTATGCTCTTCGATCGATTCTGTAGAAATAGGCTTAAATGTACCTAGACCTACATGAAGAGTTAAGTCCTGAATCTGTATACCGAGATCTGAAATCTGAGTTAAAACTTCAGGCGTGAAATGTAATCCTGCAGTCGGAGCGGCAGCTGCTACTTGTTTGTCACTATTAGCATAAACCGTTTGGTAGCGTTCTGTATCAAAACTATGATTATCGTTATTTATTCGCTCAATATAAGGGGGGAGTGGAATCTCACCTATTTTTTGAGCTACTGAAATTAATGACACGTTACTAGGTATCGTAAAATTTACTTCAGCAATACCATCACTGTCTTTTTTTAAAACAGTCGCTCTGTATTCTTTATTAAGGCCTTCGAAGCTAGAATTTTCAGGTAACTTACGACCAGGTTTGAGTAAGCAGCGCCACGTTTCAGGCAAGTGAGGAATTTTCTCAAGCAAGAGACATTCAACGGCACCTCCCGTAGACCTTATTCCTCTTAAGCGTCCAGGAATAACAGAGGCGTTATTACGAAAAAGGGTATCTGTAGAACGTAAATAACGTGGAAGCTCTTTAAAAGTTGTATGCTCAATTTTTTTTGTTTTACGATCTATTACCATTAATCGTGATTGGTCCCGCTGTTCTTTAGGTGACTGAGCGACAAGATCATCCGGCAAGTTATAATCAAACTGAGATGTTAAAAGTGGCATCTGTTGCGACTATTTGAGTTTAATGTGAATAATCGACCACACTTTAATAAGCTCAAGAACTGGTGTTATGAGCATGGCCTTAAATCCGTATTTTGAACGCCCTGCATTACGTGGGCAGTGCCTAACAGGATATTCAGTTACTTTAAAATTAGCTGCTAACGCGAAAGCTGGCATGAAGGGATTTAGCATTTTGATATTATAAAATGAGCTTCTTACTTCTGCACGAAACACTTTGAGTGCACAACCCGCATCATGAAGTTTATCGTTAAGTACTAAACGTCGTATGAGATTGGCTATCTTTGATGCTAACTTACGTAAGCTAGTATCTTCACGCTTAGTGCGTATACCTACGATTAAATCGTTAGTGTTAAGATTCGAAATAAGAAGGCCTATATCACTAGCTAAATTCTGACCATCTCCGTCCATCATTGCAATTAGTGGTGCCCTAGCGATTTGAAAACCTTTATATAATGATTCTCCTTGGCCTTTATTATTTGGAAAATGAATTATATTAATATTAGGCAAATGAGCTTTTGCTTCATATAATAAGGATAATGTTTTATCTGTACTGCCATCATCTACTAAAATCATTTCCCATTTTTTACCTAGCGCGTTAAGCGCTATATTAACATCAGAAATTACTTTAAGAACGTTACCTTCTTCATTGTAAAAGGGGATAACTAAGGAAATCTCTAGATTATTATCGGTTTCAGCCATAGCTGTATGCCGATGCTCAGCGTTAGAAACGCTGAGCTATCTCAACTGCTTTAAGTAAAGCGGTTGCCTTGTTAATAGTTTCTTGAAATTCAGCATTAGCATCTGAATCAGCAACAACACCGCCACCCGCTTGGATGTAGATCTTACCGTCTTTTAATAGTGAAGTTCTTAGCGTAATGCATGAATCCAGATTTCCGTCGTATGAAAAATAGCCTAGTGCTCCTGCATAGAATCCGCGCTGTATTGTTTCTTTTTCTGAAATAATCTGCATCGCTCTGATCTTTGGTGCACCACTTACAGTTCCAGCTGGGAATGTAGCACGCATTAAATCAAATGCATTCTTCGAAGGTGAGATTTTTCCTTCTACTTGGGAAACAATATGCATCACATGGGAGTAACGTTCAACTATCATGAATTCAGGTACATTTACTGAGCCGAATTCACATACTCTTCCGATATCATTGCGAGCAAGATCTACAAGCATCAGATGTTCAGCGCGTTCTTTCTCATCTGCTAACAGTTCTTTTTCTAATTCTATATCTTCAGCGACCGTCGCACCCCGTTTACGTGTTCCAGCAATAGGGCGTATTTCAACAAGTCCATCAGTCAAGCGCACATGCACTTCAGGAGAAGCTCCGACTAATGCAAAATCTCCTGTATCTAATATGAACATGTAGGGTGAAGGATTCACCGAACGAAGCGCTCTATAAAGTTGTAAAGGAGTTTTATCGAAAGGCTTTGTGAAACGTTGGGAAGTAACAACCTGAATTATATCACCACTTTTTATATATTCTTTAACTCCAGAAACTAAAGTTTCATACTGCTCTTGAGTAAAATTGCCCTCAGGTGGTTTTACCCCGGAAACCTCTACCATAGGTGCTGGTGCAAGTTCTGGTGCTTTACTTAATAAAATATATAAGCTTTCTATACCAGATACTGCTGAGTTGTAAGCCGATTCTATTTCGTTTGAATCTGTAGATTTAATATGAGCGTTAACGCAGAGACGTAGCGTTTGTTTAACGCGATCAAATATTACTAAAGTATCTGATAACATAAAATATGTTATCGGGATTTTTTGTTCGTCTATTTTAGCAGTAGGTACAGTAGGCTCAATACGATTGATATATTCGTAACCAATATATCCCACAGCTCCACCAGTAAAACGTGGCATTCCAGGGATCTTAACGGGTTTGAATCCTGAGATTTCTTTTTGAAGTAGAGTAAGTGGGTCTTGTGGGGTAGCTACATACTCCGTTGGTTTGCCTGGACGTTTTATTTCAGTAGTCTCTGGACCTGATGCTATGATCATTCTTGGGCGACATCCAATGAAACTATAGCGATAAAGATTTTCTCCACCTTCAACAGATTCGAGGAGATATGCGGGACCCGAATCTTTGATTTTTGAGTAAACCGATACAGGTGTTTCGAAGTCCGCCATCAGATCAGCATATACTGGGATCACATTGCCAAGCTGAGCTAGCTTAGCGAATGCTTCTTTTGTAGGATGTAGTGTCAGATTCAAGGTATAATGTATGCAATTAAAGCGAGATCTGAGCAAGTCTTAGTAGACCGCATATCCAACCACCTAGCGTTTAAAAAAAGGATTGTTTGCCTTCTCTTGGTTAAGGGTTGTCAGAGGGCCGTGTCCGCAAGCTAACACCGTATCTGCAGGTAGACTAAATATCTTACCTCTTACTGTACGTAATTGCTCGTCGAAATGGGTTCTAGTACCACCTACGGAGCTAGAAAAGATCGAGTCACCTACTATGGCTAATGGCCAGCTTAAGCCAGTAACGTAAAACGTGGTTTGTCCGGGTGAGTGACCCGAGGTCAAAAGCGTTTTAATAGCTAATCCACCTAAGTGAAAATGAGCATTTTCTTTAAAGCGTTTGATTCCTGTAAATTCAATTTCTTCCAGTTCACTAATCCACACTTCTGCTTTTGTAGCTTCATGAAGTTTTGCTAGATCAGCTATGTGATCCTCGTGAGCATGAGTGATGAAAATATATTCAATCTTTAAGCCTTCAGCTTGAGCTAGATCGAGCATTTCGGTGCAAGAAGCCCCCGTGTCAAATGCAGCTGCATTCTTTGTCCGAGTATCCCAAATCAAATAGCTATTTACTCCCATACCTTCGTAGTGGGTGTTAAACATTGCAAAACCACGTTTATAGTCTGGTGCATAAGGGTAAAATTGCTGGGTGGTGAGAACCTCCATAGCATCAGGACTTAATCTTAAATGACGTGAGATTCTCCTAATGACTGCTATATTAGGGCTTCCCTCTTGGACTGCTTTAAGGTCTCCCAGAGTGACCTCAGCACGTTTAGCAAGATCTTCATCTGAGATTTTCCAGCCGCGTTGGGCTTTGCCTATCACATCGGCAAAATTATCTTCAATAGGTATACGTGGCATAGTTCCGGTATGGTTGCTGGAGATAGCTTCAGTCGCAATCGTATTTACATATGAAAATGGTATGGCCTTAGGTGTGAGAAACAGTACATTATAGTCTTTTATGAGCACATATCTTGAATCACTCTTCTCTCTTAAAGGTAAAGTTGCAGTCGTAATTGGCGGCACTGGTGAGCTTTGTGGAGCAATGGCAGAGGGCCTTGCCTCTGCAGGTGCTGAAACAGTGCTTGTAGGCCGTAATGAAGAAAAAGCACAGCCTCGTTTAGAGCGCATCCATGCAGCCGGTGGTAAAGGCTATTTCATATCTACTGAGGCAAGCGATAAAGCACAACTTGAAGCCCTCTTGGCTAATGTGCTTAAGCGTTCAGGACGAGTTGATATAGTAGTAAATGGCGCCGGTGTAAATTCAGCAACTCCCTATCTTGATATAGCAGAGGATGAATTCGATCGTATTGTTAAAATCAATTTTAAAGGCGTCTTTCTTGGGTGTCAGGTATTCGGTAAATATTTAGTCGATCGTGGTGAAGGCGGATCTATTATAAATCTAGGTTCTATGTCTGGCATCATTCCCTTGTCGCGTGTTTTCACCTACTCGGCTACAAAAGCCGCGGTACATAATTTATCCAAAAATTTAGCACGTGAATGGGCTCCTAAAAACGTTCGAGTTAATACACTCGTACCCGGTTTTTTCCCAGCAGAACAGAATCGCAAAATACTTTCACCCGAACGTGTTGCCTCTATTTTAGGTCATACACCTATGAAGCGCTTCGGTGAGGCTAAGGAATTAGTTGGAGCAACAATCATGTTAGCTAGCGATGCAGCAGGTGGCTTTGTTACAGGCTGCGAAGTTGTTGTAGATGGTGGTTATCACGCCATGACAATTTAATTTTGAAGTATAAACTATTATACAAAGGTACAAGATTACTTTGTAGTTTATGATATAGAACCTTTAGCAATATTTATATACTTGCTATAGGCTATATTATATGTATATATATGTAATATGTTAAATAGTAAAAGTATTCTTAACGAACGTAAAAAGTTGGAAAAGAAGCTTAAGCAGCTTGAAAAAAAAGAGGCTAAAGCAATAGAAAAAACGCTGGCTAAGTTACATAAAGAACTAGCTGTACTGCGCGGTAAGTACGGCGATAAAGAAGTAATGCTTGCCATCAAGGGTTCAATTAAAGGAGCTAAAATTAAGAAGCCCGATGGAAAACGCCGTAAGCGTGCAATCATCACAGATGAAACGCGTGAATCGGTAAAGAAAATGAATGAAGCAGGTAAGACAAATAATGAAATATCTAATGAATTAGGTATTTCAATTCCTACAGTGCAGAATATTAAGAAAGAATTAGGTTTAGTTAAAACGCGTAAATAATACTATTTTTACTATATAATTTGCCCCTATTTGGTTTATCCGAATAGGGGCGATTTTGTGTTGGCAACTTTAGATCTAAAAAGTGAGTATATAGCAGAAATGCAAACCGCTTATATTCAAGCTAACACAAATGGCAGACTTCATGATGCATCTGAGCCGTCAATTAGTCCTCTTAATCGTGGTTTCTTATATGGTGATGCTATTTATGAAGTATGGCGTACGTTCGATGGTGTTATTTTTGCATGGGAAGAGCATTGGTTAAGGTTACAAAAATCCGCAGATGCTCTATTTATGAAGGAGCTTTTTTCTAAAGAATATATTTTTTCTGAAATTTCACGAACTTGTTCAGCTTATCTAAATAAAAGCGGATATAGAGGAGAATTGTATATTAGGCTTCAAATATCACGAGGTTGTGGATCTATAGGACTTGATATAGGCCTAGCTGATAAACCTGAATTTGTAATTATAGTTCAACCGTGCCCTGAGTTATCTGAACACAAAAGACGCGAAGGGCTTAGGCTGACTGTCGCTAAAAATCTTCGCCGTAATCCAGTTAATACGTTAAATCCTGCGTGGAAAACGGGCAATTATTTGAATAATATTTTATGTTTAAGAGAAGCTAAAGCAGAGGGCTCTGATGAGGTAGTTATATTAAATATAAACGGTGAGGTTACTGAAGCCTCTGTATCTAATTTAGCTTTTATACAAGAGGGAGCCTTGATTACACCTCCCTTAGAAGCAGGCATATTAGTGGGGATTACGCGTTCACTCACACTAAAACTTGCAGAGAAAATGGGATTACGCGTCATAGAACGTGCTATTACTCCGGATGAGCTCCCCTCAATGCAGGAGTGTATGATATTATCTACCACACGTTGTATTGCCCCTGTATCTTGTATAGATTCAGTAAATTATAAAGTAGGTCATGAAACACTGACACATAAATTAAATGAGGCGTTTTTAACTTATGCTCACAGTTCTGCTAAGGCGCATCCTGAGCTGATGGTGCTATGAGCAATTATTTAGGTATTGATTGGGGTGAACGCAGGTGGGGTCTTTCCTTTGGCGATGAGCTTGCTGTAGCTACACCACTTCCAGCTTTGATAGAGAAAGAAGAGTCTCAGCGATGGACGGCTTTAGGCGAAATCGTATTAAAGCGAAGAATCAATGCTTTTATTGTTGGATACCCATATAATATAGATGGAACAGAGGGTTTTAAAATTAAGGAAGTGGATGAATTTATTAAGCTACTTAAGGCTAGGTTTTCTCTCCCTGTTCACTGCATTGATGAAACATTAACGTCGTATGAAGCGGAGCAAGCTACACCTAAGGTCAAGCGGCGCGCCCAGAGGTCGAGTGGGATTGTTGATTCCCGAGCAGCAACTATAATTTTACAGGATTATTTAGATCAAATCCATCCGTTACTATGAAAACGGCGAAGCTTTTAGACGTTGTGCGTTGGAAAGTGGTATGTGCCTATGATGGCTCTACATTCGCTGGTTGGCAGAGTCAGCCTAAGGGTCCTCCACCTGCACCTGCTCTTCCTGCTGTTCAGGATGTAATTGAGGAACGCTTAACAACTATTCTTAAAACACCGATACGCATTATTGGCAGCGGGCGCACTGATTCAGGCGTTCATGCAAGGGCTCAAGTCTTTCATTTTGATGCGGCATGGAGACATGGTACTTTACGATTTATGGCAGCACTTCGTGCAACATTACCTCTAACTATTCAAATTATATCGATCAAAAAAGTTTCTAAAAAATTCCATGCCAGATATTCACCCACAGGAAAGCGCTATATATACAATATCTATTTAGGGGATGCTTCTCCTTTTGTTAGACCCTATGCGTGGGAAGTTTTTGATCCGCTCGATATCAATACAATGAAAGAAGCAGCAGCTATACTCGTTGGGCGGAATGATTTTAGAGCCTTTTCTACTGCGGAGAAAACAGTCGAAGAAAATACAGTCCGCCTTCTAACACGTCTCGAGGTTAAGAAACGGGGTAGGTCAATTACTATCATAGCTGAGGGAGAAGGCTTTTTATATAAGATGGCGCGTAGTCTTGTTGGCTCATTGGTAGCAGTGGGTGAGGGTAAGCTTACGCCAAAACAAATTAAGGAAATCTTAGACTCTAAAAAACGCGTAAACGCCGTTCAGACTGCTCCTGCTCATGGTCTGTTTTTAGATAAAGTATTCTACCCGAAAGAATTGAGTTAGTTTAAGGCTTATTTTAATTTTAAAAGTGTTCAACTAAGCTTCATGGGTAGCTTAAAATAGCCTTTGCTCTTAAGACTAAATAATCTACCATTTATTCCTGATATAAATCTTATTGATGTCTCTTATAGGCCTAGAAGCTAACGCAAATAAACTCTTTTTAATAGTCGGCTATGTAGCGTAAATACAAATTAATCATGCATTTCGATAAGCCAACGTACACGGTTAAAAAGAAGCGTAAAAAGGATATTCCAAAGGGTTTGTATACTAAAGATCCTGTCACTGGGGATATTCTTTTTATCAAGGAAATCGAAGACAACCTCATGGTTGTTCCTAAAAGCGGCCATCATTTCCCACTAGGAGCACGAGAACGTATAGCATCACTAATTGATCCCGAAACATGGACCGAAATCGATCAGGATGTATGTTCCAGTGATCCTCTCGGCTTTGTGGATTCACAACCCTATTACCAGCGTTTAAAGCGTTATCAAAAAGATAGCGGTTTGCCTGAAGCAGTGATTAGCGGTATGGGCTCTATCCATGGTATTAAAGTTTCGGTAGCAGTAATGGATTTCAGATTTTGTGGAGGGGCAATGGGGGCAGCGGCTGGCGAAAAAATTACTCGTGCTATAGAAGCTGCTACTGCAGCTCAAGCTCCATGTATTGTTTTTAGTGCTTCTGGAGGTGCACGTATGCAAGAGGGTATCTATTCCTTAATGCAGATGGCAAAGACAAGCTCTGCTTTAGGGCGCTTATCCCAGGCTGGATTACCTTTTATTTCTGTACTCACGCATCCTACTATGGGTGGAGTCACTGCTAGCTTTGCAACACTTGGAGATGTTATAATTGCAGAACCAGGAGCATTGATTGGTTTCGCAGGAGCACGCGTTATTCGTGATACAACTAAGCAAACTTTACCCACCGGCTTTCAAACAGCTGAGTTTTTATTAAAGCACGGACTTATCGATCAAATTGTTAGTCGTACAGACATGCGTGACCGTCTTGGACAGATACTCTCTGCTCTGCACGTGAAACATAAAAAGACCGCACAGTAAATTGTGAATTCGCCTGCTTCAGCAGCTGAGTATTTAGCAATACAGGATTATCTTTTTAGCCTTAAGGTAAAAGGGGTAAAATTTGGTTTGGATCGAATGAGGCTTTTTTCAAAAGCTATAGGTTCTCCAGAACTATCTAGGCCGTGTATTCATATTGCAGGTACTAATGGAAAAGGATCTGTCGGCTCCATGCTGGAGAGTGTTATGCGGCATGCTGGTTGGAAAACAGGTCTTTATACCTCTCCTCATCTGGTCCGACTAGGGGAACGTGTTCAAGTAAATCGTGCGCTACTCAAAGAAGAAGAAATTATAGCTTACTCGCATGAGCTTGGTCCAGTAGCCAAGCAATTGGGAATTGTGGGAGGCAGTGATGATGAGCCTAGCTTTTTTGAGTTTATGACTGCGATGGCCTTTTTGCAGTTTCAGCGAAAAGGAACGGATATTAATATTATCGAAGTAGGTATGGGTGGTAGATTAGATGCCACAAATGTTGTGCAACCTGAAATAAGTGTAATTACCTCTATTGGTTTAGATCACTGTGAAGTTTTAGGAGATACATTAGAAAAGATAGCTACCGAAAAAGCGGGTGTGATAAAACCAGGTAAACCTGTTGTAATTGGGCGAATGCCGAGGGAGGCTGAAACGGTTATTCGATCTATTGCTCAACAATTAGGTTCACCTCTTATTTCAGTACGTGAAGTATATGGTGATGATATAAACGCTTATCCGCGTTGCGGACTTCTTGGGGACTATCAGCGGTGGAATGCAGCCACTGTAACACTTATTTGTGGAGCCCTTGGAAATCAGTGGAATCTAACTCCGCAAATAATCCAAGAGGGCTTAGCGCTAGTTGTTTGGCCAGGGCGCTGGGAAACTACAACACTGGCAGGTAGGCCTCTTATATTAGATGCCTCTCATAATCCTGAGGGTGCTTTCGTATTAGAGCAAAATCTTGCAACTTATATAAAAGAATCAGCTCGGCCACTTGTCATTATTACGGGTTCACTAGGATTAGCTCGAGCATCAGCTTTACTTACTACTGTAAGCCGTTATGCGAAGGATATTTATCTTATAGTACCGAACCAAAGTAGAGCCTGTACTTACGAGCAACTGGAGGGATTAATACCAAAGGAATTCAAAGGTAGGGTATTTCGCTCAACCGTAGAGGGATTATTTCCTAATCCTAATACATGCTTAGCTGGCAGTGCAGAAGATAGCGTACTGGTTACAGGTTCAATTTATCTCTTAGGCGAAATACTAGCACGAATTCAGCCTGAAAGAGGTCCACAGGAGGGACGTCTTCAGGACTTTTAAGCTATAAATTATAAATAGGAGTAATTTTTGTTTGCTGTTCCTACTTAAGGATTAACTCTTTTATCTTTAGCAACAAATGCCAATGGCTTCAGTTGCAACGTTACACACATGTCACTGCATACATTCTCAAGTCGTTTAATTGCCGATGTTGGTATTTCCTTTGGAGACGAAGGTAAAGGCCGTCTTATACCCGAAGTTACAGAGGAGCTTCGCGGTACTCCAGCGCGAGTTACTGTAGTCCTCAAAGTTAACGGAGGTGCTAACTCAGGGCATACAGCTGGTGGCATAAAACTCAACTTACTTCCTGCAGGTGTTGTAGAAAAAGATGTAAGTTATCTTGCTATAGGAAGTGGCGTTGTTGCCGATCCGCGAAAAATATGGTGGGAAACAATTCCTCTAGAGAAAAAAGGTCATTCAATTTTAAATCGTTTAGTTATCGATGAACGTACGTTAGTTTCAGATCTTTCTCATCGTTTATTGGATTTAGCTTGGGAAGATTACCGCGTTAAATGTTTAAACGAAGAACCGCGTGGATCAACGGGTCGTGGAATTACACCTGCATACTGCGACGAGGTAGGACAATGGCAGATTACCTACGCAGACTTTTTAGGTGGGCCGAATTATTTTGCACGTAAAATGACTCAACGTGCCGAACGAGCTATCAGAACAATACAACATGTTTGCCAAGTAAGTGAAGAGACCTGGTTCGAATTTTTTAACAAACTCACTGAAGCCGAACTGCGTGCAAATGCTGAAGCTATAGAGTTGGGCAGTTTAAAAAAAGAAGACTGCGACTTTATTCAATTTAAAGGAGATAAACCTTTCACACTCAATATTCAGCGTTTAATAGAAGTATACTGGGCTGCTGGTACTGGACTCGCTAAAAATATTGGTGAAGTTAGGGAATTAATTATCAAGGAGATGCTTGCTGGCCATACCGTTATTGGTGAATTCGGCCAAGCCTACTGGTTAGATAAACGGCATGGTTATTCGCCTAATGTTACTGCTTCCCACACTTATACTCCTGAAATTTTTGAAAGCGCCGGTATTCCTGTTCAACGCGTTCATACGTTTGGTGTAGCTAAAGCGTACGATACTAAAGTAGGTACTCACACCTTTATTACTGAAATGGATGGATCCCATCCACTCGCTATTAAATTAAAACAAATTGAGTTTGGTACAAGTACGGGCCGTCAACGTATGGTTGGTTGGTATGATGCCGTAGAAAAAGGAGATGCGCTTAGATACGGTGGCTTTCAGGATTTGATGATTAATAAGTTAGATGCTTTAACGTACTCTGGAAACTGGAATAGTGATTTATTAATCTGTAAAGCTTACGAAGATAGTTCAGGCAAACGGTATGATCATGTTCCGCGAAATGAATTAATACGCAAATCGCTCAAACCTATTTACACAGCTTATCCAGGGTGGAGCGAAGATATATCTGGTTCGCGTAAATTTAATGATCTTCCTAAAAATGCTAAGCACTACGTTGCAGCTATGGTTAAGAGCCTACTTGATGTTGCATACGCTAACCAACCTTGGCCTAAAGAATTACCAAATCTGCGTTATTTAGGAGTGGGTCCACTGCCTTCTCAAATTATCAAAGACGTACCTGAGACAGAAGAATTAATTAAGCTCGTTTAACCGAGGTATAAAAAAGCCGGCATGTTTAAAATATGCCGGCTTTTTATTAAATCGAAACTAAGTTTTATTTACTCTGGAAGAGCAATTTCTCTTACCCAAATATTTCTGTAAGAGACATTATTTCCGTGTTCCTGTAGTTGTAAGGGGAGTTTTGAAGCATGTGCTTTGTATTTAGGGTATCCACGATATTCAGTAGGCCCTTTAAGAATAACATCATATTGCACAAGTATGCCGTTGTGAAATACAGTTTCCCGCGCTGGTTTAATAAGACCGCCGTCTGCAGAGAAACGAGGAGCAATAAAAACAACATCATACGTTTGCCACACTTCAGGGGGACGGCATGCATTTACTAGAGGTGGATGCTGTTTGTAAATCGAAGCAGCCTGGCCATTAACATAAGTCGGATTATTGTATGAATCTAAAACTTGGAGTTCATATAACCCCATCATAAATACACCGCTATTTCCACGACCTTGACCATGTTTACTCTCAATAGCTTTAGGTTCACGAAATTCAATATGTAATTGTATATCACCGAAAGATGCCTTCGTTTGCAGGTATCCTGATTTTGGAATAATAGTCATAGCGCCATCGCTAATTTCCCATCCTTTAGAGCCTTTCTTAACAGGAGACCAAGCATCGAAATTAGTACCATCAAATAGAACAATGGCATCTGATGGCGGAACACCTGCTGGTGCAGAAACGACAGGTGGTACGGGCGTATAGTACTCGGTTACTTCTGGTTTTGGAAGGTTTGCATCATCTTCTGCGTAGAGTGATACAGCTGTGCTTATTAGGGCTAGTGTGAGGAGGTAGCTTAGTTTTTGGATCATAAAGATTATAAATTAATTTAAGCAAAGAGGATTAGGTTCTGTGGTCCACAGCACTTTGGGATTATTCTTATCTTGAATCACAGCACTAATATTAGTTTCCGTGTTGCAGATAGATTGTATTTTATTGGGTTCCAAAATTATCCATGCGGTAGAAAGAGCGTCTGCTTGTGCTGCTGAATTTGCTATAGCCCAGGTGCGCCGTGATGTACTAAACGCTTTTCCAGTACTAGGATCTAAAATATGTTCTCCTTTAATTGATGTACCTGAACTTCCTAATGCATTATTTTTTAAATACAAATAGCTTCCTGTTTGACTGCCACCAATACCAATTTTCCATCCTTTAGGATCTGGGCTTTCTAAAGCAAGTAAGCTGCTTCCACCGCCTACAAGTAATGCCTCATTAATATCCCAAGAATGTAATTCTTCTGCAGCCAGATCTAGGGCGTATCCTTTACCAATTGCGCCTAGATCTAATGAGACTGAGCCGCCATCGACTCCTACTAAGAAGGAGTCTTCATCCATTAATAATTGCCCGCGTTTTGAGGCGTAACTACCTAAAGCTGGATCAAACGCTCCATCAGTCATTATTTGGTAACTAATACAGAGCTTGAGGCAGTGAAATACTTCGGGACTTACTTTCTGTACTTCGCCGGGTGTAAGACGACTAATCGATGCTATCTCACTATTTTGTTGATATTTACTTAGGCGAGATTCAGTTGTTTCAATAATTGACCAAACTGCTTGGGCTACTTTTTTTGTATAACTCTCGTCTGGGTGGGCAATGCGTAATTCAAAATAGGTAGCCATAGCGTCATACCTATAAGTATAAATTTTATTAGGCATGGTGAGTGACCTCTTGGGTAAATAATACAATCAAAATATCATCTCTTAATCCTACATATTCTTGAACCCATTCTTTTCCTAGTTGTTTTGCTATTCGCGGCGCCTCAGCAATAGAACTTATGACTGCTCTTGGTTCTAGAGTTTCTGGCAAGTGGCTAAAGTAGCCCACGTGATTAAATGAACGTAAATACCAAGGTAGCGGCCAGTAGTCTTCGGCAACTACAGCAATAATAAACGGAGAATGCTCATCAGTAAATGAGGCGACGTGATTTAAGCGTAAAACAAGTCTAGCTATATCTGGAGATGTAGATGAATAGCTGAAAGGATTTTGGGATTCATTAGTATAACGAAAACACAAGCGATCGGTTTGTCTCACCAAAAGAAAAACGATTAATAGAGTAATCGCTCGTTGGGCTAATAAATTAAGCGTACTGGAAGATGAACTCCATAAAGAAGCCATACCATAGCCTGCAACAAGCACTGCTGGCATTAAGAATTCAAGCATAAGCCAGGGAGTCTTATAAGGCGTAGATGAATAAATGATAAAGATAAGTGTTCCGTATAGAACAAGTATACGTATTAGAAATGTATTTTTATTTGAGATAAAACTTCTAATCGCACCTAGTGTTGCGAAAACCAAAGTAATCCATCCAAAAAAAGGAAAGGAAAGTTCAGTCGGTTTTAAGAGCCATAGAATGTAAGTATTCCATGGTTTTTCATGACCCGATCCGCCCGCACGTTTTAGAAGAAGGGGAATAGATCTTAAGAAATCATAAAGCCCTGAAGGATTTTTACCCATCGAAGTATATGCTAAAATAATTATACTCACGCTTGTGAATAGAACCAGAGTTATAGCAAAACGTACTCTGTTTTGATTAATTAAAGATGATCTAATCCGAATCAATTGATCACGCCCAGACCCAATCTGTATGCAGAAATAGAGTGCAATACCTAAAACTATCAAGGTGATGAGTGATGACTCTTTAGTAGTGACCGCGAGCGCTACACTAAGTCCAGCGATTATAGACCATCTTAAACGGCCTGTAGTCCAAAATTTATTTAAGGATGCTACAAGAAGTAGAGTAGCAAAAATGAGGATTGGCTCATGCAATGCATATCTTCCGTAAAATACAAAAGGAGCACCCAAGCCAAAGAGGAATGCGCTTGTAAGTATAGCGCTTGGAATAGCTTCTATGAACAAGCCTAGGACAAGTATGCTTAACGCCGTTATAAAAACAGATCCTAGCCGTAGATCAGTTGCATTCATTTCACTCAGCTTATTCACGGAGTGAAATTTAAAGATATTACTTTCTAGCCACGAGAGCGATGGGCCATGACGATCATTAGGATCGTAATGATATGCTTCACCAGAGAGACGTACCGAGGTGATTATAGCATTAACTGCTTCGTCAGTATGTACGGGCCTTATTTCAAGACCTACTCTATAAAATAAAACTACAGCACAGGCTATGCAGGTTAGCCATAGCCAGATTCTTATTTTAGGAAGACGTTTTACCGTAGACTTCAACTTCGATATAGTGATTCATTTCGTTAGAGCTATTGCCGCGACTATAGAGCCTGACATAGCGTCCTGAAATACCTTTAGCTTCAATTAATCGTCCCTCATAGGTTTCTATGTAGAGATGATCTTGACCGGCACCTAGACCAAGTTCGTTTGCGGTATCGCTATTGTAGATAGTCTTGACGCCTTGAGTAAACGTAGGGTCATCAGAAATTTGTACGACAACATCAAAGTAAACGCGGGCCTGAGAATGATAATGCCAAAGCGCTACTGCGTAAATAGAACTGCTCTTCTGGAGATCAATTTGGACCCATTGTTTACCTTGACCTAATTCTACGAAATTACCTTCATCGCCACTTTTTTCCCCATCGGTTATTAAAGTTAAATCGCCTAAAACTGGATCTTTGTCGCTTCCTGTAACTGGCTTATTAAGAGCTAGATTTAGAGTTCCCTTAGGAACCATAATTTCTGGTCTTCGACCTGAGCGGGGTGCTTCTAAATTAGGCAGCTTTAGTGGTACTGGTGTTCCCGTAAGCATAGGTTTAGGAAGCGTTACTTTTAGCGGGACAGAATCATCTGCTTTCGCAAAGCCGATAAGATTTAGTGCGCACATTACTGTGACTAGCTTCAGGGACAATGCAGTGACTGAGGATAACCTTGAATTCATATTTTTAAATCTTCTGCTGTAATTTCAATCTTTTTTCCAGTCATTACTGCTTCGCACGCTTTGAAGATAGCAATTTCACTATTGAATGCTTCATCGGCTGGACAATTCAGTTTTGCTTTTCCTCGTATTGAATTAAAAAAATTCTCAAGATGAGGTTGATGAGCAGGCTTGTTCAAAATAACGGGTATATCAAAAGCGGCTAAGGCTGCTGTTTCGCGTGCGTCTACAACTGCATCTGAACTTGCTTCATAAACAGGAGCTGCTTGAGCTTTAAGAAAATTACGACGTATCCAAGGCTCCCAATCGCGTGCATATGCCTCACGGTATACAGCAGTGTATTTTGGATTCTCGCTCATCTTAAGCGTACCTTCAACACCCATGAACTGTTCAAAATAACCACCAGCGCTAGTCGTGGTTTGGACTTGATAGAACGCGCGAGCTACACCTTGAGGCGTATTGTATTTGTATACTACCATAGCATTATCAAACCACTCATGCTTTGAGTAATAGTCATTTCCTCCGTCTGCAGTCACGGAGATAGGCGGACCTCCAAAAAACCAATTAAAAATATCGATTTGATGTGCACCTAAATCAGAAAGTGGTCCACCACCAAACTTTTTGAACCAACGCCAATTGCGAAATTGGTGCATATCATCGTAGCCGTACTTAGCGAGTGTTGCCTTAGGTATAGCAGCTTTATTTGGCCAACCTAAATCTTCGCTAACAGCTCGGTTCCATTGACCGTTTGCTGTTGTAATTTTACCGAGTAAGTTAGCTTCTCCCAAAAGACGATTCTTAGCCACCAAGTAACGTGGATTGCTACGGCGTTGATGGCCAATTTGTAAGAGACGCCCGGTTTCATTCATAGAGCGCACCATTGATTTAGCGCCTTCTATAGTATTGGACATCATTTTCTCACAGTAGACATCTTTACCCGCTTTCATAGCAGCAATAGAAATTGGAGCATGTAAAAAATCTGGTGTTGCTACAATGACGGCCTGAATATCTTTCTCCTGCGCAAGCATTTCTTCGTAATCGCGGTAACTTTTAACAGTGTAGCCGTACTTTTTAAGATATTTTTCGCCGTATTGTCTGTTGTAATCCCAAATATCACAGAGTGCTACAAATCTTACACCTGGGATTTTTAGCGTATCCTCAAGAAGTACGCGTCCCTGGGCCCCAATACCTACCAAAGCTACATTTAAGACCTCTGAGGGTGAAATGGTCGCTCCCAATAATTTGGCAGGCCTTGCAAAAGCAAGTGCCGCACTTGCCGTAGCAGCTGTAGTAATGAAGGAACGTCGCCCCATTCTCTTGCTCGATGAGCTTGTATCATTTGAGTTCATTAGCGGGTGATTGAAAAACGATTATGTTTAGCAAGAGTAAGAGCGTAAGCGATTAGACCTGCATGTATTGCTAGCCAAGCTACTCCATCTTCTTGATGAATAAGTAATAGACCAAGCATAAGCATCGTATAGAGAACACCTGTAAGTACTAAAGATAAGCGAGTAAACAATCCCAAGAGGAGCATAGCACCTAGGACGACAAGGATGTATCCTAAAGAAGCATAAAAAGGTGCTGTTAGAAACTGAGGCAGAAGAGGTTCATCCAGAAACTTAGTTTTTAATGCTTCAGGAATACCGTGGTAATGGCTAATGCCGTATACTTTCTTTGAAACTTCAACAACAGCACCACTTGAATCTGGTGTTCCGTTAGCATCGAGTAGCGGTTGCTGAATTGTAATTTTTTCAGAAAATTTTTCTAGGCCTGCTAAAAAGGTACGTGTACCAAGCCAAAGACGTAGAGTAATGAAAGCCCACGAATGGTCTTTTGTATCGTAGGTGGGGTTGCTTGAGGAACTCATAGGGTATAAGTCGGGTAGGTAATAAAAGGGTTAAATAAAATCCTTAAAAATATAAGACTATTCTTAGGTTATAATTTGTCGAGATTGGGTGCTAAATTACTATAAATTATCACACAATTTCAGTCAAAAATTAAGACGATAAGGCGTTACTTAGGTTACGACAGACTATAGATTGATATTATATTAATTAAAGTGACCTAATTTACGCGAATTTCTTAAGTTCGGAATTAAAGCTTCCGATTGCCAAGCGCCTTCAGACATATGAAAGTAAGATTTTAAATAAATGCCCGGATTTAAACCAATTCCACTTGGAAGACCTATACCTAATCTACCGCATGCTGTTTCGTGCAGCCTGCCTACTATGGAGGCAATTCGGGGCTATGAAGAAAAAAAACCTGAGATTATCTCACACCTTACTTCAGGTTACCCGCGATTCGTTCTTCATCCTTTTGTCCAGCAACTCACTGCTCACTTTAATGCTAAGACAGCCTATATCGGATTAAAGCTTTGGCTTACTTCTTCAGAAGCTATGGCTACTAGGCTTGAAGTTTATTTAAACGGACAAGCTAAGCTTGTTCGTTTAAATACTGGAACAATTTATGGAATAGCCCACCCAGATGAAGGGGAACTTAATAGCAAAGCTAAAAGTTTTTTACAACATGTTGGAGGTTTTCTTTCCTCAAGACAGGCAGAAGATGAGTTGGTTAAGCTGGGTCTTATTACCAAAGCTTATGAGGAAATACTTTTTTCTGGTGATTCTGAATTAGAGATTAAACACAATCTCCTTAAAGTATTACCTGAGGCAAGTGGTGATGATCTTTTTATAACGAACAGCGGAATGAATGCTATTTATTCTACATTTTCCTCACTTAGAGAAATTCAGTCTCAACGAGGTAAAACGATATGGATTCAACTGGGATGGCTTTATTTAGATACGATTGCTATACTGAAAAAATTTATACAAAACCCCGAAGATTATGTTTTTATTGCCGATGTATTTGATAAAGCTGCGTTAAGTAAGTTATTTGCAGATAAAGGAAATTTGATTGCCGGTGTTATTACTGAGATTCCTTCCAATCCCCTGATACAGACTACAGATATAAATTTCATAAGTGATTTATGTAAGCAGCATCAGGTATCGCTTGTTGTAGATACCTCTATTTCTTCACTGTTTAGTTTAAATGTGCTTCGTTATGTAGACGTACTCGTAAATAGTTTAACGAAATACACTGCTTACGAAGGAGATGTGATTGCTGGACTTGCTGTAATTAATCCCGATTCACGTGACGCTAATCAATTGAGACCACTTCTGGCTAAGTCCGTGGAACACTTATACAAACGAGACTGTGATCGGCTTGCAGCACAAATTGCCAATACAGAAAAAGTGCTCGCTCAAATTGCTGCTAATACAATGCGTGTAGCGACTTATTTAGAAAAAGATCCCCGAGTGATGGATGTTTTTTGGTCCCTCGCTCCTGAATCAAAAGATAATTTTTTAACTATTGCGCGCAATCCCTTATCAGTGGGAAGCATGATTTCTTTTACAGTACGTGGTTCACTTGAGCTATTCTATGACCGGCTATCTCTACCTAAAGGACCTAGTTTTGGAATGAAAACTAGTCTTATTTGTCCTTTTATGTATTTGGCTCACTATGACATTGTCACACATGATGAAGGACGTAAGGAACTATACAGCTATGGCATTAATCCGGATTTACTCCGACTAAGTGTCGGAGCTGAATCTTCAGATTCAATTATATCAGCACTTAACTTAGCTTTAGGATAATTTATGGCCGTTACATTACATTTCCCGACTTTTATCTATAGTAAACCACTTCAGTCCTCTGGACTTCAAAAATTTAATAAAGACCTTGCTACGGAATGTCGTAATTTAAGGGAGTATGATAAAGCAGGGCGTGATTGGTCCAAGAAAAACTATCCAGGAGGCTACACAAGTTACGCCTCGATGAATGAGCTGCAACGTTTCTCGTCTACTTTTTCTAGTCTAGAAAAGAAAATTAATAAACATGTACTTAGTTACAGCAAATCACTCGATTTTGATTTGAATAAAAAATCAATACGCATGACTGACTGCTGGGTTAATATTATGCCTGAATCTGCTGCTCATTCACTCCATTTACACCCTTTGGCTTTTATTAGCGGCACCTATTACGTTGCTACACCGCTAGGCAGTCCCGGGCTGAAATTCGAGGATCCCAGACTTGATCGTTTTATGGCAGCTCCTCCTCGTTTAACGTCTGCTCGGCAAGAGAATAAAACCCACGTTGTTTATCCTGCCAAAGCTGGAAACCTTATTTTATTCGAAAGCTGGCTTAGGCACGAGGTTGCTCAAAACCGAGTTGCAGCAGAAAGAATAAGTATAAGCTTTAATTACAACTGGAGTTAATCAACTAACGAAGACGGGTTAAAAAGTATGAGGCTAGTATTACCATGGCTGCATTGGGTATCCAGGCTGCTGTTTGGGGATCGATCCACTGCTTCATAGCAATTGAGCTGCCAATTGTATTAAATATATAATATAAAATAAAGAGTCCTATTGCTTTGGATACACCTACTGCTGGGTTTACGCGGACGCCAGCAATCGCAAATGGAATAGCAATAGCGATTACGATTAGGGGCGCTAGAGTATCTGCTAGTAGAGAGTAATATCTCACTGCATAAGGAACTACTTTATTTGGATTTTTTTCTGCTTCAAAATAAGCCATTAAACGTCTGAGTTCAAAGAATGATAGATCTCTTGGTCTTTGATCAGTAAGAAGCATTAAAGAAGGATCCTCATGAAAGGTACTTTCTATTTTTATCGTGAATGGTTCAGAGGTAATTTGTTCCTCGGTTTCAGGATTGAATTTAAGTTCTCTTCCGTTTTTGAACACCCACCTTTTTTTAGGTCCATCAAACCAAGCTTCTGACGCCAGAAGGCGTTTAATTTCTCTACTATTTTGATCCATAACCGATACAGAAATGCCGAAAGCTTTGGCTGGCGATGCCTGTCTGTAGCGATTAATTAGCCACATTCGGTGATCTTCAGAATTATCGAAGGCAACACTATATATAGCACCCACACGGTCAGGAGGTAATACTTTTGCCTGCTTTTTGAACTGCATTTCTGCGTCGAGTTGGCGGGATTGTTCTACGGACCAAGGGACTACGCTTGAATTTAACCACGCTACTAAAGCGCAGGCAAAAAGACCTACAATCCAAAGCGGGGCAGTCATTCTGGCAAAACCTACACCTGCAGTCCTAATTGCTGTTAACTCGTTGGAGCGGTGCAGTTTAGTGAGAGTAAAAAGAAGTGAAATTAGCAATGCTAGAGGTAAAACAAGGCCTAGAAAGCTAGGCATTGTAATAAAAATATAGCGCATGAATTCAGAGAAACCCGCACCTATCTCTAGCATGGCTTTAAAGTCATCGTAGCAGATCTGAATAAATAATAAGCCACAAATTGCGACGAGTACCAAGAAAAGGATTTGTAGCCACTCACGCATCAGGTGCCTATCGAACGTATTCATCTTTACTTAAAAAAACCTGCTTTCATCGATATTGCAACACTGGCGACTTTGCACACCTAAATGCTTTCAAAGATTATTGTGCAACTCTTCGATAGATCGCTCGTCTAGCTAAAACAAGCACGAGTAAAATAATATTATTTAGCATGAAAATTAAATCCTTTGTTTCTTGTTTCTTTAGTTTAACTATTGGGCTTTTTTGTGTGACTCCTATAGTTCTTGCGCAGGACGCTACTCCAGCACCTGCTAGTCCGCCTGCTGTTAAAGCTTGGGGTGGTAATCGTCAGATAGAAATGCTTACTAAAAAACTTAGTTTAACTGATGATCAAAAGACAAAAGTAGAAGCTGTATTAAAAGATCAGATGAGCCAGATGACAGCTTTAAGGAAAAATGAAGATATGGCAGAGGATGACCGCAGAACGCAGATGATGGCTATTCGTAAAACGTCTGCTGCTAAAATTCGCGCACTGCTCACTTCAGATCAACAAACCATTTTTGATACCTTACCTGCGATGGGCGGACAACGAGGTAAGAAGAAGTCGGAAAGTGAAACACCTGCACAAGCAGCACCTACGACTTAATAAACACTTGTTAGGGTTGGTGTGAGCCGTCTCGGATAGCAGCCCGAGACGGCTTTTTTGCGTGATGATTACTAAGTCTTGCAAGTTAGCCTAGTTCACTATCCTTATAAAATATTACTATACATGGTCTTAGAAAATATTTAGGGGATTTTAAAAACCTAATTTAATCGTAAAAAGACACGCGTCCTAATTCAGACCTTGTAAGCCTCTTTTTTATATGTGGATATTTACGCTTATCTGGAAAACAACCTTATTTCATTATGGCTACTATTAACGCGTTCTTACTTAAAAATAATCTGCGTATTGCAACCAATCCCTGTGTAAGTCCAGATTTCTGTTTAGATTGGACTGCATTAGCACAACTTGCTCAGACCAAAGCAGCTTCAGTGAAGCACTATGCGCTGAGTTTATTTCATACCGTACAAGGTCAATGGACTTTATTTGAAGATACTGTCACGGGAGATTGTGGATGGTTACTTAAGAAAAAAATAGGCGCTGTTGCACCAAGTACCTTAGAGCAAGGGATTGAGCTTGTAGCAGATAGTTTAATTTACCCAGCCAGCTTCGTTAATCTACTTGCGCTAAAAAATTTAATACAGGCGTATGATAATTCATCGACTATTTTTCCAACTGCTGGCGCTGATTTAGGTAAACGCACGTTAGGTATTGGAGCTCGTTTTACAACGCTTCACTGGATCGGTGTTGAATGGGCTATGGCTCATCTTAATTTAGGTGTAACTGCCAATCAAAATTCAATACCCCGCGAATTAGTCTATGATGTTAATGCTATGTTAGAGGGCCGCTTAGATAGTGTTCCTTTTCCTTTTATTGGAACGAATGTACCTGAAGGACACCAAGGTCAAAGTGTAGAGGGTATGAGTCACGGGTGTGTGCTTTCAAAGCTAAAAACAGGCTTTCATCGTCGTAAGATTGCCTGGAGTTTTAATGCGGATCACCAACCCATAGGCGGTAAATTTGATAGCCGAGAAGATCAATTAGTAACGGGGTGTCTGCTCGCTAGCTACATCACCTTTGATTTATCTCCCGAGCTTGCGCAAACACAGGTTACCGGGGACGCAGCTGCCTGGGTTAATGCTCATGTACCTGCTAATATTCTTGTCGGGGTTAAAGCCCGTGTAGCATCCGTAGGACTTGTTTTAAATGAGGCAGAATTCGCTCATCTCGTAGCCTACGTATGGCCCGCGATGCAAAAAATGAAACAGCGTGATACTAAGTACCGTTTAGCTCGTGAGAAAGCATTTACTACACAAATTGGCAGAGACTACTTAAGAGAATTATCTATCGATGAGCTTCCTGGTTTAACAACCCAAGAAACAACGGCGGTAATGTTAGCTCTATGTGAGGCATTAGAAATGAAGATCCATTTTGTTGCTCCTGCATTTGGTTTCCAAAAGAATATGCCTTATCCGGATAATAGTGCTTTAAAAGTATTAATCGAAAAGCAGTGGGCAGTCTGCTCTAAGTTTGATTCAAGTATTGGTTTTCACTCAGGGTCAGGAAAGTCTGCAGAAAACTACCGCATTATGGGTGAAGTTACTGGCCGTCGTTTAGAAATAAAAACAAGCGGACGCTATACCTACGAAATGGGGAAGGCTCTCGCCTTATCAAAGAATACTGAAGATCAATCGCTTTGGAATGATTGGTATATATTTACATTAGAATTAGCTCTACTCGGAGCCTTTAGCACTGATTCAACTGAGCAAAAGATGGCTCGTATATTTATTTCTGATGCCCTTTCCAAATCAGGTAAAACTACGGATGTATTTGAAACAAAGGATACCTGCAGAAAAGCACTTGAAGCTCTTAGTCCTAGTCCTGAACATATGTTCTGGTTTGAGTACAACTTCTTATACGTTTTAGCCGGTGGAGGACGTGCTGAAAAGTCAGCTTTGGGTGATCATACTCCTGCGGGTTATATTCAGCGCGCACGATTTTACTCAATTAGTGAAGAGGGCCGTCTAAACTTTGCACGTAATGTTGCGAACTACATTATATTCCTAGCTGAAACTACGGGTTTAGCCTCCGAGCACGTATGCTCAAAAGCGAGGGCTTCTCTAGCTAATTATAAGCAGCTACCAGAGCTAGTTAATTCTATTGCTGGTTAAAGTTATGGTTTAAAATATAGAAGGCTTTTGCTGGCTCTCATCAACGAAAGCCTTACAATTTAAATACTAAATCTATGTCCTTTATTCACGACGATTTCTTGCTTACGACCTCACACGCTCGTGAGCTTTACCATAATTTTGCGAAGAATGAGCCAATCTTCGATTATCATAGTCATCTTTCACCCGCTTTAATTGAGTCTAATCATCAGTTTGCAAATATTTCTGAATTATGGCTTGGTGGTGACCATTATAAGTGGCGCGCACTTCGTTCCAATGGAGTGAATGAACGTTTTATTACTGGGGATGCAGCTCCGGAAGAAAAATTTAAAGCATGGGCGCAAACAGTTCCTCATACTATGCGTAATCCTTTGTATCATTGGACGCATCTCGAATTAAAACGTTATTTTAATGTTGATACACTGCTCAATTCTGAAACTGCACAATCAGTGTGGAGTAAAGCCAATGATCAACTCCCTCAATTGAGAGTGCATGACTTACTCGCGCAGTCGAAAATTGCTGTCGTGTGTACCACAGATGATCCGGTCGACTCCTTGGATACCCACGCAAAGATTGCTAAAAGTGGACTTAAAACAAAAGTGTATCCAACGTTTCGTCCTGATAAGGCTTTGTCGGTTGGAGATCCTGCAGGATTCAATATGTGGATAGAAAAATTAGGTGGTGCTGCTGGAATGCCAGTAAAAACCTTCGATGATTTACTCTCTGCACTTAAAAAAAGGCATGATGATTTTCATGCAGTTGGCGGTCGTCTCTCTGATCACGGTTTAGAGACTGCATTGTCTGAGCCTTGCACGCATGCTGAGGCACAATCCGTTTTTGATGCAGCGCGTGCAGGACGCTTATCCTCAGCTTCAGATCAATTAAAGTATGGTTCTTATCTCATGTTAGAATTTGGTCGCTGGGATGCTGCACGGGGTTGGACTAAACAACTCCATTTAGGAGCCTTGCGTAATAACAATAAGCGTTTGTTAAAAACATTTGGTCCAGATACAGGGTTTGATTCCATTGGTGATTTACCTCAAGCCCACGCCTTATCGCGTTATTTGGATACGCTTGACTCAACAGATCAACTTCCTCGTACAGTCATCTATAATCTAAATCCTGCAGATAACTATGTATTTGGCGCAATGATTGGAAATTTCCAAGACGGGTCGATACCTGGAAAGCTTCAATATGGTAGCGGTTGGTGGTTCCTTGATCAAAAAGAAGCTATGGAGTGGCAGATTAATGCTTTATCTAATCTTGGACTACTTAGCCGATTTGTAGGTATGCTAACAGATTCACGTAGTTTTGTAAGTTTCCCAAGGCATGAATATTTTCGTCGTACGCTCTGTAATCTTATTGGAGCCGATATGGAACGGGGAGAGTTACCATCTGATATGGCTTTTATTGGCGGTATGATTAAAAATATTTGCTTTAGTAATGCTCGGGACTATTTCCGCCTTGGGCTTGCTCCAGAATATTTAGCTAAGTAATTATATGTATCATTCAATCGCGTTTGTTGGCACGGGTGTCATGGGACGAAGCATGGCTTCCCATCTCATTAAGGCAGGCAATTCGCTTCACGTGTATAATCGCACCAAGGATAAAGCTAAAGACCTACTTGAGCTTGGTGCTCACTGGCACGACTCTGCAGGATCTGCAGCAGCTCAAGCGGATATCGTTATAACGATGGTTGGATTTCCAAAAGATGTTGAGGAAACTTACTTAGGTAAAGGTGGAATCATAGAGCGAGTAAAAGCAGGGGCTTTACTTATTGATATGACTACATCTAGTCCTATTCTAGCACGCACTATAGCAGAGGCTGCGTCAAAAAAAGGACATTCTGCTTTAGATGCACCAGTATCAGGTGGTGATATTGGCGCTAAAGAAGCCCGCTTAGTTATTATGGTAGGTGGAGAAAAAACTGCCTTCGAGCGTGCTAAACCTGTGTTCGAATTAATGGGTAAGAATATAGCACTCTTAGGCCCATCTGGTGCTGGCCAGCATTGCAAGATGGCTAATCAAATTTCTGTTGCTGTAGGAATGGTAGCCTGGGTAGAAGCTCTTATATACGCAAAGAAAGCAGGATTAGATCCAACACAAGTCCATGCAAGTATTAGTGGAGGTGCTGCAGGTAGTTGGGCTATGACTACATTAGCTCCGCGAGCCCTAACGGGTAACTTTGCGCCTGGATTTTACGTAAAACATATTATTAAAGATATGGGTATAGCTTTGGATTCTGCCAAAGAAATGAAACTAGATCTTCCTGGTCTAAGTCTGGCCAAGAAACTCTATGACGATGTTTCTTCTCACGGCTGGAGTGAGTGCGGTACGCAGGCTTTGTATCAACTCTATACTTCGTTATAATCTCAAAGCGTTGTCTTAGGTAAAAACGAGGTGTCGACAGCATCTTCCACTTTCACTGTATTCGCTTTTAGCACACCTAAATCAGTGAGTTGCTCTATTTGTAATTGATAGCGTTTTGGATTTATCGAGAGATAATCATCATTATTATCCTTAGCTAAGTGATTATTTACCACTTGTAGTCTGCACCAATTTAGGAATCCGGGCGTTACATTTGGATTTATCTTAAGCATTATAGCGTGTGCGGGTGAACCATCTACTTCGATGTATGTTTTCCATCCTTTGTAGGTGGCACGTAAAAATGCTTTAAGTTGTTCGGGGTAAGTTATAGAGAAATTACGATTTGTTATAATGGCAGTGTAAGAATCAAAACCTGCATCGTAAGCATGCAAAAATTTTGTTTTTATTCCCTTTTGTAAAAGATAATAAGGTTCTGAGGTATAGTAGGCTTGTTGTATGAAATTTGGATCTGCAGCAAATCGACCTAAGTTATAGTCTGTCGGTGTCGTATTAAAATTAATATTATATTTTTTTCTTAAATAGGTTAGGAATGCCCAACTTGGTTTTGCCATAATCGACTTATTGTTTAAATCTAACCAGGTAGTAATGGGATTTGACTCATGCATCATTAGTACAGAGGGATCGTGCTGAAAGATAGACCCCACGCAGACGAGGGGTACTCCTGACGCAATTGATGAGAGAACATTACCTGAATCATCCTGACCTATCTGAACCTGATTTGTAGCCACTTTGGTCTGAACATAGGAATTGGGTCCTCCTTGTAGTAAGGTTACATCCAATCCTTCATCTTTATAATAACCGAGTGCTTGTGCTGTATAAAAAGCTCCGTGTTCCGGTTCTGCTACCCAATCAAGTTGTACTTTAATGGGAAATAACTGCTTCGTTAAGGAATCTTGTTGAGCTTGTTTTTGTGAGCAGGCTACTAAACCTAATGCAATAAAGAGAAGTAAAAGTGGTTTTATTGAACCCATGGCTATGTTAATAACGACATTTTAGGTGTGTTATTAAGAAGCGCAAATGAGCTCAATTCTTTTTTATAAGCGAATCATGCCATTTGTGTAAGAATAGCCAGTGTACCAAGCTAATACTGCCAACAAAGATAAATCCTAATAAACAGGCAAACGCTCCTGTTGCATACAAAGCAGAAGTTTTAAGTTGTGAGAAATACGTTATAGCCATAAACCCTATACCTCCAATACCGTTTTGAGAACTACCCGCTAGGAAATCACCGGTGATTGCTCCAATGGGTGCGAGTGTACCCGCAATTTTAACTCCGTTTAAGAAGTAGGGTAGAGCATAAGGTATTCGCAGATATTTGATTTCTTGAAGCCTAGTTGCGTTACAACTTTTTAAAACTTCTAATAAATTTTGATCTACAGAAGTGAATCCCAGCGTAGTACTGGCTACTATAGGAAAAAAACAAATCATGAAGGTGATTGCTATGATGCTGGGTAGTCCTTGACCAAGCCAAAGACAAAAAATGGGAGCTAAGATGATAACAGGAGTCATCTGTAGAATTAAAATATAGGGGTAAAGTGATTTCTTAAGCTTAGACGAAAACGCCATAATAATTGAGATCAAAAACCCTCCTAGTACTGCTAAAATAAAACCTGCAAATGCACCTTGGCTTGTAATGAGCGCAGAGGTAATAAGCGTTTTACGTTCAACCCATGCTGCTTCTAAAATTTGATCTGGTCTGGGTAGTACAAATATCGGAATATTAAATAATGCTATAATGGAGTACCACGCTGCTATAAGTGTTATGCCTGATACTGTTGGAAAAATAAAGGAGGGAACTTTTTTCATAGACTTAGAACACGGCACGCAATGCGTGGGTTGTTTCTCCAAGCAATCTAAAGTAGTCAGGCGTTTCTCTTAGCTCAGCCGTTCTAGGATAGCTAAATGGCACATCTATAATTGCTTCTATTCTGCCTGGGTTTCTTCCCAGAATAACTATCCTATTTGAAAGGAAGAGTGCTTCATTTATTGAGTGAGTAACGAAGAATGCGGTGAACTGATCTTGCGCTTTAATTTTTAAAAGATCCTCGTTTAATTTATCTCGGGTTATTTCATCCAGAGCACCAAATGGTTCATCGAGCAGAAGAATTTCAGGAGCAGTACTTAAAGCGCGAGCAATCGAAACACGCATTTTCATTCCACCTGACAACTGCCACGGAAATTTATCCTCAGCATCCTTTAATCCAACTAAGGCTAACATTGCTCTAGCTTTAGCTTGGCGACTTACCTTGGATTCTCCTCTTAAGAGTAAGGGAAGCTCTACATTGGCTAAACTTCTTCTCCAAGGCATTAGATTCGCATCCTGAAATATAAATGCTGTATCCGTTCTTACTAATTCAGGACCTGTATTGTTTATTAACAAGGTTCCTTCGGTAGGTTTAATAAGTCCTGCAATCAATCTAAGTAAAGTAGACTTACCGCACCCACTTGGACCCAGAAAACTGATAAATTCGCCTTTGTTTACATTTAAATTTATATTTTCAAGTACGTAGGCTTCGTTATCAAAGCGTTTTTTAATTCCTTCTAAGTAGACATAACATTCTGTTTTACTAGCCATACGCTTCAATAGAGTGAGTGTTTCTTGTGACTATTTAGGTATATCTTAATCAAGTGATATCACCGTATATAGATTATAAATTATCTCAAGTTTGAGTATTTGTTGTGGTTCAATTCAGCACTAGTCTTGCATCTAAGCCTTAATGTGAAAGGATAGTTCATATGGATTCCATTGAACTAAAGCTAAAAGAATTGGGTCATGTTCTTCCTCCAGCTCCACAGCCAGCAGGATTTTATGTACCGTATCGTTTTAACGGAAATAATCTTGTTTTATCTGGCGTGATTAGTACTAGCGAAGGCCCTGTACCGCATACAGGTCAAGTGGGTAAAGATCAGACAGTTGAGTCAGGTTACGTAGCTGCCCAGATCTGCGCCTTAAATACTTTAGCTACAATTAAGTCTGCTTTAGGTAATCTAGAACGCGTAAAAGAGTTTATCTTTCTGAGTGGTTTCGTGAATGCAGTATCTGGTTTTGACCAAAGTCCTCAGGTCATTAACGGAGCAAGTGAATTGTTCGTTAAGTTATACGGTGAGTCAGGTAAACATGCACGAGCAGCCGTTGCTGTAGCTGGGCTACCTCGCAATGCGATTGTAGAGATTCAGGTAACTGTTCGCTTCGAATAAGAATTCGTTAGCGTATCTAGGCGGTCTTAAACAAAAATTAAAGACCGCAGAGTTATCGTTTATTTTGGAGCTCCTTGCGCGTAATAACGTGCGCGTAAACGTAAACCATTAAGACGAATGAAGCCAGTAGCATCATTTTGGTTGTACCAGCTCTTAACGCCTTCCATGGATGCAATATGTGGGTCGTATAGGGAATACTTTGACTTACGGCCGCAGGTAATAACATTACCCTTATAAAGTTTAAGTCTTACAGTTCCCGTTACGTGCTTTTGACTTTCGTCTACTAAGGCTTGCAGTGCTTCACGCTCAGGGGCGAACCAGAAGCCGTAGTACACTAATTCTGCATATTTAGGAATAAGTGAATCTCTTAAGTGCATTACTTCACGGTCCATCGTGAGAGACTCAACTTGGCGATGAGCATGAACAAGTATTGTTCCGCCCGGAGTTTCATATACTCCACGAGATTTCATACCCACGAAGCGATTTTCAACTAAATCAACACGACCGATTCCGTGTTTTCCTCCAAGACGATTCAATTCTTTTAGTACACCAGCAGGAGATAATTTTTTACCGTTAACTGCTGTACAATTTCCTTTAACGAAATCGAGATCTACATACTCAGATTTATTAGGCGCGTCCTCTGGAGACACAGAAAGCTTAAACATAGCCTTGTTTTTCTTAGTCGTAGGATCAAACCAAGGATCTTCGAGGATACCTGCCTCATAAGAAATGTGGAGTAAGTTTCGATCCATAGAGTAGGGCTTCTTTAAGGAAGCCTCTACTGGGATTTTATGATCGCGGCAGTAATCGATCATTTCTGATCTTCCAGGAAATTCATTACGGAAATCATCAATCTTCCAAGGCGCCAATATCGTAAGTTGAGGCGCTAGCGCCATATAAGTTAATTCAAAGCGGCATTGGTCGTTACCTTTGCCTGTAGCTCCGTGGGCGACCGTATCCGCTTTTTCCTTTTTAGCTATTTCTACTTGTGCTTTAGCGATAAGGGGACGCGCAATGGAGGTACCTAGGTAGTATTGTCCTTCGTAGATCGCATTAGCACGTATCATAGGATAGATGTAGTTACTTGCGAACTCATCTACTAAATCTAACGTGTAGTGTTTAGATGCTCCCGTTTTGCGTGCTTTTTGCGGAAGCCCTTTAAGTTCTTCTTCTTGGCCAATATCAGCAGCAAATGTAATTATTTCTGCATCATATTTTTCGCGCAGCCATTTTACAATAACTGAGGTGTCTAAACCACCGGAGTAAGCGAGAACGATTTTCATGGAATTATTTTGATTCGCATAAATGCGAGATAATAGCTTTTTGTACGTGGAGACGATTTTCTGCCTCATCGAATATAATCGAACGAGGGTTGTCTATTACTGCTTGTTCTACTTCTTCGCCAGGATGCGCTGGCAAGCAGTGCATAAAAAGTGCATCGGGTTTAGCTGCAGCAAAAAGCTTTGCGGTTACGGTATAAGGTCTCATGAGCGCAGTTCGAGCTGCAGCCTCTGCCTCTTGGCCCATACTTGTCCAAACATCGGTATATACGATATCTGCATTATGTACTGCCTCATAGGGATCTGTAGTGACGTGATAGTCGATCTTACGTCCTTCGGCATTCAATAAATGATTTATTTTATCTCCAGGAATATACCCTTGAGGACCTGCGAGTGAAATTTTCATTCCGAACAGACTCGCAGTAAGAATCCAAGAGTTTGCCATGTTGAAACGGGTATCGCCTAAGAAAGCTATCTTACGTCCTTTAAGTGAATTAATCAGATTACCTGTAGGGCCCGCCCATATCTCTGCAGCACTAAAAGCATCGGTTAAAGTTTGGCATGGATGTAAAAAATCAGTGAGAGCATTAATTACAGGGACGCTGCCCGCTGAGGCGAGTCGTTCAACATCGCTGTGATCATGCGTTCTAACGATTAAACCATGGACGTAACGGGAAAGGACTTTTGCTGTATCTTCAATGGTTTCACCCCGCCCTAATTGAATATCGTTTTTACTTAAGAATATAACATTTCCCCCTAACTCACGTATACCAACTTCAAAGGATACGCGTGTTCGAGTACTTGATTTAGAAAAAATGAGTGCCCACGTTTTGCCTGAAAGTAATGAAGATCCCTGATGGCCGCGATTTTTCTTAAATTCGCGTGCTAGCGAAAATACTCGGTCGAGATCCGTAGTACTTATGTCGGTCTCTTTGAGGAGGTGTTTCATCGAAGGAAACGTAAAAATCTAGGCATTTAAAGAGGTTCAGACCAGCGGAAAAAGAGACTCACCTTATTTACTCTTAAATAATGATGTAAATAATTGTAATGTAATAACTTATGGAATTATATACATACACCTAAATACCCACATTTTAACTTTTCTGGACAAATTTAAGCTCTAGCTACAAGAACTAGGCGCATTATTTCCACAGATCTATCTAGGTCCTGAGTACTAACATTAAGCGGCGGCAGCAGACGAATTACATTACCACCCGCTGAAGGAGCCAATAAACCATGGTCTCTTAATGCTGCTATATACGGAGCTGGGTCCGAAGCCAACTCAAGGCCTACTAAAAAACCTTTGCCTCTAACAGCTTTGACTTGGGCAGAAAATTCTAGTGCGAGTGCTTCAAGTTTTTTAATCCAGGGAGCGCTTACTTGAGCGACGTAGGCCACTAATTTTTCTTTTTCGATCACATCCAATACAGCAAGCGATGCAGCACAAGCGAGCGGAGTTCCGCCAAAGGTAGTACCGTGTTGACCAGGGTGAAAGAGTTCTGACGCTTTTTCATTCACCCAAATCGCTCCTATCGGAAAACCACCGCCTAGGCCTTTTGCCATACCGATTGCATCTGGGGTTATTCCAGCGTGCTCGAAGCAGTAAAATTTACCTGTACGCGCTATACCACTTTGAACTTCATCAAGAAGTAATAGAATATTTTTTCGAGTACAGAGCTCTCTAAGTCCGACAAGAAATTCTGGTGTGCATGGGCGTATACCGCCTTCACCTTGAACCGTTTCAACCATAATCGCTGCTGTCTGGTCATCTACAAGGGCCTCAAAACTGGCTATATTATTTAAATCGCCGAAAACAAATCCGGGAGTCATTGGCCTAAAGCCATGTTGGATTTTTTCTTGGGGTGTTGCGCTCATACCGCCAAAAGTCCGGCCGTGAAAAGCTTGATTTGCACAAATGATTTTGTAGCAGATTCCTTCTTTGCCACCCGATTTTTGCATGCCATGAAGCCGTGCTAATTTAATAAGAGCTTCGTTTGCTTCTGCACCGCTATTGCAGAAAAAAACACGTCCAGGGCCTGCATATCCCACAATTCGTTTAGCTAATTCGGCTTGAGTGGGATGTCTAAAAAGGTTGCTGGTATGGATTAATTCACCTGCTTGTTTACGAACAGCCTCTACCCATACAGGGTGACAATGGCCTAAAGCGTTTACTGCAATACCTGTTGTGAAATCTAAATATGATTTTCCTTCATCATCCCAAACCTGAGTGCCTCTTCCCTTAACAAGCGTTATAGCAGGGCGGCCATAGTTCTTCATAACATGAGCATCATAGAGCTCTGCTGAATTAGTCCTAACAATAGATGAATTTTTATCCATGGACGATCTCAGTTCCTATACCCTTATCAGTAAATATTTCTAGCAGTAAGCTATGGGGTAGTCTTCCGTCAATAAAATGAACACGTTGTACACCCTCTTTGAGTGCACGAACTGCGCTCATTACCTTTGGTCTCATTCCCTTATCAATAATACCTTTTTGCTTTAGCTCATCTACTTGGCTAATTTTGAGTGTAGAAATAAGCGTGTTGGGATCAGGCGGAGCGGAGAGGAGTCCGGGAACATCGCTCATGTACACAAGCCTACGAGCTCTTAAAGCGCTAGCTACTCTACCTGCTACTAAATCTGCGTTAACATTATACGGTTTTCCATCCATAGCTTCAGCAACTGGAGAAATAACAGGGACGAAACCTTCAGCGATTTCTTTTTTGATAAGCTTTACTTTAACCTCAGTAACTTCTCCCACGTACCCTAAGTCGACCGTGTTCCCATCATCATCTATAATAAGTTTTTCACATACGAGCACTGAGTCGCCAGGTAATCCCTTTGGTTTTGCTTTTGCTGAGGCAATAGCGGCGCAAACATCTTTGTTTACGATTTCATCTAAGGTTTTCTTAACAATCGCTATAGTAGCTTCGTCGGTTACACGCATTCCATTTACAAAATTAGCTTTAAGGCCTGAATTCTCCATTGCTTTTGTGATTGCTTTACCGCCGCCGTGTACAACTACAACATTGATTCCTACTGCTGCGAGAAATGCGATATCGAAAGCAACTCGTGTGCGCACTACAGGATCTGGGTCATCCATAAAACTGCCGCCGTATTTAATGACGAAAGTCGAACCATGAAAGTCTTGGATATACGGAAGTGCATCAAGGAGCACTTTCGCTTTTGCTGTTACGTCTGAAACATCCATTGCCGGTTATAATTTACGGCTTAATTGCCGTACTTTGAAGAGGAGACTATTAATTTCGTTCACCGTGTCTTTGTATTTAAAACACACTAGTGCAGACTTCACTGAGATTTCGATAACATTTTTTAGTCTTTAAACGATTTTCAAGAGATCGACACAGGAAGTGAAAGAATAAGATGGAGGATTTCTGAGTCTTTGTTTTATGTTCAGTCACTAAAACATGCCAAGTACGTCGCTTCACTTTTCTGATCGTTCCAGTCACCGAGCATGGCTTGCTTCTCAAGCTAAATTACCCGCTGGTTTTCGCGTTGGCTCAAGCCGATTTGATTTTGTACCCCAAGAGGCTCCAAAGCCTGCGAAGATGACCTTGACCTTGATCGCTTTAGATAAACCAACACCAGATTTCGCTGCAGTGTTTACTAAAAATGCTTTTCCAGGAGCTCCAGTTATTGTTGGTCGCAAGCGTCTCGAGAGCGAAAATCTGGGTGCGATAATTATTAATAATAAGATTTCTAATGTCTGTGCTCCTGGAGGAGAGGCTGCTTCTGAAAGTCTCTGTGCAGAAGTGGGTAAGTTGTTAGGACTTAAAGCTGAGCAAGTGCTTCCTAGTTCAACAGGAGTTATTGGCTGGGGCCTTCCCATACAAGCTATGAAGGAAGCTCTTCCTCGTGCACTCACTACGTTAGAATCAGGCTCTATTTTACCTGCCGCTGAGGGTATTGTAACAACGGATCTTTATCCTAAGATACGCCGCTTTGACTTAGGTAAGGGTTCTATAGTGGGAATTGCTAAGGGAGCTGGAATGATTGAGCCAAACTTGGCTACTATGCTTGTTTACATCCTTACAGACATAGCTTTACCGCGCAGTGAATTAAGAGAGCTTTTAAGAGAGGTCGTCACAGATTCCTTTAATTCAATTAGTATAGATAGCGATACGAGTACTTCAGATACTGTCGTTCTTATTTCATCAGGTTTGGTTGCCTGTGAAGATAGGGAAGCTTTCAAGCGTGGGCTTAAGCAAGTCTGTTGTGATTTAGCTGAAGACGTTGTACGTAATGGCGAAGGGGTTCGCCACGTAATAAAAGTATCAGTCACTAGGGCGAAAGACCATAGCTTTGCGCATGCACTAGGTAAAACAATTGTAAATGCTCCCTTATTTAAATGTGCAGTTGCTGGTAATGACGCAAATGTAGGTCGCTTGATTCAGGCTATTGGTAAATATGTTGGTGCAAGTGATCAAAAGACAGATCTCTCTAAACTGGAGGTTAGGCTTGGTGGCATAACTATTTTCCACGGCGGTGTCTTTCAACTCGATCCGCTTAAAGAGAAGGCGCTGTCTTCTCACTTAGTGGGTGCGGAGCTTTATCAAAGTGCACCTCCTAAAGACGGTGTGTTTACAGCAGCTATCGATTACCCTCCTCACGAGAAGTGCGTAGAGATTACTATTGATCTAGGCACCGGCACTGAAGCAGCGACTATTTTTGGCGGTGATCTCACTCACGAATATGTGAGTGAGAACGCAGACTACCGTAGCTGAAGCTAAGGTTTACTGATTTACGTGAACCACCTTTGCAGGTGGGAATCCGTTAAAGTGAGTTGCTGAAGCGTGACTGTATGCACCAATCTTTTCGCTGTAAACAAAGTCGCCTCGTTCTAAGTTAGGAAGATTTTCGGCCATAGATACTACATCTAAAGCATCACAGGTTGGACCGAACACTGAACAAATCTGAGTCGGACCTTTTTTGAATGCTTTAACGGGGTATTTGCAGTGATCAAAAATAACACCAGAGTAAGTATGATACACACCATCATTGATGTAATAACACATTTTACTTTCACGTACTGCTTTTCCAATCACAGAGGAAACGCAGTATCCTGCTGAGGCAACCATATAGCGGCCTGGTTCAGCTAAGATTTGGATATCCTTAGGGAAAAGCCTATCGATTTCAGTGTTAATTACTTTTGCTAATTCTTTAAATGGCTTAACTGTAGAATCGTAGGGGGCAGGAAAGCCTCCTCCTATATCGATTAAATTCATCTTTGTATAACCGCGATCTTTAGCCTCTTTAAATACAGATGCAGTTAAGCTTAGAGATTGAACGTAATTTTCGAAGTTTGTGGTCTGACTTCCTACGTGGAAACTAATACCTTCAACGGTGAGTCCTGCTTTATCTGCTTCTAAAATTAAATCGACCGCTTCTCCTGCAGAGGCACCAAACTTTGAGGATAGCTCTACCATTGCACCGGTATTAGGTACTTTAAGTCTTAATGCTAAACCTGCGTCTGGAGCATGCTTTTTGATCTTCTTGATTTCTTCAGAATTATCAAACGTGACGAGGGGTTTATACTTATTTAACTCCTCAAGTGTATTCGTTGGCTTAGTAGGATTAGCGTAGATTATTTTATCCCAGATCCATTCCTGCCTTTTCTTAGCAGGAAGGTGCTTAATATTTTCATGTACGATGTCAAATTCTGGCATCGATGCTACGTCAAAGCTGGATCCTTCTTTGAAGAGCGTTTTAACAATCGCAGGGTCAGAATTTGCTTTTACTGCATAGTAAATCTGAACACGGGGAAGATACTTCCTGAACTGACGGTAATTGCTCCTGAGTTCATCATGATCAATGATGAACAAAGGAGTGCCGTGAACCTTAGCAAGCTTCTGTAGCTGCGATTTTGTGATCATTCTATATAGCTTAGTCGTTTTGGTTAATTAAAAAGTTTTTAAACTGCCATGGATCTTTACGATCTATATCACGTTTTGTGAAACGACCGAATCCTGGTTGTAAGTCACGTAGGGGAGTCCAGTCGGATGATTTAGAAATAAATTTTCCTAAGTAAGGCTTGGAAATCTTTAAGATGAAATCGTGAGGAAGTTCATCAGGTACTACTACGCCTGAAGCCTGATTATCCATCATCCACATGGAAGCAGCTACTACAGAAATAGCGACCTGCATGGTGGTAGCGTTTTGATGCGGCACTAGTGCGCGAGATTGTTCGATACTTAAATCACTTCCAATCCACCATGAGTTGTAATCATGACCCATGATAAGTGAACCCAAGATGTCAGAACCTGAGGTGATTTCATCATTCATGATGCGTTGGTTTTCGACTAAGCGGTAATCGTACCCGCGCATTTCGTTAAGAGAAGCGATTGCTGTATCACATGGATTGTAAGCGTAGTGAACCGTCGGACGGTATACTGCTTTTCCATTCTTCCAGACTGTTAACTTATCGGAAATTGTGAAGGCTTCACCGTGACGTACTACCATGCCTTGGATAGTGAAATTAGGTACCCAGGAGCGAACCCAAGTATTGATTCCCATGCGACCTAAGCAGATTTGGTTTTTTGGACCTGTCTTGTGAGTGTAAGCGAGTTCTGGAAGTTCTTTTTCGTGCGTTCCCCAACCCATTTCAGCTGTGGTTGTGCCTTCTTCACGGAATCCTTCTATACTCCACGTATTAACGAATTCATCGACTTGCTTTGGTACGTCGCTTATTTGCGTATCGCGTTCGCTACAGTGAATAACCTTAACGCCTAATTCATGAGCGAGATGATTGAAGGAATGATCTGTAATTAATTGAACGAGCTTTTCAGCTTTGTGACCTTTTACCTTCTTGTCTGAGATCGAACGGTTAGCGATGTCTATTAATCCTTGTTTTGTGAAATGAGATATAAGACCAGGATTTGCACCGTGCTCAATGACTGCTGTTGGACCTTTTGATTTCCACTTAGCCATCATTTTACGAAGATTCATATGGCGCCAGTAAAGCGTGCGCTCTGTGGGGTGTTTATTAGGACCTCCTGCATACGGATCCCATAATTCTGTTGATGTATTAATATAAAGCACTCCCTTGTCATGACACCACTGAAGAATTTCGCATGCATCTATATTCCATGCTAAATCAATAATGAGATCGCCTTCGGAAACATACTTACCGAGGACCTTGCCCATGTTCTCTTCTGTAACGCGGTCTTTAACAAACTTGACCCCCTTAGATGTCCAAGCCTTTAATTTTTCTGACTTGTTCACAAAATCCATAACCGTGATGTTGCGTGCTGGCACTTGTACATGCTTCAGCAGAATAGGTAAGGTACATTCAGCTACTGCGCCGTAGCCTACGAAGAGGATTTTTTTATTGAATTGGGTCATGTGAGTAAGAATACGAGTACTGGTGGAAAGATGATTTGCTACAAGTATTTTGTTATTCTTTTAGAAGGTTCCTTAAAGTAAACCTGCAGATTCACTCCAGCCTTCCCAAAGATTGAGTGTCTGAACCGCTTGTCCGCCTGTTCCTTTATAAAGATTATCCTCAGCAGAGGTGAGTATGAAGTTATTTGTTCTCGGATCGTAAACTGCAGACATGTCTACCCGGTTTGTTTCGATAACGTGAGCAGTATCGGGTGTTTCTCCTGAAGGTAAGAGCTGGATAAATGCAGATTTTCCGTAGGTCTTCTTCCACGAGGCATATACCATTTCTACTGTAGATCCTCCCGAGGCAGGCACGGTGATCGTAGTAGCGATGCCGAAACGCATTGGAGCTAAGTGAGGATTAAATTGAACAATTGTTTTTGCTCCTGTGTGCAGTGCTAGCTGCTCTTCTATTTCAGAAAGGTGGCGATGTTTTACTAAACCGTAGGCTTTAGCACTTTCTGCTCTTTCTACATAAAGGTAGGTCTCCTCAACTTTTCTGCCCGCACCGCTTACACCGCTGAAACTATTAATAACGATGTGCTGACGAGATACTATTCCGTCTCTTAAGAGGGGTATTAGAGGAATTAAAATACTCGTTGGATAGCAGCCAGGCGATGCGACGATCTTTGCTTCTTTTTTCCAGAGCGGATCTGTTATTTCTGGAAGTACGTAGCGTGCACAACTGAGTAGCTCAGGTGCGTGATGTTTGCCGTAGTAATGTTCGTAGGTTTCTAGATTAGAAACTCTAAAATCTGCGCTTAGGTCTATCACTCTTTTTCCTGCTGCGACTAAGACTTTAGCATATTCAGCAGCTGTCCCGTGCGGAAGCGCTAAGAAAAAAACAGGAATGTTAGTAGCAGCTAGAGCAAGGGCATCGGAAGCAGTAAACGTCAGACCTTTGTCGCAACCTCGTAGGGAGGGTATAACCGCGCCAAGTGCTTTACCTGCATGCACTCGGGACGTGACCGCAGCTAATTCTGCGTTTGGATGACGCAAAAGTAATTTAACTAAAACTTCGCCCGCATAGCCGGACGCACCAACAATGCCTACCTTCATAATCGATATAATAAAGACGTGATTTACTTGCTTAACAAATCATTTTCTCAATGAAGATTAGAAAAATATAGTGCGATATGCCACAAAAACGTAACACGGTAGGTGTGTAACCAAACGGTATTAGAATATGAAATTAACTTGAGAAGAAAATACACCTGTTTGGAGTCTTTTCTGTTTACTAAAACTTCCAGCGCCAGGAGTAGCTACGGCTTGATCTAAGTGTGAATAACTTTCCTCATAAGACCAACCTACTTTTAAATTGATAAAGCGACTTATCTGGTAAGGTATTGAAACTCCTAAGACTGTATAATTTGTACGCAGTACAAGCGGAGTAATAGTGTGACCGAGTTGTGTCTGCATCAGGGTAGGGCCAGTTATTGTGTAGCCTCTTAGTGCTCCTGCCTCTATAGAAATATCAATTTCTGTTCCTAATGAAAGAAGAGGAATACTGTAAAGTGTAGTAAGTGAGTAATCACTTCCCTGATGTGTTGTATTATAAGTATAGCTCGGCCTAATTTTGATTCCCAAAGCTGTGAAAGGAAAACCTATGCCGGCTTCATACTGGGTATGGTACAATTCACCACCTGTATTTTTAGCTATGAGATATAAAGGATTAGCACTGTCCTCAATGGGGTGGGTTAATACTGAAAATTTTGGTTCAATCCCTACTGTTTTATTAAGTGCGAATAAGTAGGAAGTTCGGTATGCTACAGCTACGTTCGAACTGCTCGATAAATCGGTATAGCCTACAATAGCTTCTTTAAAGGCTCCGTAATTTGCTGCTAAAGTCATACCCAAGCTTGCGCCTGCAATTTGTTCTCCATCAACTATTAATTTAGATACGAATTTAGGACCTACGCTGAATGATAATTCTGGATTGGGTGATGCTATAATTAAGCCCGTCTCTGAGCCAATAACCGAGCAACATGGCACAACTGTTAGAGCTACTGCGAGCGGCCTAAGCGCTTTCATTAAATTACTTAGGTACATGATATTGTTATAAAGAGAAAATCCTTAGCTAGATCTTAATGGAGATAAAAAAAGCCTTACCACTAAAGGTAAGGCTTTTTGAAAAGAGACAGATACGATTAACGTTTGCTGAATTGGAAGCGCTTACGAGCACCTGGCTGACCAGGCTTCTTACGCTCTTTCTCACGCGGGTCACGTTTGATGTGGCCTGCTTTCTTAAGTGCTGGACGAAGTTCTAAGTTCATCTTTTGGAGTGCACGAGCTATGCCGTGTGCAACTGCACCAGCTTGACCAGCAACGCCGCCACCAGCCACATTAGCTGAAACATCAACTTTATCCTTCATCGAAACGAGAAGAAGCGGAGCGTAGGCTTGTTTAGAGAAGTTTTCGTGAGAAAAATAAGTGTCAAATGAGCGACCATTAACGGTCAGCTTGCCTGATCCTTCGGAAAGACGAATGCGAGCAGTAGCTGTTTTGCGACGTCCTGTAGCTGTGAAGATGTTAGATGCGATAGTCATGGTCTAATCAGACGGAAACCTTAGTAGGATTTTGTGCTTCGTGAGTGTGTGCTGAGCCTGCAAAAACGCGTAGCTTAGTAAGCATGCGGTTAGCAATGCGGTTTTTTGGAAGCATACCTTTTACAGCATGCTCAATGATAAATTCAGGGTGCTTTTCGCGCATTAGCTTTAAGCTGCGATAGCTTTCTCCACCTACGAAGCCAGAGAAAAACATGTACTCATTTTGTTCTTCCTTTTTGCCGGTGAGGACTACTTTGTCGGCATTGATAACGATAACATAATCGCCAGTATCAACATGCGGAGTGTAAGAAGCTTTGTGGCGGCCGCGGATAATGTTCGCGGCTTTCACTGCGAGACGTCCTAATACAACACCCTGAGCATCGATAAGATGCCATTTGGGTTGAACGGTCTCCTGTTTGGCGAGGAAAGTTTTCATGGGAAAAGAGGCCAAATGCAAAGGTTTACGGTTCGAGTGTCAACCTTCGTTTTATCATTCCTTGTAATAGCTTGAACTTTTATTGGCTTTGCAGATCGGTTAACTAGGAATAATTCATATTCAATACTTCAATGCTATAATTTAAAATGTTGCATAGCATATATTTATATTTTTTCCGAGATTTAACCAGCTAAAATAACTCTTTATTCCAGAAACTCTTTGACATGCGGGGATATGAAGCCAATTCTCTGCCTCCCTTATTGCAGGGTGGAGCAGCCTGGTAGCTCGTCAGGCTCATAACCTGAAGGTCCTGGGTTCAAATCCCAGCCCTGCACCCAATTTAACCCTCCCATTTTCGGGAGGGTTTTTTTGTTTTATATCTAAATATCCAATTCTTTAGCTGGTTAGACTCGGATTAGATAAACAAATAGTCATAGAAACAACTACCTTGAGTCTAAAGATCAGTGGGTGAAATTTATCCAATAACTTGAGAAATACGACCTTTTCTAATCAGACGTATTATAAGTATATGAGCATCGTTTTCTTCAACTTACTAATAGAGTGAGTTAGTTTTAGGTGCAGTTCCGAATCGTATTTCCGTCTACCCAGTGACCTTCGACCATTTCAATTCGGGGTGTTTTAGGAATTCCAAAATCTTGGTTTGCTATGCGGGCTACTAAAAGTTCGACCGTACGCTCTCCCATGATGACTTGATTTTCTTGAATTCCTGAAAATCCGCTGCCTTCAACAACAGGACTTATTACCAAAACTCCTAGGTCTATAGGTACATTAACCCCTATTACCAGTAGAGCTTCTTTAAGTTTACTGAGTACAGATGGTGTATGGACAATAATAAGTGAATCAGGCTTAAACTGCTTATACCACTGGGTTAACTTATTTGTATCTAAATCGTTCATACGAATAATAGGCAAATCACCACCACGGCCTAAATTAAGTTCACACCATCCTAAGTACGCCGCAGAGTGGGTGTGAGCACTACGTAAGTCCTCATATTGGCCTAAAACGATACCTGGGCGACGATAGCCTCTTTCCTTTAATTTTAACAGCGCTTCTCTTGTATCGTGATATGCATGATTTATGATACGGTGGAGAGGGGTTTTTATACTTAAGCCTTGGGTAACAATTGCACAGCGATCAAACTCTGTTGGGAATTCTTGCGATAAGTCAGGGCTTCCAAAGCAAAGCAGGCCATCAATACCGCGTGTTTCAAGAATAGAGCGGAAACGTTTATAATTCATACCCGGCTCTTTAATCCAGAGTGGTTCAAGGCGATAGCCTAGCTGTTCAGCTCTTTGAGTCATACCCTGATATACACGAGTTAAATGAAGTGAATGGCTCCAGGGTCTGATTGAATCGTAAAAAGAGATAACAGCGAAGCAGGCCGATCTACGTAAATCGCGCGGTGTACGTAAATGCTTCATAAGCTCAACCACGCGTGCATCTGCTTTGTATCCGTTTTGTTTCGCTAGTTTTTTTACTCGTAATTTTGTTTCATGGGAAATCTTTGGGCTATCATTGAGCGCTAATGAAACTGCCGCAGTGGAAAGTTTTGCTAGTCGAGCAAGTTCACGTAGATTCATCGTAGTTAACCGTTAATCTATTTGCTACATTTCTGCCAGTGAAGAGTAGCGCATTTAAAATTTACCTAACTTAATTTAGTTTAGAGTACCTACTGGAATCTGAGATGCAGAATCCGTATCTATAAAAAGTTTAACGTTCTGGTGATTCCTAAGTAAAGTAGCAGGACAATGGGTACCGATTGGGCTAGTCAGCGTATTTTTGATTGCGTCGGCTTTACGTTTTCCTGGCACAACGCAGCTTAGGCTTAAAGCTCTGGAGAATACCGGCATAGTAATCGAAATTGCTAACTTTGGAACTGAGGCTAAATCAGGGAAACAGCCATCATTTACCTGTTGCTGACGACATATTTGATCTATCTCTACAACTTTGGCGTTAACTGGATCATTAAAGTTAGCTATGGGAGGATCATTGAAGGCAATATGCCCATTTTCGCCTATGCCCAGAGCTATTAGATCAATAGGCGCTTGGCCTAAGAGCTGTCCATAACGGTCAGCCTCGAGATATGAGTCGGTAGCCTCACCTTGAATTGGGCTAAAGGAAGCAGGCTGGATAAAGTTGAGTAGGTGCTGGTTTAAATATGACCTAAAACTTTGGCCATTTGATGCCGTAAATCCCACATAATCATCCATATGAAAGATATCGATACGTTTCCATAAAGCATTATTTTCTTTGGTTAAACGTACTAAGGCTGCAAGAAATTCATCTTGAGACGGTGCGCAACTAAAAATTACCCTCAATTTGGGTTTCTTCGTAAGAGCTAGCTCTAATTCAGATACAACATTTTGAGCAGCAGCTTCTCCCATCGCTGTACGTGTAGTATATGTTCCGACGGTAAGACTGCTACCTGAAAGGGTTTTCATGGATTTGAAACGGATGCTTATAATAGGCTGTATTAGAGTACGAAGAAAAATGATGTTAACCGTTAACATAAATACATGTCGAAAATTCCCCATAAGTGAAATCTCCTATATCTGTTATAGCTTTAATGAATACCTAAACGTTTATCTTTATGAAGCACACTGATACTAAAGACTGTAAAGTATTACCCTCGTTACTTTGCGCCGCATTATTTGCTGCTAGTATTTATCTCGTTCAACCTACGGTTGGATTTTCTGCTGATACCAAGACTTCAGCTCCTGCCAATACAAGCGTAACTGCTGCTTCAAAAGATCAGGCAGTTGCGATGAGTGTCTTTGAAGTCAAAGCGGACAGTGATGGTAGTTACGGTGCTGTAAATTCGAACTCCATTACGATGTTCAATACAGACCTTTCTAGTTTACCAATCTCGGCAGATATTTTCACAAAAACATTCATGGACGACGTAGGTGCTCGTACCATTGAAGATTTAATCACAGGCAATGTGGGCGGCGCTGGTTTAGATACCTCGAGCAATGGTGCTGTTGGTAATAGCCAACCCTATGATAGAAACGCTAGTCAAACCGTACAACTACACGGTTTATCCGTTCCTACTATCCAAAGAGATACCTTCATGCCAGGTGGTAGTGTTGGCACAGGAATTAGTTCAACTTTTGACGTAGAACGCGTTGAAGTTATCAACGGCCCTCAATCATTACTTTACGGCAATGGTGGTGCAGGTGGCGTTATTAATACAGTTTCCAAAAGGGCTCGTTTTAATTCACGTATGCATGGCTCAATCATGAGTCGTTTTGATCAATATGCGAACAATGCAACACAGATTGATTTTGGTCAGGGTGGTAACCGTTTTTCATACCATTTTGCTTTAGATAAAGAGCAAGTGGGTAGTTACCGTTTGAATGTTGGCGGCCAATTAGATGCAGCTTATGGTCAATTTGCGCTGCGCTTTAATAATACAGTTATTCGCTTAACTTTAGAGCACACTGATTTTAGTCGTTTAGTTTCAGGTGCACTCATGACTTATACAGCACTTAATACTGCTAACGATGCGCGTAATGGTCAGTATGTGAGTTATCTCTTGGCATCTAATCAAATGGATCAAGCAGCTAACGGTGCAGCAAGCGGAGGTGGTTCTATCGGAAACGGCCATATCACTTGGAAGACATTGAATTCATACGAAGGTAGTACTAAGTTTGAAAAATCGATTAATGATATAGCTTCACTTGAAATTAACACACAAATTAACTCTTGGTTAGCTTCTGAAGTTGGCGTCGGTCTTCGTCAGCAACTAGTCGATTTGAATGCTACCTCAGGTGTTACAATGTTAGCTCCAAATTATGTGGGAGCTATTAACCCGCAAAATGTTGGGGTAGGTTCATGGAATATGGCCTTTAACACTTCACTTGCAGGTGGTAGTACTTTCAGTCCATCACGATTTAAAAATGCGCGTGCTGCTTTAGTAGCAAAAAATCAATTCTTTGGCGGCAAAGTTAACAGTCAAACAGTTGCAGGAGTAGACTTTTCACGCAGAGATGATGGGTCGGTGGGTTATTATTACTACCAAGTAGATGCTAACGGTAATTTGATTATTAATCAGGCTATAGCTGCAACAAATATTGACTTTGGTCGTACTTACTTAGGTACCCCGGTTCGCGAAGTGTGGACCGTACAAAACGGACCAATAAAATATCCTCTTTGGAAGCCTTTTCAAAATGTTATTTCGTACGCAGGTAACACCTACGTTAGACAGCAAGGTAATAATTCAAATCCAAACAAGGTCTCGCTTAACAATCCACTTGGCCTAGCGCTTGGTGGTCGCGGATATCTTGTTCGTCATACAATTTCATCAGCTCTCTTTGCTGCTAATACACTTTCATTATTTAATGATCGCTTAGAAATATTATCCGGAATTCGTCTTCAACATTTCTACCGCGAGCAGATGAATCAAGGTTCAGCTGTACCTCCAAAAAATAGCACTGATAATCAAGCAACAGTAATAATTAAGCAAAAACCACTCAGCTTCAGTTTAGGTCTAAGTTATGAACTGACTAAAAATTTACATTGGTATGTGAATGGGTCTGACTCATACAATCCTCCTGTTGCTCAAGCTAATGACCCGTATGGCAATCCTCCATTAACGGCTAAAGGATTTGGTGAAGAAACAGGCATTAAATTATCTACACCAGATGGTCGCTATTCAGGCACCATTGCTTACTTTGCAACGCAATCAAGCAATGAGCAGTATGCGATTACAAGTACGCTGGAATTAGATATTAATCCAACAGCAGGACTAAACGGTGGTTACGGTAATGCTAGCGTCTGGATTAATGTAGATCGTAAAAGTCAGGGTGTACAAGCTGTATTGACTGCTGCGCCTACGAAAAATATCAGACTTAGATTTTCTGCAGCTCAAACAGATGGTACGATCGGAACGAGTGTTTCTTATGGTCAGCTCTATAACGATCAGTTTAACGCTAATGCAGCTGGTAATGTAACCTACGCAGATGGTACACCTGTTTACGTTTTGCCTACCTATAGCTCAAAGACTCCCGTTGTTACATCAACAACAGACGGTGCTATACCGCTAACGATTGCGATGCTTAATAATTCAACGAGTCCGTATTACGCACAGCCAGCTCTCATTACCTCAGTAATTAGCAATGCATCGCTTCGAACTGTGCTACAGCAAATCGATCCTGTGCATGGACCTATTTTAACTGGAGTCAATGGACTTCCTATTTCAAAGTTGCAAATTACACCTAATGCTATCCTTCCTCCACCAGGTATAATTCCTGTATCTATAGCCGGAGACAAAACAGTCGGTTATCCTAAGTATAGTGCAGTTGCGACGGGAATATATTCGTTTGATCACGGCTTTACTAAAGGCATTAGGATTGGAGGTACAGTATCTATTAGTAGGGAAAATAGAGGTTTTTACTATTATCCTTACGGGGTGGGCGGTGATCCTACTAAAGCAGGGCGTACGGTCTATATGCTTCCTAACATGACAATTTTTAATTTAATTGCAGGTTATTCATGGAAATTAGGTAAGCTTCCAATATCGAGTCAGTTAAACATTAATAATATGTTTAATCATTATGGTGTATTGATTCTGCCCAATCCAACAACAGGCTGGAATGGACCTCTAATTGGTACTTTAAACGGTGTGCCACGTGCATGGGTCTGGACTAATACACTCACGTTCTAAGCGTTTTATTTTTTAAAAAATACAAGGCAATCGTATCCTCTAGATCGGTTGCCTTTTTTTATTAACAACAGTTTAACAGAGAATATTTTTATGGATACATCTACTAAATTATTTAATCGCCGAGATTTTTTAACAATGACTTCTCTTGGGCTGGTTGGCTCACAGTGTTTAGTGCATGGTGCTACACAAGCTGGGACTGGACCGATTATTGATATTCATCAGCATACTCCCTTCTCTGGTCGCACCGATGATCAGTTATTACATCATCAGCGTATTAATAAAATTACAAAAACAATTCTACTACCAGCGGGTCGTTCCAATAAATTAGCAGCGGGTGTTATGCCGGTTAGCCATACATATGATTTCGTACAGAAGTACTCAGGTGGTGAATTTGAATATTTTTCAAACGATGACGTGAATGCACCTGATGCTGTAAAGGAAATAGAACGCTATTTGGATAAAGGTGCTATTGGCATCGGTGAATTAAAAGATAAGGTAGAGTGTGATTCGGATTACATTATTAAAGTTGCTGAATTAGCACGTGATCGTGGAGTTCCGGTGCTCATGCATTTTCAAGAGGGTATGTACAATGTCGGATTTGAACGATTTCACCGCGTGTTAGAAAGGTTTCCAACTGTTAAGTTCATTGGTCATGCAATGACTTTCTGGTGCTATGTAGATAAGAATTATACAGCTAAGGACGGAATGTATCCCAAAACACATATAACTCCTGGTGGATTAACCGACCGTTGGTTAGAGGATTACCCTAATTTTTACGGCGATGTATCTGCAGGTTCGGGAACCAATGCTCTTTTACGACAACCTGATTTTGGTAAATCTTTTGTTGAACGTCATCAAGATAAGCTACTATTTGGTTCAGACTGTTCATGCAAAACAGGAGTTGGATTAACGTGTTTTAGTGTAGAAAAGTTTGCTATGTGGCGCTCGCTTGGAATTCCAGATTCAGCGCTTCGAAAGATTTTATATTTGAATGCAAAGAAAATGTTTAGCTTTAAGGACATTGGTTAAGCTATACATTTTACTCAAACTTACTTGCCGCTTAATCATAGTGATTGCTTTATTATTTAATGAATAAGTCTCCTGCTACTGTACTTACTCTCTCCGGTCTTGCTGATGAGGCATCAGATGATTTGCTAGGCCAAGTGAGCGCAAATCAGGCGATTGGCTGGAGTGCCATAGAATTAAGATTAGTGGATGGTAAACAGACTTCTTGGCAAATTAGTGACGCAGAATTCGAGCACGTTGCGCTTAGGTTAGATGAAGCTGCAATGCGAGTGACTGCATTTGCATCAAGTATAGGTAACTGGAGTAGACCTGTATCCGGGGACTTTTCAGTGGATGAGAATGAACTTAAGGTAGTTATTCCACGCATGAAGCGAGTGGGTGCTACTTTTGTTAGGACGATGAGTTGGGTGAGGGGCGACGTAAGTATCGATGCTTGGCGTGATGAGTCTGTAAGAAGGTATAAAATGCTAGCTCCTCTAGCAGCTGAAGCAGGGATAACATTACTGCATGAAAATTGTGAAGGATGGGGTGGTTTAAGTCCTGCACATGCTCAAGAATTTCACCAGCGTGTTAATCATCCTCATGTTGGAGTTCTTTTCGATATTGGTAATACCGTAGCTTATGGGCTTGATGCGTGGGAGTATTACACCGCTGTTAAGCCCTTTATCAATCATGTGCATGTGAAGGACTGCAAAAAAAATCCAGCAGGAGGTAAGAGCTCTCTTTTTACGATGCCAGGAGAAGGCGATGCTGAAGTTAAACGAATACTTACCGATTTACTTAAATCGGGATACCGTGGCGCAATTACAATTGAACCTCATGTAGCAAGTATCATTCATGCGGGTGCTCCTCAGGCTGCGCCTGAAGTCAGAAGAGAATCATATATCCAATACGGAAAAATATTTTCTCTTATGATGAAAGAAATACGAAACGAATTAGGTATATAAATACAGCCGCCTTAATGCTTAGGTGTATTGACGGCTAAAGTCTCTGCTAATGAAACAGACTTACCGTCTAACTTTTTACTTACATCTGCAGCTTCCATAAATGCCATAATTTCTATGGTTTCTGATATAGGGACTGGTGATACCCGGGTTCTAAAAAAGGTTATGACATGGGTTATTAATCCAGAGTAATCTTTGCCATCTTCTTGATCGTAAACGCCTTTTGTTCCAAAGACTGTAACTCGGTATACTGATTTTCCTTCTCTAAAACCGTAAACTACACCAGTCCTTCCGTCTTTCCATACCCCTGTAACAACATCGCTATCTTGAGTATGAGTTCTGCTAACGGAAATACAGCCAGGACCCATAAGCGTAAAAAGCGCTTCAGTCGCATGAATGCCATAAAAATAAAGATCTGGGTGATGGGGTTCTATATGAGCAGGGCCATAAGAAATAGCACCAAGCATACGACCAATTTTCTGTGTCTTTAATTTAGCTAATCCTGACGTGTAGCGAAGGGATGAGGCGCTGAATAAAGGCGTTTGAGTTTCTTTTGCTAATTCCGCAATTTCAAGGACTTGAGCTAGATTTCCACCCAGTGGTTTATCAATAAAAACTGGCTTGCCTGAACCAAATACTTGTTTGGCTTGAACGAGGTGAGTACGCCCGTCGACACTTAAAATCATAATTGCGTCACTTGCTTTTACGACTTCATCAATCGTATCAAAAATTTTAACACCATATTTTGTCCGCATCTGTTCGGTAAAACCTTTTACGCGACTGGCACTTAAAACTACGTCAGGACTTCCCCCTGCAAATGCACATAAAATATGTGCGCCTGGTATGTGGTTTTTATCTGTGGGATCATTAAATAATTTAGCAAATTCTATAGCATGTGATGTATCTAGCCCTATTATGCCGATTTTAAGCTCTGGATCTGCAAAGCTTAGGGTAGCCGAAAGCAGTGCTATGAAAATAGTAGCAAATGTGAATTGGGGTGTTTTCATGAATTTTAAGAATAACCTAAAACTTGTGCAGGTATTTTAGATGCTAAATCGAATGCTTGTGCGCGTGTTATACCAAGCCAATTTGCAGAGTTCTCTACGCCTTTATTAAGTGAGAGTGCGCTACCAGCAAAAGTTTTAGCCCCGGGTACTCTTACTATCTGATCTTCACCCACCTCCATTTCAAGATGGCCGAGGCTATATTTACCAGGTTTAGCTCCTGCAGCAGCCATGGCATCCGTAGTAATAATTACTTTAGATGTAGGTTTTGCTTTAAATAGATTTTTAAGAACGTTAGGGGGTAAGTGAATACCGTCGGGAATTAAGCATGCCGTAAGCTCATCGCGTGCAAGTAATCTTTGTATGATATTATCGTGTCTGTGAAGTAGAGCAGGGCATCCATTTCCTAGATGCGTACATAAACTAGCACCTGCTTTAATCGATAGATCAATTTGTTCTTCAGAAGCGTTTGTATGACCAAGCGAGACACGTACACCTGAGCGCGTAAGTTCAGATACAAAATCAAATACTCCTGATCTCTCTGGAGCTAACGTAACTAGCTTGATTAAACCTCCTGCTGCAGATTGCCATAAAGAAAATTCTGCAAATGATGGATCTTTCATTAATTCTGCAGGGTGTGCTCCGCAAAAGCCTGGTTCTGCACTTAAATAAGGCCCCTCTAAATGGTAACCTATAATCATTTGGTTAATAACAGGATCAGCTTTTCGGTAAGATTCGAAGGTTTTTAGTTTTAATTCAAAATCACACGGTTTCGCAGTTATAAAGGTAGCGAGTATGTGATCTACCCCATGTTCTCGTAATGTATCACAAGCATGGCGAATATGCTGCTGTGTAGTTTCGCGCTGAAAATCGATCCCAGCATACCCATTGACTTGAATATCGAATAAGCCTCTCACGTACTTTTATAGGTGACTTGCAATGGGGGGTGTAGGCAATAAGTTTCGCTCTTAAATAGCATTATTTTTGTTTGCATGAGGATGACTTAAAAAGTAATTATTTTATATCATGCATTCCACTAAATCGAGTTTCTGGCGTAGGTGCATACTCGTATTTGTTGTGATTTTAAAGGCGAGTACTTCAGTACTCGCTCAACTAGGTGACCATGCAAACGATGAAACTCAAAGACCGCCAAATCCTGATATTATGTTGCCAACAACAGAGGCACTATCAGCAAAAGAAGCGCTTAAAACATTTATCTTACCTCCAGGCTTTCGTATCGAAGTAGTCGCTTCAGAGCCCATGGTGCACGACCCAGTAATGATGGCTTTTGATTCACGTGGACGACTTTGGGTTGCAGAATTAGGCGCCTATAATGCTGAAATAATAAAAGAGCTCCCTATCTACTTAGAGAAAGGAAAGCCATTGCCTGATAGACCAGAGGGTAGAGTAGTTTACTTGGAATCTACGCATAACGACGGTGTTTATGATAAACGTACGGTATATTGGGATCATATGAATGTACCCCGCGCTATTGCATTCGTAAGAGATCAAGTTGTCGTTGGTGATCCACCAAATCTATGGTTAACAAAAGATACCGTTGGTGATGGCAAGATGCATGAAAAAATTCTTTTAGCTAATGATTACGGTACTCCTGAAAATATAGAAGCAAGTGCAAATGGGCTTTTGTGGGGTCGCGATAATTGGCTTTACAATGCGAGCTATAAATCACGTTGGAGGGAATTTGCAGGTGTCTGGAAAAAAGAACCAATGCCCGCTCTCGGCCAGTGGGGTATTTCTCAAGATGATTTTGGAAGACTCTTTTATAACACTAATAGCGATCAACTTCGGGGAGACTTTATACCTTCGCATTATGCAGCATCACAGGATCGTCATATACCGCTATATGGTGCTAATTTTCAAATTGCTACGGATGAAACAACCTGGCCCTCGCGACCTACGCCTGGTGTGAATCGTGGTTACCAGAAATCACAATTGCGTGCTGATGCTACTTTGGCTTGTTTTTCTGCAGCATCAGCTCCTGTTGTATATCGCGGAGATAATTTTCCAGAAAGTTTTAATGGAAATGCATTTGTTCCCGAACCTGCAGGCAATCTCGTTAAACGAAATATAATTGTTGAGGCCGAAGGTCGCTTAAGTGCTCTTAATGCCTATGTGGGAATTGATTTCCTGACATCAACGGATGAACGTTTTAGACCTGTATATACAGCTAATGGACCCGATGGAGCTTTGTACGTGGTCGATTATTATCGCGGAATGCTTGAAGGCTATCAGTTTGCTACAACGTATTTAAAAAACCAAATACTCGAGCGAAGATTAAATAGCCCACTTTGGGGTATGGGACGTATTTACAGAATTGTTTACGACAAAGGCGTTCTTAGTAAAACACCTGATTTTGTGCATGCTTCCCCTTTAGAACTTATATCACTTTTAGTGAATTCAAATGGATGGACTCGCGATACTGCTCAGCGTCTTATTGTTGAATCACATGATCCCGCTTTTGGGGTATTATTAAGAGAGCGTTTAAAGCATACTTTTCTGGCAAGAGACCGTGTGTCTATTCTGTGGTGTCTTGAAGGACTAGGCCTTATTTCGGTTAGGGATGTTGAAACAGGGCTTAATGATTCAGATGAACATGTTCGTATTGCAGCAATTCAGGCAGGGGAAAAGATTTTACGTTCCTCGGAGGGATCAGATTTAATCAAGATTTTAAGTAAACGCGTTGTTAGTGAAACTCCGATCGTTCTTGCACAAATTGCACTCAGTTTATCGGGTACTTCGGATGCAACATCTTTAGATTTGCTATGGTCGATATTAGCGAGAGCTAACGAGCATCCATCACTTAATGATAGTATCCTCATTGGTTTACGTGGACACGAGATTGAGATTCTTTCTAGACTAGAATCTTCAATTCATGCAAACCGAGGTAACTTGTTTGGATCATCGCCATTGCTAGAGGATTTATCCATCCATCTCATTGTTTCAGGCAAGGAGGGGATTCAGGCACTTACATCTGCACTCTGCGATTCATCACTGCCACAATCCGCTCGCTTTGCTTTGTATGCAGGTACCACAAAAGTTTCGGGTGTAGTCTTGAATGTAGATAGCTTAGATATAATTGCGCAACATTCACCCGATGTGATCGTTAAGAATAAAGCAAAATCTTTGGCTAGCTCTATTCGTACGCGTTTAGCAAGGAAAGCCTCCAGGCCTCCTGTTGCAGCCTTAACTGCTGAGCAAAACGTACTCTTTCATCAAGGTAGCGTCACCTATGGTCTCTGCGCTGCATGTCATCAACCCGACGGTCTAGGCAAAGCTGGAGTAGCGCCTGCTTTGAAAGAAGGTCGTTGGGCAAATGCTGTATTAGCTGACTCAGCAATACGTATTGTTCTAAAAGGAAAAGAAGGTACACCTGGTTTACCTGCTGCAATGCCTCCTTTAGCTTCTATGTCTAATGAGCAATTAGCAGGAGTCCTTACCTACGTAAGACGTTCTTTTGGTAATAATGCGTCAGCAGTTAATCCATCTGATGTAGCTGTTATGCGTCGTATAATCGTAAGTCGCGTTAATGCTTGGACCGATACTGAATTGGCTCAGTTAGATCCTACTGCGAAATGAAAAGGCTTTTGCTTATATTAATTTTTACCATTGGAGTAATAATTAGTTACAGCAAGAGTACCGAAAATAACGACTATCTTAGTAGATTTGAAGAAGTGGGTAAGGTGGGTGCAGAGGCCGTACGTGTATTAGATAAGCCACTCGTTTTTACGGGACAGATTTATCCCAGTAATCTCAATCTTGATAGTGCAGTACAGTGCAGTTCTTTATTCGATCAATTAAGTGAAGAATTGCTCAAATCGGGAAGTAATCTTCAGTCTGTAGTTAGATTAACATGCTATATCTCAAAAGATATCACCCCAGATTTACTTAATGCAGAAATTAAAAGAAAATTTTCAGGCGTGATGCCTGCTATTACGATCATTCGAACACAACTTTCTAATGAAAAGGCGCTTATTTGTTGCGAAGCAGTTGCTGTTTCCAAGAACAATTCAAATCTAGTTTCTCGTATCGATTCAAATGCATCCGTTCTTCCTAAAGGAGCTAAGGTATTTATCTCTGGCCAAGCGGAAAAAGGCCCTGATACATTAAAGGCTATTCATTTAACTTTGGAAGGACTTATACGTAGTTTGAATCACTTAGGTTTATCTCCTAAAGATTGCGTGCAATTAAAAGCATTTATTAAACCCGGTTTAAATAGAGTTGATGTCATATACGAAATAGAACGTATGTTTAATGGATCCCCACCACCGGTAGTGCTTATTGAGTGGCTAGGTGATTACGTCGCCGAAATCGAAATGGTGGCATCAGAACATAGTATTTCATCAGACTCTGAATCAGTAACATATGGGTATTTTCCGTGGCTTCATAAATCACCACGTTATAGCAGCTTTGTTCGTGTTAAGGCTGATACACCACTAATCTTTATTGGACAAATACAGTCCGAAACTACCCTCAGCTCAACTAAACAGCTATCTCGAGTATTTGAACGATTAGGATCTGTTCTTTACTCTACTGGTTCTAGTTACAGAAATCTTGTTAAGGCTACCTACTACAGTGGGGATCCTAAATTACGTACTCAATTATCTGATATACGGGGTGTATACTTTGATTCTAAAAGAGCTCCTGCAGCCTCGGCTGTAGGACTATCAGAATTTGATAAAGCTGATATTACTTTTGGTATGGATATGATTGCGGTTCCGGCATCTTACTAAATTAGATTACTTAACTTTAAGTAATTCAGGTTGAGTAAAAGGTTCTTTACGGTCGCCTATTGTTTTACGAATTTGTGCGACTAAAGCTGTATCTACTGGGGTTCCGGTATTGCCCCACTCACGCCTTACATAAGTAAGTATAGAAGCAATGTTTTCGTCACTTAGAATACCAAAGGGTGGCATATCAAGATTGTAAGTTCTACCTGCTACTTTGATCGGACCATGGGCACCGTTTATTGCAACGCGTATTACGCGTGTAGCAGGACCGTTAACCCATTCAGACTCTGCGAGTGGTGGCGCTAAGCCTTCAAGACCCCTTCCATGGGTTTGATGACACGCGCTACACGTTCCAGTAAAGAGTGTACGGCCAGTCTCAAAACGTATTTGCTCCGCGGAGGTGAGTGCTGGAGGGATATAAGCAGCGACAGCTCCTTTTTTACCTTCCCATACAATAGATCTGTTAATGCGATATATAGTATTTTTTACTGCTGGATTTGCTCTATCTACCATCGATATGAGCGCAGGCGATACTTGAGACAGAGTAAGTTGTTTTGATGGAGTTACTTCAGTTGATGAAGCGATTCCGTCGAGTATGGCTTGGCTTCGAAACTCGTCACTGAGTGAAGCAAGGAGTAAAAGTTTACTTACATTATCCGGATTGCGAGAATTTGTTGTTCCTTTGGCTAATCCGCTTAGGATTTTTCGATTTTGAACCGTTGCATCTTTAAAGGATGGCTCTTTAACAAGAGTATCAAGTAGTGCATACTCGCGTCCGTAAATTCCTGAAAATAAAGCATCTAAAATAAATGTATTATTGGGATTAGTCTTAGCTATAGAAACACAAATTAGATCAACTTTAAGATCATCTACTTCACCAAGAGTTAAGACGAGTTGCTGTTGAACTTCGTAAGATAAGTCATCTTTTAATTTAAGCACGGCAGCTAGGAGTTCATTATTTTGCCCATGTTTTAATAACGGTTCGCTTATTCTTAGAGCTGCTGTGCGAACATAAGCTTCTGGATCTCTTAAGCATGCGATAATTGTCGAACTATCTGCACCAGATAAGCCCTCAAGTGTGCAAAGTGCATGCAGTCGACCTGAAGATGAAGAATCGTATAGAGCTTGATGCCTTAATAAGGGGAAAATTGATTCATCTGCTTTCTCAATTAATAAGCGCTGTGCTGTTTCACTTCTCCAAGCATTTGTTTGAGACAGTTCAGTTGCTAATTGCGGGATCGATTCTAGATCCAGCCTAGGGAAGACCTGAGGTTTTTGATTATCTGCAACTACTCTGTATATGCGTCCCATATTCGAACTTTTTAGTAGGTCGCGATCATCGACTTGTTTTCTTAAATAACTCGTTAAGGAAACTTTGTCTTCAAGAAGACCGCGGTAAAAATCAACAATGTACAGTCCTCCATCGGGACCTGTTGTAAGATTTACAGGTCTAAAACGTTCGTCAGTTGATCCTATAAATTCTTTTTCAACGTAGGCTTCTTTTGATGTAATTGTACCATTTGGATAGGATACGATATTTCTCTTAATTAAATTTGCTGCAGGTTCACACACAAAAGCATTACCATAGAATTCTGCAGGTAAATCATTCGCTCGATATATCCAAGGTGCACATGCAGCTGTAAATTCTTTTAATTTCCCATCGCGCATTGTTTCAGGCTTATATGCTCGATTTGTTCCAGGTGTAACACGTACAGGCCATACAAACTGATTTTCTGCAACGAGGACATTAGTTCCTAGAGCTCTAGAATAATTAGGATTTCTACCTAAATAAAGTGAGGGTATTACGTCAGCTCTAAGTTGATCACTGTTTGAATTATGGAAAAGGTGTCCAAAGTTATCTTGGCTTAAGCCCCATTCTCCTCGAAATGTAGTCTGACCTGTTATCCATTTTCCTTTAACATACTTAAATTTCTTAGTGTAACCTCCACTATAGATCCAATTATCTAGAGCCCATAGCAGATTGTTAGGAGAGCGTTGGGGATTGGCTAATTCAGGACGTCTAGGATTAACCTGTATTCCGAAGTCTTCACTAATCACTGTACTTGAATCTGCTTTACCTAATTTTTTCGATTCATGCCAAAACTTGAGGTAAGGTGGTGCACCAATAAGTATTCCGTCAGCCACTAGTTGAAGTGCACGAGGTAAAATAAGATTATCTATAAATATGTCACTTTTCCTGTATTGGCCTTTCTCATCACGGTCTGAGAGCACAACTACACGACCAGTGGGTAGATCTTCGCCTGTTCCATCAAAATCTAGCATGTAACCACGCATTTCTACTACCCAACATCTACCGTCAGGACCAAACTGAATCGCCACCGGGGATTCAATGAGAGGTTCACTAGCTACTAGTTCTAGATGATATCCTGGAGCGACTATAAATGACTTTAAAGCTTCCTTTGGAGAAAGTGGTATTGCTTCAGGTATGAGTTCACGAGGAACTAAAGATTTTTGGGTTACACCAAGCTTGTCCGAAACATCTCCTAGTTGTGCGTTAAGGGATGAGTAAATAAGAAGAAGAAATACAAAGCCTAGTTTATACATGATTAATTTTCCTCGGGCAAAGGCAGGCCTTTTGTTTCTGGTAAGAATGGAATAATAAACAAACCTAAAATTAAAATTAAACTTACCCAGCTTCCAGCACTGCGGAATCCTTCAATATTTCCTCCTAGACTTCGTGTAATAATGCCAATCGTGAAAGGAGCGGTAGCTGCTGCAATACGGCCAAAATTATAGGCAAAACTTGTACCTGTGCTCCTAAGGCTTGTCGGGAAAAGTTCAGGAAGGTAAATTGAATAAAGTCCCATGATTGAGTTTTGACAAAATCCCATAATAGGAATCATCCAAAATATTTGGTTAAACTCTCTAAGGCCTTTAAATACCATAATGGTAGCTATAAAAGATAGAATTAGCGCTAAGGTAAAGGCAGGCTTCCTTCCTTTTACTTCTGCAAATTTAGCAAGTACTGTGATTCCAAAAAAAGCACCGATATTTTGCAGAAGCATCGCTACAGAACTCCAATACGCCTTAGCGCTTTGCATTTGTGTATCCGAGAGGTGTTGAGTTTTTAGATGCTGCTCCACAACTGAGCGAACTATACGAGGATGAAAATTACCAATACCCCAAAGACCTATTATACCAATACTGCAAATAGCTAGGCCTAAAAGAGCATTAACTCTCCATTTTTTATTACCGAGGAGAACAAAGTAGGATCCGAATCTTACTCCTGTCTTAATACCAGCAGCTTTTGCATCAACCCATTTTATTGGTTCTTTAATGCGGTACAGAACAAAGACACTTATAAAAGCTGGTATTGTTCCTAATACAAACATTGCTTGCCATGGATGCAGACCAAATATGAGCACTTTTGAGGAACCTATATACATCCCTAAAAAGGCAGCTGATATATTTCCAGCTGCGGAGAGTGATTGAAGTAAAACCAAAGCAGGGGATCTGCTGCGATCTGGCAAAGAATCGGCGATCAATGCTACTGATAGACCAAATACGCCTCCAATACCCACTCCTGTAATAAAACGATAAGCGCAAAATTGAGTATATGTTGAAGCAAAGGCATTAAGACCTGTGCATACCGAGTATATGAGCACAGATAGTGTGAGCATGCGTGCTCGTCCGTATCGATCTCCTAAGGCCCCAAGGGTAAGACCTCCAGCAGCCCAACCTAACAAAAATATAGAAGTTGTATAAGAGGCTAATTCTACAGCTCTTGTTTTGTCTATAACTAAGTCATCAATAGCTCCATCGCGTGCTAAGTTGAAAAGTTGCTGATCAAGACAATCAAATAGCCAAGCTGCACAAGCTGCAGAAAAGATTAGCCAGTGTGATTTGTTCAGCTCGCGCCACCAAGGTTGAGATGAAGATTGGTTCAAGAGAGGGGTTATTTCCGTGACTTATGCTAAACGATACATTCTAAAATGAAGTAACGACTAACACCGGATAGATCGATCGACCATTGGGCAACGCCTGAATTATTCAACGGTTGACCGCTGCGCGAATTATCGAGGTCAGGGCTATGCATGATGACTGAAGTAAAAGGCTTAAGGCCAGTAAGGCTAATTTTGCCTTGAAGCGCGCGGTAATGCACATGCTCAACTACGCCTTCGTGGGTAAACTGATTTTTAAGATTTGAATTTAATTCAGAGATTACACGTGTAGGGAGTGCATGCACATAAGTACGATTAAGTGTCGTGTATTTACGTACCTGCCAGCCTTCGGGAAAATCGGTTAATATAACCGAGCTCGTTTGAGTGTATTTTAAAACTAGGGATATAACATGACTTGATGATTCACTCGCGCTAAAACGAGTAGGGCTCCAAGCTAGGAGACCTTTACCTAAAGTGACTTTAACCCAGCCCTCATCAACGCTGTTTAGTGAAGGGGAAATTAATCTAGCCTGAGCGATTCTTAAGTACATACCAGCAGCTGAGTGAGCTTTACTTGGTGCTCGCTGCGCTTCAGGTGGTGGGTAGCTGTGGGTACGTATAGGTTCGATTACTTGAGCAGAAATATTAAACGATGCGAGCCAGGCATCATTTGCTAATCTACCACGCTCGTCTCTGTGTCCACTTGGACCTGTTGCAATGACTATTCCTCCGCTTAATATAAATGTCTTAAGTGATGACTTTTCCTCTGTACTCAAACAGGCGACACTGCTGAGGATAATAATATTGAATTCATCGCGCGGGGGCAGTTTTGTTACAACGCGATAGGAAATTTTCGCTTCGAGCAATCTAAGACAGGTGTTTTGGTAATCCTGGACGTAATCTTCTTGGTATTGCCCGTAAAAATTACGTGTCTGTTTTGAAAAATAAACAGCTACATCAGATTCGATTTTTCCTCGAAACAAATTGGAATTATTCTTCTCCCAGCGGTAGCCTTCACCTACAAGTGTAGGATCGTCTCCAATAGAAGCTAGCGAATCAACAGTACCAGTTAGGCGTCCTTTGATTGTACTAAACCAACAGTCTACTCCTAAAAATTTATTTGCTGCCCAAACAAAGAATCCTGTGTCTTTGAAATGTCCATACCCCATACCAATACAGGGAATATTATTACTTTGCGCAATTCCAAGGTGAAGGAGTTGGCTTGGAACACGTTCAATCCACGTACCCGCAAGAGATGGGCTAGATCCTGTCATCTCAAGCATAACTGTGTTACAAGCAGGTACAAACTCTTGGTAGCTTAAGCCTGTAGCAACCATCGCTTGTGAGTCGCTACTGGAGCAGCAACTCATGAGCGGAAATTCGGTAGGAAGAACAGACCTGACTTTTTTTAGAAAATTTCCTGGAGACTTGAAACGAAGATCTATCCAATCTTTGTAAGCTTCATTATCCAAATTACCCCAGAATAATGTATCAGAAGTAGCGGGAAGTTCGTGGCCGTAGCTTGAGCGAAAAATTTCTCTACAGTGGACGCAACCACATGCTCTCCAGCGTGGATAATAAACTACATCGTCACTCATTAATCCATCCACATGCGTCTCATGCAATAGCCGCTTTACATATGTGGTGTAAGCCGCCTCAAATGAGGGGTTATTCATACAAAACTGTTCACATTGGTAACCAGTAATATATGAAGGATAATTGGTCACTACATCAAGCATGCGCCAGTCATTTAGATACGATCCATTGAATTGCCAGTTTTTCGCATCGTCTCGACTAGGATAAAATGAAACGTGATGACGATTGCGCGTCCAAACATCCAAGGCTTCCTCTCGATTATGAGGACGGTGAGTCATTACAGCACTATGGTGATCAAATAATTTAATGTCTCTACGATGGAGTTCCTCAGCAATTGTTCCTATAAGATCATGAAGGCGACCCCAGATAGGTAGAAAGTCCCAGCGGAAATGAGAACCGCATATAACACACATATTTACTGCATTTTCTGCACAGGCGTCTGCTCTTCGTTTAATGTGGTCAATTAGGGGAGGTGTGGGCCACATCATATCCTCCCATGTCAGCCACCAGCTAATAGCTCGGTAATGCACGCTGCTAAAGTCTGTCTGCTTAGAAACAGAAGCGACTAAATTTTCTGTTTCTGTAGCATGGACCTTCTTAGCAGCGAAAACGCCTGCAGTACCTAATGATACAGTTGTTAAGAATTCGCGCCGGGATGAAATCAAATTAGTTAAATTTATTTAACTGCAGCCCAGACACGTTGAACGTCATCGTTGTCTTCAATAGCTTGAAGGAATTCGCCTACTTGTGCACGAGCTGTATCGTCTAGTTCAGGGAAGTTTTTAGCAAGATAGCCAAGTTCACTAGTAACCACACTCCAGCCATGTTGCTTAAGCCAGACTGATACAGAGTGTACAGCAGTACGTTCTGTTATAAAACGTGCTCCTGCATGTCCCTCAGGTATATCATCATTTTGCTGATGTGACAGCGCCTCAAATTCATTAGCACCCGCTTCAATTGCAGCAGTTTCAAGGTCAGTAGCTGCATCGGGATGATGTGCTTCAACAATTCCTACATGATCAAATAAAAATTTATTACTTCCTGCTTGGCCGAGTACACCTGTTTTGAAGAGAAATCTAATTTCTGGTGCAGTTCGTTGATGGTTATCTGTATAGATTTCTACAATAACTGGAACTTTGTGAGGCGCATAACCTTCAAAAACGACATGTTCTAATGAAGTCTTATCTTCTCCGATACCAGCACCTTTTTTAATTGCGCGGTCTATAGCATCTTTAGTAACACTCGCCTTACGTGCTTTTTCTAAAGCCGCAAAGAGTCGAGCATTAGCTGCTGGATCTGGTCCACCTAATTTTGATGCGACTGTGATTTCCTTAACAATTTTGCCGACTGTTTGACCTTTTTTTAGGTTAACAATTGCGCGTTTTGCATGAAGCCATTGACGTCCCATATCGGAATTTAATACAGCCCTTTTTATTTTGGGGCAACATCTGTATTTACTATTAGTAAAATAACTTCTTATGTTTTTAATTATTTATAACGAGGTAACTTCAATGATTAGAATTCGTCTAAGTGCATGTTATTATTAGTCTTACCAAAATTATAATCCTGATATTACTTCATGTCATTTGACTCAAACCGTTTTGCTTTATTTGCACGTTTAATTGTAGTTCTTTTTGCTATTGGATTTATTTTTCAATGCTTTGGATTTGCACAACCAAGTAATGGATCCGTGCTGATAGCACCTGGTGTGATTGTAGAAGCACCTCAAATAAAAGCTGATGCAAGCGGTTTAACTGTTTTAATGCTAAACCAAGATACTCCGTTAACTGGTTTAAACTGGGAAGCGCTATCTCGTGGTGTGGCTGGATTGAATGTAAGCGGATCAGGATCTGGCTCTTATGGTAGTTTATTCGCGCTTAGAGGACTTTCTAATACACCCTATTTTAGTGATCCTGCGGTAACCGTTTATTTTGGAGATATCCCTCTTGCTAGTGGCTTTATGAACCCTACCAGTACATTAGGATTTGTGAGCTCGTCTATATATCGTGGACCTCAGCAACAAAGTGAATTCGGAAGAGCAGGTGAGGGTGGAGTGATTGTAATGAATATAGATCAATCAAGCGCTCTAGCGGGTGGTAAAATGATAATTTTAGGTGGTAGTTATTCTGCACGTTCAACCGAAATTGAAGCATGGACTGGATCGTCTGGAACTGCGGAAACGCATATAAGTGCAGGCTACACATCTCGAGCTGGTTATATTCAGAATTTATTGCTAGGAAAACGTGTTGATAATCAAGAGGAGTCTACCGTTTCTAGCTATACCCGCTGGAAACCGTCTCAAGTAGCAGAATTTTCATTCCAGCTACTCGCATCTCGCATACGAGATGGTGCTCAACCGCTTGTTCCCTTGAACGGACCATTATTTAAGGTCAGCCGTGTGGTTGAAGGCGTTACTGATATTAACAGTTTAGGAGTATCACTCAAAGGTGTTTTTAATACCTTCGCTGGTAAATTAACGACAGTAACAAGTTATACAGATTGGGCTATGGACCCTTATTCTAATTACTTAATATTACCCCCAGCGCTCAATTCTTCGATTCATCAAAATCAAAAAACTTGGAATGAGGAATTACATTATTCGCTACTACCAAATAACGGATTTACTGGTGATGTAGGTGCGTGGATTTCAGACGCTAAAACTAAAGAATATCTTGTGCGTACAATCTACACTTACATTCCTTACCAAACTACGAGTTATTTGATTGATTCAAAAACTATGGCACTCTTTGGAAAGCTAGGATACACGCTAGCTAAAGGATGGGAATCAACTGCAGGATTAAGAATTGAAAATAACGTTAAAGATTTTAGTCGCGCAGAGCTTATTCCTAATCCGTTACTAGGTTTAACAAGTAAGGGTACTTACACTGCATTTTTGCCTAAGCTTGAACTTAAGCATGAGATAGATTCAGGCACGCATGCTTCAATATCTGTATCCATGGGGGCTAAACCAGGTGGATTTTCTGGATTTACCGAAATATTAAACCTTAGCCCTTTCGCTGCAGAACACACGACTGCCTATGAGGCGGGAATAGATCATTCTATCAACCGAGGTGAATTCAACTTGGCTTTAAGGGCGTATGATTATTTTATCAAGAATTATCAAATTGAGCGCTCATTTAGCGTACCCGCGTACATCGTTGCAAATGCTCCTAAGGCACATTCACTCGGAGGAGAATTAGAACTAAGTTATCATCCTGTATCTGCTTGGACAATAACGGGAGTAGTAGGAATTACTGATATTACACTTACTCAATTTAAGGATCCTTTAACTGGAATTAATTATTCTGGAGATCGTGCTCCGTATGCGCCTGCCTATAACGCTAATTTAGATATCACTTATCATCCGCATCAGGGCTTTTTTGCTGGTGTAGATATGTCAGCAACAGGAAAAACGTATTATAATGAGCAGCAGAGTTCACGATATGCTCAAAACGCTTATATGCTTTTAAATGCAAAGCTTGGGTACGGAAATGATCGCTACCAAATATTTGTCTTTGGCAGCAATATTACCAATGAAGGCTATTATGCGCTAATCATTCCTGGGGTCGGCCACGGCGTTCCTGGCGCACCTGTTACAGTAGGTGCACAGTTTACTTTAAAGTATTAAGGTTCTCAGCTAAGCCTTATCCTTAAAGAATAGGCTTAGTCTGTTCTAAAGCTTCACTTAGGTCGAACTCGCCTTTAGTACCCCACGCAGATGGAGCAGGTCCCATGATAAATTTTAAAACTCCTCCAGAAATAATGTCTGAATGATGAATAATTGGATCATTTAGCTCTGCCCCGTTTAAAAAAGCCTTTTGAATATAGATATTATTTTCAGATGCACCATCGGATATAATCGTGAAAGACTTTCCGTTTGTTAGATGCATCGATAGTTTAGGAACGCGTCCACCATGTAGGTAGTAAATGTCTTTGCCTGCCAATGGGAATATTCCTGCATTGAGGAATATATAAAGGGTACTCATCGCTGCAGAGTCATCATCTCCAGGTAAGTAATTTCCGGGATACTTTTGAAGAAATTGATTAGCCCAGTACGAGGTAAGGTAAGGTCTATTGACTGCGTTAAAGAGCCAAGGAATTCTAAAGGAAGGCTCGTTTGTGAAATCAATATAGTTGTGTTTTAAAGCGTATATAAGGCGCTTAATAAACATATCTTTTCCGCCCATGGTTTGAATCAAACCTTCAGTATCGCCAAGTACCGAGAATGAGAATTCCCAACTCGTTCCTTCATAAAAGTCGGTGTTGTAGCCTTTGGTTGGAATAATTTTTGAAAATTCACCTTTTTTACTTCGTGCTCTAACAAAGTTACTGAAGCCTTCGCCTGAAGCTGAAGGATCAAAAACATTCGCCCAATTGTGTGAACGTGCTAGGTAATGATCATAGTCTTCTTTATGACCAAGAGCTAGTGCGACCTGGGCTGTCAGGTAATCGTTGTAGGAGAAGGCAAGGGTTCCTGAACCTGATTTCATGCGATAACTATAATCCGTCTTTTCGTCACTTGCGACCCAGCCATGATTGCGGTACCACTCGGTGCGTGCATTATCCGCGTCGTGTTTTAATATTTCGTAAGCTTTATTCCAGTCTACCCCAGGGATCTTACGAGCAAATGCATCTGCAATTACATTATCTGTTTCGTTGCCGCCTTGGCCAATTTTAAATTCGTGGGCATCAATGAATGCTTCAGCTACATATTTCGAATCGTTATGCTCGTAGCGATTTATAAAGGCATTAACGTTATCAGTCACAGTTTGTGGATCCATGATTGATAGAAAAGGAAAGAGTGTCTGCCATGTATCCCATAGTGTGTAATGATCATCCCAAAGCTGTTTTTTTGGATCAAAACCGATTACATCACCTGTTCTGTTTCTAGGTTGTATCATCGCGTGCCAGTAAGCGGTGAAAATCTTTCTTTCTACATCTTTAGATGCTCCTTCCAGTGATAGCCGTGTAAGATCGTCATGCCAAATTGCTTTAGCCTTAGCTTCGACCTTAGTAATATCCCAGTCTGGAATTTCATTATCTAACCAGAATTTAGCTTTGTCTACTGAGGTAAATGATACTGCTATTTTCATGTAAACAGGCTCATTTGGTTTTGTATTTAAGCGCACAATAGCCCCCAAAGATTGGCCACGTGCTTCAGCATGTGAAACACTCATGCTTATTTTTTCATTTTTCCAGATTCCTGTATCACTAGGTTTGGCACTTATTTTTGCAGCGAAATACAAACGAAAAGGCTGAGGATTATAATTTTTAGAATAAGTACCACCTCCTGTAATAGTTCCAGTCACTGGATCAACGTGAACTGATCCCTCATCAAGTGCTATATCTCCACCAACTTTACGTGAAACATCCAAAGTTAAATAAGCATTATCACTGCTTGGGAAAGTAAACGCATAAATAGCGCTATGCATTGAGGGAGCTATCTCGACGTGAATTGCATCGCGTAATAAATCAACATTATACTTATATGCTTTTGCTTCTTCATGACTTTTTGTTGAGGGGTACTCTTGTGAGATGTCATACAAACCTATACGTGGTGTAATTAAGAAATTACCATAAGATGGATTTCCGCCGGTTCCTAGTGTATGTAGTTGTGAAAATCCTACTATAGGTTCCGTTTGCCTATATCCACTTGGTGGGGGATTAAATGTTTCTGGACTTGGATAAGCTGAAGCATGGGGAAGGCATGGACCTGGCATATCTGATCCATGACTAATATCTGGATCCTCTACCTGTGCCGCTATCATAGGATCAACTAATTCTTCTGGGTTGGTTTTACGCGTAATGCTATTTAAAATTTCATTTGTCGTTTTTAATGTAGCAAATTGAGCATTTTCTGGAGGATGAGCTTTGCCCTTGTAGTTGAAACCCCAGCCGTAAGCTTTACCATCTGCAGAAAGAGCTAGGCCGTGTGTTGCCCCTATAGAAACCGAAACAATATTATGAAGATCTTGGCTAGGGTGTTTTCCTCGACCCCAACCAATGAGTGTTCCATCATCTTTAAGTGCTACAGCTGATTCTTCACACGCAGCTATATCTACGATGTGCACTGCATCAGCAGGTGGAGTAGATTGGCCGTAAAACGACTCTCCCCATCCAACTACCGTACCATTTGATTTTAGAGCTAGAGTGAAATTTTTCCCCGCTGCAATACCAACAACGTGGCCTAAATTTTCAGGGATAGGGCTTACAAACTTTCCCCATTGAATAACTGATCCATCTTCCTTTAGTGCTACGCTATATGTAGCAGCTGCTGCGATAGCAACAACGTGGTCTAATCCATCGGGCGGTGTAGTTTTATCATCACTATCGTCACCCCATCCAACGACAGTTCCGTTGGCCCTTAGTGCAAGTGCGTGGTTAGGACCCGCAGCAATGGCTATGACATCGTGTAAATTTCCTGGAGGAGTGGCTCGACCATTTGCATTCTCTCCCCAGGCAACCACTGTTCCGTCAGAACGCAGGGCTAAACTAAATTTTGAGCCTGCAATAACTCCAACTGCGTTATGTACACCTTGAGGAGGTGTAGACCTTCCGTGGTAAGCGTATCCCCACGCTATTATTGAGCCATCGCTGAGTATTCCAAGGCTATGGTCATCTCCAGCCGATATAGCGTTTCGTTGAATTAATTTTAATGGGAAAATCGCATTATCAGCAGTTAGGTTAGAAACAAAAAGTAAACTTCCTAGCGCCAGAGCACTAAGAAAATTTAATGATAAAGGTAATCTTATCGAGGTGGGGTTTTTTTTCATTTTTAATACACTATCTAATTTCTACATTATATCTAAATTGATCTGCCGGGCCGCGTGATCGTCTCCATTCAAGGGGTTCGCGATCGTATGCCAATGCAAGTCGGTCGATAACAATTAAGGAAGCACCGGTTTTTAATCCTAGAAGTTGGGCATGGGGCTCGGTCGCATTCTCAGCAGTGAGTGTTTCTTGAGCTGATGCTATTACGACCCCACAATATTTTTCATAGAGCGGATAAAGAAGATCTCCGTACTCTTGCGGATTTATATCTAAGAGCTGCGTGAATTTGTGTTTAGGAAGCCATATTGTTTCTAATAATATTGGATTATTATTAATAAGACGTAGACGTATCAGGTTGATAGCTGGTAAACCTGGAGGTAATCCCATTTCTGATGCAATAGCTGGAGGTAAGTCACTTAATTCTCTTTTTAAAATACGACTTGAGGGTACCTGATAGCTACCTTCTTCCCGATGAAAACGAAAAAAGCGAAATAGTGAAGAGTTGAATTGGGCCCGTCTAACGTAAGTTCCTTTACCTTGAAATCGTTCAAGTAGGCCACCGGTGACGAGTGAATCAATTGCTTTACGAACAGTGCCTATCGAAACGCGATGTGCTTTGGCTAATTCTGTTTCACTGGGTATTATTTCCTCAGGCCGCCATTCGCGTTGGGAAATTTTGATTTCAAATATTTCTCTGAGACGATCGTAAAGAGGTTGACGAATATTTTTAGTTTCTAATTTAGATCCTGATTTATTCATAACTTATGCCTATCATATGAATGTTTAAGCGAATATATTAGATGATTTTATGTAATGTAAATGATACTTAATTATAATGTATTAGTCACATTAATATAAATTCTTAAATTGTTCATTAATAACACTATAATAAATATTTTAATTTTTTACAGATATATTTTATATTGACAGGAGGAGTAGTAATACGTGCTCTTTTCGATATTGTAAAGTTAGGTCATATATATGTTTAAACCCCTTATGAACTCAAACAAATTATACTCGAACGCTAGTTGTTTAACGAAAGCTTCTATTATAGCTTTCATCATTTCAATAAGTGCCATTTCTTCACTGGCACAATCCGGTGTTGGGTCTCCAGATTCAGTAGCTAACAGCCAATCCGTTGTACTGCCGACTTTTGAAGTATCTTCGACCCAAGACAATGGATATCGAGCAAGTAACTCAGTATCTGCAACGCGTATTAATACAGCGATTAAAGATTTACCCTTTTCTATTACAGCTTTCACGCAGCAGTTCATTCATGATACTGGAGCTCAGGATTTGATGTCGATAGCTACTTATTCAGCAGGTGTTACGAGTGGATCACGTGAATTTAACGCAGGTTCGCAAGTATTTAGTATTCGTGGTTTTTTACAGGCACCTGAGCATGACGGCTTTTATGAGTCACAATACGGAAATATATACATAGATCCAGTTACTATCGAACGAGTCGAAGTGGTTAAGGGACCTTCATCTCTTTTATATGGATCAACTCAACCAGGAGGCACGGTTAATTACATAACAAAGCGTGCTCAGCAGAAATCTATCTCTGACTTTATAGTAGAAGGCGGTTCTGCTCAATACGGTCGCCTTCAATTTGATATTAATCGGGCTATTATTGATGATAAATTACTTTTTAGATTAAATGCAGCCGAGACATACGAAGCTCAATTCGCAAATCCATCTAAGTCGCAAACAACGGTCGTATCTCCAACAGTTACTTGGAATGTGGGCTCGCGGGTCTCGGTAGTTTTAACTGCACAATATCTAATTCGCTCTGAATCGCCCCCAGCTTTGTATTATCCAAATGTTGAAATAGCTACTCCCACAAGTATTGTTTCATCGTTTAATACAGCAGCTGGTTCACCTTCTCCTTCAGCTGCTTTGACCAATAAAATAGGCATTGATGCTCTTGCAGGTTATCAAGACGCTGCTGATCCAGGCTATTTACCTTACTATCGCAAATTACCCACCAGTTTTAATTATTCAGCTGATAGCGATCATAGAGAATCAAAGAATGTTTCTTATAACGTAGAAGTTGATACAAAAGTAACAGACCATTGGGTAGATCGTACAAATTTTGATTATAATACTAATTTTTCATCACAACTAATGACAGGAATAAATGCTATTTATTTAGCTCCTCCTGGTTCACTTCAGTACAACGGTACAGCTTGGTCTGTTGCTCCTAGTTGGACTGCATTGACAACTGCTCAACAGCTTGCTGCGTACCAAACCTTTGCTAATCAAATTTTAAGTGATAATGCTAATGCTTTTCAGACGCAAAACGGTACACCAGCTCCTGCGGTATTACCACGTCGTGTACGATTACAAAATCTATCAGGACATACAATTAACGCTCAAAGTAATCTAGCCGGTCTTTATAAACTAAATGGCGCTACTCTAAAGCCACTATTTGGTGTTACATATGAAAAAGTATATAATAATTCAACGACGCAACAGACGTCTGGAAATGCAACTATTCCCTATTATAAAGCATGGGATGTAAATCCGCAGAGTCCTACATATTATATCAATCACGAATCATACACCCAGACAGCAATTACTTCAGCAATAGCTCCTTCTACTTATAATCAGAGTTTTATTAGTGATGCAGGAGTGTTTGGTATGGTTAATGCCAGTTTCTTTAATGACCGTCTTCTTGCATTGTTTGGTGAGAGATATGCTCGTTTTGAAACCCAAACTACTACGGTAAGTCCGACGACTGGAATATCAACGGTGGGTCGTGGACTGCGCGCATCAGCCGCAACACCTCAGGTTGGATTAGGTTATAAAGTATTACCTGATTTAATGGTATATTCTTCATTCAGCGAAGGGTTTTCTATACCTACGCAAGCATTCACTCAGGGTATACAAAATATTAATGGTGTTTATAGTTCAGTTATCGGTAATCAATCTTCTGCAGTTACAAGTAAACAATATGAAATTGGTGCAAAAACTGACTTTTTGAACGGCCGTATTTCTTCTACATTAGCTGTGTATCAGATCGATCAAAATAATAATATTACCCAATTAAATCAGGTTATTAATGGTGTTACATATGTTCAAATTATTCAAGGTACCAACGTGCGTGCAAAAGGTGCAGAGTTTGAAGTTAATTGGTCTCCAACCGACAATCTTCAAGTGTTTGCTAGTGTCTCCGAAGAAGATATACGTAATGTAGCTGAGCCTGTAGGATATTTATATTACTTAGGAGCACACCCTCAAAATTCAGCTAAAACTTTAGCTAATCTTTGGGCTCGATATAATTTTACTAACTTAGGTATGAAGAATTTATGGGTCGGTGCTGGTTTTAATTATAAGAGTCCAAGTTTAGGAGATAATAAAAATCCTGCACTCTATCTAGATGGCTATTGTCTTTATAATAGTGCATTCGGTTATTCCTGGACAGCAGGAACTACGCGTATGAGCACGACTCTAAATTGGCAAAATATGACAAATATTGTCTATCAACCTGCTAACCAAGTTAGAGGACTGCCTGGTAGAGCAGTATTATCACTCGAGGCTAAATTCTAATTAGGAATTACTTAAAATGCTCATCGCATGGATGAGCATTTTAATATTTTTATCTGATAGGATTATTTGAAGCGAAATATATTTCTATGATCGGCTGGTACAAACAGACTACACCACAAGAACGTAAAACGTTCTGGGCATGTTTTGGTGGATGGGCTGTAGATGCTCTAGATAGTCAGATGTTCAGTCTGGCTTTGCCTGCGATTATCTTAACTTTTTCCCTAGATGCCAGCCAAGCGGGATCTTTAGCAAGTGTTACACTTATTTCATCTGCACTTGGTGGTTGGCTAGCAGGATCGCTTTCAGACAGGTTTGGAAGAGTAAAATTGCTACAACTCACTATACTTTGGTTTTCTTTTTTTACATTTTTAAGTGCTATAACACAGTCCTTTACTCAATTAATTATTGTTAAATCGTTACAGGGTTTAGGTTTTGGCGGTGAATGGGCTGCAGGGGCAGTATTGCTTGCTGAAGTTATGCGACCAGAACTTCGTGGTAGGGCTATCGGGTCTGTCCAAAGTGCATGGGCTTGGGGATGGGGTGGGTCAGTACTTTTATATACAGTTATTTTTTCATTTATGCCCGCTGTGACTGCGTGGCGTATAATGTTTAGTTTAGGTTTACTGCCCGCTCTCTTAGTTATCTATGTACAACGTTCAGTACCTGAACCTGAACAATCCAAGGAGCGTATCAAAAAAGCTAAGACTGACCCAATTACTTTAGGAATATTTTCCCCCAAAGTATTACGTTCAACACTTGTTGGTGGATTAATTGGGTTAGGCGCTCATGGCGGCTACTATGCGCTTATGACATGGCTTCCGACTTATTTAAAAACACAGCGTGGTTTATCTATTTTAAGCACAGGTGGCTATTTAAGCGTTATTATTTTTGCTTTCGCTTGTGGCTGTATGATTAGTGCTCAGTTACTCGATAAAATAGGACGTAAGAAAACAATAATTTTATTCGCGTTATGTTGCGTTATAACAGTTCTTATCTACTTGATGCTTCCGTTATCAAATCGTGCTATGCTCTTTCTGGGTTTTCCACTTGGTTTTTTCGCAGCGGGAATTCCAGCAAGTCTTGGAACTCTTTTCAATGAGTTATATCCAGCAGGTATTCGTGGCACAGGTGTTGGGTTTTGCTATAATTTTGGTAGAATAGCATCAGCTGCTTTCCCTTGGCTTGTAGGTCATATGAGTAAATCTATGCCACTTGGCACGGCAATAGGAATTGACGCAGCCTCAGCGTACGCACTAGTCGTTATCGCAGTTTTATTTTTACCTGAAACAAAATCAACCACGCTTTCTTAAACCTTAAAATGAATGATACCCCTATCACTCGTCGAACTTTCACCGCTTCACTCTTTTCGGCACTAGGTGCTCTATCAATGAGAAATATACTTCATGCAGCTGATCAAAAAGAGGCTTTAACAGCCAATTACAGTATAGATACGCATGCCCATATTTTTAAGAAAGGTCTAAAAACTGCGAGTAATGCACGCTACGTACCTGAATACGATGCGACAGTGCATGATTATTTAAACCTTCTTGATAAAAATAATATATCAAACGCAGTATTAGTACAACCGAGTTTTCTTGGAATAGATAATACCTACTTACTGTCAGGTATAAAACAATACAGTAAACGACTACGTGGAGTAGCAGTTATACCACCTACGACTTCACTTAATGAAATGAAAGATATGGCTGACCAAGGTATAGTAGGGGTACGTCTTAATTTAATATCGGTTAGTATTCCTGATTTCAGACAGACTCCATGGCCAGAGTTTTTATCCAATCTAAGAGAATTAAAGTGGTCCGTAGATATTCATCGCGAAGCTAAAGATATTTCATTAATTATTAAACCTCTTTTAGATGCTGGACTCAATGTGGTTATTGATCATTTCGGTAGACCGGATCCAAAGTTAGGAATTAATGATCCTGGTTTTAAATCAATCTTAGAATTTGGAGAATCAAAGCGTCTATGGGTTAAGCTTTCTGGTGCTTATCGTAATGGACCTAGTGGACGAGGAAATGAAGTTGCATCTCAGGCTATACCGTTGTTGAAACAGAGTGTAGGTATTGACCGTTTACTTTGGGGTAGTGATTGGCCGCACACACAATATGAGCGAGCATCTACATATCAGTCAGCTCTGGATTCGTTAGATCGTTGGATCAGCTCTCCTGAAGAGAAAAGTCTCGTTCTAAATCATAATCCTGTCGCTTTATATCGTTTTTAGGAGTTTAGGATTAAGGCGAATGAAATTATTAGCTATAATTACAATCGCATATGTTATTTCTATATGCCGAGTTAATGCTTCTGATTTACATCCCAATATAGTGGTTATTTTATGTGACGATCTAGGACGTGGTGACTATTCAGGATTTGGAACAAAAGATATCAGCACTCCCAACATAGATCGAGTTGCTAGCGAAGGAATGACGTTTGATAATTTTTACGCTAACTCCTGCGTTTGTGCTCCTTCACGTGCTGCGTTATTAACTGGAAAGTATCCTGATAGAGTAGGAGTTCCCGGTGTAATAAGAAGCGAAGCTGATAATAATTGGGGATGGTTATCGCCTAAAGTGGCATTAATTCCTTACGTTTTAAAAACGAGTGGTTACCACTCTGCTCTAATAGGTAAGTGGCATTTAGGTTTTGAATCACCTAATTTACCAAACGATAGAGGCTTCGATGAGTTTAATGGATTCCTAGGAGATATGATGGATAACTATACAACTCATTTGCGAAACGGTAAAAATTACATGAGGCATAATACCGAGGTTATAAATCCAGTTGGTCATGCAACTGATTTATTTACTCAATGGGCATGTGACTATCTTCAGCAAAGGTCTAATTCAAGTCAGCCATTCTTTCTCTACCTTGCGTATAATGCTCCGCATGAGCCAATTCAGCCTCCTCAAGACTGGCTTGATCGTGTTAAGAATCGCTTTCCTGGTATTACGGATAAACGCGCACGTATAGTAGCGTTAATTGAACATTTAGATTCTGGTATAGGTAAAGTACTTGATAAATTAGATAAGCTTAAACTTACAAATGATACTATAGTAATTATAAATTCTGATAACGGTGGTGTGCTTAAATATGGAGGTTATAATGGTCCTTGGCGTGGAGATAAACAGCATATGCTTGAAGGTGGTCTTAGGGTTCCTGGTTTTGTACGATGGCCAGGTAAAATAGAAGCAGGAAGTCATACGCAGAGAAGAACGCTTACTATGGATATTTTTGCTACTTTATGCGATGTATCACATACACCACCACCAACTGGAATTGATGGAGTTAGTTTTTTACCAACATTATTAGGTGGCTCCGATGCGCGGTATGATCGTCAATTATATTTCTGTCGTCGTGAGGGTTCCGATATTTATGGAGGTAAAACAATAGAGGCTTTAATAAGTGGTGACTGGAAGATTATACAAGACAGTCCTTTTACTCCGATCGAACTTTACAATATTAAAACAGATCCTTTCGAGACAACAAATATGGCTGTAGTTTGTCCCGATGTAGTTAAAGCTTTAGCAAAAGCTTTACGCGCTAACATACAGCGAGGGGGACAAGTGCCTTGGCAAAAACCTGACATTGAGAGTAACTAAATTAATGCTCTGCTAGAATACTTTGTGCCCCTTTGAGGTTTGGATCAATGTTGAGAGCTCTTTGTGCAGCAGTTCTAGCTCCAAGATGATCTCCTCTTTGCCATAGTATTGTAGCTATTGCATAAGGGTAGTCGGCTATGCTTGGTGCTGCGTGCTCTGCTTGAGTTAATGCATTTAAAGCCTCTGCTGTATTGCTCGTCTGATTCAGTAAAAGACCTAAGTTGTACCACGCACGGTCAAGGGAAGGATCACGTAGCACCGCCTCTTTAAGGGCTTTCTCTGCGGATACTAAATTTCCCGATCCAGCAAATTCTAAACCTGCTTGAAATGCAAAAAGAGCATTATGGGAGTCAATTTGCGCTGATCGCCAAAGACTTTCAGCCGCTTCTTTTTGCCTATTAAGATTATCTAGAACAAGACCTAACGTATGATGAGCTTCGGCAGCATTAGAATCCCAAAGTATTGCTTTTCTAAGCGGTGCTTCAGCTTCTGCAATTTGCCCTCTGTTGAAAAAATCTTCTGCTAAACGAACTTGTCCTGCAGGTTGATCGGAACTTACCAAAAGGTAGGCATTAAGTTCATTTCTTTCTTTTGATGTATCGTCTAAACGAGATGTTAAAGCCCATTCGGCATCAACTCTTACAAGTCTAGATTCGTCTTTTAAATAAGGAGTAAGGCTATCTAGTAGGTCTGGTTGAGTACCTAACACTTGAACTACTGCAGATCTTACCAAAGGGTCATCATCTTTAAGTAGCGGAGTAATAGTAGCACGTACACGTGGTTCAGATGCCCAAGAACGGGTGAGTAAAACCAGAGTTGCTCTCCATGCCGGTATTTCCTCAATTGTAATAAGCTTAATCAAATCATCTTGGGCATGATTTAGACCTTTCTGCGCTGCATTTACTGCGCGAGTACGCAAGCGTTGATGAGAATCCATTTTCAAACCATACCATGTATTTGTTGCGGAGATTTGCCATTCAACGGATTTATCTGAGTGACATCTATTGCATGCATTAGGAATTCCTAATTCTTTTGTGAGAAGTGGGTCGGGACTTATAAACCCATGATCATGTCGCGCGTCTCTTTGCATGTAAGTTGTCGTAGGCATGTGGCAATTTACACATAAATTACCAGCGCTATTTGCAAGATGATGAGAATGGGATACTGGATTTATTACGGGTGCGTTTCTAATGTTTTTAGCACTGTGGCACTGCAAACATAAGGCGTTATCAGAAATACTTAATATTGTTTTATTTGTATGGGGATCATGACAATCCATACAACTGACCAGGCCTTTACCGCCCATTCTACTTGTTTGAAAAGATGTCCAATTAAAATCTTCATCCCTCATTTGACCATCGGGATAAAACGTAGAAGCCTCCGTAGGGAGCGTTAGTCTGAAATGATCATTATACTTCATGCCTGCTCTAGGTTCTCCAGTAAGTGCTTCGTTTCGGGCATGACAGGGAGCGCAGGTTTCTGATTCGGTTCTACGTTTTGCAATCCACGCAGAAAGATCATTTGAATGTGCGATTTTTATTTTACCATGATCCTTTGCTAAGTTGCCGTGACATTGGATACATCCTACGCCGTGCTCAGTCCAAGATGAGGTGTAGCTATCTGTTATGGGATGATAATTTTTTGAAAAGTCAGTTAAGTGGCATTGCGCACACATTGAATTCCAATTCATTCCTCTGCCTTGCCACTGGCCCCATTCTCCTGGAGTTCGATGCTCTGATCCGAACACATTAAACCATTCTTTCTTGTGGGGATCGTAAGCTAATTCGTTAGCTTGATAACGTCCATTCTCAGTAGGTATAATATACTGCCGGAGGGGAGACATCCCCATAACAAATAAAGGAGTATAGGAGTAGGGCTTAGTGCCTTGTCTTATTTCGGATAAAACTGGATTACTATTATTATAGGTACTTGTATACTTCACTCCTTCTATGAGCGTATCGTGAAGTTTTTTAAATGCTTGAAGGTCATCATTAGCAGTTACAACACGATGCGCCAAGGCGTGATGGGAATTATTCCATGCCTCGAATATTGTGCTGTGGCATACGCGACAATCTTCGGATTTTCTGCCGTAATTCTCCGAAGCGTTTTCTAACGCCATAGCTTTGGGCGATACCAGCTGAAGACTAATTAATACTAAAAATAGTTCTAGTATAGAACAAGAGTTGTATAGTGCTGGTGATTTCAATTAGCCCTTATTAGCTAAGACCGGATTAGATTTAAAATCTTAATCCGGTCTCGTACTTTTAAAACAGTTACTTTACTTGATAACCGTTATCTTGAATATCTTTGTAAAACGAAGCGAGTACGTGGAAGGCTAGTTTCTTCTCCCCGTTTTCTCCAATAAGACCTTTTCTGTTCCAGCCATCTTGAACATTAGGAAGTAGGCGTTTAGGAGATCTAAAATCAGCTAATATCCAAGGGCAAATGCCGCGGAGTGCATCTATTTTACGTAGCATAGGAATTGTTTGACGGTAAAATTCTGCTTGGTACTCCTCGCCGAAACGTGTTTCAGCATCTGCATGATAGCCCTGTAAGCCCTCTGCTCCTGTTTCTGTAATAACTACAGGTTTTGCGTATTTGAGCTGCCATTTGATTTTAGAAATCGAACTGGTGTTACCGCTATACCAACCAACATACTCATTAAAGCTTAAGATGTCAGTATATACGCCAAATGGATCATCAACAATTTTAAGATTTGGATCTTGTTTTGAGCGTACTTCCATTGCACATGAGACAAGGCGTGTGTTATCAAGTGTATGTGCTTGTACGAGAAGTGTGTGTAAAAACTTATTACGGGCTTCACCTACAGGTGTTTCATTGGCAACTGACCAAATGATTACACTTGCTCTGTTATGATCGCGTGTAATGAGCTCAGTGAGTTGGTTTTGAGCATTTTTAAGTGTTTCTGCGTTTTCCCATGCTATAGTCCAGTAAACTGGAATTTCTTCCCAAAGCAGAATACCAAGTTCATCTGCTACTTGAGCCATATGCTCATTATGAGGGTAGTGAGCTAGGCGCGCAAAGTTACAGTTAAGTTGCTTAGCCCAACCAAGAAGCATGCGTGCGTCATCAGTCGAATAAGCTCGGCCCCCGCGGATAGGGTTTTCTTCGTGAATACAAATACCACGTAGGAAAATTGGTTTACCATTCAAAAGTATATCTGTTCCTTTTACTTGAATAGTGCGAAAACCTATTTTTTCACGCACGTGATCACTGCCTGAATTGATTGATACCTCATATAGTTTTGGATTTTCTGGGCACCATTTTACTAAATTATCGGGTGTTGCTAGTTCTAGTGTAGCATGGCCATTTGAATCGGCTTGTGCAGTGGCATGTATGTTGAGTTCAGGTATCTCAAAGGAGACTTCACCTGAATCAGCTCCAGCTAAATCAGCACTGACTTCTATCTTCGTTGGATCATCACGATTAAGTTGTACATTGTAATTTGATAAATAAGTTTTTGGTGTTTCGTAAAGATAAACAGACCGTGTTAGGCCACCGTAATTCCACCAGTCGGTATTAATGGTTGGAACGCCCTCTTTGAGTCTTCGATTGATGACACGTATCACCAAAGAATTACGATCCGCTTTAATTTTGTTGGTCACCTCAACGTCATAAGGCGTGAAACCGCCTGTATGCTCTGCAATCTTGGAGCCATTGAGATATACTTGGGATTGGTAGTTCGCAGCACCTATGTGAAGGAATACGTGGGTATCTGATTTTACAGAAAAATTAAATAATTTACGGTACCAAATAGCTCCTTCGTAAAGAAAAAGTTTAGCGTCTTGGGTATTCCAGTCTTTAGGAACAGTGAGCGTGGAGCTTTTATCAAAACTGTATTCAAGAAAATCATTTTTAGATTCAGGAGTTTTATCTTTGTAGAATCCTATTTGTGAACGTGGAACATCTGGTTGTTCTACTTCATCTAAGGGTTGCATGCGGTAATTGTAGTAGCCTGTATCGTAGGGATCCACGATTGCATTCCATTTACCATTTAGGTTAAGGATTTCACGTGGCTCAGGATTGATAGTTGCTTGGTTAGCAACTGCGATTGACGCTAAGGAAAGACCTAATGCGAGGCTTAGGTAGTGTTTGTTAGTCATAGGGTTTCTTTATTTAACTTAAGAATACAGTATTTAATTTTTTCATTTAGGATTATAAATTGCAAAACATCATTTGTTGAATTTATTTTTATTTATGATTCATGAGTTAAAAAGCGCTCAATTTATACCTGCTTCTCCAACTAAGGTTTGGGACTATTTTTCCACGCCTAAAAATCTAAATGAGATCACTCCTCCTTCTATGCATTTTGAAATTAAAGGAGAGCCCGGAGCTATGTATACGGGCCAAATGATCGCTTACCGCATACAAGTTATACCCGGCCTTAAAATCAACTGGTTAACTGAAATTAGGCATGTACAAGAAGGTGTCTGTTTCGTTGATGAACAACGGATTGGACCCTATAAGCTCTGGTACCATGAACATCGCTTTACTGCACATGAGGGCGGCGTAATGATGACGGATAAAGTTACTTATACTATGAAGTTCGGCTTTTTAGGTGAGCTAGTCCGTATACTCTGGGTAAAACGTCAACTTAAGTATATTTTCGATTACCGCAGAAAAAAAGTAACAGAAATCTTTGGCTAACTTACTTTACGTAATTCAACAATTTGTGACTTGATCCAACTTATCTCTGGACCAAAGACGGTGTGTGCACCGCCAGGATAAATCTGTTTAGTCACCTTAGCATTCATATGCTCAAGTAGTTTGGCGCTTTGCTCGACATGCTCGAGAGGTATATGCCCATCTGATTCGGCACAACCTAGCAAAATAGGTGTTTTCTTAAGATTCACAGCTATTCTAGGAGTATTTAAAGGTCCTATAAGTGCACCACTTAAACCTGCTACAAAACCAAGCTGTGTGGGATTGCGATAGGCAAACTCAAGACTTAAGCACGCTCCTTGTGAAAATCCTATCAAAGCTATTCTCTCGTTGGGAATACCCGCATTAAGGCCTTCCATCTGAAGTATATTTATCAAAGAGAGAGCACTCGATAAAGAAGGTTCGTTTTGCTCTAAGGGCACTAAAAAACGTTGAGGATACCATGAAGAATGCGTCGCATTAGGTGCAATGCATGCAAAATCTTCGGCATTAATTGTTTCTGCCAAACCTGCAATATCCTCTGCGCATGAACCTCGGCCGTGGATAAAGATAAGTAAACCGCGTGCTTTATTTAATGAGGTACCAAATCTTAGTGCTTGGGTTGGAGCATGAATATGCATGGAGTTTTGATCATTAAAGACTGTCTGTGTCTTCAAGCCAAATTAAAGATGCAAGCGCAGCTGCTCCTAATTCTAGTTCACGTGGATTCACATGATCTAATGTATCTTTTACAGTATGATGATAGTCGAAATAACGCTGCGAGTCAGGACGTAGCTCTCCCACAATAGTACCAAGGGGTCCTAGCGGTGAAACGTCGGCTCCAGCTCCTCCGTCCACAATGAATGTGATTCCATGTGATGTGAGAAAAGGTAACCACCGTTGAGCTCTAGAGGCAGCGTCTTTATTGGTATTACTTAAATTAAATCCTTTAGGGTCAAATCCGCCTGCGTCTGTCTCGATAGCAAAAATATTTCTTTCATTGGAGTTTCTAGCTTCTGCTGCATATGCCGTTGCTCCTGCACTACCGTTTTCCTCATTTACAAAAAGAACACATCTTATCGTATGCTTTGGTCTTAAACCCAATGACTTAAATATACGAAGCACTTCTATTGATTGAGCTATACCTGCGCCGTCATCATGTGCTCCAGGTGCTATATCCCAACAATCGAGGTGACTTCCTACTACAATGATTTGATTTGGAAATTCACTGCCTTTTATTTCACCAATTACGTTCGAGGAAGGGCTATCTGGTAAAGTCTCTGAATGAATAGCGATGTGTACTTTAAGATGCGGATCTTGAATTAAAGCTTTATGGAGATTATCTGCCGAAACGTACCCTAGGGCTGCTGCTGGTATACGATTAATTCCTGGAGGAAATAGCGTCGCTCCCGTGTGAGGAACATCATCTTTATCCAAGGTCATAGATCTAACTAGTGTTGCAACTGATCCTAATGCAGATGATTTTGCTGGTCCACGTGTACGTCCAATTAATGCATCAGCATAGGCTTGCATGGTGAGGTAAGTCTTTTGATCCATGCCATGATTGATAAAAATTATTTTTCCTTTTGCTTGGGATCCAATTCTTTCAAGGTCTAAAAATGAACTTACTTCAATAATTTCTGCGTCTAAGCCTTCAGGTGGAGTCGCTGAGGAACCTCCTAATGCAACACCATTTAAGGAAAATACGTTATTATGCGTCGTATAGCTAAATTGCTCTTTTGAGCCTCTAACCCAATGGGGTACCATCACAAACTGCTTATGAACTCGATCAAGGTTTAATGTTTCTAAAGTGCTACCAGCCCAACGCACTGCCCCCTCTAGCGCATTAGATCCACTTAAGCGGCCTGGGTACTTTTCCACTAATTGGTTAAGATTATCCATGGCAGTGCCATGTAGAAGAGCATCGGTATAGATAGAATCTATAAGGTCAGTTTTAGATATATCACTTGAGGCGTGAAGTAAGGAAATACTTAGAGAAAATATTGCGAAAAACTGGATCGCTTTAAAAAGAGTAATTTTAGGCATCGAATGAAAACTTTTTATTTATGTCAGTAAGTCTTACCATGAATTACAACACGTAAGGTCATAAAATAAGCTGGTACTGGTAATAATAATAACATGGTTACCATTTTTGTAAGAAATTTATTAAATAACTTAATTAAACTCTCACACTTTAAAACTTGTGTTGTTAGGTTCGTTTAATTTGGACCGTTTGACACGCTTTGATTATTTTATATATTGTAACCACCATATATGAAAAACATTACCCTATCATTTGCTAAAATATCAGCTTTTATTATTGTGCTAGTCGCCCTTGTAGCCCCCCGAATTAGTTTTGCTGCTGAGCAAGGAAGTACAGTTTCTGGCGAAGTAGTTGATCTCATGTGCTATCTCGATCACGGAGCCAAAGGAGCGAAACATGCAGGCTGCTGTGCAAAATGTATTTCTTCAGGTGGTCCTGTAGGAATTCTAACCTCTGATAATCAACTCTATCTTGTTATAGGTTCGCATAAACCTATGAATGACGAGCTAGCAGCGTATTCAGCTAAAACAATCACCGTTTCAGGCAAACTTGTAGAGCGTAACGGTGTTAAAATGGTAGAAAACGCAGAAATCCAAAAGTAAGTTTATAATGGGGTCATTTTTGACTACGCTACAGCAGCCCGAGTATGTTCACGTACTCTTAAATCACCTGCCTGTAGTTGGTTTATTTATAGGCCTTCTTAATCTAATAGCGGCTTTGGTTTTTAATAAACCAGCCGCTATTTTTATTGCTCTAAGCCTTATTGCTTTTTGTGCGCTCTCTCTTTGGCCTGTAGTCTATTTTGGAGAGGCTGGTTATGACCGTGTTTATTCAATCGCTGACCGGGTAGGGGATGCTTATCTAAAACAACATAAACAATTTGCTGAAGATTGGAGCTGGTTATTCTATGTAACAGGTGGTTGTGCATTGTGTGTTATTGGAGTTGGTTACAAAAAACCAAATCTATTACGGTTTTTGTCGGGTATTGTTATTATCTTATCGATAGCATGTCTCTTTGCTGGTGGTGTTATTGCTGAATCAGGAGGTCGTATAAGACATCAAGAATTTCGTTCAGGTACTCCTCCTCCAGATTAGAAGTACTTATTATGTGTGTTCGATATGCACTAAATGATCCTAAAGAAGCCTTCGATACATTAGAAGAGCAGTTCAATGTGAGGCTTAGTACCGAGGCGTGGTTAAAACCTAGATACAATATAGCACTAACGCAGACCGCTCCTGTAATTATAAGAAAACGTGGAATGATTTTGATTCAAAGTATGCAGTGGGGGTTCGTTGGGAAAAGAGTACTTTCAAAAGCAGGTTCTATTTTAGCAAATGCAAGAGCGGAGACTGTTACTGAACTCCCCACCTTTAAAGAGGCGGTACTTTCTTCTCGATGTATTATTCCAGTAAACGGTTTTTATGAATTTCAAGACTTAGGTAAACGTAAACAGCCTTATCTATTTACGTTAAAAGCCTGCGGAGCAATGGCGCTAGCGGGTGTGTGGCAAAAGATAGGCGACGATTTTCGTTTTTGTCTTTTAACCACACAACCTAATGCGCTAGTTGCCGCAATACACGACCGCATGCCTGTAATTTTAAATAAAGATGCGAGTAGTCAGTGGTTGAATGAGCAGCCACTTGATCGCATAATTATTAACCAAATAACTCAGAGTTTTTCAGCAACTGCTATGACTGCGCGTCGGGTGAAAGCCTATGTTAACAATGTTAGACATGAGGGACCTGAATGTATTGAGGATGAGGTTATTCTTCCGGAGTTGTTTTAGCTTAGTTGGATTGGACTTGTGATTATGTTTGATTAGTGTTCATTGAACACTGTTCATATGAGTATATTATTAACAGAGCGTCAGCATCAAGTACTTGAATTTATTAGCACTTTCCAGTCAGAGAAAGGTATTCCTCCATCGACTCGAGAAATTCAAAGACACTTTAAGTTCGCGAGTCAGACTGCGGTAATGGGTCATTTGAGGTCTTTGGCTAATAAAGGCATGATAGAACAATTAGCGGGACGAGTTTGGGGATTGAAAACAAAAGAAATCCAAACCCATTTATTTGACTTACCTGTATACGGTACAATTCCAGCTGGAATTCCAGCAATGCAAGATCAGGAGCCTATTGAAGTGGTTCCTTTTAACACAGCTATTTTGGGAATTAATAGTCCAAAACCGTATCAAATGTGGGGATTGAAAGTCAGCGGAGATTCAATGATAGATGCACATATACTTGATGGAGATCTAGCTATACTTGTAAGAAGAGAGCCAAGACCAGGTGAAATTATTGCTGCTCTCGTTGATGGAACATCGACTACACTTAAGCAACTCATAGAAGTAAAAGGTCGGGCTATACTAAGAGCAGCTAACAAAAAATATAAAGATATTGTGCCCGAAGAAACTCTTGAAGCTCAAGGCGTTGTCATAGGTGTAATCAGAAGAATTGCTAGGTAATCTAAAGCTAAAAAGCTATTAAGTTATGCCGATTTTTCTATAATCGAATCAAGGCGTAATTTTAGCTCAGAGGGATTTAAGCCGTGCACACGAACAACTTTGTTACTCGTTTTATTGCCTTGCATAAGAACAACGGCGTTACGGTGTAAGTCCAATTGTTCAGCTAAATATTTACAGATACTTTCGTTGGCTTTGCCTTCGAAAGCAGGAGCGCTTAGCTTTACTTTAAGTGAAGTCCCTGCCCAACCTATAATCTGAGAGCGACTCGAGTTAGGAATAACTTTTAGTGCTAGCGTACTCGATGATGCCATAGGTAATTACTAAGTCGTATTTTTGTTCAATAAAGCTGCTTGGCTTAAGACTTCATTGAGAAAGCCAGCATGCATCTTCTTAAGTTGATTTGTAGACCATTTGCTTGGATCACCATTGTAAAGCTTAAGAAATTCTAGCGCCTTGGATAAACTACCGCCTCTAGGTGAAGTATAATGCCAAAGATCTACGCCAAGAGGTTTGCTTAATTGAGCTACGTAGAGTTGTGCTTCAAGATTAAAAATACTGTAGCTTAAACCATCTGTTCTTTCTAGTTCGAGTGGTTGCTTACCATCAGGTTCAATTTGATTTTCTATCCTTTTTTTATCCTCAAGAGCAAGCGCTCGTGCTCCTTGGTTATCTCCTAAATAACGTGCAATACTTATTGCCTGTACCAGAAACCAACTCCCGTGGTTATTTGTAGCGTTATGCTCACCTATACCTAAAGGAGAGGTCATAAGCCATGCGTAGTAAGATTTAAACCAGGCATTAATAACTTTATCATCTTCTGAAGATAATGCTTCAGATCCTCTCAATATACGTAAAGCGTCTATAAGATTGGAGAATCCTCGACCATCTAGAACGCCCGCATTATTGCCATGATTATTATTCCTTCCTAAGTGAACTTGAGAATATTCGAGATTAGGTGTCATGTTTGTTTTCGGATCGACAAACCAAGCTCTAAGCCAATCTCCAGCTCTGGCGGCATAAGCGGTATTATGCGTTAAAGACCATGCTACTGAAAGTGTTTGAACATTTTTTATCATACGACCAAGAAATACATTATCACCTTGTTCTACTTGGCTCTGGTTTACATGCCCATCATGACGCACAAAGGGAAGTCCACTGGTAGACGAAGTATCTGGCCACCAGTAGCGTGCAAAACTAAAATAGTCATGAGGGTTACCTGAAGGAGCTGGTGCCTTATTATTAAGGAGGGTTACAATAGGAGATTTAAGTAATTTATCAGCTTGAGTTGTAATGGACGTAGTATCATCCGCTTTCACTACTAACAGGTAGGGTGTACTATCTAATGTTGAAGCACGTGTTGCACAGGCTGTGATAAGCTGAAGTGTCATTAAGACACTAGTAGTCAGTGTAATGAATAAGGATAATTTTGAACGCATCAATGAAATGACTTGTTCTAATTAAAAGCACCTTGCAACCGTATTAGCTAACTTGGATTAATTTCTCGTGAGTCATCAACAATTTTACCGCTTCTAAACTTCAAAATCCTACCACATCGTTTCGCTAAGTCTGCATCGTGCGTTACGAGAACAAGTGTTGTTTTTTTTTCTAAATTAAGGCTAAAAATGAGATCAATCATGGCCGCAGCATTATCTGAATCTAAGTTTCCCGTAGGTTCATCGCAGAAAAGTATTTTAGGACTATTTATAAAAGCACGTGCTAGAGCTACACGCTGTTGTTCCCCACCCGAGAGCTGTATGGGATAATGGTTAGCTCGCGAACTAAGGCCTACGCGATTAAGCAGTTCGTCAGCAAGTAAATCGTAGTTACCCCGCACCGCATGTGAATGCTCTCTAAGTTCTAAGGGTACTAGAATATTTTCGCGCGCTGTAAGCGTTGAAATAAGTTGGAAGTTTTGGAATACAAATCCTACACTAAGATTCCTTACTTTAGCTCTTCCGTCTTCATCGAGTTCTTCTAGTTTAGAGCCAGCAAGTAAAACAGATCCGCTTGTTGGATAATCTAAACCAGCGCATAACCCTAACAATGTAGTTTTGCCACTTCCACTAGGACCAATAATTGCAAGGCTTGCTCCTGTTTCTACATCGAAGTTAACGGTATGCAAAACTGTCAGTGGACCCGTAGCTGTAGGGTACGTCTTAGTTAGGTTTCTTACGCTAAGAATTAAATTATCACTCATTTAGATTTCAATAATGCCTTATTATTTTATCTTTTTCGAGTGCCATTATTTAGTGATTTGAAATAAATGCTAGTTGTGGAGCGCTCAAGGGTGTTTTAGCTGCAATTAAGTTGATTAAAGAAGGATTTAAAAAATTAGGCCAATGATTAGTTTTAAGCAGAATAGGATCTGTCCAAATAAAACATAAATGAATGGGATGTATAAATGTAGTTATAAACGCATCATGACCAAGTGCATTAAAACGAATACGATAGATACCATGAGTTACAATCTGGGGGAGCGAAATGACCAAAGGAGTTACTGAAGAACTGGCAGCTGAAGTAATAGGAGCTACGGGAATAGGAACTGTGGTAATAGGAATTTGAGTAACAGGTACAAGCGTATTATTTATTGGAGCTAATTGTGTAAATGTGTTTGGTGGATCCTGAAGTATTGTAGTAGGTGTAACAACGAGCAAAACTGGATTTGTAGGAATTTGAATTATAGGAGAAAGGGGTGGTTCAGTTACCGTAAGCGTATATTCTTCTACCAAATTACAGGCACTAAATTGGCTGTTAGCGTCTTCGGCTACAGTAAAATGATAAACACCTTTCATTGGCGCAGTCCAACTCTGTACCCAGTTATTATTTAAACTAGGATCACATGTTCCTAGATTCTGGGTTAATCCTCCGTCGTAGTTTGTGAAATTCAAAATACAAAACTGGAAATTATTGGAGCCAGATCCAACAGAATTAATATAAGTTGGTGTAAATGCTTGTCCTAAAGTAACCGAAGCATTTTGGGAAGTAACTATTTGCGGATTTGGTAAAACGGTTAGACTGTAAGCAGTAGTATTTAGTTCTAAAGGACCTAGCGATGGGTCAGTAACATTGTAAGTATAGTCGTGATTCGTAATTTGTTGACCTACATAGAAAAGATAATTTCCAGATTTATAAGGTGTCCACGATTGGGTAGCGACGCCTGAGTTTCCAAAGTTTGTTTCTCCTGCTATACAAAAAACATTAGGACCCGCTTCTGGATTTGTATTCAAGTAGGACGGGCACCAGGGTGAGCCTACATTGATTGTAGTATTGAACGATGTTGTAGGTATTATTGGGCGTTGTGAAACTGTAAGTGTATAAGGTGTTGGATTTATTTCACAATTTCCCCAAACGAGATCATTTGTATTTCCAAGCGATAATGGGCCACTAAGTTCGCCTACTGTAAATAAGTAGGTACCTGCAATCTTAGGGTACCATGCAGTTTGTATACTTTGTAAATTTGTTTGACCAAGCACTTCATAAATAAAGCTATTCATTGTTTCAGTCGAGTTAATCGTGGGATTAAATGCTTCGCCCAAAACAAGAGACGAAGAAAGTGAGGTAGGAATGGGAGTATCTGTTGGGAATGGTACTATTTTTAATCCTAATGTTGAATACAGTGCTAATTCTCCTTGTTGACCGCCACCTTGATTATACATGTAGCAATAACCAAATACTCTAAAACTAGTTCCATAATTTACATCAGTTAATTGAGTGGACCAATTCCATGGTAGACTGCCATTCGTGCCGCTATTCACATTAATGGGTATTACGCCACTGTAGGATGCAATTGATATAACTCCACTTTGAGGATCAATTTTCTCAATCCAATATTCTGCAAAGAATATACCCTCAGAATTACGAGAAATCCATGGAGCAATACTGGTAGAAAGCGTTATGTTGGCCGTACCAGAACTAAGCGATATAACTGTTAAATTAAGTGAACTATTTGAATGAGTAAGGCTATAATATTGATCACTTATTAATGATGCTGGTGCTAGTATGAAGGGCTTACCTGTATCTGGAGCAACAGTCATACTAGGCCTAAAGTCTTGAGCGATTAGTTTCAGAGGTGCTAGATTTTCGATTAATAAAATAATTAAATAAAAGTAGATAAACCTAGGGTATTTTTTCACGTAGAGGGTACGTGGTAAATTTCTATCATAGCTTGGCCAAATGAAGAATTACTACTGAGTATTTGTGTGGTATATGATCCTGGATTTAAATTAAGTAATAATGCACAATCTAAACTAAATGCAGGTAATGTGAAAGCACCTACTTGTGATGTTACTTGCGCAAGGAGTGCTGGGTCAGGATTAGAAAACCAACCTGTATTTTGGGCTACAACATCACCAGTAGCGTTGTATACAATTAAACTCGGATTAAGCAGGACATTTTGTACACCGAATTTGCTTAAGGTAGGACCTATGCCTCGTATGAGTATACTTTCGTTTTGACTCCCTGATATTACAAAACCTGCTACTAAAGGATTCTTTGTATCACCCACAAATGAACGACACGATAGATTCATGAGATGCGGGGCATCGCTAACAAAGGAAATAACTAAGTCTGCTTTAACATTATCCTGATTTATACTAACAACCCTACTTTGATTTACCGATAGACTTTGAAAAGTTAACACTGCTTTACCCGTATTTATAAGTACGGGTAGGGTATAACCTCCTGATTGTGTAGTTACCGCTTGGTATGGACTTGAAGGACATGAAACGGTTACACCAGAAACGCCTTCGCCTGAATCGTATATGCCGTTTGAATTAATATCTTCATAAACAACCCCGGTTACAAATAGTGTATTTAAAGCACCAAAGGGTAAATCGCTGCCCGAAGTAAAAAATTGAGGATCTGCAATATCAATGGTCAAAATAGAATCCCCTTTACCTGGATTACCTAGTCGTGCAGAAAGATCTATTCCAGCTAGACGTCCATTACCCATGGTTAAACTCGGTGTATATGGACCTACTGCGAAAAGGGCTGGGTATGTTTGACTTAGAAATAAAAAAGCACACCACGCGTCTAAATTAATTCCTCCCTCTGGAGAGAGATCACTCCAAGTAATCATACTTTCATTTCCGCCGTAGGGGCCAAATGTTACCGTACTGTTTGTCGCACTGGGGCCATTCCACGAACCTTGAGGGGTATCACTAAAAGTATTATTAAAATAAATATAAGGACTAAATAAATAATTCGGAGGTTGTTGTGTACCTGAATACGTAGGCGAAAATATAATATTCGGATTAACTACTTTAAGCTTTAATTCAGTCGTATAGATTAATTCTTTAAGCACTTCTGCACGTTTTTGTAATAAAGGATAAATACAAAGTGGTGCACTAGTCATGGGAAATACTTTCTTGCGTTGATTGAACTCAAGAGTAATCGAGCTTATCAACCTTGTTGAGGTTACGTCTAGGGTCTCTAGAGCACCACTTATTGTACGTTGTTGATAGGGTTTAAGAAGTGCACTAATTTGTATGTCAACTGGGTATCGTTCAAATATACGTGTTAATTCTAATATAGGATTAGCTCTTAGTCTATTAATATGCTCAAGCGCATCTTGTTCAATTACACTTGGATCGGCATTAGACCATAAAATAGGATTTATATATTGTTTAGTATTACCAATCAGTGGATTAACGATTTCGCTTTTTAGTAATAAATTCGTGAGTAGTAAAAGTGAGGGTAACTGAATTAATAAGCGTAAAGTTGATTTCACATAACTATAAAAGCAAGTGCTTGTGATAACATAGTTATTAATGATTTATGTACTTTAAAAACCAAGACATACATGGTTTATGGCATACTATAAGTTCGTAAGGGAGTAGACTTAGAACCTGCTATAGTACTAGCAATGAAGAATCCACCCCTATATACTCAAAACTCTAATCGATTTCAGGAGTTCTTTAAGCTCCAGTGTAAGCTAACTGAACTGATTTCGGATCATCCTCGTGTAATTAAGGAATGGTTAGATCGCATGCCTAAGTTAGGGCTTAAAGGGATAAAAGAAGGTAATAAATCAATGAATTGGAGAGCAACACGTCTTAACTATTCACGTAGAAATAAGCTAATACAACTCGTTGATTCATCTCAGGAAAATGAAAATATTAAGCGGGATCTTTCTCAATGGTTATTAAAATCTGTTCCCGTAGGAAGTTATATTGAAATTGCTAGCATAGCTCGCTCAATGGAAAAGATAGGATTAGAAGCAATTGAAGAATGTACAAAGCTTATAATTGATTATCGTAATAGTCTGTTTGAGGCCAATCTAGGATTAGCATTTTCTGTAGCGCAATATGAACATGGAGGTAGTTTCGATGAACGCTGCAGCGACGCTAGAAGAGGCCTTCTCGATGCTGTAGATCGTTTTGTTCCTAAAGATAAAGCAGTACGGTTTAGTTTCTTCGCAAACTATTGGATTAAATTTCAAGTCAGTAGAGGTAAACAAAAGCTTCAATCTGTAGTTACATTTCCTATCAATCAGCAAAGAATTAAAGCTAAGAGTGACCGTATACAGGCCCAAAGAATAGCTAGTCAACTTCCTGCTCTTACGGTTAAGGAGTTAGCTAAGGAATTACACGTTGGAGTAGAGACGGTGATTAATAGTCAGCATAAACCTATATCTGTTTCTATTAATACTAATTATGCCAATGATGAAGTTGCTTTTTCTTTTGATTACGTGCTTAGCGATCCAGCACCTGAACCGGACATTTCTCTTGCCCATACTGAGGTAGCGGAAAGATTAAGGGAATACTACCGCAGTATGATAAATCCTGAAACCAGAGTCATGCTTGCTTGTATGCGAGATATAGGATCTTTGTCCGAAGCACTTATGGATTATGTTTCTTTATTTTGTGAACGATCGAGAGATCTAAGTGACTCATTGAGTGATACTGTCTAGCTGCATAAAATGGGTAGAATACAACTGACAATAAGTATAAACGAACTAGTTTTCACGCATGGATATCATTAATAATAAAGTTAGATGGGGTGTTTTAGGTTATGCTAAAATAGCTCGTGAATCCTTGATTCCAGCTATTAGGCGTTCAACAAATTCGGAATTTTACGCGCTTGCATCAAGAGAAGCTATTAAACTAACCGAATGCACCACAAAGTTTGGCAGTGTTAAAACTTATGTTGGCTATGATGCTATTTTGAATGATCCTCAAATAGAAGTTGTTTATATACCCCTACCAAACGCATTGCATAAAGAGTGGGTTATTAAAGCAGCTAAGGCAGGAAAGCACATATTATGCGAGAAGCCCTTAGCTCTTAATACGGCAGAATGTTCAGAAATGATCCAGACGTGTGTAGATAACAAAGTAATGCTTATGGAAGCATTTATGTATCGTTTTACTCATCGCACAAAGATGGTAATGGATATTTTGAACAGTGGAGTATTAGGTGAAATTAAATTTATTAGCTCTAGTTTTAGATTTCTTTTAACTAATCCTTTATCAATAAAACTTAAACCCGAATTAGGTGGAGGCTCACTTTACGATGTAGGATGCTATCCCATTAATTTTACAGGCATGGTAGCAGACTATGCAGAAAATGTAGCGCCGGGTGGTGCCAAGCCTATATTTTGTCACGCATCTTTTGTTAAACAGGGTGGCATTGACCATTTATTTTCTGGAATTATAAAGTATAAATCTGGCTTAACTGCTTCTATTAATTCCGGTTTTAATGCACAAAAAAGAGTTTTCTCTGAGATTATTGGTACAAAAGGCTGCCTTGAGGTACCCGAAACGTTTTTTGATACCACTGACCCAATGACTTTAACTGTAGGAGAAACTAAGACTTCAATCCCTGTGATCGAAAGTGATCGTTATTGTAGGGAAGTTGAGAATTTTGCTTCCTGTATTAGAACGGGAGAACAGCCTGGATTTAGCCTAAATGAAAGTCTGCGTAACGCTGCTGTGCTAGATTCTTTATTATCAACCAATGACTGATGCCACAAAAAAAGACGCCACAATTAAGTAGCGTCTTTTCTTAATATAAAAACTTAGGATTATTCTTCTTCTTTACGGAAGTTCTTGTGACCTTCTTTTTGCTCTGAACCTAGTTTAGCTAAATCCTTTTTAGCTGAATCATTATCATTAGCTTTCAAGTCATTCTCAAGTTTTGTTACTGTTTCAAGGAAAGCTTTCATTGATGCTTCATACTTAGCGGTAAATTCTGCGCGTTCTCCTTCAGGTAAATCTTTAGCTTTAGCAGGTATGAGTTTAACTGCTGCTTCTGCACTATCTCGTATTTTAGCCACTAACTCTAACGATGAAGCGTTCTTTGACTCATCACTTATTTGCTTCTTAAGCTGGCGGTTAGCCTTTGACATAACATACATCGTCTTTTCAAGTTCCGTTTTTTCCTTCTTAGAAGACTCTTCGGCATGAGTTGCAGGAATCGCAATAACGAAACCTAAGATTAGCAGTAATGTAGTTATACGAAGTTTCATAGTTTTATATATTTGGGTAAGATATTCATATGACTTAAGTAAATCATCTTAAGCAATTCAGAATTTATTCATACCAACATTATATAATTTGCTGGAGGAGTTGATTTATATATATAAATTAAAACTATGTTGTTTTTAAATTCACCTGCGTTTTCGATCCCCAAGATTATTATTCGCAATTGTGTTGTAAGTCTCTTACTTACACATGCTTTTATAAGTTTCGGAAGCGAACGTACGATTCTTAATTTTAACCCTGACTGGAAGTTTATAAAGCAGGATCCAGGTACTGTAGCGGCAACGGTCAACTATGATGATAGTTCATGGGCAACGGTATCAGCACCGCATACCTATAATGATGTAGACACATTTAATCATAAAGGTAACGCCGATATGTCTGGTGAGAATAGTATGTGGGGTGGTCGTACCTGGTATCGTAAGACATTTGCATTACCTGAGTCTTTAAAGGGCAAAAATGTATACATAGAATTTGAAGGTGTACGTCAATTTGGTGAAGTTTACATCAATGGTAAGTATTTAGGCGTTTGTAAGAACGGATTTATTCCTTTCGGCTTTGATCTCACGCAGTACCTAAATAAAGACGGTAAACCAAACGTTATCGCAGTAATGTGCGATAATCGGTTTTTAGTTAATCCAGACAAGAAAGAGCAAAATTTAGCTAAGATAGAAGCTCAGGTAAACGCATTAATACCCGAAGATGAAGCTAAGATTCAGCCTTATCAGATACCTTGGAACCATTCTCGTTGGCATCCAACGCACGGGGGTATTTACCGCAATGTATATTTACATATTACCGATCCTCTTCATATAAGTTTACCTCTCTATGACTTTTTACAAACAGAGGGACCTTATGTTTATGCTGAGCATGTGACTGAAAAATCCGCTAATTTTTCCGCTGAAATACCAATCGAAAATAACCGTCAAGAGGCAGCTCGTGTAGATATTACTGTATTGGTTAAAGATGCTTCTGGTAAGGCCGTGCTCGTCCTAAATCAAACTCAAGAAGTATCTGGCGGAGCTAAAGCAAAGGTTCTTCTCTCAGGTGTGATTACAAATCCTGAACTATGGGAGCCTAATTACCCTTACCTATATAATGTCGTTTGCCAAGCAAGTGTAGCTGGAAACCAGATTGATTCAGTTACTATTCCTTACGGTATTAGACATGTTGATTTTACTACGGACTACGGATTTTTTATAAATGGACACCATCTCAAATTACATGGTTGGGGTCAGCGTCCTACCGATGAATGGCCAGGTTTAGGAACAGCTCAACCAGATTGGCTACATGAATACACAATGCTACTCATGAAACAGGCTGGAAGTAATTTTATGCGTTGGGGTCACTCTGCTGGAGGACCTATTATGATTACAACAGCAGATCAATTCGGGCTAATCACAGATCAGCCTGGAGTGGATGGTGAAGCGGACACTGTTGGCGGTGCATGGAAGATTCGCACCGAGGCTTTCAGGGACTTAATTATTTACTATCGTAATCATCCTTCCATTTTAATTTGGGAAGCAGGTAATCAAAAAGTTTCTAAGGCTCACGCTATAGAAATGAGAAATATATTTAAGACCTATGATCCGCATGGTGGTCGTGCTGAAGCTTATCGTAGAGCAGATCAAACCGATGCTAACTATATGGATATCGGTATTGGAACCGAAGGAGGTAGAGAAATTGCATCTTTGCCTGTTGTTGAAGGTGAATACGATCGAGAGGAATCACCTCGTCGTATTTGGGATGATAAAACTCCACCCACCTTTGGCTATCCGGGTGCCAAGGAACAGGCATACCAACCTTTCGATTCAGAGGAGTTTGCTGTGCATCAAGTAGCCCAATATGTTAAAAAAGTAAGTGCTTCGAATCATTCAGGTGGAGCTAATTGGGTTTTTTCTGACACGACAAGTGGCGGTCGTGTAGATTTAGAAACCGCACGTAATAGCGGTGAAGTAGATGGAGTACGCTTACCTAAAGAAGCGTACTATGTAACGAAGGTACTCTATAGTTCTACTCCGCAAACGCATATTATTGGACACTGGAATTATCCTGAAGGTACTAAAAAAACAGTCTATGTGGCATCGAATGGTGATGATGTGCAATTATTTGTTAATGGTCGCTCGTTAGGGCACGGCAAAGTTTCGAATCGTTACTTGTTTACGTTTTCAGATGTTTCATATGAAGCTGGAGAAATCAAAGCAGTAGCAACGAACAAAGGAAATGCTTGGGGTGCACCATATGTGATACGCACTGCTGGGCCAGCGGTAGGACTTCGTATGCGAGGTATTATGGGCCCATCAGGATTTAAGGCTGACGGTTCCGATATACTTTTAATCGATGTAGAAGCAGTGGATGCAAAAGGTATGCGCTGCCCTACATTTCAACAAAGAGTTGATTTTACTTATACTGGCCCTGTTGTTTGGAGAGGCGGATGGAATAGTGCAAAACCGGGTTCAATTAATAATACGTATCTCGATTTAGAAGCAGGAATAAACCGTGTAGCACTACGTTCTACGTTAGGCGCTGGTGAAATTACTGTAAAAGTTAAATCTGCAGGACTTAAATCCGCTGAGATTACACTTCATTCACTACCTGCACAGATTATAGGGGGTATGTCTTCGGTCTTACCACCAACGATTCATCCTAAGTTTCCACGTGTGCGTCCGTCCCATCCTGCATCTGAAAGTTATGAGCAAATCGTAGGAAATAATAAAGCGACTCAAGTTCAGGCAGTTTCTCAACCAGGTCGCTTTATTAAAGCGTTTTCTTACTCTGGTCCTACATCAATTGCACATGTTGAAATAAACGCAGCCAATGACCGAAATGCCTATGTTGACAGAGACTTCACTTTTAGTGAACTACCTAAGCCATTAATTGGTGCTGACTGGGTTCAAGCGGGAGATGCCGACTTTCATTATAGTGCGCTTGATTTTGTAGTTATTGGTGTTGCGTCGGGTACTACGTTATGGGTCGCTCATGATGACCGTTTACCACGTCCAAGTTGGCTAACGAGTCAGTTTAAACAAACTCAGGATTCGATTATGCTTAAAGGAAAGACGCTAAGTTTATTCCGACGTAAGGCAGCACTCGATGAAACGATTACGTTCGGATCGAATGTAGAAGACCCAGCAATTAAGGACGCTTTGATGTATATTATCTTTGCTAAACAGGCTGCTCCTAGGACGAAATAATTCTCTTAGGTTAGTGTAGTTTTATAAGATTACCTTCTTCGGCTGCTTGCTCTACTCCCCATTAATTCCCAAATGAGTACTGCAGCAGCAGCTGAAACATTCAATGATTCTACTGTCCCTTGACCAGGTATCATAACAAGATCACTACACGCTGCTGCAATATCAGGAGCTAAACCACGCTCTTCATTTCCTAAAATGAGAGCGACTGCCTTACCTTTAGTTTTATCGGAAATCTTTTCTAATGTTTGAGGTGCTTTGCCGGCTTCTTTTTTAACGGACGTTCCAATTACTGCATAACCTGCCTCTTTAAGACCTAAAAGAAAACTTGGAAGCGAAGATACCATGCGGACTTCGACATGTTCTAGGCCACCTTCTGCTACGCGGTATGCAGCATCGTTTGGCTTAGCTGCTCCGGCATGATCTGGAATTACAATACGGGGTACACCAAAAAAAGCAGCTGTTCTAGCAATAGCGCCTAAGTTGTGCGCGTTACCTATCGAATCGAGTACCAAAATTGGATCAAGACGCTTAGCCCACTTGATTGTATCGCTTGCCTCTACGCCATCTAAAGCAGGAGGTGATACTACAGCTACCACTCCACCGTGATGGACTGTACCTGATAGTTTTTCTAATTCTTCTGTTTCTACGCATCGGTAAATTTTTCTACCTACCGCGAGAGCCTTGCTCATAATTCCTAATTTGCGACCTGTCTCGTAATCGAAATAAAGACGTTTGAAGGAATCTGGATCTTTTTGGAAACGAGCGCGTACAGCAGATACGCCACATAGTCTAAGCTCATTAGGGCGTGACTGTACCGGTTCTAAAGCAGGTTCGCGGTTCTCTCTTGAGTAGCGTGGGGTTTCCATGATTTTTTAAACTGTTACTCCGACAACAGTGAATTCTTCACGGTCATGGAAAAGATGGCGAATTTTAAACGACTTTGAGTGCGTTACAAAAACAGACTGAGGAGATCTTAATTGTTTAAGAAGTAAGATAGGGTCAGCTCGACCAAATTTAAAATTAATAACAAAACGTTTACACCATCCTTTCGTTAACCAGGGCTTAATGAGATTATCGAGCACATGATTAGGATCCTCTACAAGATCACAAAAAAGCCAGTCAACTGCGGCATTTCCAGGAGGGCAGTATCCGAAAGCGTCAGCAAGAACATGCTCTATGAGGGAATTATTTAAAGCACCCCCTTTAAGAGGTCCATTATCTACAGCAATTACCTTTGCTCCATGGCGTGCTGCGCTGTAACTCCAACCTCCAGGAGCTGCACCGAGATCAACTACTGTTTCATTTTCTTTTGGGTTAATCCCTAATACAACATAAGCTTCTTCAACTTTTAAATAGGAGCGAGAGGGTGCATAGTCATCATCTGCCATTCTTTTTTGCCCATTAGAAAAAGATTCGAATGAAACATAAGCTCTGCCAAAATCTACAAAACGTACAAACAGACCTTTTAAATTTCCTGAATCTCTAGGAGTAGCATTAATAGCCAATTTAGCTAAACGAGACATGCGTTTTTTTAGCATCTCTAAAAAAGCAGCTTCTACGGCACTTACTCTACGACCTAGCCCTACAAGTTCTGCCTCAAACTGCCACACGCAAGGCCACGCTTCATCGATACGAGTAGTTCCAAGTGCCTTCATAAAGTAATCCAATACTTTTTGAGCCAGAGCATTTACGGAATCGGCCTGTATTTCCACAGGCTGACTAAAAATGAGATAGGCAAACGCAATTTCAGGCATTGGCGTTGGAGCAGGTGTTGTAGAAAGAACCCATCCAGGTCCTATATCTTGGGTTGCGAAGCCTAAGGCTCCCATCTCTAGGCCAAGTAACGATTCGAAACCAGGCTGGCAGGTACAAAGCATAGGATATAAAAGTTAAAGCTTACGAATGTGGAAACCACCATCTACATCCAAAACAGCACCTGTTGAAAATGGAAATCTGTTTTCAGCGATTGCACGTACAGCTAGCCCAATATCTTCAGGAGTTCCCCATCGTTTAATCGGAGTAATGCCATCTTCTAAAATCAATTTATCATACTTCGACTTAACAGCGCCAGTCATGTCTGTAGCAATAATTCCAGGTCTAATTTCAAAAACATTAATCGCATCCCCTGCTAATCGGTCAGCAAACAATTTAGTCATCATAGAGAGACCTGCTTTAACCATACAGTAATCGCCGCGGTTTATTGAAGCGGTGTAAGCTGAAATAGATGTTATATTAACAATAAGACCTCTTAAGCCAGATGAGCCCTTATTTTGTTTAATCATCTCCTTAGCAATGTGCTGAGTCAGTAAATACGGCCCCTTGAGATTTATAGCCATTAAGCGGTCGAAACTTTCCTCGGTAGCTTCTAAAAGGTCTGCACGTACTGTAGGTGCTACACCCGCATTATTTACAAGAAGATCTATGCGACCAAAATGATGCAGGGTTTCCTGAACCAAGCTTTCCCTTTCTAAAGCGTGCGATATGTCCGCTTTTACGATAAATCCCTCTCCACCGTTATGAGTCATGCTATCTAATACCTCTTGAGCAGCTGCTTGGTTTGAGGCATAGTTTATAGCTATACGGTAGCCTGCCTTGGAAAGCTCTAAGGCGATACCTCGGCCGATTCCTCGGGAGGCACCTGTTACAAGTGCAGTTGGTTTTGTCATTCGGATTGAATTAAACTAAACTATGTTGTGCTTAGGTTCAAGAAACGTATTTTATAATCGAAATAACGCTTGGCTTTGTTTGTATAGATTTGTTCCCCCTAACTCATGAAATCACTCTTTATATTTATGCTTGGTATAGCCCTAGGCGGTTACGGGATGTACACGTATAAACAAAATGAGAGTAAACCCAAAGAGATGTTTAATGAGCAGTTAAAAAATCTTCATATTACGCCTGAAGAAGTAAGAGCTGATTTAATTAAAACCGGTGAAGTCGTACGAGAAAAAGCTTCGAATGCTGGAGTAGGTATATCTGATGCCCGAATACTTGCTGTAATTAAAGCAAAGTATATCTTAGATCACGATTTAGCTTCGTCGGATATTCAAGTCGAAGTCGATCATGGTGATGTAACACTCAGTGGTCATGTAGCGTCTTCAATATTGATAAGTAAGGCCATTTCACTTGCTTTGGATACAGACGGAGTACGTCACATGAAAGCACAGCTTCTACTCAAATAAATTTATGCGCAAAACTCGCTTAACTATTCAACTCGTTGCAAACGGAGATCTTCGGCATTCAGCAAATGAAGTATGCTGGCCGGCCCAAAAACAGATGGAGGCTACGCTCACCCAAGCAGTCGAGCAGCTAGGTGCCAAATTAGTAAGAGCACACGCTTATAATCCAAAAGTCAGACATGGATTTATTAGTTCGCAAAAAGAAGGTATGGAAGTTTTTAGCCATATCGATCCAGACGCTCCCCTGATTGTAGCTGAAGCTGTATGGCAGTACTCGCATCATGTTTTACACGGGCTTATTTCACACCGTGGTCCTATTTTAACAGTAGCAAATTGGAGTGGTACATGGCCCGGTCTCGTGGGTATGTTAAATTTAAATGGATCGTTAACAAAGGCAGGTGTTAAGTACTCTACACTCTGGAGCGAGGATTTTACGGATGAGGCTTTTGTAAACGGTTTAAAAACCTGGCTTAAAACTGGATTAGTTAAGCATAAAACGGCTCACGTAAAGGCGCTTGGTAAAGCGCACATGCCTAAAAATGCTAAACGTGTCGCGAGTGCACTCGCTCACGTCTTGAAGAAAAATAAAGCAATAATGGGTATCTTTGATGAAGGATGTATGGGTATGTATAATGCCATTATTCCTGATGAACTTCTTTTCCAAACAGGAGTATATAAAGAACGTTTATCTCAATCTGCGCTTTACTATGAAACGACTCAGGTAAGTGATGCTGAAGCGCGTGCTGTTTACGATTGGCTTATCGCTAAAGGAATGACCTTTCATTTGGGAGAAAATGAATCCACTGAATTAACGCTTAATCAGGTGCTTTTACAGTGTAAGACATACATTGCAGCGTTACGTATTGCTGATACTTTCGGCTGCGATACGATCGGTATTCAGTACCAGCAAGGTCTAAAAGATTTGTTGCCTGCTTCCGATCTCGTTGAGGGTATTTTAAATAATTCGGATAGGCCTCCTGTTAAAAACGCACATGGTAAAGTGATTAAAAAGGGTGAACCATTAACTCATTTTAATGAAGTTGATGAATGCGCAGGTTTAGACGGATTACTTACCCAGCGAGTACACACCGCATTGGGTCAACCCGTTGAAAATACACTCCACGATTTACGTTGGGGTGATTGGGATAAGAGCGGTACAACTGACGAGTATGTCTGGGTTTTCTTAATTTCAGGAAGTGCACCTCCAGCACACCACATTGGTGGTTACAAGGGCACTGATTCACTCAGACAGCCTCCGATGTACTTCAAACTAGGCGGGGGTACAGTACGAGGTATAGCTAAACCAGGTGAAATCGTTTGGAGCAGAGTATTTATTGAAAATGGTCGTTTGAAGATGGATTTAGGGCGTGCCAAAGTAATCACGCTTCCTCAAGAGGAAACTGAGCGTCGTTGGAAAGAAACAACGGTACAATGGCCTATTATGCATGCCGTAACCTATGGGGTATCCCGCGATCAAATGATGGCTCGTCATAAAGCAAACCATATCCAAGTGGCTTATGCTCATTCTTCTGAGGATGCTGACTTAGCCTTATATACTAAAGCTGCTTTAGCTGCTGATTTAGGGATTGAAGTAAGCCTGTGTGGAACAAAGAAAGATGGTAGTAAATTTTAAACGTTAATTCTTATCTGACCTAATTATTCTGGCCTCTGCTACACGTTTTAGCAGGGGCTTTTTTTGGTCTTTATAATTTTTAAATCGTAAGGTTGCTCAACATGCGAAGAGCTATTTAATTTAAAGTGAAGTGCTAGCCACCACAAATAACACAAAAAATCCTTATAGTAGTTTAATGCCTGCTTTAGGTGTTTTAGCTGCTCTGTTGGTTTTTTATCATAATAGTTTTTTCGGGCCCTTTGTTTTTGATGATATACCTGCTATCTTAGAAAATCCTACTATTTTAAATCTCAGAGATATTGGTCACGTTTTAGCTCCACCGCATGGAAAAGGAATCACTGTAGAGGGTAGGCCACTCGTAAATCTTTCACTTGCGTTTAACTATGCAGTTAGTGGAAAAGACCCCTGGAGCTATCATCTCTTTAACTTTATCATTCACAGTTTTGCTGCCTTATTTGTATTAGGTATAATAAGACGTACATTATTACGTATTAAGGAGATTTCAGTAGATAATAATGAGGCACTTGGTCTTAGTTTTTGTATAGCTTTTATTTGGGCTTTACATCCTCTTCAAACGGAATCTGTGACTTATGTCATACAGCGAGCTGAATCGCTCATGGGTTTATTTTATCTTGCGACACTTTATTTTTTTATACGAGCTACCGAAACGAGCGAAGTAAGTGGTTGGCTTTTTGCCTCAACATTAACTTGTGTAGCAGGTATGGCGTCCAAGGAAGTTATGATTTCTGCGCCTCTCTCTGTTTTATTGTATGATTGGATTATTAATAAAAATGCATTCAGAAGTGCGTTAAAAAAACGACCGATTTATTATTTAGCACTCGGGTTAAGCGCACTGGGTCTATTATTTTTAGCATTTCATACGGGAACACGCGGAGGTACATCAGGATTTGGTATTGATATTTCCCCTTGGATGTATTGGAAAACTCAGTTTGAGGCAGTATGGTGTTATATTAGTTTAGTCTTTTGGCCAAAAAATCTTATTTTTGATTACGGTGTTCAGTGGGTTGATCATATTACTTTAATTTTACCCTACATTCTCGGGTTAGTTGTATTAGTCGTTTGTAGCGGTTATTTTTTATACAAACGTACATGGATAGGATTAATTGCTTTTTTCTTTTTCGCAATTTTAGCACCTACCTCTGTAATGCCTGGTAATAGGCAGATATTAGCTGAACATCGCATGTATCTGCCTCTAATATCCGTAATTACTCTTTGTGTATGTGGCGGCTATTTTTTGATCAAAAAAAGAATTAAAACGTTACGCTTATCTTTTTTTATAGGCTGTATCTTCATACTTGGATTAATTCTTGGCTATAAAACATATTTACGTAATCAAGACTATCAAAGTATTGAAAGGCTTTATACAGATACTGTTACTAAGAGACCTCAAAACGGTTACGCGCATTATAATTTGGGTAAACTTTACGCTGAATCAGGAAAACCTTATCTAGCGATTTCAGAATATGAAGGTGCTATCAAATATGGCCCTAATACGGAACAGGCTTATTATAATTTAGGAAATACATTTTTTGATTTAGGTAGGTTAGATGATGCATGTACTCAGTTTAAGGCTGCGATTCATATAAATCCGAATTACTCTAAAGCTCATTATAATCTGGGTAATGCTCTCATACGAATGGGGCGCAGGGAAGAAGCGCTTACTGAATTTACTCACGCATCCCGCATCAAGCCTGATTATCTTGAGGCGCTTGATAATCGTGGAGGTGTTCTTCTTGAGCTAGGTCGTTACCGCGAGGCAGAATTACAGTTCTTAGAGGTTATTGCAAAAAATCCTTTTATACTCACTACACATATTAATCTTGGAAATACGTTTAGAATAGAAGGTAAGTTAAACGAGGCATTGGATCAATTTACTTTAGCTCTACGTTTAGATCCTAAGTGTCAGCCTGCACAGATGGGTTTGATTCAAGTAAGAGCACTGCTTGACGGTACGCCTTAACTATGACGCTTTCTTAATCGCATCTTTTAATTATGTTATTTCTTTTACGGCTACGCTGCTATTATTTTAGGAATCTGAGTATAGCTTTGCTGCTATCTTTTTTTGTCTGCAATATTACGCCTGTTGTTGCCTCCAACTTAAATCAACTGTCTCAAGCTAGTCAGTTCCATGTCGAAGCTCCGAGCTCAGTAATGACGGGTTTAGATGTACTCGAATCAGGCCACTTTCTTCTGTTGCAAGGTAAGCGAGTAGGGCTTCTCACCCATCCTGCAGGCGCAGATCGTAAAGGTATAAGTGCGGTTGAAATTTTAAGGCATGCCCCTGGAGTGAAGCTTGTGGCCTTATTTGGAACTGAGCATGGGGTGTATGATGAACTTAATGCATCTGCAATCTACCCCGACCATAAAGATTCGATCACAGGACTTCCGATTTTTTCTTTATACAATGGTAAAACGCACAAGCCTACTAAAGCTCAACTTAAGGGCATAGATATACTCGTGATTGATCTTCAGGATATTGGTGTAAGAAGCTACACTTTTACGGGTGCTATGAAGCAGGCAATGGAGGGATGTTTTGAGAATAATGTTGATGTAATTGTTCTCGACCGTCCAAATCCTATGGGTGGACTTAAGGTAGATGGTCCCCTACTTGACGCACCTTGGATTGGAGCAGCGCTCGTAAATGAATTTCCTATTCCTTATGTACACGGATTAACCATTGGCGAGTTAGCGCGTTTTGCGAAAGATACTCCCGGCATATTGCGCATTCCTGAAATAGCACGTGTTAAAGGTCGTTTAACGATTGTTCCAATGGTGGGCTGGCGTCGAGCAATGCGTTGGTCAGATACGGGTCTTACTTGGATTAAAACGTCCACAAACATACCTACCTTTGCTGCTGTGATGGGATATCCTATGACAGGACTAGGAACAATTATGGGTCATTTTTCTAGTGGCGTTGGAACTCAATATCCGTTTCGAGGAATTTATAATCAAAATGTAAAAACGGATCTTCTAAAGAAAGACCTCGAGAATTTTAATATTCCTGGCCTGTCATACCGGATTGTGAGTGTGCCAACAACACAAGCGAGTAAGTCGGGTCAGGGTTTGTTTATAGAAGTTGTCGATTGGGATTTATGGCGACCCACTGAATTAAACTTTTATATGATGAAGCTTACCTGTAAGTACGATGGTAAGAATCCATACGCATTAGCGAATAAGACAGCCTCAGATGGATTTATAAAGCATGTTGGTTCAAGTTCCTTTCTGCATGAACTAGCCCAGAAAGGTTTTCGTATAGATGTTGAAGCTTATATGAAACGGTGGCAGGTAGAGGATGCGCTATTTCAACAAAGAACACGGCCGTTTTGGCTTTACCGCTAAAAAAGTTAAATAATACATACACTTACGTTTGCGTTTTTAGTGTAGATATATGGTATCACACAGTGGCTAGAATAAAAAAAGTATCCCAAACCCAGCTAGCAAAAGAGTTAGGCATATCTCAGGCACTCGTTTCACTTGTGCTTAATGGAAGGCGGCAAGGTATAAATGCCGAGACGTATGACCGCATGTGGGCTATTGCTTTAAAAAAAGGGTATCGCCCCAAGGGTATGAGCGCTTCAGCTTCATCTGTTGCTGTATCTGACCAGGTAGGCGTTATTTATCGTAGTTTTCTTAAGCGGAGTAATCCTGGAAATTATTTTCTTCAAGTTGAGCATGGCTTACATACCGCTTTGACTGATCGCGGTTACTCTACCGTATTCATGGGATCTGAGGAAACCCTTACGCGAGCTCGGTTAGCAAAGTTTTTCGCTGAAGGCCATCGGTTTAGAGGCGTTGTATTAATGGGCGAAGTGGAAAACGATTTCCTAACTGACCTAAGACGTTTTGAAAAACGCATTGTGGCTAATTCTGCTCGTTATGCTGGCCTTTGCCATAGCGTTGTGGGTAATGAACCCCAAGCACTCGAAGCACTCGTACTTCACTTAGTAGGGCTTGGTCATCGCCGCATCGGTTGGCTTGGTGGTAATGCTGACTTAGGCCGACATGAAAGCCGTTTTAATGCATTTAAGGCGGCACTTACTGTGGCGCAGATAGAACTAGACCGTCGCTTTACTGTTGCCCTTGAGCAAGCGGACAGAGCTGAAGGGTTTGAAGCTGCACATACCATGCTTAAGTTGCGTAAAGACAGAGATTTTCCTACAGCTTTTGTGTGCTATAATACGCTTATGGCTCAAGGCGCGCTTAAAGCATTCGAGCGTGAGGGCTTACTTGTTCCTGATGATTTAAGCCTTGCAAGCGCAGATGCTTCGGCCGTTGCAACAGCTCAAAAACCCTACATCACTGCAGCAGGAACTCCTCCTGAAAAACTGGGTGAAGCTGCTGCTAAAATAGTCCTTGAAAGCACGGGAGAAGAAGAGGGTAGCTTTGTTGAGATCATGCTTCCTGCTCCGTTGATCAAAGGGGATACAACAGCGCGCGCTAAAAGTAACGCGTAAGGTAGAATCGCCTTAATACGCTTATCCTTATATATTAAGCGTCGCGTTTGATGCGGTGTTGGCTAGTTTTAGCAGTGTATAAGCCTCTAGTGATAAAAAAGATGCGAATTAAGGCTAAGTTATGCAAAAAATTGTCGCCTTTTTCCAAAAAAACCGAGGAACTATCAAACCACGGGGTTATTGGGACTTGTCTCAGTAGCCTCTCGTTGTAGCCCGAGTGGTGAAATGGTAGACACTGTGGACTTAAAATCCCCTGTTCGTAAGGACGTGCCGGTTCGAGTCCGGCCTCGGGCACTCTCAAGGTTTATTAAGTGCAGAAAATATAGCATCTGCTATTTAAAGTTTAAATACTGATAAGCATGTACTTACATAATTATAGGTCTTAGTTCTTATTGCCTCATTTAAATTTCAGGAATTACGAGCAGCAAATAAGTCTCTCACGATATGGCATTGAGAAGATGAGAAATTTAATTCACTGATATGGTATGGTTAAAAAGCTTCTTCATACACGCATGCGCGTAAACGATCTCGAACGCACGGTTAGTTTTTACGAACAGGCACTAGGTCTTCTTGTGGCTCGCCGCCATACGTCACCACGAGGTGCTCAATTGGCCTTCTTAAAAACACCGAACAGTGAAGAAGAAATAGAAATTTGCCAGCTTCCGAATAGCCCGGCTGTTCAGGTTCAAAATGATTTAATGCATATTGCATTTGCAGTAGATAATATGGAAGCCTTTGTTGTAGAACTTAAACGTAAAGGTTTTGCTCTTAGTGATGGTCCATCAAAAAGTTCTAGCGGAACAGTGATTGCATTCATTGATGCGCCTGAAGGCTATGAGGTGGAGCTTATTGAGCACGCTCCAAAGGCTTAAATTATAGCTATGTCTGATCTTAAATCTGCGGAGCGCAAAAAAACACTTATTAAACTAGGTGGTGTTGGAGTTGTACTTTGCGTTGTAGGGCTATTACTTCTGCGAGGAATAGATATAAAAGCACGTATCGATTGGGGTATTTCACTGCTCCAAGTCTGTGGCCCTACGGTGTTTTTTATTGCAATGGCACTTTTTCCCGTTGCGGGAGTTCCTATGCTCGCTTTTTCAATTCCTGTTGGACGTGCGTTTGGAGCTCAACTCGGAATGCCTCTGGTTGTAGTATTGGGTTTAATTGCCGTAACGCTTAATTTAGTGATCACTTACTGGTTAGCACGAAAAGCTCTGAGACCTTTTATATTACGTCTTATTGAAAAACTAGGTTATACGATGCCTCGCTTTGATAAAGCGGATCTTACGGACTTTGTTGTACTCATGCGTGTAGCTCCTGGTGTACCTTTTTTTATTCAAAATTATATACTCGGTCTGGCAGATGCCCCATTTGGAAGGTATTTATTTATTTCATGTCTTATATCGTGGAGCCACACGACAGCGTTCATTATTTTTGGAGAAGCGCTCTTGGGTGGACGAGGTAAAATGGTAATTATTGGAATCAGTTTATTTACTGCATTAGCAGCTGCCACGCATCTTGTTCGTCATCATATGGCCAAAGCTAAGCCTAAAGCATGACTTTAGATTTATCCGAATTTAGTGAGGTTTCAGCAAAAGATCGACCTGAAACGGTCTCGGAATTTACGCGCCGACTTAAAGGCGTTATTTCAAGTGCTATCAAGCCGTGTTGGATAAAAGGAGAAGTCTCGAACATTCGAACGCAAGCGAGTGGGCATATTTATTTTTCGCTCAAAGATGCTGGTGCTCAATTAAGTGCAGTTTTATTTCGCGGCGATGCGATGCGACAAACCGTTCAACTTAAGGATGGCCTGCAAGTGATTGCTTTTGGAGAGGTAGGTGTTTATGAGGCGCGTGGTCAATATCAGTTAGTAGCACGTGTATTAGTTGATGATGGTCAAGGTAAGTTGCAGCGTGAACTCGAAGCGCTTAAGAAAAAATTATCGGCTGAAGGTCTTTTTGCTTCAGATAAAAAAAGAGCTATACCTGCAATGCCAACAGTTGTTGGTTTTATTACCTCTCCAACGGGAGCAGCGGTTCAGGATTTTTTAAGAATTTTAAAACGACGTAATTGGAGAGGAAGAATTATTATTCTACCGGCTAAAGTTCAAGGGCAAGGAGCAGCTGAGGAGATGGTCGAGATGCTAGGTATTGCTCAACAGTTAGGTATTTTTGACTTACTTGTTATTGGCCGTGGCGGTGGAAGTATCGAAGATCTATGGGCATTTAACGAGGAGGTACTTGTGCGTGCGGTTGCTGCATCACCGGTTCCAATAATTTCTGCAGTCGGTCATGAAATAGATTTTGTACTAACTGATTTTGCAGCAGATGTAAGAGCTGAAACACCAAGTGCAGCTGCAGAATTAATTTCTAGTGAGTTTGTATCCTGTTTGGAACGGGTTGATCACGCAGCTACAGCACTTGTTGAAGCTGCAGAAAATAGATTAGAGCAGGAATTTCAAAGACTCGATCACGCGAGATCACGCCTTCGTTTACTCTCGCCCTCTGCTCGACTTGAGCGGGGATGGCTTAAATTAGATGATCTCTCGAATCGTTTAACTGCTGTACTGCGTGAAGCACTCACAGAGCCTAATAAGCGGCTACTGCGCGTAAAAAACAGACTCGAGCGTTCCTCCCCTGAAATGCGTTTACCTTTAGCTCGCCAACGTATCGAGTCTTTAAGTAAACGGTTAGAAGCTGCAAGTCCTGCGTCCGTTTTAAATCGCGGTTTTGTTATTGTGCGTGATATGGAAGGCCGCCCTATAATTCGCAAAAAAAATATTAAGGCCTCACAACTTGTATCCGCAGAATTTTCTGATGGTAAGTTAGATTTTAAAGTAACTTAAGTTAAGGCGTTATAGCCGTGAATATAATTCTATTTGATCAAACTGAAGTGGGTGTTCCTTTACCCCTCAAAGATCCGAGAGCTATACACATTAAAGTGGTTTTAAAACGATCTCTAGATGAACCCTTTGATGTAGGTTTAATTAATGGTCCGCGGGGTAAAGCTTCTATTTTATCTGAAGATCAAGTTAATCTTAAACTTCATTTTACATGGGGACAGATACCCCAGGCCTTAGATCCAATCACACTTGTAATTGGAATACCTAGGCCACAAACTGCTCGTAAAATATTATCAGAAGCTGCAGCACTTGGAGTAAAGGCATTATATTTTGTCTCGACTGAAAAAGGTGAGGCTAACTATGCGATGAGCACGTTGTGGAGCTCAGGTGAATATAAGAAACACTTAATACATGGAGCTGAACAGGCTTTTTGTACACGTATACCTGAAGTGAGTTTTGACCAATCGCTTAATCAAGTGTGGGACTCAATTGATACAAAGTCGTTTAAAATTGCGCTCGATAATTATGAATCTCCCCTAGCTTTATCACGGGTAAAGATTAGTTCACCTTGTGTGATAGCTATAGGCTCGGAGCGCGGATGGAGTTTAAATGAAAGAAATTTATTTCGTGATACTGGAACTCAGCTTTGTCATTTAGGAGAGCGTGTTCTTAGAACCGAGACTGCCTGTGTATCAAGTGTAAGTATTATTAAGGCTTTGCTTGGCTTAATGTAGACTCACATCTTTTTTCTAAAAAAAACTGCGGTAGGCTGTCTTACGCCTTGGCCTAAACGTTTAATTTGCTCCCACCCGGGAGGATTTAAAATATAATCTCCAGGCATTTCAAAAATCACAATTGCATCTGCTTTCTTTGCGAGAGCTGTGCTTAACTTTTCAAACATTGGCTCTGCTGCACCAATAATCATGTCGTAGGGTGGATCAATAAATACAAGATCGGGTGCTTCACTATTCCCCATAGGGACGTCTGTGGCATCTGCTTCAATAACGGTAAGTATATCGGGATCACTACCCATACTTTTACAGACTGCTTTGATATTCTGTTCTAAGTGAGGAATAGTTTTAGAATCTAATTCAACAAACACACCACTCACAGCTCCTCGGCTAAGGGCTTCTAGACCATAAGCGCCACTTCCAGCAAAGAGATCGAGAAAACGCACACCGGGAAGCCAACCTGCTATACTCGAAAATACTGCCTGTCTCAACCTATCTGTAGCAGGTCTGACGTCTCGAGTTTTCGGGACGCTTAATGGAATGCCGCGAGCTATACCACCACTTATACGCATGTAAGATAAAAAAGATTAAAAGTAATATATATATGCCAGGTAATTGCAGAACTGCCAAAGTTAATACACGCTAATAATTCTAAATTTAGGTAAATTATGACACGCGCCAATTCAGATAACTTCAATGGGAAAAGATTCTTTAATAAAGAGGGCAAGTCTCACCATGGTATTAAAGACGTTTTAGCGTGGAAATTAAAAACAAAACCTAAAGCTTGGCCCTCTGCTCTGTATGACAAACCTGTATCTGCACCAACTTATCTTGGTAAATCTATCCAGGTGAGTTTTATAGGTCATTCTAGTTTTTTAATTCAAACACCGTTTGGAAACTTTTTAACTGATCCGGTATATTCAAATCGAGTAGGGCCTTTTTCTTGGGCAGGACCTAAACGTTTTATAAAACCTGGAATTACATGGGAATCCTTACCTCATATTACTGCGGTTATGCTTAGTCATGATCACTACGATCATTGTGATAAACCTACACTTGATCGTATTTCTAAAAGGTGGGGTGCTTCAGTTATCGCTCCTTTGGGGATGAAGGGACTTCTTACCCATGTAAGTGCAGTACACGAATTAGATTGGTGGCAGACGCATCCACTTAACAACGATGTATCAATTACACTCGTTCCTGCTAAGCACTGGGGACGTAGATTTCCTTGGGATACTAATAAGCGTCTCTGGGGTGGGTTTTACTTAAATTTAGGACTGCAAAAGATATATTTTGCTGGAGACTCGGGTTATGATTCTTTGCTGTTCAAAACTATCCAAGCGCGTTTGGGTTCTCCCGATTTAGCTTTTTTACCGATAGGCGCATATGAGCCGAGATGGTTTATGCAGGAAGCACATATGAATCCTAACGAAGCGTTGCAGGTGCATATAGAATTAGGCTCAAAAAAGAGTATTGCGATGCATTGGGGTACATTTCAACTAACAGATGAAGGACGAGATGAACCTAGACACACTTTAATTCAGGCCATGACTCAAGGTGGCATACCTTCTGAGGCTTTTCTTACGCTCGAGGCTGGCCAAAGTATAACGCTTTGAGCTATTTGACTTTTATTGGTAGTTAGGCACCTTATTATAGGTAGTCTATTAAGATTTCATATCAGTTTTAAATCATGGTTATCAACAAGTTATGCTTATTTGCGTAACGAATTAATGTATAGCCAATATTTAAGGAACTTTATGATCTTCTTTGGGTTACTATAAAGCACGTTAACTGACATGAATTTAGGTAAACTTACTCTTTTTGTAAGCCTTTTGGGATTTGGTTTAATCCAACTTAAGGCTGAGGAAGTTAATGCCTTCCCAGGACCAGTTAGTTTCAAAAGTCCCGGACAAAACGAAATTACGTGGAATGCTTTCGGGCCTTTATTGTTTAATGAGCCTTCTGCAGAAAAAGGACGCGTAATTGGCTTTAGACCTTTTTTTGTGCAACATGTCGATGGTAAGGGTGCACACGAAGAAACAACCCTACTATATCCTATTTTTTATTATCGTACGTACACAGACTCTTACGAGTGGAGCTTGTTTAAATTAATTAATAAAACAGGACATACAGAAAATGCTCCAAAAGATTACCTAGGTTTTTCGAGTACCTTTGATCTTTGGCCTGTTTATTTTTCTGAATCTACAGGTGACCCTGCTACTTCTTCTTGTGCCTTGTTTCCAATTTACGGAAAACTAAATGGCCATCTAGGATTAGAATGTGCTCAATTTGTTTTATTTCCCCTTTACTTTAATCTTAAAAGTGAAGGTTCTGAAACGACTTATCTTCCTTGGCCTTTCTTGCGTTATACTCGCGGAGTAGAACATGGATTTTCGTTTTGGCCCCTCTACGGCTCAATTGAAAAACCGGGTGTGTATACACATACGTTCGCTTTATGGCCTTTTATCTATGTAAATCATCACACGCCAGATGAGCGTTCACTTAAGGGTACTAAGGATTCGAGCGAAATTGGATTACTTCCTTTTTATTCAGCAGATAAAAAACCTGGATATGTTAATATAAACTACGTCTGGCCTTTATTTGGTTATTCAGACAGAACAAGTCCTGTACGCTATCATGAAACGCGTTATTTGTGGCCGTTCTTAGTTCAAGGACGTGGAGATGAAGCATATGTAAATCGCTTTGGACCTGTATACACTCATTCAATCATTAAGGGCTTAGATAAGACTTGGATTTTATGGCCTTTGTATCGTAAAGAAAAATGGGTTGATGGAGATAGGGTTCAGGAAAAAACACGTATCCTCTTTTTTCTAGCATCTATCGATGAGCAGTCCAGTGCCTCTCAGCTTGATAAAGAGCATGCCTTTAAAACCACGCTATGGCCTTTGATGTCTACATGGAATAATGGAGCAGGACGTGTGCAAACTCAGGTATTTAGTCCTTTCGAGGGTTTATTCGCCGATAATCCTCAAATGCGCCATACTTGGACTCCTCTTTTTTCAGTGATTCGTTTTGATAAAGCTTCTCCTAGTGAGTCTCGGTTATCACTTTTTTGGAATGCACTTACGTTTGCAGAAAATAGTTACGCTAAGACGACTGAGTTTAATATCGGACCTCTTTTGCATGTAAAACTAGTGAATGGTTTAAAGAAAGTAGCTATCCTTTCAGGACTATTTTCTGTTACTTATGATTCTTTAAATCATTTTACATTAAAGGGGTTAGATTTTTCGGAGAGCAAATTTAATGTTAATGCTGTAAATTAATTAAACGTCTAAATGAATTCGATTTTATCCGTGCTAGAAGGAGTGGGTAGTGCACTACAATTATTGGTGCGCTCAAGCTCCTACGTGGGCTCACTTTCAAGACAACGTAGTCGCTTCATTGAGCAATGTTATGTGATAGGATATACTACGTTACCTATCGTAGGCATACTGAGCTTCTTTGTGGGAAGTGTACTTGCTTTACAGTCAGGTTACTCGATGCAGGATTTTGGAACACAGGAATTTATTGGTGCCCTTGTTGGCTTATCAATGGTGCGTGAGTTAGGTCCAATGATGGTTGCTATATTACTTGCTGGCCGTGTGGGTTCAGCAATTACTGCAGAATTGGCATCAATGAAGGTAAATCAAGAAGTGGATGCTTTGGTAACTATGAATATTCCACCTGCTAAGATTCTGGTGATGCCACGACTTGCTGCTGTTTTATTTATGATGCCAGTTCTAAACGTAATTTCTAATTTAGTAGGATGGTTTGGCGGGGCTATTGTATGTAAATATACTGGCTTTATATCAGTAGACCCTCAGCAATACTTTGAAGCACTAAGGCACGTAGTAAAATTTAAGGACGTTATAGACGGAATATGTAAGGCAGAAATATTTGGATTCGTTGTAGTCCTTGTCTGTTCAAGTATTGGGCTTAATACGCGGGGTGGGCCTCGTGAAATTGGAGCCGCTGTAACTAAAGCGGTTGTTTCATCCCTTGTTTTAATTCTCGTACTTGATTACTTCGTAACAAAATTACTCTTAGCTATACTTGCTTAAGAAATAAACCAATGTTTACTCAATTTTCGAATTCTGACGTTAGAACAAACACTGCTGATAATGTTGCGGTAGGTGTTTCAATAGAAAATTTGTCTAAAAGCTTTGGTGCTTTAAGTGTACTTAAGGATTTTTCACTTAATATAGCAGCTGGAGAAATCTTTGTACTTATGGGACCAAGTGGTTCTGGTAAAAGTGTACTCTTAAGGCATATTATAGGCTTAGAAAAACCCGATGCAGGAATTGTACGTATCGAGGGTAAAGATGCATTGAGTGAAGACATTAGAGAGCATGTAAGAATGGCTCTCGTATTTCAGGCAGGTGCATTATTTAACTCACTTAATGTATTTGATAATTTGGCCCTTTATCTCAGGGAGCATCGTCTTGGCACAGAGAAACAAATTAAGGAAAAAGTTATGCAGGCTTTGACCTTACTTTCACTCGAGGATGCTGCTAATAAGTTCCCATCAGAATTATCTGGGGGTATGAAAAAACGGGTTTCGATTTCACGCGCATTAGTCATGGAGCCTCAGCTCTTACTTTATGACGAGCCTACGAGTGAACTTGATCCTGTTACCTCCGCAATGATTGATGAAATTATAGCAACGCTTAGAGATCAGTACCATGTAACGACTATAGTTGTTTCTCATGACCGAGATTTAGCTTTTAGTATAGCTGATAGAGTTGGTATACTAATGGGTGGTAACTTAATTCATGTTGGTACTCCAGAATCGGTTAAGAACCCAAGTGATAAACGGGTTTCTGATTTTCTATATCCTAAAGTGGATTTGAAAAACCCTCGCTTTAAAAAATAAAACAATCGGTAATAATTAAACTTTTTAATCTGAAATAGATACGATGAATAACTCACAACAAACCGCACGAGTTGGACTTTTCTTCCTGCTAGGATTGGCACTTATATATGCTACCTACGAAACTTTAAGTGGGGGAAAATATTTTAGTAAAACAGGATATACACTAATTGCCGGCTTTCCTGACTTACAATCACTAAAGCCCTCAAGTGATGTACGTATGGCCGGTGTACGTATTGGAACTGTTTTAACAACACGTTTAGGGCAAGGTAGAGCTGAAGCAGTTCTATTAATTGAGCCAAAGTATAAAATACCAGCTGACGCAAACGCCAAAATTCTGTCCGCCGGTATTATTGGAACTAACTATATTTCAATCGACTTAGGTACATCAGAATCACCGGCGCTTACCGATGGATCAGAAATAAAAACAAAGGATACTGCTACCATTGCCACTATTATGAATCAAATAAGCGATGTTGGTCATAAATTAGATACAGCCCTTACCTCTTTGAATGATGCGATTAATGGTTCTGGTCCTGATGGGGGAGTAATTCAAAAATTAAATAAAGTATTAGGCGATAATCAGACAAAAATTACCGCTACTATGACCAATCTTCAGGATATTACTGGTAAGATAAATCGAGGTGAAGGAACTCTGGGGAAGTTAGTTAATGATTCCAAGCTACACGATGAGTTACTTGCGGCTATCAGTGATTTTAAAACCACGGCAAGTGAGGCTAAAGACTTTATGGCAAGTGCTCAAACTGTTGTAGATCAAGTCAAATCAGGCCAAGGCCCACTCGGTGTATTAGTCTACGATAAACAAGCCGCTGAAGATTTAAAGTTTACCATCCATGACATACGTGACTTTTCGGATAAAATCTCGAAAGGCCAAGGTACTTTGGGTAAGCTTATCAACGATGATGGATTGTATTTTGGCCTTAAAAATACGCTCAATAAAGCAGACCGAGCTATGGATGGATTAAACGACTCAGGGCCTATCTCGGCAGTCGGCGCTCTTTCAAAATCGTTGTTTTAAACGGCCTTAATTTACCCTGGGGTTAACTAATATGTTAGATTAGGTCATAATAAGGCGTTGAGTTAGCCCGATAATTTGCAATATATGTAGGTTTCATTTTTATGAAATTTACCCCTATTGCTTTAGCATTACTTATGATTACGCCTTTGTTTGTGAAGGCTGAAACCGTAAACCCTACACCTTCAGATGTACTTAAGACGATGGAAAAAGTGGCTGACTATCAGATCAGTCACCCTGGTAGCAGAGCTTTTACTGATTGGGTTCAAGCCGCTTTTCTAACTGGTTTGTCCTCCCTTGACTCAATTTCAGATAGTCCACGTTTTCATCAGGAATTACTTAAGATTGCCGAGGGTAATCAGTGGCAATTAGGCGAACGTATGTATCACGCAGATGACTTATGCGTGGGTCAGACCTATTACGACTTGTATTCGAAAGAGCATGATCCTAAAATGCTTAAGGCGCTTCAGGAACGCTGCGATTATATTTTAGCGCATCCAAAATCCGGCTCACTTGAATTTGTTGGTAAAACAAAAACAGATCAGTGGACGTGGTGTGATTCTCTCTTTATGGCCCCTCCTGCATGGCTTCGTTTGTATGTGGCTACAGGAAATAAAGCTTATCGCGATTATGCTGTTACTCAGTGGTGGCGAACAACAGCATACCTATACGATACTAAAGAACATCTCTATTTCCGTGATAGTACTTACTTTAATAAACGCGAAATGAACGGGCAGAAAATTTTTTGGAGTCGCGGTAATGGTTGGGTAATAGCCGGGCTAGCTCGTTTTCTTACACTTTTACCAGCTAACGATCCTGCTCGCCCTGAATTTGAGCAAGAATTTAAAGAAATGGCTTCTCGAATTAAAGCACTCCAACCCGCTAATGGTGCATGGAGTTCAAGCTTACTTGATCCAGAGAGTTGCTCTCCACGTGTAGAAACAAGCGGTACTGGTTTTTACTGTTTTGCTTTAGCTTGGGGTGTAAACAATCATCTCCTTGAACATTCTGAATATGCACCTGCAGCTCTCAAAGCGTGGTCTGCACTTAATACCTGTGTTGAAGAGAGTGGTCGTTTAAATCACGTTCAGCCTGTAGGTGCTGCCCCTCAGAAATTTAGTGCGGAGAGTACAGAAGCTTATGGCATTGGAGCTTTCCTTCTCGCTGGTCATGAAATTATAACGCTTATTTCACAAAAATAATTTCTTAGCTATTAAGTCAAATTACAAAACTTCTTAATTATATTTATCCTATGTTAAAAAATATATCCCCCGCAACGTCTACTCGTAGGACGTTTGTTCGTAATGTACTCACAGGTGCTGCTGGTTTAGCACTTACTCCGCGCTTACTGCGTGCTACCGATCTTGCTAATAGCCGTATCAACGTTGCTCAAATCGGCTGCGGCCGTATGGGTACAAGTGATATGACTGAAACAATGCAGTATGTTGATATGTGCCGCTTTGTTGCGGTCTGTGATCTTGATACTCATCGCTCAAAAATTGCACATAAGACCTTAGTAAACCATTATAAGGCTAAAGGCCAAACTGATGTAGATATTAAGATCTATGAAGATTACCGTGAAGTGCTTGCACGTCCTGATATTGATGCTGTTTTAGTGTGTGTTCCCGATCATTGGCACGCTCAGGTTGCAATCGAAGCTGCTATCGCAGGTAAGCATATTTATGTGCAAAAGCCGGTCACCTATAGTATCGCAGAAGCAATAGCATTAAGAACAACAGTAGGATTTAAGAAAGTAATTTTACAAACTGGTAGCCAACAAAGATCAGAATGGCCATTTAAGTCATTTCGCCCTGCAACAGAGGCCGTGCGTAATGGTCGTCTAGGAGAGGTTAAGACGGTTAAAATCGGTATTGGCCTAGATGCTCCTAAGGGCCGCGCGGCACAAGTTATGCCAGTACCTAAGAACTTTAATTACGACCGTTGGCTAGGACCTGTTGAAGCAATGGAATATGATGAAGATCATGTACATCCTCAACACGGGATTGGTCGTCCAGGTTGGATCACAACCGAAAAATTCGGTCTTGGTATGATTACTAATTGGGGCGCTCATCATGTAGATCAAATGTTGTGGGCATTAGGATTAGAACATTCTGGTCCAAAGACGGTTGAGGCTCAGGCTAACTTCATGACGAATGATGTATGGACAGTTCACACAAACTATCATGTCGAAATGGAAATGCCTAATGGCACTCAAGTTATCTTAAGTGACAAATTTGAAAACGGACTACTTTTTGAAGGTACCGAGGGAAGCATCTTCTGTTCACGTGGTCATGAGCGTGTTACGGCATCAGATCCGAACGCAGATACTGGTCCAGATCGTTCGCTTCGCGCAAGCAAGGCAAGTCTACTTTCTGCTTTACCAAGCGATGCTGTTCGCTGGATGCCAAGTAAGAATCACCACTTAAATTGGCTCGAATCAATTAAAGCAAATCGCGAACCGATTGCGCCTATTACACAGTCCTCTCGGGCGCTCGAAACCTGTGCAGCTTCATGGATAGCTATGAAGTTGGGACGTAAACTGGTGTGGGATCCAGCTGGAGAACGCTTCGTAGGCGATGAAGAAGCAAATACTTATCTCAGTCGTAAAGCACGCAGTGCCGAGTACGATATTAATGTAATCATGAAGAACGCAGGTATCGTTTAATTTGTTTTACTTCACGCTGAGTACTTGGACTTGAAGGTCTGGGTACTCAGCTTTTTTTTACTTAATTGAGTTCGAATTTTGAAATTCTTTTAATCGTGGTGTACCTACTTCTACTTTCCCTTCAGGTGTAGTTGGCAACGTTACTAGTTCAGGTCGTATCGTTTCTTTGCCAAACATTGGTCCACCTGCTTTAATTAAAATAGGTAAAACTTGATCGAGATCAACACCAGCTGATGGGGTACTAAGTTTTGCCTGCCATAAAAGAACTTTCTTTTTTGAGTTATGGTAGAGCTTATAGTCATAGGCATTTAGAGCTAAAAAATAGCGATCATCTTCAGCCGCTTGCATGATATCTTCTTTTTCAAAATTAAGTTGTATGTTTCTTAACGTATTCCCTGCAACGAGAGCTAACATTTGATTTTGGTTTAATTGTACTTTTGAACTGGGATCCCCTGGATCGCCTGATTCACCAAGATCTAGCACATCTGGATTCATATATCCCCAATACATGACCAATATAATATCTGGAGTAGGATTCTTTTTACTCACAACGAGATAACCTTGTTTAGAGAGTTCTACAGCTAATTCATGGATTATTGGTCTTACAGCGGGTATTTTTTCACCAGCAACCGTAGCTCCCATTTCTTTATAACCGCCAATAATTGGAAAATAATAAGTCGGGTTCAAAGCCGTAGGATGCAGAACAGCTTTACCTTCAGCTGTCATGTCTACTACTACGTTTACTTGTGTTTCTTGTTCTGCCTTAAGCGTTACACTAAAGCTTACAGCTAAAACGAGTAGTAATACAAAAGATTTAATTCTCATTAAGTAGGCGGTGCTCCATAATGAGCTTTGTGAGAGGCGTAGGCTTTAGTATCTTTAGCCATTGAATCAAGTGTCGCAGCGATGGGTTCATAGGCCACAAGGCCTGAGAAAATAGCTTTATCACCTATGTCGCTTTCTAAAATAAATGTGGGACGCTGAGATACGTTATATTTAAAAAAATCTTCCGTACTTAACTGTAAACGTTTTTTAATAAGTTTTGAATCAGCCAAAGCATGAAGTTTCTTAGCGTTAATTTTAGCTACCTTAGAGGCTACCGAAACTGACACTACTAGGTCTCCTACATCTAAACCGTCTCTTAGTGCAGCGTGGGCTAAAGCTAAGCGAACGGTATCATCTTGAATGCCTAATTCTCTCGCTGCTTCCGCAACTAAATTAGGCGCTTCGTAGTGTCCTTCCCTTTTTTCTATAAGCCACCCTGAGTTAAGAATATAGGCTGAATGCATGCTTGTGCCTCCACTTCTTTGGTAAAACCAGTCGCACTGTTTCCTTGTGCTTGGAAAGTCAGAAGGCCGCATTAGGCCTATTTTCCACGAAAAATCGACTTTACCAGCATAATTTTTCTTTAAATTTAACCATGTGGGTTCGGACCAATGGCACCACGAGGACATAATATCGAGAAAATAGGTTATTTTCATAGGGAAAGCAGGGGTCGTGGGGGACTACTAAAATCCCTCAAAAATGAGGTTTAACTCGGCTGTAAAATACAGCAAGTGCTTAAAAATATAATAAATGTGCTTGTGTCTAACGCAATCGGGCAAAGCCTAACAAAAATTGCGATATGGCATCTGAATATACCGAATCGAGCATTAAAACCCTTTCTTCAACGGATCACATCCGTTTAAGGCCTGGCATGTACATCGGCCGTTTGGGCAACGGAACCCATGCAGAAGACGGCATTTACGTTCTATTAAAAGAGACCGTAGATAATTCGATCGATGAATTTACCATGGGTCATGGAAAAAAAATCGAGATCGAACTGACAGACGGCTCGGTCAAGGTTCGCGACTACGGAAGAGGTATTCCTTTAGGAAAACTCTTAGAGTGCGTATCGATCATTAACACGGGGGCTAAATACGACAGCCAGACCTTTAAGAAGGCAGTTGGCTTAAACGGTGTTGGCCAAAAAGCCGTAAATGCGCTCTCCCTTAATTACAGAGCACAGTCGGTTCGTGAAGGTGAAACTAAGGTCGTTGAATTTTCACAGGGTAAAATAAAGAAAGACCATAAGGTTGCCAAGTCAGAGGATAAAAACGGAACGATTATAGAGTTTACTCCTGATGAAGTCCTGTTTGGTAAAGATTATAAGTTCCGACGTGAATTCGTAGAGGACATGTTATGGACGTATGCCTACTTAAATCGTGGTCTTACGCTGACTCTAAACGGAACTCCTTTTAAATCAGAAAATGGATTAAAAGATTTATTAGAAAAAAATCTGAGTGTTGAGGTAATCTATCCTATCATTCATCTACAAGGCGATGATATAGAAATCGCTTTAACCCACGGCTCACACTACGGAGAAGAATATTACTCATTCGTCAATGGTCAGCATACGACCATGGGTGGAACGCATCAAGCTGCGTTTCGCGAAGCTGTAGTAGACACGCTACGTAATTTCTTTAAGAAAGAATTTGATGCTGCAGATATTAGGCAATCAATTGTTGCCGCTGTTTCAGTACGTGTGACTGAGCCTGTATTTGAATCACAAACTAAGACAAAATTAGGTTCTTCAGACGCGGCGCCAGGTGGACCATCAATCAAAGATTTTATCGGTAAATTTGTTCAGCAAAGTCTCGACGGCTATTTGCATAAGAACCCAGAAACCGCACAGGCGATTTTAGCCAAAATTTTGGAAAGTGAAAATGAGCGTAAAGAGTTAGCTGGTATAAGAAATCTAGCTCGTGAGCGGGGTAAGAAAGCTTCACTGCACAATCGTAAGCTTAGGGACTGTCGCCTGCATTTAGGAGATAAGGATCCTCGCTCAGAATTAAGTACACTCTTTATCGTTGAAGGTGACTCTGCTTCTGGTTCTCTTACCGCCTGTCGAGATGTGCAGACGCAATCAGTTTTCGCTCTGAAGGGTAAGCCTTTAAATACCTACGGTCTAACGAAGAAGGTTATTTACGAAAACGAAGAATTTCACCTTTTACAATCTGCACTCAATATTGAGGACGGACTTGATGGGCTTAGGTATGGTAAAATTGTTATTGCGACCGACGCTGACGTGGATGGAATGCATATCCGTTTACTCTTAATTTCATTTTTCTTACAGTTCTTTCCTGAACTCATTACTGCAGGACGCTTGTATGTTTTAGAAACTCCTCTGTTTCGTGTCCGTAATAAAAAAGTTACGCATTACTGCTATTCAGAAAGTGAAAAGAATAAAGCGATGGATAAGTTAGGTACTACAGCAGAGGTAACTCGGTTTAAAGGACTGGGAGAAATTTCAGCAGGTGAATTTAAAGACTTCATCGGTGAAAATATTCGTCTTGTACCTATTTCATTAGCCCATCTTCACAGCAGTGATGAACTACTTTCCTTTTTCATGGGTAAAAATACTCCTGAAAGACAGGACTTTATTATTGAAAACTTGAAGGTCGAAAAAGATCTCGTCGAAACCTGATTTTAGAAATGTCCGCAAAAAATTCTTCCAGTAAAAACGGCGTATTCTCAGCAGAGTCTTCACTCGCTACCAGCTACAAAGGCTGGTTTTTAGAGTATGCAAGTTACGTTATTCTTGATCGTGCGGTTCCGCATATTAACGACGGGCTTAAACCGGTACAGCGCCGTATTCTCCACACCCTCTGGGAGATGGATGACGGTCGTTTCCATAAGGTTGCTAATGTTGTAGGTGCTTGTATGCGCTTTCATCCGCACGGAGATGCCTCTATTGGGGCAGCTTTAGTTGGCATGGGTCAGCGCGGTTACTTAATTGAACCTCAGGGCAACTACGGAAATGTTCTTACTGGAGATGATGCTGCAGCGCCTCGGTATATAGAAGCACGTTTAACTCCTTTTGCTAAAGAAGTTCTTTTTAATCCAAAGACAACAACGTGGCAGTCAAGTTATGATGGCCGTGCACGCGAACCTGTCACTGTACCTGCTAAATTTCCACTCGTTTTATTAGACGGTGCTGAAGGTATTGCAGTTGGTCTTTCGACTAAAATTTTACCCCATAACTTTAACGATTTATGCCGAGCTTCGATTAATCATCTGCAAGGTAAGCGGTTTAGAATCGTTCCAGATTTCCCTACAGGAGGTATCGCTGATTTTGCTGAATATAATGACGGAGAGCGTGGAGGAAAAGTTAAGGTACGTGCTAAGATTGAATCTCGGGGTAAATATGTCTTAGCAATTACGGAGCTTCCATTCGGTGCTACTACGGAATCTTTGATCGACTCGATTTTAGCAGCGAATGCTAAAGGAAAAATCAAAGTGCGTCATGTGGATGACAACACAGCAGACGAAGTAGAAATTTTAATACATCTTCCGCAGGGCAGTGAGCCAGAAAAAGTAATTCAGCAGCTTTACGTATTTACAGACTGCCAAATTTCTATTTCCCCAGCTGCCTGTGTCATCGATAATGATAAGCCTGTCTTTATTGGTGTTTCTGAAATATTAAAGCGTAGTGCTGAAAGAACGAAAGAGCTTCTCAAGAGCGAGCTAGATATCCGTCTTGCAGAACTTGAACAACAGTGGCACTGGGATTCTCTGGAACGCATATTTATTGAAGAGCGTATCTACCGAAGAATTGAGAAAGCCAAAAGCTGGGAAGAAATACTGGAAGAAATTCGCGATGGATTAAAACCATTTGTCAAGGATCTCAAGCGTCCTATTATCGATGATGATATTGCTCGTTTAACGGAAATAAAAATTAAACGTATTTCTGCTTTTAATCGCTTTCAAGCGGATGAGGCGATGAAGAAAATCGAAACTGAGATGAAAGAGGTTAAGCATAACCTTAAAAATCTAAATGATTACGCTATTGCTTGGTTTGAAAGACTAGCTGAGAAATATGGTAAGGGCATTAAGCGTAAGACGCAGTATGATGAAATTGCTCAAATTAGTGCAGCGGCAGTTGTTTCAGCAAATCAGCGTCTTTACGTAAATCGTGAGGAAGGTTTCGTAGGTCTTAACTGGCGTCAGCATGAATTCATTCAGGAGTGTACTATCTTAGATGATGTCATGTGTATCATGGCAGACACTGCTATGAAGGTGTCTCGTGTAGCCGATAAGATTTTTATGGGTAAGGACATTGTCCATTGTGCAATCCTACCTAAAGACGGCGACAAAGCATTCTATGTGATGGTGTATCAAGACAAAGAGAGCGGTAAGGCCTTTGTTAAGAAATTCCAAATTGGGGGCGTTACCAGAGACAAACTTTATCCACTTGCAAAGGCAGAGGGTTCAACCGTTGCCTACTTTGCGCGTTTCGCTACTGAAAAATCTATACCAAAGAAATTAACTATTACGGTAGATGGCCGTAGCGGCGCCCGTTTAAAAGAGTTCAACTTTGATTTGACCGAAGTACCTATCAGTAATCGTAACGCTAAAGGCGTTACTGTAACGAAGTGGCTAATTAAAAACGTAAAGCCGGTCGAGTGACCGGCTTTAGTGCCAAAATAGATTAGCTAATGTCGTTTTTCAAAACGACACGGTAGCGCGCTTTACCTGAATGAAGGTGTTCTATCGCTTCATTTATTTTAGACATAGGGAATGTCTCAACAACAGGAGCGATATGATGGCGTGCACAAAAATCTATCATTTGGGCCGTTGTTGCAGGACTTCCTAGTGGAGTACCCGAGATTGATTTTTGACCACCAATGAGTGAGAACGCAGACACAGGAATTGGCTCTAAGGGAACACCAACCATGTGCAATCTTCCACGAGGAGCAAGGGACGCAATAAGGAGATCCCAGTTAAGAGTTACGTTTGAAGTGACTAATACAAAATCAAATGTACCTGCTAACTTTTTGAGTTGATCTGTATTGGTTGTGTTCACCGTTTTGTGAGCACCTAACTTGTGCGCTTCTTCTTTTTTAGAATCGCTTGATGTGAATGCTGTCACTTCACAACCCCATTTGTTTAAAAATTGAAGTGCGAGATGACCTAATCCGCCAATACCTACAACACCTACACGGTCAGTTGGTTTAACATGAAATTGAACGATTGGGTTAAAAACAGTGATGCCTCCGCAGAAAAGAGGACCTGCTTTTACCGGATCAATTGCATCTGGAATTGGAGTAGCCCATTCCCAATCACACCGTACTTTGTCTGCGAATCCGCCATGGCGTCCAACGATTGTACCTTCTCCGGTAGCACATAAATTGTGATCGCCCGCTAAACAGTGGTTGCAGGACATACAGCTCTTTGAGCTCCATCCGAGACCAACACGGTCACCTACTTTTACCCGTTTAACATTAGGACCCGCTTTAATAATTGTACCCACTACTTCATGGCCTGCTACTAAAGGGAACTTTGACATACCCCAGTCGTTATTAAGCATGGATAAATCCGAATGACAGATACCGCAGTGGCTTACTTTAATTTCTACTTGTTCAGAGTGGAGTTCACCTGGATTATATTCGTGGGGAACGAGGGCTTGTCCCTTACCGTGTGACGCGTAGGCTTTGATTAAATCGCTCATAAAATTAATTAGTTATTAGTTGAGATAAGACTGTTTTAATGAACGCATAATTAACGATAAGTCAACGGAAGCAGCTCCGTAAAAGACTACTAAAGACAGTGGCATTTTTAGAAGCCTGTGCTAAGTTACGTTACTGTGAATACAACCACTTCTTCTTTACCAACAGTCACCGTATTAGGCTTAGGAATTATGGGTAGTGCTATGGCACGTCGCATCAAAGCTGCGGGTTTCCCTCTTGTAACTTATAATCGAAATGCTGTTACCGCTGCTACTTTTACAGCAGAAGGATTTACAGTGGCTAAAACTCCTGCCGAGGCTGTCTATAATGCAGACATTATTTTGTGTATGGTTTCGGATGATAAAGCCTCGCATGACATTTGGCTTGGTGAGCATGGAGCACTTCTGGCAGCCAAAAAGGGATCGGTATTAATTGATTTAAGTACGCTAAGTGTAGCTTGGATAAAGGCACTTGCAGCTCGCGCTGTCTCACACGGTTGTGAATTACTCGACTCGCCTGTAGCAGGAAGCAAACCGCAAGCTAATGCGGGAGAACTTGTTCTTTTTGTAGGGGGCTCTGCTTTAGCTTTGGAAAAAGTTATGCCTGTATTTAAAGTAATCTCAAAGTCGGTTAATCATTTGGGACCTACGGGAAGTGGTGCTCGCATGAAACTGATCAATAATTTCTTAAGCGGAGTTCAAGCTGCGTCCTTTGCAGAAGCGCTCGCTATTATCGAGAGAAGTGGCCTCGATAGGGCAAAAGCCGTCGATTTAGTGATGAATGGTACTCCTGGAAGTCCAATGATTAAGACCATGGCTACCCGTATGCTTGCGCCTGATTACGATAACACAAACTTTGCTCTACGCTTAATGGCCAAGGATTTAGGTTATGCAGCAGAGGAGGGTAGAACCCACGGTGTTGGAATGATTACTGCTACTGCAGCCTGGGAAGTCTTTAAAAAGGGTGTAGATTCTGGTTTGGGTGAAAAAGACCTTTCAGCGGTAGCGGAAACCTTTAGAAAGGCCCGTTAAGGCTTATTTAAGCTAAAAATGGCCATTAAAGTGAGGTTTAGAGCCAGAAGCTGAGAAAAAGGCCATCATTTTTTTTCATAAGATTAATCTTTTAATCTCACTTTGCATTTGCCCGTATTCGCTGTGCTAGCTCACTGTTTAAGCAAAGAAATACATGTATCTTCAGGCGCTAACCCTACGCGGCTTTAAATCGTTCGCAGACAATACTACTCTAAGGTTCGAACCTGGAGTAACGGCAGTCGTTGGACCGAATGGCTGCGGCAAATCCAACATAGCAGATGCAATACGCTGGGTCTTAGGTGAACAAAGCGCCAAGGCTTTACGTGGTGGTAAGATGCAAGATGTTATTTTCGAGGGTGCAGATACGCGCAAGCCAGCACAGCTTTGCGAAGTGTCGCTTCTGCTTACCGATTGCGAAAAACAACTAGGCAGCGAATTTCATCAAATTGAAATTATGCGCAGGGTTCACCGGGATGGCCAAGGTGAGTATTTCTTCAATGGGCAACCTTGCCGTCTTAAAGATATCCAAAAATTGTTTATGGATACCGGCATTGGCCGAACCAGTTATTCGATCATGGCACAAGGTCAGATCGATCAAATCCTCTCCTCTAAGCCTGAAGAACGACGTGCTGTATTCGAAGAAGCAGCGGGTATCACTAAATATAAAAGTCAGCGTCGTGAAGCTTTAAACAAACTTGCGCTTACTGATCTTAACCTTGCTCGAGTTACGGATATCGTTGGTGAGGTGTCTCGCCAAATTGGAAGTCTACGTAGACAGGCTTCTAAGGCTATGCGCTTCAAGCGCCTTAATCACCGTTTAAAACATTTGAGTTTGGCATGGAGTGGTCATCATTACGGTACTGTATTTGCGACGCTAGGCGACCTGGAGGCTTCCGTTAATCGTTTACGTGATTCTGCCTTAGAACGGCGTACGAGTTTAGAGGAACAGCAAGTCGCGCTTGAAACTAAGAAGTCAAATCGTAGTCGTCTTAATCAGCGCGTTCAAGAAGCACAACAAGCTGTATTCGATTTAAAATCACAACGCGAGCAAGCCGAGAATGCTGCTCGTCTTGCTGATATTCGCAGGACGGGATTAGAGGAGCGAATCGGTTCTTCAAAAATAAATTTATCTGAAGTAGAGATGCAGTTAAAGGAAGTCACGGTACAATTCGATACCGGTGCTCAGGACAAACAGCTTCAACTTAATTTACTGGGAAGTTCCGACGCAGTTTTCCAGCAAAGAAACCGCGATCTTTCAATTGTCGATGGTAAGGTTAGTAAATTAGAGCAAGAACTTCAGCAGGCAAAATTTAATCTTTTACAAACAGAAAGTGCTGTTGCTCGTTTAAGAACAGATTGTTCGGGTTACGAAGTTGAGCAAAAAACGAGCGTACATCGTCACGAATCTATCGTGAAAGATATGGCTTTAGTTAAAGAGGAACTTGCTGGGGCTGTTAAAGCAGCCGAAGAGGCAGCGAGTCGACTTGCCCTAGTTACTCAAGAAAAAGCTAAAGCTCAGGAGCAAGCAGTAACTGCACAAACGGCATTAACTGAGGCAACGCGTGAATTTAGAGAAGGACAAAGACGTTTACAGGAGCTTGATCGTCAACTCGCTCAACGCAGTGCACGCCTTAAAGTTTTACAGCAATTACAAGAAAAGTGGGAAGGATTTGGCGAGGGAGCTAAAGCTATTTTACAAGGTAGACTAACCGAGTCTTTGGAAGGCCAGAAGGTTACTCCTATTTTACAGGGTCTTGACGTAAAACCTGAGGGGTCGAGAGCATTGGCTGCTTTATTAGGTACTGCAGCAGAAGCTATTGATGTTGCGGATGTAGCAACGGCTAAGCGTATTTTAGCAAAATTAGAATCGGATCAAATTGGATCCGTTATTTTACGTATTTCCGAGATTGGTATTAAACCAGACGCTCTCAGTGATTTGCCCGTTGGTTTGTTGCCTGCACGTAGCCTGCTTAAAGATCCTGAACAAAATCACCCTGCGGTCGCTCTTTTAGATGCCTGTTATATTGTAGATGACTTAGGAAGTTTCTTAGATACGTGGCGTGCAAATCCTGCACTGAGTTTTCTCGCAGTAGCTACACGTAAAGGTGAAGTTGTAGACCGCCGTGGTTTAGTAACGGGTGGTCATGCTAGTGCAAAGAACCAAGCTAATAGTTTAGTTCAGCGTGAAGTTGATTTACGTGAAACAGCGCGTGCGCTTAACGATGATCAGAAAGTGCATGATGAGCAACGGGCCAAAATTGACAGGTTAAACGCAGCGGTAATTGCTGCTGAAACAGCAATTGAAATTGCTCGTGAGGCAGTGCTTCTCGCTACACAAAATGCTGCGTCTGCTCATGCAGAGCAGCGTAATGCTCAGCGTAGCAGTGATGATGTTTCTGGTAAACTGCGTCGTATGGATGCAGAAGTTGCCTCCTTAGAGGCAGCACGTAATGAGGCACAAACACGGTGGTTAAAAGCTCAAGAGTTGCTTAAAAAAGCGGAAGAAACGGATGCCACTCAACGGGCGCGTATCTCTACACTTGATAATGATTTAATCGCCGGCCGTACAGAGCGTGATGTTAAACGGGAATCGCTAGCACAAGCTCGTCTTGAACTTGCAGATCGCAGGCAAAAAGTTGAAGTTCTTGATCGTGGCCTAGGTGAAATGGAGCGTCGCAGGCAACAACTCGCAGAACTGCTCAGTCAGAGACAAAACGAAATTGAAAGTTGGTCTGAGCAAACCGCAGATCTCGAAAAAGAAACGAGTTCTCAGAAAACAAAATCTTCTCAATTAGTAGACACTCTAAAGATTGCTCAAGATCAAGTGGAGTCAATTAAGGTGGAGCTTGTTTCAATTGAGTCAGAAATTGATGCCTTGGAAGCTTCGCAGACTAAGGTGCGTCAGGAATCTGATGCTGCACATTCTCAGCTTAGTAGTCATGAAATCAAGCTCGCTGAAAATAGACAGAGAGCTCAATTCCTATCCGAAGATGTAACGCGTGAATACGGTATCGATATCGCGACCATCGATTGGAAACAGATGCTTTGGAAATCAGAAGACGAACCTGAAGGAGTTAACTTACTTGATATTGATGAAGATGAAGATTTAGAGGCTGCTCCTGCGGGCAAAGCCTTACCAGATGCGATTGAAAATAATGGAGTCGCTCTTGATGCAAGTGAGGGTGAGAAGGCAACAAAACCTAGACGTAAAAAAGAAAAAGCACGGGGTGAGCCAACAGAATCTGATTTAGCAGCTTTGGATGCCACTAAGTGGGATGAAATTAAAGCCCAAGTCGATGCCCTACGTCAGAGAATTTCAACCATGGGTGCAGTCAATTTGGTTGCGATTGAGGAGTATGTTGCGCTCAAAGAGCGTCACGATTTCTTAAAGGGTCAGTCAACGGATTTGATCACGGCAAAAACAGAGCTTCTTGCCGCAATTGATGAAATAAATAAGACCTCACAAGCTCAGTTTGCTCTCACGTTCGAGCAAATTAAGAAGAATTTTGATTACACCTTTAAAACTTTATTCGGTGGTGGTAATGCACAGCTCGATCTTATTGCAACGGAAGATATCTTAGAAAGCGGTATTGAAATTGTAGCTCAGCCTCCGGGTACAAAACTAAAAGGTATTACACTGCTATCTGGTGGACAAAAGACGCTCACAGCAGTGGCACTGTTGTTTGCGCTTTATATGGTTAAGCCATCTCCATTCTGTTTACTGGATGAATTGGATGCTCCGCTTGACGAATCAAATATTGGTCGTTTCACCGAGTTATTAAAGAAATTCGTGTCTGAATCACAGTTTATTATTATCACGCATAATAAGCGCACGGTAGCAGCTGCGAGTGCAATTTATGGAGTAACGATGGAAGAACGTGGAGTGTCTAAAATTGTCTCTATGGTGTTTAATTCTCAACATGGAGAACCTGAAGTTACTAACCGCAACATTGCTGAATCAGTCGTCGCGATGGCTCCGAGTAGTTCAAGTAATTGATTGAATGAAGGTCCTTCTTGTTGATGGATTTAATCTCGCTTACCGGTGCTTCTTTGGAATACCGGAATTAACTCGGGCAGATGGATTTCCAACTAATGCATTACATGGTTGGGCCAAAGCACTGTGGCGATTAGAGGATCAAGAGAAACCTCATGTAAGTATTGTTTTTTTTGATTTAGGTGGTGCTCAAGATAGGCTTGCTTTGCATCCAGAGTATAAGGCTCAGCGTAAAGAAATGCCTGAAGGTTTAGTGCTTCAGATTCCTATTTTAAAGCAGCTTACTCAAGCTATGGGAATTAAATCTGTTGAGCAGCATGGTGTAGAAAGTGATGACTTGCTTGCATCAGAAGCAGTCGAACTTTCTAGGCAAGGCCATGATGTTCTTATTTTAAGTTCCGATAAAGATTTCGCACAAATTGTAAGTGATAAAATTACAATCATGCTACCTCCAGCTACGTCTAATCCAAAACTCGGATGGCGTAGAATGGACAGAAGTGCAGTGATTGAAAAATTTGGAGTTCCACCTGAACGTATCGCCGACTACCTGGCACTCGTTGGAGATACAGCTGACAATATTCCCGGAGTTGATGGAGTTGGGCCTAAGACAGCAGTAAAATGGATTAGCGCATATGGTGACTTAGAAGGCGTCATAACGCATGCTTCAAAATTAATGCCAGACCGTTTTAGGGATGCGGTTATTCAGGCCGCAGAACGTTTAAGGTTAAATAGAACACTAACTACCCTTAACTTAAACCACCCCGTTATACCGCTCGAGATTGGCCAAGTTAAACACGAAGAATTATATAAGTTGCTTGAAGAGATGGAGATGCGTTCAACACTAATCGAAGCTCAGAAACGATACGGCCAGCCAGAGCTTTTCTAGAGGCTTTAACATAAAGCTTAAGAATTACCCGTGACATATGCCGCCTCAGTGGCTTTTACTGAGGTGTGCCAGAATCAAAGCCACTTCTTATGTTAGGACTACCTAAGGGTAGTCTCGAGGAATCCACCAAAGCGCTTTTTGCAAAAGCAGGTTGGAAAATTACGACTTCATCTCGTTCCTACAAGCCATCGATTGATGACGCTGAACTCGATGGTCGTTTTATTCGTGCTCAAGAAGTGAGCCGCTATGTGGAGCATGGTTTCTTTGACTGTGGTTTAACAGGCTACGATTGGATTCAGGAAAATAATTCTGACGTGGTTGAAGTTTGTGATTTAATTTACAGCCGTGCGTCTGTGCAAAAATCGCGTTGGGTGCTTTGTGTACCTGAAAGTTCGTCTTATCAAAAACCTGAAGATTTAGCAGGCAAGCGTGTTGCGACTGAACTCATGGGTACAGTGAAGCGATATTTCGAAGCTAAGAAAATTAACGTAGAAGTAGAATTTTCTTGGGGTGCAACAGAAGTTAAAGTTCCCGATTTAGTTGATGCTATTGTAGATATTACTGAAACAGGAAATTCGATTAGAGCTAATAAGCTTAGAATTATAGATACACTGCTTGAAACGAATACAAAATTTATAGCAAATAAGAAGAGTTGGGCCGATCCAGCAAAGCGTCGTAAGATTGAGACGATAGCAATGCTATTGACTGGCGCACTTGAGGCGGGGTCCAAGGTTGGCCTTAAGATGAACGCACCTAAGTCAGCATTAGACGCTATTCTTAAAACGATTCCTGCTCTTCGTAATCCAACTATTTCTCCTCTCTCTAATCCAGATTGGGTTGCTCTAGAAACAATCATTGATGAGAGCATAGCTCGTGAAATAATACCTCAACTTAAGCGTATTGGTGCTGAAGGAATTGTTGAGTATCCTCTTAACAAGGTAATTTACTAAAGCATATGGCTGGAGCTAGACCTGTTACGCTCGGTCTCCTTCAACATGCGTGTGGATCTGACCGTGCTTTAAATTTAAGTAAGGCGCTAGCTCTAGCTGAACAAGCGGTTAAAGCTGGAGCACAAATTATATGTACCCAGGAGTTATTTCTAACGCCTTATTTTTGTCAGAGTGAAGATTACAAGAATTTTGAGTTAGCGGAAGAGCTTCAGGGACCGACGACCCGGGCATTTCAAATTTTCGCAAAAAAGCACGGCGTTGTTGTTATCATTTCACTCTTTGAAAAGCGTACGCAGGGACTTTATCATAATTCTGCAGCCGTAATTGATGCGGATGGTTCTTATCTGGGAGCATACAGAAAAATGCATATTCCGGATGACCCGCTATTTTACGAAAAGTTTTATTTCACACCTGGTGACTTAGGATTTAAAGCATGGAAGACGCAATTTGGTACCATTGGTGTTCTCATCTGCTGGGATCAGTGGTATCCCGAGGCGGCTCGTTTAACTGCAATGAAAGGCGCAGAGATTATCTTTTATCCCACAGCAATTGGTTGGCATCCTAAGGAGAAGCATGCACTCGGGCAAAAACAATATACTTCATGGGAAACTATCCAGCGCTCGCATGCCGTTGCTAACGGATGTTACGTAGCGGTATGTAATAGAATTGGGCATGAGCTTCCCGTCGGAGGGGACGGCATCGACTTTTGGGGGCAAAGTTTTATTGCCGGTACAAGTGGAGAAGTACTCGCAAAAGCATCTGAAAATGAAGAAATGGTGCTTATTGCAACCGTTGACCTAGAAAAAATAGACGATACGCGTACCCACTGGCCTTTTCTAAGAGACAGAAGGATAGATGCTTACGAAGATATTACGAAACGCTTGAGTGATTAATTAGCCATCTGCTTGCAAGGGGCATGTGGGTGTCTAAATTTAGAACCTTACTGCCATGGCCACTTTACTTGCATCCTCAAAAGCTCCGGTCGATTTAGGTTATCGCATGCCGGCTGAGTGGGAAGAACAGGAGGCAGTTTGGTTATCTTGGCCTCATCGTAAATTAACGTGGCCACGCCATTTTAGACCAATACCTCGGGTTTTTGCTCAAGTAGCTGCAATCATAAGCTGCTTTGAAGAGGTTAGAATTAATGTCCCAAAAACGCTGAATAAAAAGGCATATGCCTTAGTAAAAAAAGCAGGTGCAAATATGGACATGGTTACTTTTTATGATCATCCCACAAACGATGCGTGGTGCCGAGATCATGGTCCTATATTTGTTAAACAAAAAAAGACGGGAACAGTGGCTATAACGGATTGGAAATTTAATGCATGGGGCGGAAAGTATCCCCACTCGAGTTTGGATGATGCAATTCCTAGCCATATTGCTCACGTGCTTAAGCAGAAGCGGTTTGTAAATCAAATGGTACTTGAGGGTGGTTCAATTGATGTAAACGGAGACGGACTCCTCCTTACAACTGAGGTATGCTTACTTAACAAGAACCGCAACCCTGACTTAAGTCGCAAAGAAATCGAACGTAACCTAAAACAGTTTTTAGGTATTAAAAAAGTACTTTGGCTTGGAGAGGGTATAGTCGGAGACGATACGGATGGTCATGTAGATGATTTGACTCGGTTCTTCAGTAAGGACGGTATTTTGACTGCTGTTGAAAAAAATGTTAGGGATGTAAATTACAAAGCTCTTAAAGATAATCGAGAGCGTTTGAAAGATCTTAGAACGCTGAAAGGGAAACCCTTTCATGTCGTTGAGCTTCCGATGCCTAGCCCTGTTCGTTGCGAGGGTAAGCGATTACCTGCGACTTACGCAAATTTTCTCATTATCAATGGAGCAGTACTCATGCCTTCATTCAGGCAGCCTAAAAAAGATGCTGAGGCAGCTGAAATACTCGAGTCGTGTTTTCCTGGACGTGAAATAGTGCCTATTGACTGTGTAGATCTTGTTTGGGGTAGAGGTACTTTGCATTGTATTAGTCAACAACAACCAGCTTCATGAAATTATTAGCCTCTTTATTTATTCTTGGTGTAATTATTTTAACTGCTGGGTGTGAGGATATTTCTGATACACTCCATAATTATATACCAGCTAAGCCAGCTGCTATTATTCATTTTTTTAAATCAGACGAACGAACAACCTATGCAGCTTCAAAAACCGCTTTATCTGACATAGGCTTCCATTATGTATCAGGTGGTCCTGCAGTTGGGCGCTTATATGCCATTAGTGATGTTACGGCAGGCGATACGCAAGGCAGTTCACACCAGTATACGCTTACTGCACACTTTCATGCTTTGATAGATGGTAGTGGGACCGATGTCAGTTTAGATCTAACGGAAGTTATTGAGGCAGATACACTAAGACATCAAGGAATGGGTACTGAAAGTGGACTTAATGATACCGCTTTAGCGAAAATATATTTTAGAGCTATCGAGCAAAATCTTGGGATTAAAGCTACTCAGTAAAGAGTCGTTTAGTCTTTATTATTTTTTATTGCGCACATTCGTAATATTCTTTTGTTTGGGGGGCTCGTTATTTTAATTAAAGCCCCATTCTACTTTTACTATAACACTTAGATTTTCTTATACTTTGTCTAGAGCTGCCAATTTTCGTCTTTTTACAAAACTTTATTTTGTAACTCTGCTTAGTCTAGCACCTCTTTTAATGAGAGCGTCTAGTACAAGTAATTTTGACGTAGTTGTTTACGGCGGTACACCTTCAGGAATTATTGCTGCATGTGAAGCAGCCCAAGCGGGCAAATCCGTGTGCTTAATAGAACCGAGCCAGCATGTAGGAGGTATGATGACTAGCGGACTAACTGCAAGTGATTACCACAATCCCAACACAGTTGGGGGCAAGGCACTCAGTTTCTATTACCGCGTGGGTAGTTTATATCAATCGTTGGTTCATGCAAAGTTGAATAAATCCTTAGCAAAGCGAGACCAGTTAATCAGTAAAATAACTTACCCTGTTTGGGATTATGAGTCTCATATTGGAGAGCAAGTTTTCAATCAAATGTTACTTGAGTCAGGAGTAACTTGTATTTTAGGAAAGCGTATTGACCGAGTTGGTTCACGCGGAATAACCAAAGTCTTCAATCATATCGCTTCAATAACGATGGAGACTGGCGAAATATATCAAGGAAGTGTTTTTATAGATTCTTCTTACGAAGGTGATTTGATGGCTCTCGCTCATGTTCCTTATGTTGTAGGGCGTGAAAGTAGCTCCACCTACAACGAACCGTTGAATGGAGTTCAACCTCAGACACAATATCGTGGTATAGTTGATCCTTATGTTATACCCGGTAACCCTTCAAGTGGTTTACTTCCTGGTGTAGAGAGTCAAGTTCCGGGAAATGTTGGAGATGCTGACAATCGTGTACAGGCTTACAATTTTAGGCTCTGTATGACTAATAATCCTGACAACAGGGTTGCTGCTTCAAAACCTGAAAATTACAACCCACTAGATTATGAGTTACTCTCCCGTTTAATTGCCCAAAATCCTAATAGCGTTTTTGGTGCTCAAATCGCAAAATTCGCTCCGCTTCCAAATGGTAAAGTAGACGTGAATAGTAGTGATGCATTTTCTACAGATTTAATCAGCCCATTAACTAAGACTTGGGCTGATGCTTCCTACGATGAGCGTGATAAAATTTTACAGCGTTATAGAGACTACACCCAAGGATTTCTTTGGTTTGTGACAAATGACCCGCGTGTTCCTATGAATATTAGAGCTCAAGCTGCTGAGTGGGGTTTAGCTGCTGATGAATTTATGGATAACGGCAATATGCCCTATAGGATCTATGTTCGTGAAGCCCGTCGCATGTTGGGTGAATATATTATGACTGGCGCGAATGCTCAAGGAACCGCTTTTGTTCATGACCCCATAGCGATAGGATGTTATGGTATGGATTCACATCAAGTTACGATGTACGTGGATAACGAGGGGCTTTTAAATATTGAAGGAGGTCTCTGGTCAGATAGTATCAATTACGGTATCAGCTATCGTTCGCTCGTACCAAAACTGGCCGATTGCGATAACCTTATCGTATCCATTTGTATTTCTGCTAGTCATGTTGCCTATGGTTCAATGCGTATGGAGCCCGTTTATATGGAAATGGGCCAGGCAGCAGGTGCTGCGGCGTCATTGGCTATAGATAATGCAACTAGCGTGCAATCAGTGAATTATAGTACTTTAGCAGCTATTTTAGTAAACGAAGGCCAAGTTATAACTGATCCAAATTGGTCTATTGGAGTAGATTCTTACTAATTTCTGCTTGCTCGCTTCCATCAGGAATGGAAGTCTGACCGTTCGCGGTTTTCTTATTGGTCAGGTCAACGTATCCGCGATGTTCCCGTTGGCCTATCCCGTTATTAAAACAGTCAACCCAAGATTTTTGCCCCTCGTGGTAAAAATCTAATTAGGATGAGCGAGTATCTTTGGAGCAGGATTCCCGTTTATCCATCTACGTATATGAGTTCAGTCATGCAAGATCTACTCGCGCAGTCACCCTTCGACAAGTTGAAGGAAGGCGCGATCATTCCAGGTACCATCACAGAAATTCGCCAAAACGAAGTCGTAGTAGACATCGGTGGTAAATCTGAAGGTGTTATTCCCGCAAACGAGTTTATTGATATTGGAGATCTCCAAATTGGATCTCAAATTGAAGTGCTCGTTGAGAAACTCGAAGACAAGAACGGTAGTCCGACTCTTTCATTCGATAAAGCCGAACAAAAGAAAAACTGGGATAACATTCTCACAAAGTTTCCTGAAGGTTCCGTGGCTACAGGCCGCGTTAAGGCTAAAGTTAAAGGCGGACTTATCATCTCTATTGGAGTTGATGCGTTTATGCCTGCATCACATATCGATATTCAACCACCAAAGAATCTCGATCAATATGTAGGTCAAACCTATGATTTTAAGGTTCTTAAAATTAATTTAGAGCGCAAAAATATTGTTCTATCTCGTCGCGAACTAATTGAAGAACAACGTACCTCAAAGCGTCGCACGCTGCTTGATTCAATTCAACCAGGACAAGTCCGTAAAGGTATCGTTAAAAACATTACAGATTTCGGTGCATTCATCGATCTCGACGGTATGGATGGACTACTTCATATCACCGATATGAGCTGGGGTCGTATTTCTCACCCTTCAGAAATGCTAAAGCAGGGTGAAGAAATTCAAGTAATGATTATTGAAGTAAATCGCGATAAAGAGCGTGTTTCACTCGGCCTTAAACAAACAACACGTAATCCATGGGATGAAATTGAACGTAAGTTCCCAGTTGGTGCTAAGGTGCATGGTAAAGTTGTTAACTTGGTTCCTTATGGTTCATTCGTTGAACTTGAGCCAGGTGTTGAAGGCTTGGTGCACATTACTGAAATGTCTTGGACAAAGCGTATCACGAAGCCATCCGAAGTACTCAAGGTTGGTCAAGAAGTTGATGCTGTTGTTCTTGGTATCCAAAAAGACGAGCAGAAGATCTCACTTGGTCTACGTCAACTCGAGCCAAACCCATGGGATATGGTTCGCCATAATTACCCAATCGGTGCCCGTGTACGTGGTAAGGTTCGCAATATGACTACGTACGGTGCCTTCATTGAACTCGAAGAAGGTATTGACGGTATGGTTCACGTTTCAGATATGAGCTGGACACGTAAAGTTAACCTTCCTTCAGAAATGTTAAAGAAGGGTGATGAAGTGGATGCAATCGTTCTTGATGTGGATCCAACACAGCAGCGCATCAGCTTAGGCATGAAGCAGCTCGCAATTGATCCATGGTCAGACATCGACTCCTTCTTTAAGATTGGTGATGTAGTACAAGGAAACGTTACTAAGGTTACTTCATTCGGCGCATTTGTTGAATTGAAAGACGGTATCGATGGCTTAGTGCACATTTCACAAATCAGCGAAGATCGTATCGACAAGGTTAAAGATCATTTAAAGCCTGGCCAAACAGTCAGTGCTCGCGTGATCAAAATTGACCGTGATGAACGCCGCTTAGGCCTATCAGTCAAGGCAGCCAACTACAGTAACGAGCAATTAGCCGCTGAAACAGCGACCTATGAAGCTCTAAAACGTAGCGCTGGTAATGATATGATGAACTTAGGTGATATCTTAGATGAAGCGTCAAAGAAGGAAGATGAAACTCAGAGCTAAACCTCTGTAAGTTAACTCTTTTAGCTTTTTAATAAGAAGCGTCCGATCTATCCAGATCGGGCGCTTTTTTATGGATATAAATCAACCTTGCCCCTAAGCCGTTGGAACTTCAGGGTTTACTGAGTGAAAATTGGTTTTTTAGGTGGCTCTTTTGATCCCATCCATTTCGGGCACCTTATGGCTGCACAGGATGCCTTTGAACAGTTCAAGCTTGATCGCTTGTTCCTAGTGCCTGCTGCACAAACACCGCTAAAGCCTTCTGATGCTAAATCAAAAATTGAAGACAGACTAGCTATGCTCAAAGCCTCCGTTGAGTGGGATAGCCGTTTTGAGATGTCTGACTTTGAATTAAAGCGCGGTGGAATTAGCTATACAATTGATTCAGCACGTCACTTTAAAGCGCTTTACCCCACAGACGAACTTTACTGGATAATAGGAGGTGATCAGCTTCCAAAGTTACATTTGTGGAAAGATATCTCTGAGTTAGCAAAACTGGTTGAGTTTATATTTCTTGAACGTCCTGGTTACCCTATAAAGGCTCAACCCGACATTCCAGGGCTTAAGCTTCACCGCTGTGATGGTCATCTCCTCGGAGTGAGTTCAACTGAACTCAGGGAACGTTGCCGTTTAGGTCTTTCCTTAGATTATTTTGTACCACATAAGGCGATTGTATATATTAACGAAAACCGTCTTTATCAGGATAAACAACCATGACCTCAGAAAAAATTTCTTCTTTCGAACTCGCTAAACTATGCTGCCAAGCGCTTGTGGAAAAAAAGGCAGATGACATCCGTATTTTGAATGTAGGGTCGCGTTCCTCAATTACAGATTACATGATTATAGCATCAGGTAATTCTGATCCGCATTTAAGAGCGCTTAGAGTTGAGTTGCACCGTGTTTTATCCGATACTTCTTCCCGTGTTATTGGTGTAGATACAAGTACTGAAAGTGGTTGGACCGTTGTAGATTTATTTGATGTGATGGTGCATCTTTTTAATCCAGAAGCACGAGGTCGCTACAAGTTAGAAACGCTGTGGAAAGACGCAGATCAAATTTCTTTAAATAAAATGCTCGGTCTTCCAGAAAAGAAGCCTGTTGCAAAGCCAATCAAGAAAAGTGCTGTAAAGGCGGTTGCTAAACCTGCTAAGCCAGCGCCTAAGAAAGCTACTGTTAAGGTTAAAGCTAAGCCTGCTTCTAAGGCTAAAGCTAAGGTAAAACCTAAAGCTAAAGTAATTTCTAAAACAAAAACTAAACCTAAGGTTAAACCTGCGCCTAAGAAAAAGAAGCGCTAGAATCCATAGCTAAGTGCTGAAATAAATTTTTCTTCAGTACGTGCTAGTGGATCTAAGATAGCATTATTGTAATTATACTCAAAGTTAACATTGAATGTGAGTGTTGGCGTAAGCTTGCTCGCAATAGTTGAGCGAACTTTATAATTATATTCAGCAATAGTTGTATTTATTTGTTCACTCAGTGATTGAACTAAGCCATTATGGTTTTGTAAAAGAGGGGAATACTCGAGGGAAGCATCCTCCGTAAATTGAATATGGTTATTAAATTTATATATAAAATCCTCTGATACTTTGCCTAAATAAGAGTATCCGTTCTGAAATCCTGTTACTGAAAGAGCTTCTCCTGTTATACCTAGAACTAGATTTGCTACTTTTCTAGGATCTTCGTATAGCTTAAAACCAATACCTGCAGTTTGCTGATATTGATAATTAATTAATTGAATTTTATCTTTATTATACGAGGTTTCAGACTGACCAAAGAGTAAAGGGGTTAAGCTGTGTCTCCATCTAAAACTAGCATCCTCTTGATTAGCCGTTGGAATTTGAGCGAGCGCGGAATAAAGTATTCGTCCTCGTGCGAGATATTCATCTAAACCATGGGTTTTTGTCTCTTCTGCGGCAACGGATAGATCTACCGAATGCACGCCTGCTGCAGTTGCTTGAGAATAACCCAATTCTAGTTTGCCCTTCCAAAGGTCTTTAGGTGCTTTGGAAGGCGATTTAACGGTGAGCACCGTGTTGTGCTCAACCGTTGTGTTAGGCGGCGTTTTAGCTGGGTTGGATTGTATGGTGGTTTCAATTAACTGGGCTTTATCTGAATCTATTATAACTGTAGTTTTGAGTGCTTCAGAATAGAAGTAGAGCTTGCCTGATTTTATATCTACTACCTTTCCTGTTAGTTTATCTCCGTAAGGCAGTACAAGTACGGTTGCATGACTTACTGTGATCCAAAAAAAAGATATCAATACGATAAGAATCAGATTCCCTGCGGTAAAAAACTTGAATCTTGATGGCATGATTAATCTCGAGCTAATGCTTTTAATGACGATTTACACTACTTTAAGGTTACAGACCAAGAATTGCCTTGATGGTTCAGCTTTTATTAGATCTTTTTATATCTAATGAAACGGATTCGCCCCGTCCGAGGCTTTACTCTTATAGAAGTTGTTATCTTGCTTTTGATTATCGCTCTACTTTTGGCGATGGCTATTCCGGCTTTACAGAAAATACGCCAAGCAAAGCAAGAACGTGAGCAAGCTACAGCTGCTGAGATGGCTGCTCCTGCTAAGCCTTGAGGCTAGCTGAGTATATTATACTTGAAGATTGCCCATATCGCGCGAAATCCATCGCGCCACCCAATCTTTTTACCATCTGCGTAAGTGCGGCCATAGTAGCTAACGCCTACTTCATAAATTACTACGTTTAACTTAGAGAGCTTGGCAGTAAGTTCTGGTTCAAAGCCGAAACGATTCTCTTCTATTCTTACTTTATTAAGGACGTCACGGCGGCACACTTTATAACAGGTCTCCATATCTGTGAGATTTAGATTAGTAGCCATGTTGGAAAGTAGGGTTAGGAATTTATTTCCAACCATATGCCAAAAATAGAGAACGCGGTGAGCTTGACCTCCCATGAAACGAGAACCAAACACCACATCCGCTTTCCCATCAACGATTGGTTTAATTAAAATAGGATACTCATCAGGATCGTATTCGAGATCAGCATCTTGAGGAATAACGATATCTCCCGTTGCTGCAGCAAATCCTGTTCTTAACGCAGCTCCTTTACCTTGGTTTACTTCATGATAAATAATTTTATCTACGAGAGGAGCGATCTGTGTTCTTAAAACATCACGAGTGCCGTCGCGAGATCCATCATCAACAATGATAATTTCTTTATCTGTAAGACTGGAGGCTCGGACTCGGTCAACGATTGTGCGAATAGTACGAGCTTCGTTGTAACAAGGAATGACGATAGATACGCGCATAGTGTTAAAGATTATAATGCCCTACGAGTCTTCCATAAGTCGAGGTCAACATGAGCCCAATTTATTGAATAACTCTTGAGGCTTTGTGTAGGCAAATACCGAGTAAGAACCAAACCAAAATAGACAGTTTCCCAGAATTGGTAAAGCCTTGGATCTTGGGGAGTATGTTCTGGTACCGCCATACCTCGAGGTGTTTTAGGCCCTAAACACTCCTTCATCCAAAAAAGGACATGGGTATCGAGTACTGAGAGCATTTGGTTTGCCCGCGAATGAAGAATGAAGAATTTTGCTGTTTTGATTCCTATCCCCGGGAAAGAGGTTAGGGTTTCCCAGCTGCAGGTCCTTAAGTCGAGTTTAGCATGGGCTACTTGGCTAAACCCCCGAGAAAGTAGGCTATATTTACCTATTTTTACTCTGCGCAGCTCAGCGTCCAGAGTGTGCATTGCTTCTAATTTTCTAATATAAGCGAAGGGGGATTCCCCTTCAAGAAATGCCTCTAACTTAACGGACTGTTGATCTGCATTTTTACCGGCTACTACAAAGCAGAATAAAAGAAACTCCTCAAGCTGAGCATCGCTTCGAGCAAAATCTGTAACTCGACTCGGATCAACCATGAGCGGGTGGTTTAGACCATAGGAAGCTTTGTGAACTCGAAAGGATCTTACCATCTTCTGAAATAAGGTCTACTTTCCAGGCAATAGGATGTGTTTCACGGCCTGTCCAATCTGATCCTGTCAGACCTAATAAATATTTTTGTTCACCTGGTGTATCTACTGCTGGAAATGTTTTTTCACGTCCCTCAATCCAATAAGGTGTAATAAATTGAACCGAAAAATGGGCTCCTTTTAATGAAGTTGTAGTATGTTTTAATCTAACAAAAAAATAATATCCAGAACGTGATTTAGGCTGTGTACGTTCAATTATTATTCCGTCATTCTCTTCAACTCCATTAAAATATTCAGATACAAAACGGAATGTATTTACATCTCTATATCTTGGCCAAACGCGTACGAATTCAACATCAGCTGCTTTCAAAGAAAGGCAGAAATAAAAAATAAGTATCAAAAGGCACGTACGACGCATGATGAATACTATATATAAATGCAGTCCAAGCTTAGTTTAAAGGCAAATGCACATTAAGGATTAATTAATTCAATATATTGATAACGATGTATACCTAAGAGTGAACTTTCCCAACCGTGAACAGCAGGACTAATTAAGTAGGTTTTGGTTCCGTAAAAAACAGGTGCTATGGGTGCTTCATGGAGGAGTCTAGATTCTGCTTCTTGCAGCAATGTAAACCGTTTTACTGGATCAAGTGTTTCGTTGGCTTGCTTGTCTAAGCGGTCGAAAAGGGGGTCTACCCAACCCGTGCGATTATTGCCACTATCGCTCAAAAATAAGTCAATATAGGTACTAGGATCATCAAAATCGCCTACCCAGCGTGAACGGGATATCTGGTAAGAAAGTGTGCGTTGATTATCTAGCCAAATTCTAAAATCTAAATTTATTAAATTTATTTTGATACCTAGATTGTTACGCCACATTTCTTGTATAGCCTCGAAGACTTTAGTATTAATGGCGTCCGTATTCATTTGCAGCTCTAGTACGGGAAAGCCTCTGCCCTCGGGGTAGCCCGCTTCACTTAAAAGTTTTTTAGCTAAACTAATATCCGTTTTAGATTTTGGTACTGGACTATAACCTCCTGTATTGAGGGGAGTCAGTGCATAGGCAGGTGTACGACTTTGATACAATACATCATGCGAGATAGCTTCGCGGTTGATAGCTAACGACAAAGCTTGTCTGACTCGGCGATCATTTAGGGGAGCCTTAGTTACATTGAATCTAAGAAATGAACTATCACTTAAGGGATCTATGCGTAAAAGTTCTGGTGCTTCTTTTCTATAATGAACCAAACGATCAGGTAATAAATCCCATGTAATATGCAATTGGCCTGATCTAAAATTTGCTTCATCCGTTGCAATATTATCGTTCGGATAGAAAACGACTGCATTGAGGTGACTATGGCTATTATCCCAATAAAACGGATTTTTATTTACTACGATACGAGAATTAGGTTTCCAGCTTTTCAAGATAAAGGGACCATTACCCACAAAATTTTCTGGCTTAGTCCACCCCGTGCCACGTTTGTTAAACGCATCAAATTGTGTAAGTGTCTTTTCATGGACTGGAAACCATACCTGATGAGCAACAAGTGTTGGAAGGTAGGGGCAAGGTCTACCTAAAGTTATTTCTAGGGTTTGATCAGTACGTGCTTTTATTCCTACTTTAGAAAAATCAGTGATTGTACCAGAATTATATAATTCTGCGTTTAAGACTGGAAAAAGAAGATAAGAATATTCACACGCGAGTTGAGGTGATAAAGCTCGTCTCACGGAATATACAAAGTCGTTGGCTGTAACTAGATCTCCATTAGACCAGCGAGCATTTTCTCTTAAGTGAAAGGTATAAGTTCTGCCATCATTTGAAATTGTCCAAGATTCAGCAACGCCTGGTACGGCCTGAGATGTTTTTTCGTCGATACATGTCAATCCTTCAAACAATGCTATTAGAATATTATAATCGGATAATGCAGTACAAACATGAGGATCTAGATCTTGTGGTTCAGAGCCATTCCCTAGAAGTAACGTTTTCGCTGTAATCGCATCACTCGCTGGTGTCGATGCTCGTCTACATCCGGTTAAAGTTGCACTTACTAAAATACATAAGGCAAGAGTTAGTACGTATAAACGCATAAGTTATATAACTACTTTTGGGTAAGATCGTAATTAATGAGAATAGGATGTACCAGTTTCCAAACGCCTTCAGCTACGAGTTTTGCTCCATCGACATTAGGGTGTATACCATCCGCTTGATTTAGTTCTGGTACTCCGCCAACCCCTTCAAGTAGGAAAGGCTCAAAATATACCTTTTCAGTTCTAGCAACCGAGCTAAATACGTCAGAGTAAGCTTTTCTATAGGGTTCACCGTAGTTCATAGGCATTTGCATCCCAGCAAGAAGAATTATTGCATGGGGCTGCTGAGTGCGAATACGAGCGATAATTGTATGTAAATTAGAAGCCATCACCTCCGTAGCGATACCGCGTAAGCCATCATTTGCACCTAATTCAATAAATATAATATCGAAAGGCTGACGTAATATCCAATTGATACGCGTAAGACCACCTGAGGTTGTATCTCCGCTTAGACCTGCGTTTACGACTCGCCAGGGAAGTTTTTCCTGAGTGATTTTATCTTGAATGAGTGCGGGATAACTTTCTGAATCTGGGCTCTCTAATCCATAGCCCGCTGTAAGGCTATCTCCAAAGAATACAAGGGTGTGGGACTGAGCATTCACTGTGAGTGAGGTTACTAGAAATAATAAGACACTTATACAGAGGCCATTAATTCGATTTTGTGAAAAGTTACTCATGCTTAGTTGCACTATTTATATAAACCTTTTGTACAGAATTAGCGATTCACAATCAGTGAAATCTCACTTAACGTCTAGTCACAGGTATATGGCATTTATATTGAGCATGGCATGGAAGGACTCACGGGCGTCTCGGCGTCGACTTCTGCTTTTTTCCACGTCTATTGTTTTAGGCGTAGCGGCTCTTGTCGCTTTAGGCTCTTTAAGTGTTAATTTAACGGATTCAATCCATGATCAAGCTCAAGGACTGCTTGGTGCAGATCTAAGTGTTAATACACGCAGTCCAATGAGTAGCACGTTAGAATCAAAACTAAAAGCAGTAGGAGGTTTACAGGCTAAAGGCCGTACCTTTACCTCAATGCTTTTAATTCCTGGGCAAAAAAATGCTACACGCTTAGTTCAGGTTAAAGCAGAGGAAGACAATTTTCCCTTTTACGGAGAAATAACGTGCGAACCTAAAGAGGCGATTAAGCGATTAAGTAAAGAGCAGGCCATACTTTTAGAGGAGTCACTTATGGCTCAATACAATATAAAACGAGGTGACCAAGTAAAACTGGGCCAATTATTTTTTACAGTTGCTGGTACGCTCAAAAAAATTCCTGGAGAAAATTTAGCTGTTTCTCTTTTGCCTGCACGTGTCTACATACCTTATCGTTTAATAGAGGCTACCGGTTTGGGCGGTAAGGGTAGTTTAGTTTCTTATTCCCTTTCTCTGAAACTACCTAAAGGTGTTGATCCCGATTTACTCGTTGCTGATCTTAAAGTATCATATCCAAAAGAACGTGTGTCTTATGATACAGTCGTTTCTAGGCAAAAACAACTAGGTCGAGTTGTAGATAATGTGACTGCGTTTCTTAGCCTTGCTGGTTTCATAGCACTTATACTGGGTGCAATTGGTGTTGCGAGTGCAGTCCATGTCTATGTAACACAAAAACGTGCGACGGTTGCTTTACTGCGATGTCTTGGTGCCAGTGGCTCGCAGGGTTTTGGGGTATATTTAGTGCAGGGCCTATCTTTAGGAGTGTGTGGGTCTTTGCTTGGAGGGCTGCTCGGGGTCCTATTACAGACACTCGTTCCACTCGTAGTAAGGCGTTATCTTCCTATAGACATTCCTATTGCGCTTTCTTGGCTGTCGCTCATTCGAGGGGTGGGAGCGGGTGTTGTTATCAGCGGGCTTTTTACCTTAATTCCACTGTTAGGAATACGCCGTGTTTCGCCTTTGGAGACACTTAGAAATAGCAGCTTAAGCCTAGGTAATTTCTCTGCTAATTTCGATCCCTGGATTGTAGCATTAATTGTTTTAATCGGCGTTTCAATTACGACATTCGCAATCTCTGAAACGCGAAGCACTGCACTAGGATTAGGATTTGTAGGCGCACTTGGTTTAGGGTTTTTGATTCTATACGCTGTTGCTCGCTTAGTAGAGTTGATTTCTAAGCGTATAACCATAAGGGGATTTCCTTATGTTATAAGGCAAGGGCTAGCTAATTTACACAGGCCAAATAATAGAACTGTACTCTTACTATTATCTTTAGGCCTAGGTACTTTTTTGACGCTTACTTTATTTCTTACACGTACGTCTCTACTTAGAGAACTTGGACAAGGAGCTGAGGGAGCAAATGCGAATCTATTATTTATTGATATTCAAAACGATCAAATCGAAGAACTCTCCAAATTACTTGATGAGCGAGGTGCGCCTCTACTTCGTAAAGCTCCTATAGTGGCCTTAAAAATGACAGCCGTACGTCATGTACCAGTAGACCAGATTACAAAAAATGAAAAAAAGCGAAGAGGAGGGTGGGCACTAAAGTGGGACTACCGTACAACGTATCGCAGCACACTCACTCAATCAGAACATATTATAAAGGGTATATTTATAGGTAAAGTGGCAACTGATACTGCCCTAATTCCTATTTCAATAGAAAAAAGTTTAGCAGATGATTTAGATTTAACATTAGGTGATACCATCGATTGGGACCTACAAGGGGTTGAACTTCACACGGAAGTTTCGAGTGTACGTACTGTTGAATGGAGGCGTTTAGAAACAAATTTCCTCGTTGTTTTTCCCGAAGGTATTCTAGAATCCGCTCCCCAGTTTTATATTGGTGCAGTAAAAGCGCTTTCTCCTGAGGTTTCAGCATCACTTCAACGCGCAGTAGTTGAAGACTTTCCTAATATAACTGCGATTGATTTAGAAATGGTACAACAGACTTTAGACGGTATTTTATCTAAAATCGGATATGTCGTAGAATTTATGGCTTTATTTACAGTTGGTACGGGCCTTTTGGTATTAGCATGCGCAGTTATTAACGGTCAATTTCAGCGAAGAAAAGAGGCAGTGCTTCTTAAAACATTAGGGGCAAGTCTTTCGCAGTTAAGGAAAATTCAATATGTAGAATATGCTGTATTAGGATTTTTTGCTGCGAGTGTAGGATGTATCTTAGCATTTATTAGTTCTACTTTACTCAATCATTTTGTATTCCACATTGCTACAGTTACTACGTGGTGGATTTACGCCCTAGCTGCTTTCTTTGTATCTAGTTTAACTTTGATAACGGGACGCTTAGCGGATTCCGGCCTCGAACGTTTATCGCCTCTAGAAATGTTGCGTAAAGAGGTTAATTAATGCTTAATATATTTAATTTATAATGAAAGTACTTGGAATCGATATTGGTGGATCTGCTCTTAAGGGCGCAATTGTAGATATTAAAACAGGCGTTCTTGTTACCGAACGTTTTAAAATTGAAACGGATGTTCGCCTTACGCCTCCTGATATGGCTAAAGCGGTTGCTCTCATGGTTAAGCATTTTAAATGGAAAGGCCGTGTAGGCATTGGTTTTCCTGGGGTTATTCACGGTACGAGTATTTTAACTTCAGCAAATTTACATTCAGATTTTATCGATTGCGATGGAGTTAAATTGTTTAGCAGTCGGATTAATAGAAAGGTTTCACTTACTAACGATGCTGCAGCTGCAGCTTTAGCTGAGTTAAAATTCGGTAGGGGTAAAGCCTTTCAAGGAAAGGTACTTTTCTTAACTTTGGGTACGGGTGTTGGTTCAGCCTTAGCGTACAAAGGGAATGTTATTCCCTTAGAATTAGGGCATTTATTATTTGAGGGTAAGGATGCTGAAAAAATAGTTGCCTCATCAGTACGCAAAAAAAACAATTTAAGCTGGAGTGTTTGGGGGCGAAAACTAGGTGCTTATATCAGAGTTTTAGAAGACGCTCTCTGGCCAGAACTCATCGTTATTGGTGGGGGCGTAAGCGCTAAACACGAAAAATATTTTAAATATTTAAAAACAAGGGCCAGGGTTGTTACGGCAGAACTTTTAAATGAAGCAGGTATTGTGGGTGCGGCACTTTGGGCGGTACAAAAATAGCTGATTTTGCAATGCTAATACTAACTTAAACCGTTTTTAATAATGGTTTTAAGAGAGCTTACGTAACGCTCGACTTAGCCGTTTTAATTCATTAGTCTTTAGGTATATATGAAGGTATCGAATTCCTCCGTTGCACCCAAGTCTAAGCGTCCTCTTTTTATTATATTAGGCCTATTAGGTATAGCTCTTCTTATAGGAGGTGTTGTTTATCGTTCTAAACATG